>Ga0335079_10000224_pt1 | contig 66764 bp, 62 predicted proteins | sample Lox_Sample_33_FD_206719 | JGI IMG/M metagenome (GOLD analysis project Ga0335079, IMG submission 206719) | Soil microbial communities from Loxahatchee National Wildlife Refuge, Florida, United States - Lox_Sample_3.3 | ecosystem: Environmental > Terrestrial > Soil > Wetlands | place: USA...
CACTACCAGCAGGTGCGCGACACCTGGGCTGGCGTGCGCACCCCGGACGGGCGCTGAAGCTCAAGGCCTTTTTCAATTTCACCGGCCGCGAGATCCACTCATCGCCCACCAACTCGTGTTCTTGCGGTCAGCCACACATTGCGATCTTCTGTAAAGAGTTTGAAATGTATGACTGGGACAGGACATGCCAAAAATTGCCCAAAAACCCTCTCGTCGGCTGCGATCACGGCTCTGGTTCGACAATCCCGATAACCCCGGTATGACCGCGCTCTATCTCGAGCGCTATCTCAACTTCGGCCTGACATCCGCAGAACTACGTTCGGGCAAGCCGATCATCGGCATTGCACAGACCGGTTCGGATCTTTCTCCCTGTAATCGTCATCATCTCGAACTTGCTAAACGCGTACGCGAAGGCATCCGCACTGCCGGCGGCATCGCTTTTGAATTTCCTTGTCATCCAATTCAGGAAACCGGGAAACGGCCGACGGCTGCCCTTGATCGCAATCTCGCCTATCTCAGCCTCGTCGAGGTACTTTACGGCTATCCTCTCGACGGCGTCGTGCTCATGACCGGCTGCGACAAGACCACGCCCGCATGTCTGATGGCGGCCGCAACGGTGAACACTCCGGCGATCGTTCTGTCCGGCGGACCGATGCTCAACGGCTGGTGGAAGGGCGAACGTGCCGGCTCCGGGACCGTTGTCTGGAAGGCGCGTGAAGAACTGGCTGCGGGCCGCATTGACGATCGCGAGTTCTTGGAGATCGCGGCGGCTTCGGCACCTTCCGTCGGCCATTGCAATACGATGGGGACAGCATCGACAATGAATGCACTCGCAGAGGCACTTGGCATGTCCCTGCCCGGTTGTGCAGCCATCCCCGCGCCCTATCGCGAGCGCGGGCAAATCGCCTACGACACCGGCGTACGGGCGGTCGAGATTGTCGAGCAGGACCTCAAACCTTCCGACATTCTCACGCGCAAGGCATTCGAGAATGCCATTATCGCCAATTCCGCAATCGGCGGCTCGACCAATGCGCCGATCCATATCAACGCTATAGCGCGCCATGTCGGCGTAAGGCTTTCGATCCAGGACTGGGAAACGGTCGGCTATGACGTTCCGCTGCTGGTCAATATGCAGCCGGCCGGAAAATATCTCGGTGAGGAATATTACCGTGCCGGTGGCTTGCCGGCGGTCATGCACGAGTTGCTCAAAGCCAAGCGCATCCATGCCGATGCGCTGACGATCAACGGCAAGACAATGGGCGACAATGTCAGGCGCGCGCAAAGCGTGGATGCCGACGTCATCAAGCCCTACAAAGCGCCGATGAAAAAGCAGGCCGGCTTCAAGGTCCTGAAAGGAAACTTGTTCGATTCAGCCATCATGAAGACGAGCGTTATCTCGGAAGAATTTCGCAGACGTTTTCTCTCCAATCCGCAGGACAAGAATGTATTTGAGGGGCGCGCCGTGGTCTTTGAAGGGCCCGCTGATTATCATCATCGTATTGACGATCCGTCGTTAAAAATCGACGAACACACGCTGTTGTTCATACGCGGCGCCGGACCTATCGGGTATCCGGGCTCGGCCGAGGTGGTGAACATGCAGCCCCCCGCCGCGTTGATCAAGCGCGGTATTACGTCCCTGCCCTGCATAGGCGACGGACGACAATCCGGTACATCCGGCTCGCCATCGATTCTCAATGCATCGCCGGAAGCGGCGGCAAACGGCGGCATCGCGCTGCTCAAGACCGGCGACAGCGTACGCATCGATCTTGACAAAGGCACCGCCGACATTCTGATCTCGAAAGCGGAGTTATCGCGGCGTCGGGCAGCGCTGCTCAGACGCGGCGGTTACCAGTATCCGGCGAGCCAGACGCCGTGGCAGGAGATCCAACGGGGTATGGTCGATCAGCTGGCCGACGGCATGGTGCTCAAACCGGCGGTCAAATATCAGCGCGTCGCACAGAAAAGCGTGCTGCGCGACAACCATTGAAAGAGTCATTCAAGTGAGTAACCGGTTGAAAGGAAAACTGGCGCTCGTCACTGCTGCGGGCCAAGGCATCGGCCGGGCCATCGCCGAGGCATTCATCGCAGAGGGCGCACGCGTCATCGCGACCGACGTGTCGGTCGATAAACTCAAGGGCGTGAACGCGGCAAAGTCCGCAAAACTCGACGTGCTTTCGACCGAGGCGGTCGAAGGGTTCGCGAATTCGATCACAAAAGAATTTGGCGCGCTTGCGGTGCTCGTCAATGTGGCGGGCTACGTGCACCAGGGCACGGTTCTCGAATGTTCGGAGAAGGACTGGGATTTCTCCTTCGACCTGAACGTCAAATCCATGCACCGCACGATCAAGGCGTTTCTTCCCGCCATGCTGAAGAACGGCGGAGGTTCCATCGTGAATATGTCGTCGGGCGTTTCGTCGATCAAAGGGCTGCCCAACCGCTATGCTTATGGCGCGACCAAAGCGGCGGTGATCGGCCTGACCAAAGCCGTCGCCGCCGATTTCATTACCAAAGGCATTCGTTGCAACGCCATTTGCCCAGGCACGATCGTTTCGCCGTCTTTTGAAGAGCGCGTCGAGGCGGTCGCCAAGCAGACCGGCCGTCCGCTCGATCAGGTCCGCGAAAACTTCATCGCAAGGCAGCCCATGGCGCGGCTTGGAACTGCTGAAGAAGTGGCTGCGTTGGCCGTCTTTCTTGCATCGGACGAATCCAGCTACATCACGGGCCAGCCGCATCTTGTCGACGGCGGCATGGCGCTCTAGCCGCCCTCATCTGCCCCCGCAATCGGGCCCCCCTCAATGCAAAGTCGGGCTTGCTTTTCCGACTGCGAAAGCCCGATGATTTGCCACATGCGGGCTCCAAGCGCCGGATTCCGCTAAGTCACTGAGAACAAATAAAAATAAGTAAAAACAACGTGTCGGGCTGCGGCGGCAGCCACGGGAGGAGTGAATGGCTTCGGTTGCGATCCGTGACGTACGGAAAGCATTTGGCGCAACCAGCGTCATCCATGGCGTCGACGTCTCCATCCGCGACGGCGAGTTCGTCGTGCTGGTTGGTCCATCGGGGTGCGGCAAATCGACTTTGCTGCGAATGATCGCGGGTCTGGAAAACATCACTGCGGGTGAAATCCGCATCGGCGACCGCGTCGTCAACAACCTGCCTCCGAAAGAGCGCGACGTGGCCATGGTCTTCCAGAACTACGCGCTCTATCCGCACATGACGGTCGCCGCCAACATGGCGTTCTCCATGAAATTGCGCGGCGCGCCGCAACGCGAAATCGACGAGCGTGTCAATCGCGCCGCGGCAATTCTCGGCCTGTCGCAGCTGCTCGAGCGTTTTCCGCGCCAGCTTTCCGGCGGGCAACGTCAACGCGTTGCCATGGGACGCGCCATTGTGCGCGATCCGCAGGTCTTCCTGTTCGACGAGCCCCTGTCCAATTTGGACGCCAAATTGCGTGTGCAGATGCGCACCGAGATCAAGGAACTGCATCAACGCTTGAAAACGACCACGATCTACGTCACGCACGACCAGATCGAAGCCATGACGATGGCTGACAAAATCGTCGTGATGCACGATGGTCGCGTGGAACAGATCGGTGCGCCGCTCGATCTCTATGACCGTCCCGACAATCTGTTCGTGGCGGGCTTCATCGGTTCTCCGGCGATGAACATGATCAAGGGCCGCATCCGCGTTAACGGCGCTGCCAGCTTCGAGGGAGCGGCCGGCGTGAAATTCTCGCTCGGCTCCGTCGGCTCCGGCAATGACGGACGTCCCGCCGTGTACGGCGTTCGCCCGGAGCATTTCTCGCTTGCCGACGATGGCGCGGAGGCGGAAGTCCAGGTCATCGAACCCACAGGCTCCGAGCTCCAGGTCGTCGCCAAGCTTGGAGGAGAGGAGATTATCGCGGTGTTCCGCGAACGGCATCAATTCAAGCCGGGTGAAAAAATCCGGCTGAAACCAGACCCAAGACTCGTCCATCTTTTCGATGAGACAACGGGGAAACGTCTAACCAACTAGAAACCGCAACGGAGGAACGACCATGAACAACTTCACACGGCGCACCCTGGTCAAGGGCGGCACTGCGGCGGTGGCCGCCGGAGCGTTGACCGGGCCGGCGCTGCTTGAATGGGCAAAAGCCTGGGCGCAAAACGCTCCCTGGAAGCCGGAAAAGGATGCCAAGCTTTCGATGTTGCGCTGGAAATATTTCGTGCAATCGGAAGATGACGCGTTCGTGAAACTGATCGAGGCTTTCACCGCTGCGACTGGGGTAAAAGTCGATATCTCGCGCGAATCGTATGAAGACGTGCAACCCAAAGCGTCGGTCGCCGCCAACACCGGCACCGGGCCCGATCTTTTTTGGGGTCTTTATTCTCTGCCGCACCTGTTCCCGCAAAAATGCGTCGATGTCACCGATGTTGCGGACTATCTCGGCAAGAAATACGGCGGCTGGGTGCCGAGCGCGGTGACCTACGGCAAAAGCGGCGACAAGTGGATTGCGATCCCGATCTGTTATTCGGGCAATATGATCAACTACCGCATCGAAGCTTCGTCCAAGGCCGGTTTCTCCAAAGTCCCGGACAAGACAGACGGCTTCCTCGAATACGCCAAGGCGATGAAAAAGAACAACACCCCCGGCGGATTTGCTCTCGGTCACGCCTCCGGTGACGGCAACGGTTGGGTGCACTGGTGCCTTTGGTCGCACGGCGGCAATACCGTCGACAAGGACGACAAGGTCATCCTCAATTCGCCGGAGACCGCCAAGGCGCTCGAATACGCCAAAGCGCTTTATGCCGAAATGATCCCGGGCGTTGCCTCCTGGAACGATGCATCCAACAACAAGGCGTTCCTGGCCGGCGAAATCAACTGGACCGATAACGGCATCTCGATCTACGTCGCGGCCAAGAAAGACCCAAGCAAAAAACAGATCGCCGACGACATGGATCATTCTTATTGGCCGGTCGGTCCCGTCGGTAAGCCGACCGAATTGCACCTGATGTATCCGGCACTGGCGATGACCTACACAAAGTATCCGCAGGCTTGTAAGGCGCTGATGGCCTTCATGCTGGAGGCGGATAATTTCAACCCCTGGATCCAGTCGGCGCAGGGGTACCTGACGCATTGCCTCAATGCGTACGACAAGAACCCGATCTGGACGGCGGATCCGAAGAACGCCGTCTTTGGCCAGGCCGCGAAGCGAACGTTGACGGCCGGCGGGCTTGGCTCGGTCGGTGAAAAGGCGGCGACGGCGATTGCCGACTTCGTTGTCCTCGACATGTTCGCGAACTACTGCACGGGTCGCGAAGATGTGAAAGGCTCGATCGCAATCGCCGAACGTCAGCTCAAGCGCATTTATCGCTAGTCAACCGGCCGGCGGGAGCAGCAAGCGCCCCGCCGGTCCTTCTCTCGTTGCAACGATCCTGAGCCGCAATGACGATCGCGCTCGAACAGGCAGGGAACAAACGCGTCATGCGTGACGCGACAGCCTGGGAGCGCCTCAAGACCAACCGCGAATGGCTCAGTTTCTGGTTCATGCTGCCGGCGGCCGCGTTTCTTATTCTCTTTCTTGCGTATCCGCTCGGGCTTGGCGTCTGGCTGTCGTTCACCGATGCCCGCATCGGCCGCTCCGGCGTTTTTATCGGTCTCGAAAATTACGAATGGTTGTGGGACGACTCGACGTTCTGGCTCTCGGTTTTCAATACGTTGCTCTATACGACCGTAGCCAGCACGATAAAATTCGCTGTCGGACTCTATCTCGCGCTGCTGCTGAACGAGAAGCTGCCCTTCAAGGCGATTCTCCGAGCCCTGGTGCTGGTCCCATTCATTGTGCCGACCGTGCTGTCCGCCATTGCGTTCTGGTGGCTGTTCGATCCGCAATTCTCGATCATTTCCTGGTCGCTCAAGAAAATGGGCCTGATCACGGCCAATATCGATTTCCTCGGCAACATCTGGAATGCGCGCTGGTCGGTAATCTTTGCCAACATCTGGCGCGGCGTACCGTTCGTCGCAATCACCTTGCTTGCCGGGCTCCAGACTGTGTCGCCGTCTCTCTATGAAGCGGCGACCATCGACGGCGCGACCCCGTGGCAGCGGTTCCGCTTCATCACATATCCGTTGCTCACGCCGATCATTGCCGTGGTTATGACATTTTCGGTGCTGTTCACGTTTACCGACTTCCAGTTGATCTGGGTGATGACACGCGGTGGCCCGGTGAACGCCACCCATCTGATGGCGACGCTGTCCTATCAGCGCGCGATTTTGGGCGGCCAGTTGGGCGAGGGCGCGGCGATTTCGACCGCAATGATCCCGTTCCTGCTCGCGGCGATTCTGGTCTCGTGGTTTGGGCTGCAACGAAGGAAATGGCAACAGGGAGAGAGCAATGACTGACGCTCTCGCCGGCAAGGCTGCCACTCCACGAGATGTCCTGACCGGCTCGGCGCCGCTCGCCGACGAAACCGAAGGCATGAGCTATCTGCAGCGTCTGCCGCGGCGGCTGATAACCGTCTATCTGCCGCTGTCGCTCATTATGTTTGTGCTGCTGTTTCCGTTTTACTGGATGGCGCTCACGTCGATCAAGCCGGACGAGCAGTTGCTTGATCTCGACACCTATAGCCCCTTCTGGACGTGGAATCCCACGTTCAAGCACATCTACAAACTGCTGTTCGAAACTGAATATCCGATCTGGCTCTGGAACACGATGCTGGTTGCTGTGTGCGCGACGGCGCTCTCCATCATCGCCAGTGTGCTCGCTGCCTATGCCATCGTGCGGCTGCGCTACAAGGGCGCCCAATGGGTCGGCGGTGCAATCTTTCTGGCCTATCTGGTGCCGCCCTCGATCCTGTTCATTCCACTTTCGACCGTGGTCTTCAAGTACGGGTTGTTCGACACGCCCTTCGCGCTGATCCTGACTTATCCGACAATCCTCATCCCGTTCTCGACCTGGCTGCTGATGGGCTATTTCAAGACTATTCCGTTCGAACTTGAGGAATGCGCGCTGATCGATGGCGCCAGCCGCTGGCAGATCCTGCTGCGCATCGTGTTGCCCTTGTCGGTGCCGGGGTTGATCTCGGCCTTCATCTTCGGCTTCACGCTATCCTGGAACGAATTCATCTACGCGCTCACCTTTATTTCCTCGACGCAATACAAAACCGTGCCGGTTGCAATCGTAACCGCACTGGTGGACGGCGACATCTACCGCTGGGGTTCGTTGATGGCTGGCGCGATGATCGGCTCGCTGCCGCTGGTCATTTTATATGCGTTTTTTGTCGAGCACTACGTTTCGGCAATGACTGGCGCGGTAAAGGAATAAATTGGCCGGTCAGTTACACGCCACCCAGCATGTCCCATAAACATTGCACGCGAGATGCGTGCCGCGTCCGCCACATACGCCGCGGCTGACAAAGCCGGTGTAGTAACTGCTCGGATAGCCGACGCCGTAAATCGGGTAGCATCCGTCATAAGGCCCGCGGTGAACACCAAGGCCGCATCCGCTTGCGACGGGAATAATCAGGTTGGCCTGTGGCGGCAACCGCAGGGGCATGGCCCTTGCGTCCGTCACGGTGAAAATAAGCGCCAAGATGAACAAGACGAAATAGAGCACTTTCATCGTGTCGGCCCCCTTACCTGCTTTTTTATTGTTCATGGGATATCTCTCACTTTGCGTCGATCGCTATGTCCTGACCTTCAGCAAGCTCGACTGGCACTTTTTGGTTGCCAATCTCGACTGTGTATTTGCCCGGCGGCAGTGGCGCCCATTTTCCCAGCGGTGAAACGCTGGCAACCGTATTGCCTTCGCTATCCTTGATCGGAACACCGGTGATCGGCGCGCCGTTCACCGTTATCGTTCCGGGGTTGAGTATCTTGTGTTCGCCGGCCTTGACTTCGATGTCCTTCCACACCGCCGCCCCGAACGTGACAGCAAAAGTCGAGGGCAAGACGGTGATGCGCGGATTGCTCGACACGACACTGGCGATCTCCTCCCCGGTCTCGTTGTCGAGCACCTTGTGGCCGGAAATGCTGGCGTGTTTGATTTCAAGGACCGCGGGCTCGATCGTTGTCGTTTCGCCCGGCTTGACCTCGATGCTCTTCCACACGGCGCTACCGAGCGCAACATTGTAGAAGCCAGCCGGCAGCTCGATTGACGAGGAAACCGGGCTGAGCGAACCGACAGCCTTGCCGGTTTCAGCCTCAGTCACAGCATGGCCCATGATGTTGGCGTTCTTCATGGCCAGCCGGCCCGGCTTCGGCAGGACCACGGTGATCTGCGTGGTCGTCCGGGGCGGTGGCGGCGGTGGCGCTGCTTCAGTCTTGGCCGCTTCGCCGAGCGCGGCGGCGAGCTTGCCTGCGCTGTCGGCATCGAAGTAGTTGCCGCGCGCCACGCGCGCGATGCATTGGAGCTGGTATTTGGCTGCAGTATCCACCGCAAAGCCAATGGTATGAATAACAAGAGAGGCATCCGCATCGGCCAGCGCCTTGGCGGTGGCGCAAGGGTCGCCCTTGCAGGTCTCCTTGCCATCGCTGACCAGAATTACAATTCTCGGCTTGGAATCTTCTTTGCCGACATCCTCTGCCGCCAATTTGATGACATAAGTAATCGGCGTGTAACCCTGCGCCTTGATCGATCGCGACTTGGCAAGGATCGAGTCCTTGTTGGCAGCTAGCCCGTCAAACCCGACCATCAGTTCGGTATCCAGACAGTCGTGCTTCGAGGTCGGTGACTGGTGTCCGTAAGCGCGCAACGATATCCGCACGTCCGCAGCGAGCTTGCCAACGATCTCTTCGACCGCAGCCTTCGCCGCTTCGATGCGCGTGCGGCCCTCCGGCAACCTTGCGTTCATGCTGCCGGAGGCATCGAGGATCAGCGCGATGCTCTTGCCGGCTTCAGCTGGCGCAACTGCCGCCAGGCAAACACCGATCGCGAAGCAGACGTGCAATGAAAACTTGCGGCTCATATGGTCCCTCTTCCATCGGATTGCCTGCAAAATGCAGGCAAGGGGGTCTGAGCCACTGTGGCGACAAACCGCTAGGGTCCTGACAGTCCACGTTCAAATGATAGTCCGCGCGCCGACCATTGAAAATGGGGCTTCATTGCAAAAAGCTGGCTTGGTTACCGTTGGCACGTCCGCGATGGAGAGCGAAATTTAGCCGATCCAAAGCAACACGCGGCCCGTGATGAACACCCCAACAAAATATGCACCTATCACGCACAAAAGAATAATGACCTTCGCGCGATTCCGAGCCATCTTGTCCCCCGCTTTTCGAGTGGCCTGACGTCCAGGTTCGACAGATTCCCATTACAGGCAAGCGATCCCGCCGGCAATCGAGGTCGGCGCCGACGTGGTTTCCATCGTGTGATTTTGTTACCCCAGTTTCCGGTGTCAATGTCCGCTTTGACCCCGAAGGCAGACGTTCACCAGCACGACACGGTTCAGTCAGGCCGCGCACCGCTCCCGACGATCGCCGGCATCGGCACAACCAATTCGCCGGCGGGTGTTCGGAAGCGGGTCAGATAGTCGGCGATGTAAGCGCGCACCCCGGTCGCAGCGGCGCCCGATTGGGCCGCAAGGACTGCGCGTGCGCGAACGGTGCCGGCAAGAATGGACTCGATGTAACGGTCCGCGTTGGCAACGTGCCAGTGCTGCTGGAAGGAATGCGCTGTAGCGTCGGCGAAGCCCGCCTCCGCCAGCGCCGCCCGCATGCGCTCCGGCGAGCCAAACTGAAAAAAATCGGGTCCGTGCGGCAGAGCTATGTCCATGCTGCCGCGGGCGCGAACCGCTTCATAGACCAGGCTGAAGCCGAAGCCGGCTGCATCCCAAACGCTGAATCCCGCCCGTCCACCGGGACGCAGCACTCGCAACATTTCGCGCAGTGCCACGGCGGGTTGCGGCAAGTGCATGAGGCTGTACCCGCAGAGTGCGGCGTCGAAGCTCGCCGCCGGAAACGGCAGCGCCTGTGCGTCGCCCTGCTGAAAACAGCCCTTGGGCACCAGTCTGCGGGCGAGTTCGACCGCCTCAACGGAGAAATCGAGCCCGGTCGCTTCCGCGCCGCGCTCCAACGCTTCCCCCGCCAGCATGCCGGGGCCACAACATACATCTAACACCTGCATGCCGCGCGTCACGCGCGCTGCATCGAGCATGGATCCCACCGTCTGGCGTGCGACCCCGCCGAAGGCCAAATTATAGCCGCCAATATTGCTATCCCAGCCCGCCAGTTCGAAATCGGCGAATTGCTTCGGGTCTCGCGATTGCTCGATCGGCAAAGCTGCAACTCCATATACGTAAGGGCAGGTATGCGCGTACGTGGCAAAGGTGTGAAACTGATCGCGACAATAAAGTCAGCCCTAATTACCTTGATATGGGCTCAATCTTCATTCAAGCGTACTTCCGGGGCGCCGCCAATGTCCGCTTTGGGTCGACGAGAATTGCCCACCCAACGTGCGATAGTCCCCAGGATCGACCAGGAACGAATTGGCGGGGTATGGTGTTGGCAGTTGGTTATCCAGATATGCGATTTGACACTCGCTCGACGCAAACGCGGACACCCATTCCAACCGGGCAAGATGCGGTCAATGGCACGGTCAATGGCAAAGTAAATGGCATGACAAATCGATTTACGACGGCGCAATTTACGGTAGCGATGCGGCGCTGGAGGCCTGCCGCCATTGTGACGCTCGCGGCGATGGCCGCGCTGACGGCGCTGACCGCCGACGCGACAGCCAAGGAACCGCGTCCCGCGCAACCGAAAGAGGAGGCGGCGCCGCGCGAGGCAGGCGAGCCGATCATGGCGGTCGTGTCGATCAAGAGCCAGCAAGTCACTTTCTACGACGCCGAGGGCTGGATCCTTCGCGCACCGGTATCGACCGGCGTCAAGGAACGCGAGACGCCGGCAGGCGTCTTCGCCGTCATCGAGAAAGACAAGGACCACCACTCGAGCATGTATGACGATGCGTGGATGCCGCACATGCAGCGGATCACCTGGAACGGGCTTGCGCTGCACGGCGGGCCGCTGCCCGGATATGCGGCCTCGCACGGCTGCATCCGCATGCCCTTCGGCTTTGCGGAGAAGCTGTTCAACAAGACGCGGATCGGGATGCGGGTGATCATCTCGCCGAACGACGCGGCTCCGGTCGAATTTTCCCACCCGGCGCTGCTCACGCCGAACGCGGAGGCCATCGCCGCTGCTCCGGCGCATGCCGAGACGTTCGTTCGCGAGGCCGCGGAGGCCGCGAAGGCAGCCGCCGAGACGAAGAAAGCCGCCGTGACAGCGGCGCGCGAGACGGCATCGCTAGCATCGTCGCTGCGCAAGCTGGAATCGCTCAAGAGGGGCGCTGACGCCGAGCTCGCGTCCGCCGACAGGGCGCTCGCCGCTGCAAAGACGGACGAAGCCAGGGCGCGGGCCGAGGACCGCAAGCAGAAGGCCGCGCCCAAGGCCGCGCAAGCGGCGGCGCAGCTCGACACCGCCAAGGCCGACGCGAAGTCGAAGCTCGATGCAGCTAGCGCCGCAAAGGACGCCGCCAAGGCGGCCGAGACCAGGAAGACCGTCTCCGACAAGGCAGCGATCGACGCGAAGCTCGCGCTCGAACCGGTCTCGATCTACATCAGCCGCGCGACGCAGAAGCTTTACGTGCGACGCAACACGCATAAGCCGGCGCCGGACGGCGGCGGTGAGGTGTTCGATACGACCATTGAGGCTCCGGTCGCGATTCGCAATCCCGGGAAACGGATCGGCACGCATGTGTTCACCGCGATGGCGCGCAAGGATGCCGGCAAGGATGCCACCCTGCGCTGGACGGCGGTCACGATCGACGACGCGGACGACGCCAAGGATGCGCTCGACCGCATCACCATCCCGCAGAATGTTCTCGATCGCATCGGACCGACCGCATTGCCGCGATCCTCGATCGTCGTCTCGGACGAGCCGCTGAGCGCCGAGACCAACTATCGCACCGAGTTTGTCGTTGTGCTGAGCAATCAGCCCCAGGGTGGCTTCATAACGCGCGAGCCTTCGACCGAAACATTCGTTGCGGGCGACGGCTTCCGGAACGACGACGGCTTCGGGTTCTTTTATCAGCGCGGCTGGAACCCCCAAACCGGCAATTCTCGTCGATGGTGGGGCGGCCAATACTATCGTTAAATGCAAATGGCCCGGCAGGAAGACCCGGCAAACCGCGCATAAACCGCATGGTTACTCAAGCCCATTCGCGGCCAAAACCTTAATGTTGCGTCAACCCGTCAAATCATAGAATCCTAGGTTCCCAACGCTGATTCGCAAGACTTAGAGGCTTTAGCGCCGAGTTCCAGTGAGGGTTTGCTGCGCGCACCATGCATGTCGGCGTACTGCGCGACGGCCGCGGTAACATGTTGCGGAGGATCTGGTGCGGACATTGTGTATAGACTTTCACGGTAAGGGACCGATTTGCGAAAAATACGATCTTTGCAATTTGACTTTCTTGTAGCCGCATTCTCGTTTGCCGCGGCTTACCAGATTATTTCTGGAAAGACGATGAGCGCCGTTTCACCTGAAGACACCGACGACGTGGAAATCGTTTCGGCGCTGTCGAGCAACGTCACGACCGTCCCGCGTGGGTCATTGCTCTTACCCGGAGAGGCGACCAGCTCCGACATCTTGGAAAAGGCGCAGGCCAGGCTGGAAGCGGCCTTCGATGCGCTGGAGCAGCAAGTGAGAACTGATGCCCTGGAACAACAAGCAAGATTAGAGGACTCAGCTCAGCGTCCTTCGCCTGATGATGCGGCGCCTCCCAAACGGAATTTTTCATCTCTCGCTTATTACGTTTTCGCAGAAATTCCACCTGACGAGAAGCCAGCCGATACGGTTTTGGAGACGATGAAAGACCTTCCGGTTGGAACACCTGTTGAAGAGATCAGGCGCGCCTCTGACGCTTTCGGTCTGGATTTCAACTTCATGAAAGCCGTGGCTAAAATCGAGTCCGGCTTCAATCCGAAGCAACGGACTGGTTCTTATATTGGGTTATTCCAGCTCAGTAATTATGAGTTCAACCGATACGGCTCGGGAAACATTACCGACCCGCGCGACAATGCCATTGCCGGTGCCTACAAATTTGCCACCGAGGCTTTGCAATTTGAGTTCGAGACCGGCAAAAAACCGACTTTCAGCGATCTATATTTGATTCATCAACAAGGTTGGCAGGGGGCCGCCGAACACGTTAGCCATCCGAAGCGCATCGCCTGGAGATCCATGTGTGCCACCGAAGAGGGCAAGGAAAAAGGCGAGCGATGGTGCAAACGAGCAATCTGGGGCAACACACTTCCCGCCATCAAACAAATTTGGAAATCAGTTGACAATCTGACCTCCGCTGCATTTGTCGGCATGTGGCAACAACGCGTTGCTGACCTGTATGCGCGCTATTCAGTAGCGGCTACGAAAAATTGAGACATCGGCACGGCGTTGATGTCCGCTTTGGGTCAAAAGCGGATATTTACAGCGCGAGAAATTAATAATCAGTCGCTCCGCACCTGCCCCCGTCGGGGGTAAAGGAGACATCGGCTGCTGCGGAAGTCCGCTATCGGGGATAAAGCAGAACCGGGTTTTTGCGGCGCGAACGTCCGCTTTTAATCCAAAGCAGACATCGACGGCCCATGGAGCGCAGTTATTGACCGGCTCGTTTTAAGTGGAGATTGGCAGGGACACTGACGCGATGTTTGCGGGTCTTCGGGGGGTATATCAGCGCTTGAAAGAAGCGACCCCAGGCCTGAACAAATTTGGTGAGGACCCACAATATTCCTGCAATCGCACTTGCAAAGAACACAAACACAGAACCAAAGGATGCAAAATACATCAAAAAATTCATTGACTATCGCCCGCGTGGTTTCGGCTTTCCTGACGGGAGAGCGACTGGGGCAGAGTTTATCAAGGTTTCCTGGTTGCCTTCCAGTGCCGGATAAGCGACCGAGCAGATGTGCGAATTGATACGTTTCAGATCGCGAAGAATATCCATATGCAAAGACGTTGTTTCCAGCGTTTCCGGGCGGCCCTCACGCAGGCGCTCGAGATGACGTTCTGCTGCGCTGAGCTCGGCACTGCGTAGTTCGGCCTTTTCTGCGATGAGCTTTCGAGCACCCGTTACGTCGCCAGACATCATTACGCCGAACGCAAGTCTTAAATTCTCCAGAACACGTTTTTGAAATTGATCGATCTCGCTCGCACCGTCTGCGGAGAACTGAACATTGCGCTTGATCTTCTTTGCAGCAAGCTCGCTCAGATTTTTTTCGATGATATCGCCAACATGTTCAAGATTGATGGCAAACGACAGGATTTCCATGGCGCGCTTGGCTTCGCGCTCGTCGAGATTGCTGCGTGTCAGCTTGGTAAGATACAGCTTCACGGCTTCATTGAGCGAGTCCACGATGTTGTCCATGCGCGCGACACCGGCGACCAACGCACGGTCATTCGTCATCAAAGCGGTCATGACCTGTTTGAGCATCGCTTCAACAGTATCGCCCATGTGAAGCGTTTCACGCGCCGCGTTCGCCAAGGCAAGCGAGGGCGTATCGAGTTCGGCTTCATCGAGATAGCGCGGTGTTGACGGATCGACTGCAGCTTTTCGGTCCGGCAATAACTTAATAAGCATTGCAGCCAACGGATCAAGCAGCGGGAGGAAAATAGCGGCAAGGACGATGTTGAAGCCGACGTGAAATTCAGCCGTCAGCCTTGCCGTATTTGGTTCGAATCGTTGAGCCACGTCGACGATCTGTTGAAGGAAGGGTAGCGTCGCGCAGACGCCGAGCAATCTGTTGAATAGGTTGCCGAGCGGCAGCCGATAGCTTGATGGGTCGCCACGCCGCGTGCCCTCAAGCACCGGATTAATGGCGCTGCCGAGATTTGCGCCGAGCACAAGCGCCAACGCCGCGGCTGGCGTGATAAATTGCGAGAACGCCAGCGACATTGTGAGGAGCACGGTCGCGACGCTCGAATGGGCAGCCCACGTCAAAGCAGCGGCTATAAGCACGCAAAAAAGCGGGTCACTTGTGATCAATTTAAGCAGCGCTCGCACGCTCGGCGCTTCCTCAGCTGGAGCCAAAGTGTCCAGCAGAATGTGAAGAGCAAGCAGCATTAGCCCGAGGCCGATTGCCACGCGCCCCATGTCCTTGAGACGACTACGTCCGCCGCTTCTGAACGCTACGAGGCCTAGGACAAACAAGACTGGTGCAGCCGCCGAGACATTGAAGGACAGAAGTTGAACGATCAACGTCGTGCCGACATTCGCGCCAAGCACAATTGCAAGGGCAGGCACCAGTGCGACTGCGCCTTCGTTCACGAAAGAGGCGGCCATCAGGCCCGTCGCGGTGCTGCTCTGGAGCAGTGCGGTCAGCCCCAACCCGGAGGCAAAGGCCGCCAGGCGATTTTGTAAAGCTGTCGATAGAACCCGTCGAAGCTCCGGGCCAAATGCGCGCAGGATACCGCTCTGGACCATGTGCAGGCCCCAGAGAAGCAGCGCGACACCCCCCATCAGATCGAGCAGAACAATCGTTCCCACAGGCTTTTACCCGCACATTTGCATGCGTAATTGGTAGCAACGGTTGCGCGGCAACAAAAGTTCATTTTTATGGGATGTCTCCCCGGGTTCCTACTAAGCTTCGACCAGGTGAGTTTCCACAGACCGTATATTTGGATTTCTCCGCAGATCACCGACCAAATACCCTAGAGCAATGATCAAGGGGGCGTCATGCTGGGCTGGTTTCATGCTTTGATGCCGAAGGAGGAGCGCTTCTTCGACCTTTTCGCCCGTCATTCCGAGGCGGTGCTGGGCGGCGCGACGGCCTTGCGTGCGATGTTGGAGGGCGGCAACGCGGTCAAAACGAACTATGAGACTGTCATGGCTCGCGAGCACGACGCCGATGACGTCACTCGCGAAGTGCTGATAGCCGTGCGCCGTACTTTCATCACGCCGTTCGATCGCGGAAATATCCGTGAGTTGATCACATCAATGGACAACTCAATCGACCAAATGCAAAAGACCGCCAAGTCGATCATGTTGTTCGAGCTAAACGAATTTACTCCTCAAATGCGCGACATGGCGGATGCGGTCGTGAAGTGTGCGCAGCTGGTGCGCGAAGCGGTCTCCCTGCTGCGACGGCTCAACTCCGAAGCAACCCGGATCAGTGACCTCACTGCCCAAATTTCGGCAATAGAGGGCCGCGCAGATGAACTGCACGATATCGGGTTACACGAACTTTACCGCGCGAACGTCGGCGGGAGCGGTTTGGCATTTTTCGTCGGAAATGAAGTTTATGACCATTTGGAAAAGGTCGTCGATCGATTCGATGATGTTGCAAACGTAGTCCATGGCATCGTTATCGAACACGTCTGATATTTCGCCCGAGGCTGGAAGAAATGGATGCCACGCTCGCTTTTCCGCTCCTAGTTTTTTTGATTGCGGTTGCGTTCGCGTTCGATTTTCTAAATGGAATGAATGATGCGGCCAATTCGATTGCGACGGTCGTCTCCACGCGTGTGTTGCGGCCGCACTACGCCGTTGCCTGGGCTGCGTTCTTTAACTTTGTTGCATTTCTGGTTTTCGGTCTTCACGTCGCAGAAACGGTCGGTCGAGGCATCGTCTACGCCAATGTGGTCAACGAGCGAGTGATCTTTGGTGCGCTGATCGGCGCAATTACGTGGCAGATCATTACAAACCGACTCGGCATTCCCTCATCAAGTTCGCACGCTTTGATCGGCGGGCTTGTGGGCGCCGGTCTGGCGAAGGCGGGCGTCTCCGCCGTTGTATGGGACGGTGTATTCAAGACGGTGGCCGGCATCGTATTGGCACCAGGGCTCGGGTGTCTTGTCGCGTTGCTGTTGATGCTGGCGGTATCGTGGGCCTTTGTTCGCTTTACACCGCACGGCGTGGACAACATTTTTCGTCACGCGCAACTTGTGTCTGCGTCCTGTTATGCGCTCGGCCACGGTGGCAATGATGCGCAGAAAACAATGGGCATCATCGCGGTGCTTCTTTACTCGCAGGGCTATCTCGGCACTGAGTTTCGTGTGCCTTTCTGGGTCGTCATCGCCTGCCAATTTGCAATGGCGATGGGCACTCTTGCGGGCGGCTGGCGCATCGTTCGAACCATGGGAAGCAAGATCACGCGATTGACGCCCGTCCAGGGCTGTTGCGCTGAGACAGGTGGCTCGATCATGCTGTTTGCGGCGACCGAATTGGGCATCCCGGTATCAACCACGCACACAATTACGGGCTGTATCATCGGAGTTGGGGCGGCGAAGAAAGGGTCTGCAGTGCGTTGGGGCGTCGCTAGGGGAATTGTGACCGCCTGGATTATTACCATTCCGGCGTCAGCCGTTATCGCGGCGCTGTTTTATTGGTTGACTGGTCTGCTTAGCTGATCAATCAATTATTCACCCGTTGAAGCCAGCTAGACGCAATGTCCGCTATTGGCCCAAAGCGGACATCACTAGTTGCAGCGCACATGTCCGCTTTCGGGGGAGGTAAAGCAGACATAAAATCTAACTGCGCGATTGACCAATCATATTTGCTCTTGAATGGCGGAGAGGGAGGGATTCGAACCCCCGATACCCTTGCGAGTATGCCGCATTTCGAGTGCGGTGCTTTCAACCACTCAGCCACCTCTCCGGAGCCCGAAATCGGGCCTCAAAAGGCCGCGAACGGACGCGGCGCTATGTAACCAAGGGCGCCAAGACAGACAAGGGTTGCGGGGCGTATATTGCGTCATGTTCAATGACCCCGGCCACGGCCCGACTAGCCGATGTATACCGCGCTGAAACTCGACCTCATCCGCAAGGAATTGCACGGCGTCTTCATGACGCTCGGCTTGGTGGCCATTCTCACGGCCGTGTTGTTCGCACTGGTCTGGCAAATAGGACTCGCGCACGGTTCTGTCGTCTTCCTGGTTCCGGTCGTGATCGCTGCCACGCGCTGGGGGATCGTGTCGGCGGTCGTTGCGGCAATTTGCGGCGTTCTTGCCTCGGCCTTCTTTTTCTATCCGCCGCTCTACAGCTTCCGCATCAAGGATCCGCAGGAAGTCATCGACCTGATCCTTTTTATCTTCGTGGCGGTGGCGGTGAGCCAGCTCGCTACGCGACTCAAGTGGCAGCTGGAAATGGCGCGGCAACGCGAAATCGATCTGCGCGACCTCTATGCGTTCTCGCGCCGCCTGGCTGTCGCATTCGATGTCTCCGACATTCATGCCGCCATTGAAGACCATCTCGCCAGCATCATGCAGCGCAACGTCGTGCTTTTCGCCAGCGCGCGGGAGGCCTCGAACAGCAGCGGACGGCGCGCCGGCATAACGGTTCCGGAACGCGTTCTCGCCGAGGTGGCTGAAGTCGCCTCAGGCCACCGCGACAACGCCGCCGGCGCGACAGTTACCGCCGACAGCGGCGAAATCTGGCTGGTTCGCGCGGTTTCGCCGAAGAGCTCCGAATTTGGCGTGATCGCGATCAATCTCGGCCGCGAATCGAAGGAACGATCGGATGAGCTGCGCATCCGCGTCGATGCGGTGTTGGCTGATGCAACCGCGACGCTTGAACGGCTCGGCGTGGCGCACGCCATCAGTGAAGCGCGCATGCGCTCGCAAACCGACCAGCTGCGCGAAGCCCTGATCGGATCGGTCAGCCACGAGCTGCGTACGCCGCTTGCGTCCATCCTCGGTGCCGCAACCGTGCTCAGTGCGGCGCCGGCACTGCAAAAGGAGAAGAAGCTCACCGCGCTGGTTCATGATGTGCGCGACGAGGCCGAGCGCCTCAACAACGATATTCAGAACCTGCTTGACGCCACGCGCATCAGCAGCGACGGCGTCAAGCCGCATGCCGAATGGGCCGACCCCGCCGATATTATCAACTCGGCAATGGAACGCTGCCGCCATCGCTTTGGCGAGCGTCGCATCGCGGTGGATTTGCCGACGGATCTGCCATTGATTCACGTCGATCCGGTGCTGGTGCAACAGGCGCTCATACAGATTTTCGATAACGCAGCGAAGTATTCGGCGCCCGCCTCGGGGATCGCGGTTGCCGCGCGCACGAATGACGGCCGAATGGTCATCAGTGTCACCGACCAGGGCGCCGGATTGACGAGTGCGGAAAAGATAAAGATTTGGGATCGTTTCGCGCGCGGCGAACGCCACGCCGCCACCACCAGCGGTTCGGGTCTTGGCCTGTGGATTGCCAATGCCTTCATCGCCGCCAATGGTGGAAAAGTGAGCGCCGTCAGCGAAGGTCCCGGCTTTGGCACGACGGTGTCTATCGAATTGCCGGTGACACAAGCCGCCGTCCCGCAACTGGAAAGTGATTCCGATGAGTGAGCCCTCTCCAATCGTTCTCGTCGTCGACGACGAGGTTCAAATCCGCCGGTTTCTGCGCACGGGCTTCGAGCTCAACGGCTTTGTCGTTCACGAAGCCGGGACCGGCGCCGAAGCCATCCGCTCCGCGACATTGCGGCCGATCGATCTGGTCATTGTCGATCTCGGCTTGCCCGACATGGATGGCGCGGACGTCGTCGAACGGATTCGCTCGTGGTCGAGCGTGCCGATCATTGTCCTGTCGGTGCGCTCAAACGAAGCGCAGAAGGTCCATTTGCTCGAACTCGGCGCCGACGACTACGTGGTCAAGCCATTCGGCATGGCGGAACTGCTCGCGCGCGTGCGAGTAGCACTCAGGCGGCAAATGCGCGCCGTGTCCGGTGAGCCCACAGTCAAGGCCGGCCCCCTCACCATCGACCTCGCCGCGCGCGCGGTCATGCTTAACGACAAACGCCTGACGCTGACACCGAAGGAATACCGGTTGTTGCAGGTCCTGGCGCAACACGCGGGCAACGTCGTGACCCACCAGCATCTGCTCAAGGAGGTCTGGGGCTCGATCCACGTGCATGACACCCATTACTTGCGCATCTTCGTGCGCAAACTGCGCCAGAAGATCGAGCCTCACCCCGACTCGCCAAAAATTCTGGTGACCGAATTAGGTGTCGGCTACCGGTTGGTACAATCGGGTAATGAAGGCGACGCCGGCACCTGGACCGACTCAGCGCCGGCCAAAAGCGAGACCTGAGCGGGCGCGGCGCAAACGAAGGCTGTCTCCCTTTTCTTGACAGCCCCCGCCTTTCCCCGCCATAAGCATGGCGCGCGCGGGCCCTTGGGTCCGCGTGCTTTTTCGAGGGCTGCTAAGCCCTTAAAAACAAACATAAAAGACTGAAAGAAGCCGGTCCGGAAGCGTCCGAGCGCCGGGATCGAACACGAGGACGAAAGATGTTCGCAGTCATCAAAACCGGCGGCAAGCAATACCGGGTTGCCGCCGAGGACGTGATCCGGGTCGACCGGGTCAACGGCCAACCCGGCGAGATCGTCGAGTTCGGCGAAGTGCTGGTGGTTGGCGGCGACACGCCGCAACTCGGCATGCCGACCGTCGCAGGTGCAACTGTTGCCGGCGAGGTGCTCCAGCATACGCGCGGCGACAAAATCATCGCCTTCAAGAAGCGGCGGCGCAAGAACTCGCGACGCAAGCGCGGCTACCGTCACGAATTTTCGGTCATTCGCATAACCGAAATCCTGACCGGCGGCGCCAAGCCGTCAAAAACGGCGGCGCCGCGGCCGAAGCGCGAGCCGAAACCAAAGACGGAACCCGAGGCCGCGGAGGCGAGCTCGGGCAAGCCGGTCAAGTCGGCCAAATCGAAGGCCAAGAAGCCGGCAAAACCGGCCGCAAAAAAGCCCGGCAAGGCCGCTACAAAAGGCAAGAAGAAGTGAGATGATTCCGTCACGGAATCGGTGTATACGGTAAGAGAGTTCGAGAGAGCATCATGGCGCATAAGAAGGCAGGCGGATCTTCACGTAACGGCCGCGACTCGGCGGGCCGGCGGCTCGGCTTGAAGTCGACCGGCGGCGAGATCGTGCTCGCCGGCAATATTCTTGCGCGCCAGCGCGGCACCAAATGGCATGCCGGCCTTAATGTCGGTACCGGCAAAGATCACACCCTGTTCGCGCTCGTCGATGGAAAGGTTCAGTTCGCAACGAAAGCTAAAGGCCGCACCTACGTGTCAGTTGTACCGATGACGGAGGCTGCGGCGGAGTAAGACGGTGGACATAAACGAGGTCCGCCGGTCATCCAGTCAAACCGGCGGGGCCTTGTAAGGGCTTCGAGAGGGGGAGACGGGTGACCGGCTCCCCCTCTCAACTTTTCAAACCTGGAGCCCGTGCCATGACACTGCTGGAAGAAATACCAAGCGAACGATTTCGCGAAGCGAGTATCCCCGTCCTTGAGACCAAGCGCCTTGCCTTGCGCGCGGCGCGCCTCGAGGACGCTAAAGCGGTAGCAGCGCTCGCCAACGACCGCCGCATCGCGGAAAACACCGCGCGCATTCCGCATCCGTACAAAGTGGCGGATGCCGAAAAATTCATCGGCGGGGCGAACAAAGACGGCGAGGCGGCGTTCCTGATTACGCTGCGCGACAAGACCATTATCGGCGCTTGCGGAATCATGTTCCACTCCGACGAGACGCCGGAGCTCGGCTACTGGCTCGGAGTACCGTACTGGAATCAGGGCTTTGCCACCGAGGCCCTGCACGCGCTGATCGACTATGCCTTCACAGACCTGACACACGAAACGTTGCAGGCTGGAGCGCGCGTCACCAACCCTGCTTCGCGCCGGGTATTGGAGAAGTGCGGATTCCAATGGACTGGCGTCGGCCTCTACCGCATCAACTCGATCAGATCGTCGGCGCCGATTGATCGGTTCCGCCTCGAGCGCAGCATCTGGTCGGCGCTCAAAACCTGGGGCCGGGTCAAGCGGGTCTCGTAACCGAGGCTGCTGCACAAACTGCTGCTGTTGTGTCCTGCGCGAGCGGGACATGACAGTTGGCGGCGTCGGCCGGAGGCGTTAACCGGCGTGTGCAGCGCGCGAGGCTTCTTCGAATTTCGCGCCGAACTCCTCAAGCTCCTCCGGATTGATGTCGCTGATCGCGAGCAGGTTCAGACCCTGATCGGTCCAGCGCCGAATGTTGAATCCTTGCACGGACTCCGCCTTGGGCGCCGGCAATACAGACCCCATGCCTTGCGCCACGAACAGATTGATGATGTGCACACGGCGGCGATAGACGATCGCCGCTACCGGTTTGCCATCGATGAAATCAAGCCGCCCACCGACCAGCGTAAAGCCCCGTGCGGTCAGATCGATCACCGGCGGCGCCAGGTCAATACGCCCGTTGAACCACGGCTTTACGGTGTGCTGGTCTGTCGACAACACGTCGGTCAGATGATCGGCCTGCAACGAGCGCAAATGCGCGGAGATCGCCTCGCCAACGATGCGCCGGTCCTGATCGTCACGCACGACAATCAGCGCCACGCTCGCGGCCGCGGCCGCTGAAGCGAGACCGCCAAATGCAAAGCCTTTAAGCAACGTACGTCGGTTGGTCATGACCGGCGACGGCACCGCACGGTCGATGCTTCGCCGCAAAGAGACAGGCGCCGAATGGCGCAAATCACCGCCTCGCAGCGCATGCTGCAGATCGCGATAGGCCGCGAGCTGCGCAGTGCAGCTGGCGCACTGTGCAACGTGCGCCTCGACGTCGCGCGCATGCCCGGCATCGAGTTCATCGTCGATCAGCGCATGCAGCATGATCTCTGCTTCGTCGCAGGTCATGAAGCTTTCTCCTCCGCCAGCCACGCAGTGCGTAACAAGGCACGCCCGCGCGCGAGACGCGACATCACCGTCCCAACCGGGACCCCGGTCACATCGGCGATCTCCCGATAACTCAGGTCGTTTATCTCGCGCAGCACGACAGCCTCGCGAAAGGTGTCCGGCAATTCCCTGATCAGCCGCTGCATGGTTTCACTATCGAGCCGGTGTAAAGTTTCTGCCTCGGGCGATTGCCCGCCTTCCGTCCAGAGCCCGTCGGCCGCCTGCTCCGCCTCTTCGAAGCCATCGGCCAGCAAGCCCGCGAGTGCGCCGCGCCGCGCATATTCGGCGCGGCAGACATTGCGCAGGATCGCGAGCAGCCAGGGCTTGATCGGGCCGCCACGAAACGTCTCGAAATGCCGAAATGCGCGCAGGTAACATTCCTGCGCCGCATCCTCGGCGTCGGCGGCGTTGCGCAGCAGGTAGCGGGCAAGCGTGTAGACGTCGTCGAGATAAGGCAACGCCGCCGAGCGGAAACGCTCCGCCTTGCCACGATCGCCGCCGCCTTCGAAAGCCATATTGCTCGCCTAGACCGATATGCCATTACTGCGGCGCGACGCTCCCGGCCACCGCCTCCACGACGATTGTACCGGTCATGTGTGGATGCAAGGAACAAAAGTACTTGTAGGTGCCAGGTGTCGTAAATGTGAACGAGTACTTGTCCTCGCTGTCGAGCGCCTTGGACCTGAAGTTATTCGGCGATACGACCGTGTGCGGAATGTCATCCTCGTTGATCCAGGTCACGGTGGTGCCTGATTTCACTTTCAGCTCCTGCGGACCGAAGGTGAAATTTCCGATTTTGACCTCGGCATCCGCCGCTCGGGCGGGTACCGCGGCCAGCACGAGCAAGGCCACAGCACCCGCGATTGCACCATTAATCAGCGACCTGGATTTGATCATCTTGGCACTCATCCCTGAAGCGGCATGTCGATAATGGCGAGCCGCTGTTCGTTCTGCTTGAACGAGACGCTGGCGATACCGAGCATGGTGCGGAGTTTGTCTTCCGGCACTTTCATCGGGCCCGGCGAAGGCGCCGTTCCCGGCACCGGCTGCGGAAACGCAGTCGAGCGCGCGGTGTGGAAGGTGACGTTGCCCTCGACCTTCTGCATGACCTGGTGAATGTGGCCGTTGAGAACGGTGACAGAGCCGAATTTCTTGAGATAGCCAAGCGCGCGCGCGCCATCATCCGTGCCCCAGCCCCAATCGGGGTAAACGGTCCAGAGCGGTATGTGCGCAAACACGACGATTGGTTGGGAGGCCGAGCGTCCTTTTACGTCGTCTTCAAGCCATTCGAGCTGCTCGTTGCCGAGATTGCCGAGACCGCCGGCTTTCAAATCGAGGACGTTGACCAACCCGATAAAGTGCACTCCGTCCGCGTCGAAGCTGTACCAGCCCGCGCCTTTGGTGCCGCGTCCATAGCGATCGAGATAGAGCTTGCCCCGATCCTCGTCGATCAAGTCGTGCTCGCCGGGCACATAATGCACGTCGAGCCGTGTCTGCGAAATAATCCGCTCGGCGTCGTCGAATTCCGACGGCTTCGACAAATGTGAGATGTCGCCGGTGTGGATCATGAACGACGGCTTGACCGGCAGCGCGTTCACACGCGTGATTGCCTCTTCCAACGTGCCCTTGGTGTTGGGGTTTGCCGGCTTATCGAAGCCCATGTGACTGTCGCTGATTTGCAGGAAGGTAAAGCCCTTGCTCTGCTGCGCGACCGCCTCGTCAATAATGCCGAGCGACGTGGGAACGCCGCCGGCAACCGTCCACAGCACGCCGGTTCCCGCCCAGGTCATGCATTCGAGTACCTTGCGGCGGCTAGGGCCTTCGTCGTGATTGTCGCTGGTCATGTCCGGTCTCCCTGCAATTGGCTGCACGGGGACTGGATCGGCCTTCGTCAAGATTTATTCCCGACAATCTTTCGCGAACGGCACCGCGATGCGATATACCCTAAAGCCATGAAATTCCTCGATGAAGCCAAGGTGTATATTGCGTCCGGCGCCGGCGGAAACGGCTGCGTGTCGTTCCGGCGCGAGAAATTCATCGAATTCGGTGGCCCCAATGGCGGCGATGGCGGCAGGGGTGGCGACGTCGTGGTGGAGGCAGTGAACGGCCTCAACACCCTGATCGACTATCGCTATCAGCAGCACTTCAAGGCGCAGCGCGGCGGAAATGGCATGGGAAAGGACCGCGCCGGCGCCAACGGCAAGGACGTCGTCCTGAAGGTACCGATCGGAACGCAGGTCTATGAAGAGGATGGCGAGACATTGCTCGCCGATCTCACGCAAGTCGGTGAGCGGGTGACGATTTCCAAAGGCGGCAATGGCGGATTCGGCAACGCACATTTCAAATCATCGACCAACCGGGCGCCGCGCCAGGCCAATCCCGGCCAACCCGGGGAAGAGCGCATCATTCGCCTGCATTTGAAGCTGATCGCCGACGCCGGACTTATCGGCCTGCCGAACGCCGGCAAGTCGACCTTCCTTGCGGCGGTGAGCGCGGCCAAACCGAAAATTGCCGATTACCCGTTCACCACGCTGCATCCGCAGCTTGGCGTCTTCGAAGTCGATGGCCGCGAATTCGTGCTTGCCGATTTGCCAGGATTGATCGAGGGCGCACATGAAGGCACCGGGTTGGGCGACCGATTCCTCGGCCACACCGAGCGCTGTCGGGTTTTGTTGCATCTCGTGGACGGAACCGCGGAGGACGCAGGAGCCGCCTACAAGATCGTGCGGGACGAATTGGAAGCCTACGGTCAAGGGTTGACCGAAAAACCAGAAATCGTCGCGCTCTCCAAAAGCGATGCGATGACCAAGGACGCAGTCAAGGCCCAAATCGCGAAATTGAAACGCGCCTGCAAAAAAACGCCTCTGATATTGTCTGCACATTCGCACGAAGGGGTGCGGGAGGCGCTGCGCGCGCTCGCGGCCATCATCGAGAAGGCGCGCAACGATTCGCAGCCGGAAGCGGCGCCGCAATTTCTCTAGTCGCGTGGCTCAATACGATTTCGGCAGACCGAGAACCTTTTCCGCGATGAAGCAGAGGATCAGCTGCGGACTCACCGGCGCAAGCCGGGCGATCATCACTTCGCGCAAATACCGTTCGACGTGAAATTCCTTGGCGTAGCCCATGCCGCCGTGCGTCATCACCGCGGCGTCGCACGCCGAGAAACCCGCCTCGGCGCCAAGATATTTCGCGGCATTTGCTTCGGCGGCGCAGGGGGCACCGCTGTCATAGAGTGAGGCTGCCTTGAATGCCATCAGGTTCGCGGCCTCAAGCTCCATCCAACTTTTTGCCAACGGGTGCTGGATCGCCTGATTCTGGCCGATCGGACGGCCGAACACGATGCGTTCGCCGGCATAAGACGAAGCCTTGCGCAACGCAGCGCGGCCAAGACCAACCGCCTCGACAGCGATGAGAATGCGCTCCGCGTTCATGCCATGCAGAATGTATTCAAACCCGTTGCCCTCCTCGCCGATGCGATCGGCCGCCGGCACTGGCAGGGCCTCAATGAACAATTCGTTCGAGTCGACCGCGCTGCGTCCCATCTTCGCTATTTCGCGCACGTCGACATGGGCGCGATCAAGCGATGTGTAGAACAGGCTCAAGCCTTCCGTTTTTCGTTTCACGTTTTCGAGCGGCGTGGTGCGCGCCAGAATCAGCACTTTGCTCGCCACCTGCGCGGTCGAGATCCAGATCTTCTGGCCGGAGAGCAGGTAGCGGTCGCCCTGCCGCACAGCCTTGGTTTTCAGATTGAGCGTGTCGAGGCCGGCGTCCGGTTCGGTGACGGCGAAACAGGCCTTGTCGTGGCCCGCGATCAAGGGCGGCAGCATACGTTTTTTCTGTTCTTCGCTGCCGAACATCACCACGGGGTTGAGCCCGAAGATATTCATATGCAGCGCCGAGGCCCCGGAAAGGCCGGCGCCGGATTCGGCCACCGTTTGCATCATTACGGCGGCCTCGGAGACACCGAGGCCGGAACCGCCGTACCTCTGCGGGATGGCGATACCAAGCCACCCTTGCTCGGCAAAGGCGCGATGGAAATCCTGCGGGAAGCCGCCGTCGCGATCCTTGGCAAACCAATAGTCGTCGGGAAAGCGAGCGCAGATCTTTTCGATCGCGGCGCGAATTGCCTGCTGTTCGGCTGAGTACGAGAAATCCATGGCTGATCTTGCCCCGGCCCCTCATAATAAGGCTAGTCGCATTCACTCATCATTCGGCAGGACAATATGCAAACACGCGCCGCGGTCGCTTGGAAAGCCGGCGAACCCTTGACGATCGAGACGATAGAAATCGAAGGCCCGAAGACCGGCGAAGTGCTGGTCGAGATCAAGGCAACAGGGATATGCCATACCGACGCCTACACGCTCTCAGGCGCCGACCCGGAAGGTTTGTTCCCGGCGATTCTCGGCCATGAAGGAGCCGGCGTGGTGCGTGAGGTCGGCGCGGGCGTCAGCACGCTCAAGGCGGGCGATCATGTCATTCCACTCTACACGCCGGAATGCCGGCAATGCAAAACCTGCCTGTCCCGACGGTCCAATCTCTGCACTGCGATCCGCGCCACGCAGGGCAAGGGCGTCATGCCCGATGGCACCAGCCGGTTCCGCTGCGATGGTGATGCGGTCTTTCACTACATGGGTTGCTCGACGTTTGCGAACTTCACGGTGCTGCCGGAAATCGCGCTCGCCAAGGTCCGCGAGGACGCGCCCTTCGACAAGATCTGCTACATCGGCTGCGGCGTTACCACCGGCGTGGGCGCCGTCATCAACACCGCAAAAGTCTGGCCGGGCGCGAATGTCGTGGTATTTGGCCTCGGCGGGATCGGGCTCAACGTTATTCAGGGTGCCCGCATGGCCGGCGCCGATAAAATCATCGGCATCGACACGAACCCGGCCAAGCGCGCCATGGCCGAGAAATTCGGCATGACGCATTTCGTCAACCCGGATGAGATCGGCCGCGACAATGTCGTGCAGGCCGTCGTCGATCTGACCGGTGGCGGCGCCGATTTTTCATTCGAGTGCATCGGCAATGTCCATACCATGCGGCAGGCGTTGGAATGCTGCCATCGCGGCTGGGGCGAGAGCATTATCATCGGAGTTGCCGGCGCCGGTCAGGAGATATCGACGCGGCCATTTCAGCTGGTCACAGGACGTGTCTGGCGGGGCACTGCCTTCGGCGGCGCACGCGGTCGCACGGACGTGCCCAAAATCGTCGACTGGTACATGGAGGGCAAGATCAACATCGACGACCTGATCACGCACACAATGCCGCTGGAGCGGATCAATGAAGCATTCGATTTGATGCACGAGGGAAAATCGATCAGATCGGTGGTCGTGTATTGAGCCGGTCCCGCCTGGAGCCACAGAACAATCGGAATTGGAAGCAGAGTTACTTCGTGCAGAGTTTGCGCGGCCCGCCCGTCGGCAGATATGTGCAGTCGGACGCCGTGAACGAACGATAGGCCGCGGTACAGGCTGCCACATTGCAGCGCACCTCGGGCTCCGCCGCGGCGACCGGCTCTTGCGCCGTGATTTGTGCCGCGCCTTGCGGTGCCACTTGCTGGGTCACTTGCGGACTGACTTGCGGCCCAGTTAGCGGTGCGACTTGCGGCGTACCTTGCGCGGCGGTGCTGGACGGTGGCGGGACATTCGGCCTTGCCGGCGCGACGAGACCCGGCGGAATGATGGGTGCGCCGATATTCGCTTTCGGCGCCACGGGAGGCGACGTGGCCGCTATCGGAGGGGGCGCAACCGCGCGCAGCCCCGCTTCGGTATCGACCATCGGCGACATCGGCGCCGATACCCAGTCGAGCCCAAACAGTACGCTGCCCAGCGCAATCGCCAGCACGGCACCATAGACTGCAAGCCGCATCGGTCCGTCCTCGCCGCCCGCCGCCAGAATAGCACGCGCCAACCGGCTGGCCATGACGCACAGCAGCACCCGTGCTACACAGCGCCGCCATGGACAACTCCGCTGGAACAACGTCGAAAACGCCGTCGCTCAATGACTTTCGGCGCATCGTCGTGAAGGTCGGTTCCTCATTGCTGGTCGATTCTTCCGCCGGCTGTTTGAAACACGAATGGCTCGCCTCGCTTGCAACCGATATCGCCGGATTGCACAAGGACAAGCGCGACGTGCTGGTTGTCTCGTCAGGCGCGATCGCACTCGGCCGCGCGGTGCTCAAATTGCCGCCGGGCGGACTCAAGCTCGAGGACAGTCAGGCCGCAGCTGCGGTGGGGCAGATTTCACTTGCGCGCGCCTGGTCGGAGGCGCTCGGCCGCCATGGTCTCACCGCCGGGCAAGTGCTGGTCACGTTGGGCGACACTGAAGAGCGCCGCCGCTATCTCAATGCTCGCTCGACGATTGCCAAGCTTCTTGAGTGGCGCAGCGTCCCGGTGATCAACGAGAACGATACTGTCGCCACCACCGAAATCCGCTACGGCGACAATGATCGTCTTGCCGCCCGCGTCGCCACCATGATGAGCGCCGACCTCCTGGTTCTGCTCTCCGACGTCGACGGGTTGTACGACAGGCCTCCGGGCGGAGATGGCGCCGCAAAGCTGGTGCCCGTGGTTGGCCGCATAACACCTGACATCGAGGCGATGGCCGGCGCCTCCGGTTCCGAACTTGCGCGTGGCGGAATGCTGACCAAAATCGAGGCCGGCAAGATCGCCACGACCGCCGGCACCCACATGGTGATCACGTCGGGACGAGTGCAGCATCCGTTACGAACGGTCGGCAGCGCGCGCTGCACGTGGTTCCTGACGCCGGCCAATCCGGTGACCGCCCGCAAGAAATGGATCGCGGGTTCGCTCGAGCCGCGCGGCGCCTTGGTCATTGACGCAGGCGCCGTAAACGCCTTGCGCGGCGGCAAGAGCTTGCTGCCGGCGGGCGTCATCAAGGTCGAGGGCGCGTTCGGACGCGGTGACGCGGTGCTCGTGCGCGGGCCGGATGGTCACGAGGTGGGGCGCGGACTCGTTGCTTACGACGCCGATGATGCCGAGAAGATCAAGGGGCGGTCGTCGGCCGACGTACTGTTGATCCTGGGCTATACGGGCCGCACCGAGATGATCCACCGGGACGATCTCGTGCTCGGCGGCGAATAACCAGCGGAACTTCGAGTCTCCCGCGACGTTGTCGTCACGCGACGCACCAAATATGTGAAAAGGCGATTGACCGATCGCCCGTTAGCCCCAGCCCATCCGGAGGCTGGGGTTTTCGTTTCCCGCTAGGCCATTGGCCTAGTCGGTCATTCCGTTTCGCAAGCCCGGCGATCCGCCATTGACCCGCCATTGAACCGGTGAAGAGCCCGTCACTCGGTCATTGGCCGAGCGTGGGTTCAGCGGCCGCGTGAGGGGCGCGCGTGCCTGGCGCGCCGCCCGGCCGCCGGCGATTTGCGGGTGGGGGACCGAACGGGCAACGGAAGGAATGTACCGTCGGGAAATTCCAGATGTCGGCTGAATATCTGTACCTGCCCTTCCCCGGCCCGTTTGCCTTCGATCACGAATTTGGTGCCGACCGGGAACCGATTGGGAAGACGGCCTGAACTATACGCCATGACAACCTCCTGCGATGCGGCCAGCCTGCCATTTCAATGTGTAAGTCAATCGGTGGGTTGCACTCCCAATTCGGCTATCCACGTTATCCCCAGCGCGTCGCCTCACTCACGCGGGCGGGGCCCACCTCGCCGCCGCATCCTCGACGTGATAGGAAAATGCCTCGGACAGGGGCTTTTACGAGCATTTTGGGAAGCGAATGACCGCGCCGCTCAAAAGTATCGAGGGATCCGGCGATATAACCGCCGCCATGGGCGAAATTGGCCGGCGCGCCCGCGCGGCCGCCCGGGCGCTGGCGCTCGCCCCTGTTGAACAAAAAAACCGGGCCCTTCAGCTTATGGCCACGGCGATCCGGGCACAGGTTTCCGCGATTCTGGCCGCGAATGCCGAAGACCTTGCCGAGGCCCGCGCCGCGGGAATGGCCGGGGCGTTTCTCGACCGGCTGGCGCTTGATGCGGCGCGGGTCGAAGCAATCGCTGCCGGCATCGATGTCGTCCGGGCACTCAAAGACCCCGTTGGCGCCGTTATGCAAGCCTGGACGCGGCCGAACGGCATGCGAATTGAGCGGGTCCGGGTGCCGCTGGGTGTCATCGGCATCATCTACGAAAGCCGGCCGAATGTGACGGCCGATGCCGGCGTGCTCTGCCTCAAAGCCGGCAATGCCGCGATCCTGCGCGGCGGTTCCGACAGCATGCGCTCGAGCCGCGCCATCCTTGCGGCGCTGTCCGAAGGACTGCGCGCGGCGGGCCTGCCGGAAGGATCCATCCAACTCGTACCGACACGCGATCGCGCGGCCGTCGGCCTGATGCTGGCGGGGCTCGACGGCAATATCGATGTGATCGTGCCGCGCGGCGGCAAGGGCCTGGTCGGACGAGTTCAGGCGGAAGCACGCGTGCCGGTATTCGCGCACCTCGAAGGCGTCTGTCACGTCTTCGTGCACCGGGCCGCTTCGCTCGATATGGCCAAAAAGATAGTCCTCAACGCCAAGATGCGGCGTACCGGCGTCTGCGGTGCAGCGGAAACGCTGCTGGTTGACCGGGGTTGCGCGGGCACGCATCTCAAGCCGCTCGTCGAGATGCTGATCCAGGCCGGCTGCGAGGTTCGCGGCGACCCCGCAACATTGAGCGCGGACAAACGGGTGAAAGCCGCCACCGAGGACGATTGGGGTACCGAGTATCTTGACGCCATTATTGCCGTGAAAGTGGTCGACGATATTTCCGCCGCGATCGAACATATCGAGCGGTATGGATCACACCATACCGATGCAATCGTCACCGACGACCGCGCTGCGGCCGAAAAGTTCCTGAGCGAGGTGGACTCCGCCATTGTGCTGCACAATGCGTCGACTCAATTCGCCGACGGTGGCGAATTCGGTTTCGGCGCCGAGATCGGTATCGCCACCGGACGATTGCATGCGCGCGGGCCGGTTGGCGTCGACCAGCTTACGACCTTCAAATACCGTATCCATGGAAGTGGTCAGACTCGGCCGTGAAATCCAAACGACCCGCCCGATCCGAGCGCTTATTGCCTCCGCACGCGCCCGGCATGAGGATCGGCCTGTTTGGAGGAACTTTCGACCCGCCTCATCAGGCGCATCTTGCCGCCGCCCTCCTCGCCCTCAAGCGGCTCAAGCTCGACCGGGTCTGGTGGCTGGTTACACCAGGCAATCCACTTAAAAACACCGGCGATCTTGCGCCGTTACCCAAACGAATCGCCGCCGCGCGCGCCCTCACCCATCATCCGCGCATCGACGTTACGGGTCTCGAAGCTGTCATTAAGACGAGATACACCTACGATACGATATCTTGGTTGCTGGCGCGCTGCCCCGGAGTCCGATTCGTCTGGATCATGGGCGCGGACAATTTGCGGAGTTTCCATCGCTGGCAGAAATGGCGAAAAATCGCGGAACTGGTCCCCATCGTCGTCATCGACCGGTTGGGCCCAAGCCTCTACGCCGCCGCCAGTCCTGCGGGCAACGTCCTTGCCCGCGCCCGCATCCCGGAATACATCGCCGCTGCGCTGCCGGACCGGAAGGCCCCTGTTTGGGCCTTTCTGCACGGCCTCAAATCCCCATTATCGTCGACTGCACTGCGGGCCCTGCGCACGCGGCGCTCGCCAGGCAAATCCAAAAATCCCAAATCGAGCGGTAAGAAGCGTGGAAGCAAAACCCAGAGGCGCAAAACAGCGGCAAAGGCCCGCAAGCGGCTGGCTAGAAAGAAGCGAAAGACGTAGTTATCTTCACTGAGACCCCCGGTTTGGACCGGGGTGAGTGCAACGCATGGAAAGGACCAGAGCCCCTGAATACACCTGCACTCTCTCGGGCGCCGCGTCGTAAGCCCGAAATCGTCTCTCGGCAGCCTACTGCCGAGGAGACGCTCCGCACCGTCCTCGCCCGTCTTGAAGACATGAAAGCCGAGGACAGCGTCGTTATCGATCTCACCGGCAAATCCTCGATCGGCGATTACATGGTCGTGACCAGCGGCCGGTCACAGCGCCATGTCAGCGCTGTCGCCGACCACCTAGTCAAGGACATCGAAGACGCCGGGCGTGCCCGCGTTCGTGTCGAGGGTATGCGGCAGGGCGACTGGGTGTTGATCGACGCCGGCGACATCATCGTGCACGTCTTCCGACCGGAAATTCGTGCCTTCTATAATCTTGAAAAGATGTGGTCGGCGACGAACAAGGACGTGAGACGTCCAGGCTGATAGTCTTGGCGGCACGATGCGCATCGTCGTGGCCGCCGTCGGACGTCTGAAGCAGGGCTCGGAAACCGAGCTGAGCGAACGCTATCGCAAACGCACGGTGCAAACCGGTCGCCCGCTCGGCTTGCGTGATGTCGAAATCGTCGAAATCAGGGAGAGCCGGGCTGCCGACGCCAGAAAGCGCATGCTCGAGGAATCAATCGCGCTCGCTAACCTCATTCCGCAGGGCGCGGCAGTTATCCTGCTTGATTCCGGCGGGGAAAGTCTGGATAGCGCAAGTTTTGCGGCCCAGCTTGCCAAATGGCGCGCCAATAATCGGCCGGCAATCGTTTTTTTGATCGGCGGCGCCGACGGGCTCGCGACAAATTTGCGCGAAAAAGCCGAGTTGCGATTGTCGTTCGGCGCCGCCACCTGGCCGCACCAACTGGTCAGGGTCATGCTGCTAGAGCAGCTTTACCGGGCAACAACAATCCTGGCCGGGCACCCCTATCACCGGGCGTGAAATCCACCTGCTGCCCGTATTTGCACCCCGATTTGGTCGCAATCTGGCATCAATACGATTGTCCGATAATGATCTTGCCGTTCCAAATTGCAGGCGTACTTTGAACCCGATGATTTGCTTGGGGGGATTCGGGTGTTTCAACCCGCGCGCTGCGTTGATCGCGGGGCTGGGGTGTGTGTTGCCGTTGACCTTTAGCGCGGTGGCGGACGCACAGGAGCGGACCGTCCAATTCGCGCAAAACGCCACCGCCGAAAAACTCGACGCCCTCAAGCAGCACGACGAAGAACTCAAGTCCGCGCGCGACCGGCAGCGCAAGTCCGCGGAAGCCGAAGCAGAAATCAAAAGAGAGATCGAACAGATCGGCGCTGACCGGCGCAAACTCAATCAGGATCTGCTCGATACAGCCGGGCGCCTGCGCGGCGTCGAATCCAAAATTGTGGCGACGCAGGAGCGGCTCAAGCCTTTGGATGATAATGAGCGCAATATTCGAAGTTCGCTTGACGGCCGTCGCGCGGTGATCGGCGAAGTTCTTGCAGCGCTCCAGCGCATGGGCCGCCGTCCCCCGCCAGCGCTCATCGCAAATCCGGAAGATGCCCTGCAATCGGTGCGCACCGCGATGGTGCTTGGGGCCGTGTTGCCGGAGATGCGGCATGAAGTGGAGGCGCTTGCCAGCGATCTTTCCGAATTACTTTCGGTGCGCAAGAAAATCGACATTGAGCGCGACCAGCTAAAGGCCGAAGTCGCTTCGCTCGACAGCGAACAGATACGTATGGCAGCCTTGGTGGAAGAACGTCAGAAGCAGCAGGCTGAGCGCGAAAAGGCGCTGGACGCTGAGCGGGCACAGGCCGGAAATCTTGCGCGCGACGTCGACAACCTCAAGGATTTGATCGCCAAACTTGAGCAGGGGCTCGACCCTGCCACACGCGAGGCGCGGGAGGCGGCGCGTTCGGATAGCCGCCCGGCGCTGTCTGCCTTCCGGGATCCCGGGCGCCTGGCCCCGGCCATCGCTTTCGCTTCATTGCGTGGACAAGTTCCGATTCCGGTTAACGGCGTCAAATTGAAGGAATTCGGTGCTCCGGACGCTAGCGGCGGGGCAGAAAAGGGGCTTTCAATCGCAACTCGGGCCGGCGCGCAGGTTACGGCACCGGCGGACGGTTGGGTGGTGTATGCCGGTTCGTTCCGTTCCTATGGCCAACTCTTGATACTTAATGTCGGCGGCGGGTATCATGTATTGCTCGCTGGGATGGATCGGATATCAGTTGATCTCGGGCAGTTTGTGCTGACCGGGGAACCGGTTGCGGTGATGGGGAACGGCTCCCATATTGCCGCTATCCTCGCGACAGGTTCCAGCCAACCGGTGCTATACGTTGAATTTCGTAAGGACGGGGTTCCCGTCGATCCAGGCCCATGGTGGGCTACTGGCGAAGGCGAAAAGGTTCGCGGATGATGCGCAAGACATCACTCATTCTTCTCGGCGCGGCAGCGGGAGCGGCAATGACGCTGCTCGCGGTTCAGCCCCGCATGGTGCTGGTTGGTGCAACCGCCAAAGCAGCGGCGGCGGATACATACCGGCAACTTAATTTGTTCGGCGACGTATTCGAGCGCGTGCGCGCGGACTACGTCGAAAAACCGGATGACAGCAAACTGATCGAGACCGCCATCAACGGCATGCTCGCCGGGCTTGATCCGCATTCGAGCTATATGGACGCCAAAAGTTTTCGCGACATGCAGGTGCAGACGCGCGGTGAGTTTGGCGGACTCGGTATCGAAGTCACCATGGAAGACGGGTTGATCAAGGTCGTCGCGCCGATCGACGATACGCCGGCGGCCAAGGCCGGCGTCATGGCCAATGACATTATTACCAAGCTCGACGACGAGCAGGTGCAGGGACTTACCCTGAACCAGGCCGTTGAAAAGATGCGCGGACCGGTGAACACCAAGATCAAGCTGACGATCACTCGCAAGGGCCAGGACAAGCCGGTCGAGGTCTCGATTACGCGCGACATCATTCGTGTGCGCTCGGTACGTTCGCAAAACGAAGGCGACGACGTCGGTTACATTCGCCTCACGCAGTTCAACGAGCAGACCACCGAAGGGCTGAAGAAAGCGATCACGGATATCACCGCCAAGATTTCCGACGACAAACTCAAGGGCTACATTCTCGACCTGCGCAACAATCCGGGCGGCCTGCTCGATCAGGCGATCTCGGTGTCCGACGCCTTCCTGCAGAAGGGCGAGATCGTATCCACCCGTGGCCGCAACGCCGAGGAAACCCAGCGCTTTAACGCGCGCCCGGGCGACCTTACGAAAAACAAGCCGCTGATCGTTCTGATCAACGGCGGGTCGGCTTCCGCGTCTGAAATTGTCGCTGGCGCCTTGCAGGATCACAAGCGGGCAACGGTCATCGGGACTCGCTCATTTGGTAAGGGTTCGGTTCAGACAATCATTCCGCTTGGCTCCGGCAATGGGGCACTGCGCCTGACCACGGCGCGCTACTTCACGCCGTCTGGCCGTTCCATTCAGGCAAAAGGCATCTCGCCGGATATCGAGGTCCTGCAGGATGTGCCGGATGAGCTCAAGTCCAAGACCGATACCAAAGGTGAGGCATCGTTGCGCGGCCATCTGAAAGGCGACGAAGGCAAGGAGCAAACCGGGTCTCAGTCGTACATTCCGCCCGACGCCAAGGCCGACAAGGCGCTCAATATGGCGCTCGATTTGCTGCGCGGCACCCAGGTGAACTCGGCATTCCCGCCAAATTCCAAAACACCGATCCCGAACTGATCGCAATCGGGACTTCCTGACGAATGGGGCGGCAATAAGCCGCCCCATTTCGTTTGGCCGCACCTGTCAGGCGACATTCTTTGTCTATGGCGACAGGACTGTGACGGAAACGTCGCGTGCTAGACTCGCGAGATGATTCGCGAGGATCTTGCTCCTTGGCAGACGAACTGAACGCGCCCCTCGGTCAGGACAAGCGAAAACAGCTGCCGAAGCTACCTGTCTCCGCGCCACGGTTGCTTGCCGGCATCCTAGGGCTTTCGGGGGTCGTCGTTGTGGCCTGGGCAGCCTTCGTTGACGACCCATTCGGTGGCGAGCCGGTGGCTGTCGTTTCAACCAAATTGTCGCCCCAAACCCAGGCAGCGCGGGAAAGCAGCGACGACGGTCAACAGCACGCGCGCCACGACGGCGTGGAGGGCACCGCGCCCGATACCGCAACCGCGGTCTCGAAGGCTGCCGCAGCGCCGCTCCCTGGATCAAAGACGGTCACTATTATCGACGGTTCCAGTGGCGCAAGGCAGCAAGTCACCATCCCCGGCAACGCCGAAAAACCATTGCTCGATCCGAAGCTGATCGAGGCCACGCGCTATGGCGCAATTCCCAAGATTGGACCTGACGGCACGCGTCCCTCCACCCGTTATGCGCGCGCGCGCGACCTGCCGGCAAACAAAAAAGATTCGCCGCTCATTGCCATCGTGATCGGTGGGCTCGGCATCAGCGCCTCGGGCACCGCCGATGCATTTTCCAAACTGCCCGCGACGGTGACTTTCGCGCTGTCACCTTATGCCGCCGACCTCGAAAAGTTGGCCGAGCGCGGCCGGGCCGATCAGCACGAGCTGCTGGTCCAGATCCCAATGGAACCTTTCGATTATCCCGACAATGACCCCGGTCCGCAGACCCTGCTGACCTCGCTGACCTCGGAACAGAACATTGACCGGCTGCATTGGATGATGAGCCGCTTTCAGGGGTACGTCGGGCTGATGAGTTTCATGGGCGCGCGGTTCACTGCGTCCGAGCAAGGCCTGGCGCCAGTATTGCGGGACATTGCCCAACGCGGACTCATTTATGTAGACGACGGTTCTTCCTCGCGCAGCGTCGCCGGTCAGCTTGCCGGTGGCCACAATTTGCCCTTTGCCAAAACCGATATCGTGCTCGACGCGATCCCGACTCCCGTTGAAATCGACCGGGCGCTGGCACGCCTCGAGATGAAGGCGCGTGACGGCGGCGTCGCCGTCGGATTTGCCACGGCGCAGCCGGCGACGATCGCCCGGATTGCCGACTGGGCAAAGAAAGTGGAGAGCCGCGGCATATTTCTGGTGCCGATCACGATGGTAGCGGTCAAGGCAAAGTCGTCGTAACTTTATTGCAGTGAAAAATCGTGGCGTTTGAACAACGGTCTTGCGGATGCCTTCCCTGAAATCACTGCCCTATCGCCCGTGTGCCGGCATGATGGTGCTCAGCCGCTCCGGGCTTGTTTTTGTCGGACGGCGGACCGACGGACCCGAACACACCGACGCAACGCATGTATGGCAAATGCCACAAGGTGGTATCGACGAAGATGAGGATCCTTATGAAGCAGCGCTGCGCGAGCTGCATGAGGAAACCAATATCCGCTCTGTCAAAAAATTAGGCGAGATCGGTGATTGGCTCACTTACGACCTTCCGAGTAAATTCGTGAAACGAGCCTGGGGCGGCAAATATCGCGGGCAAAAGCAGAAATGGTATGCGCTGCGATTTACCGGCAAAGAAAGCGAAATCGACATTGCTCATCCCGCCGGTGGGCATAAGCCAGAATTCGTCGAATGGCGTTGGGTCGCGATGCGGGAATTGCCGGACCTTGTGGTGCCCTTCAAGCGGAAGACCTACGAACTTGTCGTGAAAGAATTCGAACGGTTCGCGCGCTAGCGGCTAGTGCATTGCCGTGCCGGTGAGATGCCGATTGACCTGCTTGAAATGGTCCAGCCGCGTTATCAGCTTGTCCAGCTCGGAACCCGGTTCGGTCTTGGCGATACGGCTTTCAAGCTCACCAATACGATCTGTGATAATGCCGCGATCAAAGCTTTCCGCAGCATCGGCAAGATCGGCGAGAACGGTAAGCCCGCCCGCCGACATTTCCGCAAAACCGCCGAGCACCACGATTTTCTGCTCGCCGCCCGAGGCGTGCACGGTCAAAATTCCCGGGCGCAGCGTCGTGACCATCGGTGCATGTTGGGCGAGCACCCCAAAGTCGCCTTCAACGCCGGGGACATCAACCTGCTCGACATCGCCCGAGAAGAGAAGCTTTTCAGGCGACACCAGTTCAAAATGAAAACTAGCCATTACTCGCTCAACTCCTGCGCTTGCCAACCGCGAAACCGACACCCAGCCCAATAAGGCCACCGAGTGCGGCCATGATCGCGATGTGCTGAACCTGGCTGCTGGTGAGAGGCCCGCCGCCGCGCGCCACCTCGTCGCTGCGGACTTCGAGACTGAGCGGTCCCAACCTGATCTCGGCCGTCTCGGGGCGCGTCATGTAGCCGGCAAGGCCACCGATCACCAGCCCGATCAGCAAAAACGCCAGGAGATTGGATCGCCCCTGCATCGCCCTTTACGCTGCTTCTGCGGCGAGTTTCTTGCCCTTCTCGACCGCTTCTTCGATGGTGCCGACCATGTAGAAGGCCGCCTCGGGCAGATTATCATATTTGCCTTCACAAAGGCCTTGGAAGCCTTTGATGGTATCCCGCAAGTCGACAAGTTTGCCGGGCGAACCGGTGAACACTTCAGCGACGTGGAACGGCTGGGACAGGAAGCGCTCGATTTTGCGCGCGCGAGCGACCGTCAGCTTGTCCTCTTCAGACAGCTCGTCCATGCCCAGGATGGCGATGATGTCCTGCAGCGCCTTGTAGCGCTGGAGAATTTGCTGCACTTGCCGGGCCACAGCATAGTGTTCCTCGCCAACAATCAGCGGCGATAGCATACGCGAGGTTGAATCGAGCGGGTCCACCGCCGGATAGATGCCCTTGGCCGCGATGTCGCGCGACAAAACGGTGGTGGCATCAAGATGCGCGAACGAGGTCGCCGGCGCCGGGTCGGTCAAATCGTCGGCCGGAACGTAGATCGCCTGCACCGAGGTGATCGAGCCTTTGGTCGTGGTGGTAATCCGCTCCTGCAATGCGCCCATGTCGGTGGCGAGCGTCGGCTGATAACCCACGGCACTCGGAATGCGGCCGAGCAACGCTGACACTTCCGAGCCCGCCTGCGTGAAGCGGAAGATGTTATCGACGAAGAACAGCACATCCTGGCCCTTGTCGCGGAAATACTCGGCGACCGTCAGCCCGGAAAGTCCGACACGTGCGCGAGCGCCAGGCGGCTCGTTCATTTGCCCGTACACCAGTGCGCATTTGGAGCCTTCGACGGAGCCCTTCTTCGGGTCCTTGTTGACGCCGGACTCAATCATCTCGTGATAGAGGTCATTGCCCTCGCGTGTGCGCTCACCGACGCCGGCGAACACCGAATAGCCGCCATGTGCTTTGGCGACGTTGTTGATCAACTCCATGATCAACACGGTTTTCCCAACGCCGGCCCCGCCGAACAGGCCGATCTTGCCGCCCTTGGCGTAAGGCGCGAGCAGATCGACGACCTTGATACCGGTGACAAGAATTTGCGCCTCGGTGGATTGGTCGGTGTAGGTCGGCGCGTCCTGATGGATCGCACGTCTGGCCTCGCCTTTGACCGGACCGGCTTCATCGACCGGATCGCCGATCACGTTGATGATGCGGCCGAGAAGTTGCGGGCCGACCGGCACCTCGATCGGCTGGCCTGTGTCGGTGACTTCCTGCCCGCGCACCAGGCCTTCGGAGGAATCCATCGCGATGGTTCGCACGGTCGACTCGCCGAGATGCTGGGCGACTTCCAGCACCAGGCGGTTGCCGCCATTCTTTGTCTCGAGCGCATTCAGGATCGCGGGCAGATGAGCTTCGAACTGCACGTCGACGACGGCGCCGATGACTTGCGTGATTCTTCCGACTGCGTTGGGTGTGGCCATATTGTCCTCGTTACGGAACTAGAGCGCCTCGGCACCGGAGATGATCTCGATCAGTTCCTTGGTGATCATCGCCTGGCGGGTGCGGTTATAGGTCAGCGTCTGTTTGCGGATCATCTCGCCGGCATTACGCGTGGCGTTGTCCATCGCACTCATGCGCGCACCCTGCTCGGAGGCTGCATTTTCCAGGAGTGCGCGGAAGACCTGCACCGACAGATTGCGCGGCAGGAGGTCAGCGAGGATCTCTTCCTCTTCCGGCTCGTATTCGTAAGATGGGGAGACGCCCGTTTCCCGGACCTTTTCGAACACCGGCGGAATGATTTGTTGAGCGGTCGGAATCTGCGCGATCACCGACTTGAAGTGCGAAAAGAACAATGTGGCGACGTCGAACGCGCCTTGCTCGAAGAGGCCCGTAACCTTGGTGGCAATCATTTCCGCTTGCGCGATGCCGATGGTGCGAACACCGCGCAGCTCGATAGTCTCGATGATCAGCTTGCCATAGAGCCGCCGCAGCTGCTCGTAGCCCTTGCGGCCCACACAGAGGATTTTGACCTGCTTGCCGTCGGCTATCAGCGCGTTTGCCTTGTCGCGGGCAAGACGCACGATCGATGAATTGAAGGGCCCACAAAGCCCGCGTTCGGCAGTGCAGACGATCAGCAAGTGCACTTTATCGCTGCCAGTGCCGGCGAGCAGACGGGGCGCCGAATCGCTGCCGGCGACAGCCGCAGCGATTGAGCCCAGCACCTTGCCCATGCGCTCGGCAAAAGGTCGCGCCGCTTCCGCAGCCACCTGCGCACGCCGCAGTTTTGAAGCCGCGACCATCTGCATGGCTTTGGTGATCTTCTGCGTCGCCTTGGTGGCGGCGATACGAACGCGCATGTCCTTGAGGCTGGCCATGTCGAATTAGTCCTGATCGCTCCCGCTCGTAACGTCGGTGATCATGCGAAGGTCTTGGCGTAGCCGTCGACCACGCCCTTGAGCTTGCCGGCATCAGCTTCCGACAGATCGCCGCTTTTGCGAATGCTCTCAAGCAGGTCGGCATGCTTGCTGCGTACCAGCGTCAGCAGGCCGCTTTCGAACGCGCGCACGCGATCCACCGCCAACGGGTCGAGATAGCCGTTAACACCGGCATAAATCACGCAGACCTGCTCTTCCATCTTCAGCGGAGAAAATTGCGGCTGCTTCAAAAGTTCGGTCAAGCGCGCGCCGCGATTGAGCAGGCGCTGGGTGGTGGCGTCGAGGTCGGAGCCGAACTGCGCGAACGCAGCCATTTCGCGATATTGCGCCAGCTCGCCCTTGATGCGGCCGGCGACTTTTTTCATCGCTTTGGTCTGTGCCGACGAACCCACGCGCGACACGGAGAGGCCGACGTTCACCGCCGGCCGGATGCCCTGATAGAACAGATCAGTCTCCAGAAAGATCTGCCCGTCGGTAATCGAAATCACGTTGGTCGGAATGTACGCTGACACGTCGTTGGCTTGCGTCTCGATCACCGGCAGTGCGGTCAGCGAGCCGGCGCCATTGGCGTCGTTCATCTTGGCGGCGCGCTCAAGCAGACGCGAATGCAGGTAGAACACGTCGCCCGGATAAGCCTCGCGGCCCGGCGGCCGGCGCAACAGCAGGGACATCTGGCGGTATGCGACGGCCTGCTTCGACAGATCGTCATAGATAATGACCGCGTGCATCTTGTTGTCGCGGAAAAATTCACCCATCGTGCAGCCGCTGAACGGCGCCAAGTATTGCATCGGCGCCGGGTCGGAAGCGGTGGCGGCGATCACGATCGAATAGTCGAGTGCACCCTGCTCCTCGAGCACTTTCACGAACTGGGCAACGGTTGAACGCTTCTGCCCGACGGCGACATAGACACAATAAAGTTTGATCTTCTCGTCCGGCTGGGCATTGAGCGGCTTCTGATTGAGGATGGTATCGAGGGCGATCGCGGTTTTGCCGGTTTGCCGGTCGCCGATGATCAGTTCGCGTTGGCCACGGCCGATCGGTATCAGCGAATCGATCGCTTTTAAACCGGTGGCCATCGGCTCGTGCACCGATTTGCGCGGGATGATGCCGGGCGCCTTCACGTCCACCCGGGCGCGTTTTTCGGCTTTGACCGGGCCCTTGCCGTCGATCGGATTGCCGAGGGGGTCGACAACGCGCCCAAGCAGGCCTTTGCCGACCGGCACGTCGACAATCGCGCCGGTGCGTTTGACGGTCTGGCCCTCTTTGATCTCGCGGTCGTTGCCGAAAATAACAATGCCGACGTTGTCGATTTCGAGATTGAGCGTCATGCCGCGCACGCCGTTCTCGAATTCGACAAGTTCGCCGGCCTGGACGTTGTCGAGACCGTAAACGCGGGCGATGCCGTCGCCGACCGAAAGCACCTGGCCGACTTCGGAGACCTCGGCTTCCTGGCCGAAGCTCTTGATCTGCTCTTTCAGGATGGCGGAAATTTCTGCGGCGCGGATATCCATCAGCGGGCCTCTTTCATCGCTAACTTGATCGAATTGAGTTTCGTGCGAAGTGAACTGTCGACCATGCGGCTGCCGACCTGGACGACAAGCCCGCCGATGATGGCGGGATTGATCTTGACGTCTAGGTCGATGTCCTTTCCGCCGGTCACCGATTTGAGTGCGCTCTTCAGCGCTTCGAGATTATTGCCGCTGAGCTTCTCGGCGACAGTCACCTGGGCAACCACCTCGCCCTTGTGCCGGGCGACAAGCATCCGATAGCCGCGGATCATATCGCGCACCGCAAAAAGCCGCCGGTTGGTCGTAACGACGCGCAAGAAATTTGCTGCAAGCCCGCCGATGCCGGCCTTGGCGAGAATGGCCGAGAGCGCCCTGAGCTGCTCATCGGCCTCGAACACGGGGCTGCGCACGAGACGATTGAGATCGGCGCTGCTGGCGATCAACGCATCGAACTGATCGAGATCTTTCTTGATGGAGTCGACCGCTTTGTTCTCGAGGGCGAGCTCGAACAGAGCGGTGGCGTAACGGCCGGCCATGCCGGAGATGATCGGGTCTTCGCCCACGGGAACGCTCGTTGCTTTTACTTCGTTCGTAGCCCTGACGCCGTCGCGGAATGGCGGCGCAAACTATTGGAATCCAAGAGAGAATCCCGATTTCGGGAGACGTTGCGGAAGCCCGCGGGAACCCCCTGAAATCGAGGGCTAGCTAACACAGCGGGGTTGGCGGTGCAACACACCGGCCTGTTCGTCGCAGGTACGCGCGGAGCGCCAAATTTGCATTACAGGGTTGTCTCGCCACGCGACCGTCCGCCCTATAGCGTGCACGGCTCGCGTCGACCCGCCAGCACTCGCCGGATTTTCAAGCGTGCCAAGATCCAAAGCAAAAGCCGAAGCCGCAACTACGGCCAAGCTGCTGGTCGTGCTGCTCGCCTTTGCCTGGGGCCTCAATTGGATAGCGGCGGCAGTTGCACTGCGCGAGATGTCGCCCTGGAGCCTGCGGGTGGCCGGGTCCGGCATCGGCGCGGCGATGCTGTTCAGCGCGGCAATCGTTACCGGTCATAAATTGCGAATACCGCGTGGAGAGTATGTGCATGTGATGGTGGCCGCACTTCTCAACGTCGCCGGCTTTCAGATTCTCTCCGGTTTCGCGCAGTTGAGCGGGGCGACCACGCGAGCAATCATCATTACGTATTCAATGCCAATCTGGACAACCGTGCTGAGCTGGCTCTTTCTCGGCGAGCGATTGAATACGGTGCGGTGGCTTGCGTTCGTGCTGTGCGTCGTCGGTGTGACGGTCCTGATATGGCCGCTATTTGTCACGGGATTTCCGCCCTTTGTTTTTTATTCGCTTGGCTGTGCGCTCAGCTGGGCCGTTGCGACCGTCTACATTAAATGGGCCAAGGTCACCATCGAGCCGCTGGCTAACGCTGCCTGGCAACTGCTGTTCGGCCTGAATTTCATCACCGTCGCCAGTTTCATTGTCGAGGGCTACCCCCACCTCTGGCCAATCCAGACCGAAACGCTTCTGGCTGTGCTCTTTGTCGGACTGTTCGGCGTCGGTCTCGCACACTTTCTATGGTGGTCGATTGTCGGACGCTTGCCGGCCACGACGGCGTCGCTCGGTTCGCTGCTGGTGCCTGTGATCGGCGTCAGCGCGGCCGCAATATTTCTTGGCGAGCGGCTGACCGTGCCGGACATCATCGGTTTTGCGATGATTTTTGCGGCGGCGGCCTGCGTGCTGCTACAGCCGAACGTCCGCCACGACGAAATGCCGGAATAGGTGATTGTTCGCGTATCGTAGTCGATGATGTATTTTACATCTTATTTGATGCTTGACATATTAATATAACTATCTCAAATATTATGGACCAAATCGTGTTTCGCAAAAGATTCAACCGGCATGATTACTGCCGCGCAGATGCGGGCAGCGCGAGCGTTGCTCGGGATTGACCAGCGCGAGCTGGCGCAGCGTTCGGGCCTATCACTTCCAACCATCCAGCGGATGGAAGCTAGCGACGGCGTAGTGCGCGGTAACGTGGACTCGCTCATGAAACTGGTCGATACCCTCACGGCCAGTGGAATCGAACTGATCGGCGAGGGCGCCACCTCAAACAGTGGCGGCCGCGGGGTGCGCCTCAAAGGTGCTCCGCAATGATCGTTGCATACGCGCTTTATGGCGTGGCAGCGCTGCTGGGGCTGGCACCCGTCGCGGTTATCCTCGCTGCATCACGGCACGCCAGTAACGTCATCTATTCCGCAAGCCTGATTGTTACGGTGGCGTTGGGCGTAATCGGGCTCGTAAGCCTGTCCGGGCCGGCGTTGTCCACCATAACCTTGCCGCTTGGCCTACCGTGGCTCGGCGCGCATTTTCGCATCGATGCGCTTGCCGCCTTTTTCATTGTGGTCATCAACCTTGGTGGAGCAGCGGCGAGCTTGTTCGCACTCGGCTATGGCCGTCACGAAGAATCCCCCCAGCGTGTGTTGCCGTTCTACCCGGCCTATCTCGCCGGCATGAACCTTGTCGTGCTTTCCGATGACGCTTTCAGCTTTCTGGTGTCGTGGGAATTCATGTCGCTCACCTCCTGGGCGCTAGTCGTCGCGCATCATCGAGAACGCGAAAACCTGCGCGCGGGCTATGTCTATCTTCTGATGGCGAGCTTCGGCACGCTGGCGCTATTGCTGGCCTTCGGCCTGCTCGTGGGCCCAAATGGCAACTACACTTTCGACGCTGTCCGCGCGGCGCACCCGTCCGAGGCCCTCGCGACACTAGCAGTGATCCTGGCCCTTGTCGGCGCAGGGTCGAAGGCCGGCGTTGTACCCTTGCACGCCTGGCTGCCGCTCGCTCATCCGGCCGCGCCGAGCCATGTTTCCGCTCTGATGAGTGGTGTCATGACCAAGGTCGCCGTCTATGGCTTCGTGCGCATCGTGTTCGACCTGCTCGGCACGCCCGACTGGTGGTGGAGCATGTTGGTGCTCGCTGTTGGCGGCGTCACCGCCGTGATGGGTGTGCTCTATGCGCTGATGCAGCACGATCTCAAGCGGCTGCTTGCCTATCATACGGTGGAGAACATCGGCATTATTTGGATAGGCCTCGGCCTCGCGCTCGCGTTCAAGGCGCACGGCATGGCGGTAGCTGCGGCGCTAGCGCTCACGGCCGGTCTGTTTCACGTGTTCAACCATTCCGTTTTCAAGAGCTTGCTATTCTTCGGCGCTGGCGCCGTGCTTAACGCCACCGGCGAGCGTGATATGGAGCATCTCGGCGGACTGATCCACCGCATGCCGCACACCGCCTTCGTATTCCTGGTCGGCTGTGTTGCGATCTCAGCGCTACCACCGCTCAACGGATTCGTATCGGAGTGGTTGACCTTTCAAGCCATCTTACTTAGCCCGCAATTGCCGTCCTGGGGGTTGAAAATTCTGGTGCCGGCGGTGGGCGCGCTGCTGGCGCTATCAGCGGCGCTGGCTGCCGCGTGTTTCGTAAAAGCATTCGGCGTGAGCTTCTTGGGGCGCCCGCGTACGCCGGCCGCTGCCGACGCGCTCGAGACGGACAGCATTTCGCTGGCCGCGATGTTCATCTTTGGCGCGCTTTGTCTTGTCGCCGGTATCTTGCCTGGCATTTTCATCGATGCGCTGGCTCCGGTCACTCGCGCGTTAGTCGGCGTGAGCATGCCGCAGCAGACTGGCCTGGATTGGCTAACCATCGTACCGATCGCGGAAAGCCGTAGTTCGTACAATGGGCTCCTCGTCTTTATCTTCGTGACGCTGTCCGGCTCTATCGCCGCATTCGCCATTCATCGTCTCGCTTCCGACAAACTGCGACGCGGGCCGGCATGGGATTGCGGCTATCCAGACCCGAACCCGGCAACGCAATATACGGCCTCGAGCTTCGCCCAACCGATCCGTCGCGTGTATGGCACCACGGTGTTCCGGGCGCGAGAAGTTGGCGAAATGCCCCCGCCGGGCGCAACCGCGCCAGCCCGGCTTACAGTCGAGCTGCACGATCTGATTTGGGATGCCGCTTATGCGCCGATCGCCGCCTTCATCGGCTACGCCGCCGACCGGCTCAATGTCCTGCAATTTCTCACCATCCGCCGCTATCTCACGCTCGTCTTTGCGGCGCTGGTATTGCTCCTGATGGTGCTCGCGATATGGCCGTAATCCGCGATTTGACCTTCCAGGGCGCACAGATGCTGCTGGTGCTACTGCTGGCGCCGTTGCTCACCGGCTTCGTACGCAAGGTGAAGGCGCGGTTGTTGCGCCGACGAGGGCCGCCGTTGCTGCAGCCCTATCGCGATCTCGTTCGACTGATGCGAAAAGACGTGGTGCTCGCGGATAACGCTTCGTGGCTGTTCCGTGTGACGCCTTACATCGTGTTTGCCGGCACTTGGGTTGCGGCATCGCTGGTGCCAACTTTCCGCAGCGGGCTGCTGTTCTCCTGGTCGGCCGATCTGATCGCGCTCATTGCTTTGCTCGGCAGTGCGCGCTTTTTCCTCGCGCTCGCCGGCCTCGACGTCGGCACCAGCTTCGGCGGCATCGGCTCGAGCCGAGAGGTGATGATTGCTTCGCTCGCCGAACCGGCAATGTTGATGATTGTGTTCACACTGGCGCTGGTCGCAGGGTCCACGCAGCTTTCCACCATGGCTGCCTACTTGGCCTCGGGCGAAGCGGGTTTGAGGGTTTCGCTCGGCCTTGCGCTGCTCGCGTTGATTATGGTGGCCATCGCCGAAAATGCGCGCATCCCGATCGACAACCCGGCGACTCATCTCGAGCTCACTATGGTGCACGAGGCGATGGTGCTGGAATATTCCGGCAGGCATCTGGCGCTCATCGATTTGTCGTCCGAACTCAAGTTACTCCTCTATATCTCGGTGATCGGCTGTCTGTTCACGCCCTGGGGCATTGCCGCGCCAAACGGAGGCGCGCAAGCGATCGGTATCGGCGTTGTGACCTACATCGCCAAGCTCGCAATTGGCGGCTTCCTCCTCGCGATGTTCGAAACGTCGATTGCCAAAATGCGCGTATTTCGCGTGCCGGCGTTCCTCGGGGCCGCATTGATGCTCGGCTTGCTTGCTACCCTGCTTCTGTTCGTCTCGCGGAGCCTTTAGCGAATGCGTGGCCTCTCTTTCGACATCGCTCATATGCTCGCCGGCTCTCTGGTGCTGGTCAGTTTCATGCAACTTTACCAGGACCGACTCTATTCGCTGCTCAACATCTACGCGCTGCATGCCCTGGTGCTTGCGGCCTCGGTCGCCTGGCAGGCCTTCGTGCAAGACGCGCCGCATCTCTACCTCACCGCCGTGATCGCGCTGGTGTTCAAGGCGATCGTAATCCCGACGGCATTGCACCGGATCATCGTGCGGCTCGGCATTCACCGCGAGATCGAAACCGTGGTCGGTGTTGGTCCTGCCATGCTGCTGGGCATGGGGCTGGTCGCATTGTCCATGGTGGTGATGTTGCGGGTGACCGCCGAGGCCGATCCGCTGGCGCGCGAGGATCTCGCTTTCGCACTTTCCGTTGTGCTGCTTGGCCTTTTGATGATGGTGACGCGGCGCAACGCGGTAAGCCAGGTGGTCGGCTTTATGTCGTTGGAGAATGGCCTGGTACTAGCGGCGACTGGCGCCAAGGGCATGCCGCTGGTGGTCGAGATCAGCGTCGCGTTTTCTGTGCTGATTGCCTTCATCGTCATCGGCATCTTCCTGTTCCGGATTCGCGAACGATTCGACACGGTCGACGTACAGGCGCTCGACCGTTTCCGCGGAGAGCGGCGATGATCATCGACGCGCTCGCGGGTGTTCTGCTGATTCCAGCCCTGGCGGCGGCCCTGTTTGCCGCCCTGCCCGGCTATCGAGTGACCGCGCGACTCAACGTCCTGGCCGCGCTACTCACTTTTTTGACCGCCACGTCGCTGTTCTTCGTCGAGCCCAAGTCCGGTCCCTATCTGCTGGTGGATGACCTCAACAAGGTCTTCATTGTGCTGACCACCTTCGTCGGCTTCACCACCAGCGTATTCAGCGCGAGCTATATCGGCCATGAAATCGAGATCGGCCGGCTGACGCCGGTCTTTGTGCGCTTCTATCACTCCATGTACCAGGTGCTGATGCTCGCCATGAATCTGGCGCTGGTCGCCAACAATATCGGGCTGATGTGGGTCGCGATCGAGCTTGCCACACTCACGACCGTGCTGATGGTCGGCATCTATCGCACCCACGAGGCGCTGGAAGCGGCCTGGAAATATTTCATCCTCGGAAGCGTCGGTATCGCGCTGGCGCTGTTTGGCACCATTCTCGTGTACTTGGCGGCGCGCCCCGTAATCGGCGAAGGGCTTTACGCGATGGTGTGGACCGTGCTGGTGACAAGAGCCGCGCAATTCGACCCCGCACTGCTCAATGTCGCCTTCGTGTTTCTGCTGCTCGGCTACGGCACTAAAGTGGGCCTCGCGCCGTTGCATGCCTGGCTGCCCGATGCGCACGCTGAAGGTCCAACGCCGATCTCGGCAGTGCTCTCCGGCCTTCTGCTCAACGTCGCCCTCTACGCATTGCTGCGGTTCAAGATGCTGCTTGCGCTCAATCCAGTCGCGATCGCGCCCGGACCGCTGATGGTGACCATGGGCCTGATCTCCTGTGTGTTCGCGGCGTTCATGCTGTATCGACGCCGCGACATAAAACGCATGTTCGCCTATTCCTCGATTGAGCACATGGGCATCATCGTGTTCGCCTTCGGCATGGGCGGGCCGCTCGCCAATTTCGCCGGCTTGCTTCACATGACCATGCATTCGCTGACCAAGTCGGCGATCTTTTACGCGGTCGGGCACATCTCTCAGGTCAAGGGCACGCAGAAGATCGCCGATATGGGCGGGCTAACGGTGACAAATCCGGTGCTGGGTTGGAGCCTGGTGCTCGGCGTGGTGGCAATCGCAGGTCTGCCCCCGCTCGGCATATTCATGAGCGAGTTCCTGGTGGTGAGCTCGACGTTCGCGCGCGAGCCCGGGCTTGCGATCATCCTGGCGCTTGGAGTTCTGGTCGGGGTCGGCGGTTTATTCATGCGGCTCAACACCATTGCCTTTGGTGAACCGCGCGGGCCGACGGCACGGGCAAAGGCCTCCTACATACCGATGTTCGCTCATTTCGCTATCGTGTTCGTCGCCGGAATCTACATGCCGCCGGCGTTGGTCACCGGCTTCCAGAATGTCGCGAGGCTGTTGGGATAGCGCCATGACCTTGCTTGACACCATCACCTATCGCAGCACGGCCAATGCGCATCGGCCCTGTCCGCGCGTCATCGTAGCTGACGAGGGCTGGCGGCAGGCGATCGATCAACTCGTCGCCGGGCGCTGCACATTACTGGGCCTGTGGGGCGATGCGAACGCCGTGCACATGGCACTACTCGAAGAGACAACCGTCGACATCGCCGTGCTTAGCTACACCTGCGAGGCTGGAACATATCCGAGCGTTGCTGCGCATCATCCACCGGCGATCCGGTTGGAACGCGCAGTCCATGACCTGTTCGGTCTTGAGGCGGTAGGTACGCCCGACGCGCGGCCCTGGCTCGATCTGGGTTTCTGGAGCGTACGGCATCCACTTGGCGACCGGGGCCCCACACGCAAGTCCAGGCCCTACAAATTCCTGCCGGCGGAAGGCGAGGCACTGCACCAGATCCCGGTCGGACCGGTGCATGCCGGCATCATCGAGCCGGGACATTTCCGCTTCACTGCCAATGGCGAATACGTGGTGCGACTGGAACAGCGACTTGGCTGGGTGCACAAAGGCATCGAGTCGCTGATGAATGGCGCCACGCTCGACAAAGGCTCGCAGCTTGCGTGCCGTACCTCCGGCGACAGCGCGGTCGCTTACGCGTTCGCATTTGCCCAGGCCGCGGAAGCTGCCATGCAGGTAAAAGTACCCCCGCGCGCGACCTATTTGCGCGCCCTGATGGCCGAGCTCGAGCGGCTAGCCAATCATTTCGGCGACATCGGCGCTATCTGCAATGACGCCTCGTTCTCGTTGATGCATGCGCAATGCGGAATTCTCCGCGAGCGCACGCTGCGCACCGCCGATGTCTGTTTCGGCCACCGGCTGATGATGGATGCGATCATCCCGGGCGGCATCGCGCACGACATTGCGCCGGAAGGCGCTGCGAAGGTCGAAGCACTGCTGGTCGAAATCCGCAACGTGTTCCCGCGTCTAATCGAGCTCTACGACAACACCGCCTCGCTGCAGGACCGCACTGTCACCACCGGCATCGTAAAGCCGGAATTGGCGCGCCGGTTCGGAGCGGGCGGCTATGTTGGCCGTGCCTCCGGCCGCCCCTTCGACGCACGAAGCGCGCTCGCATATGCGCCCTACGACAGGCTTTCGTTCGGCGTTCCGGTGCTCAATGCCGGCGACGTTGACGCACGGGTATGGGTCCGAATTCGCGAGGTCGAACAGAGCCTCACACTGCTCGAGCAAATCCTCGGCGGTCTGCCGAAAGGCGCGATCAAGGCGCCGATCGGCAAATGCACGGCCTGCGAAGGCTTAGGAATTGCGGAGTCCTTCCGCGGCGATGTGCTTGTCTGGCTGCGGCTCGACGGAAAAGGCCACGTGGCGCGGTGCCATTTGCGCGACGCCTCCTGGTTCCAATGGCCACTGCTGGAAACGGCGATCGAAGGCAACATCGTTGCCGATTTTCCGCTCTGCAACAAATCGTTCAACTGCTCTTATACCGGACACGACCTTTAGCAATGCGAAGGACACTGCTTGAAAGCTTCACCCATGGCGCGCTGACCGAGCCCGCGCCTGCGCCGGGCGAGGCCGAGCTCGCCGAGCTCGCAAGCAATGTTAACCGCATTGCTCGCGCCAAGCTCGGCCGCTCGCTCTCCATCCGCCAGGTCGACGCCGGCTCCTGCAACGGATGCGAATTGGAAATCCACGCGCTCAATAACGCGTTCTACGATCTCGAACGCCTTGGCCTGCGCTTTGTCGCCTCGCCACGCCATGCCGACGTGCTCATGGTCACCGGCCCGGTTACCAAAAATATGCGCCAGGCGTTGCTGCGCACGTACAACGCGACGCCCGATCCGAAATGGGTAATTGCCGTCGGAGCCTGTGCCGTGGACGGCGGAATTTTTGGTGGCAGCTACGCTGTGGTCGGCGGTGTCAAAGACGTCGTGCCCGTCGATCTCCACATTCGTGGGTGCCCACCATCGCCGACCGAGCTTTTACGCGGGCTCGCTGCGTTGCTAGAGAGCGTTGCGCGGCCTATCCGTTAGACCCCAGCCATGGGTGCTAGTAAAAGCTCTGCGGATCGACATCCACTTCAAGCCGCACGTTGCCACGCGGCTTGGGCGCATCGGCTAGCCATCCGCGCAAGTACGCCGACAGGTCGAAAGTGCGCGGCGCCTTCGCCAGCAGCCGGAATCGATGCCGGCCGCGGACCACCGCGATCGGTGCCTCGGCCGGCCCCAGCACTCGGACCAGATCGTCCTTCGGCGCCGCACTGGCAAGCGTCCGGCCATAAGCTTCAGCGGCGTGACGCTCGTTCGCCGTGATGACGAGGCTCGCCAGCCGGCCAAATGGCGGGTAGCCGGCACGCTCGCGCTGTTCGATCTCGCTTTTGTAAAAGGCCTCGCGATCGCCCGAAATGAGAGCGCGCATTACGGGGTGCTCAGGCTGATGCGTCTGCAAATAGCCAATGCCGCGCCCTTCCTCGCGGCCGGCACGACCGACCACCTGATGCAATAGCTGAAACGTGCGCTCGGCCGCGCGGGGGTCGCCATTCCCCAGTCCGAGATCGGCATCGACGATACCGACGAGGTTAAGCTTGGGAAAATGATGGCCTTTGGCGACGAGTTGTGTGCCGATGACGAGGTCAAAGCGTCCTTCCGCCACATCATCGAGTTCCTGGCGAAGTCGCTCGATCGATTCGACTAGATCGCTCGACAATACCAGGATGCGGGCTTGTGGAAAAAGTTCGCCGGCTTCTTGCTCAAGTCGTTCAACGCCAGGCCCAACCGCAGCAAAACTATCCGTTGCATGACAATGCGGACATTCAGCCGGCGGCGGCACGGAATATCCGCAATGATGACAGACCAGCCGCCGCTTGAACCGGTGATCGACCAGCCAAGCGTCGCAGTTCGGACATTGCATGCGAAAACCGCAGGCACGGCATAGCGTCAGCGGCGCATAGCCGCGACGATTGAGAAACAGTAATGCCTGTTGGCCTCGGGTCAGCGACACCGCCACTGCCTCCGCGAGCCGGGGTGAGATGAAACGCCCGCGTGGCGGACTCTCGCGGCGCATGTCGATCGCCTCGACCGAGGGCAGGTGCGCACCGCCAAAGCGTTCCGGCAAGTGAACATGCCGATAGCGGCCACGGCGGGCATTGACTGCTGACTCGACCGAAGGTGTCGCCGAAGCAAGGACAACCGGGATTTTTGCGATCGACCCGCGCACCACCGCCATGTCGCGGGCATGATAGTGCGCTCCATCTTCCTGTTTGTAGGCAGGGTCGTGCTCTTCGTCGACAACTATCAGCCCAAGACTGCCGTAAGGAAGAAAAAGCGCCGAACGTGCGCCGACCACGACGGACACTTCGTCCGCCGCCACGGCCGCCCAGGTCCGTGCGCGCTTGCGCGGTGAAAGCTGCGAATGCCATTCCGCTGGACGCACTCCGAAGCGCTCGGAAAAACGATCGAGAAATTGCGCGGTGAGCGCGATTTCCGGCATCAAGATCAGGCTTTGCCGGTTACGCCGAATATTTTCGGCAACCGCCTCGAAATAGACCTCGGTTTTGCCCGAGCCTGTAACGCCATCGAGCAACGTGACGGTGTAACCGCCTTGTTCAACCGTGGTCCGTAACGCATCGGCAGCGGCGAGCTGCGCAAGGGAGAACTCCGGCTTGCGGAAATCCGGATTCGGCCGCGAAGCCACCGGTTCGGGCGGCAAGACGACCGTTTCGAGCGTGCCTTCGTCGATCAAGCCGTCGATCACACCGCCGCTGACACCGGCTTCCTTGGAAGCCTCGCCCTTCGCACGGATGAGGCTATCGGCGAAAAGCCTGACCACACGCGCGCGCGCAGCCGTCATCCGTTGTGGCGCGGGCCCGGCGAGTCGCACGCCCACGCGCTCTCGCCCGGGGCCCAGGTGTTCACCCATGCGCAACGTCATGCGCAGAACCATGCCGCGCGAGGCGAGCGTATAGCCCGACACCCAATCGACGAACTGACGAAGCTCGGGCTTTAGTGGCGGTACGTCGAGTTTTTCGTCGACGTCCTTCAGGCGGTTGTGGAGACGTGGGTTTGGATCGGGATTGTCGGCCCACACGACACCCATGCATTCGCGTGCGCCCAAGGGTACCGCCACCAGATCGCCCGGCGTCAGGTCAAGTCCCACCGGTACCCGGTAGGAGTAGGTTTGGTCGAGCGCAACCGGCACCAGAATATCGACAACTCGCAAAGTCATGGCTCTGGTCTGACCGATTCCGGGCGCTTAAGGAAGAGTGAAGAAAGGAGTGCCACTCTCTCCTCATGGCCGAGTTCCCCGCCAGTCCCGACGTTACTGCTGAAATCACCCGCTGGGTGAGTTACCTCGGCAGCGAGCGGCGCATGTCGGCGAGAACGCTGGAAGCCTACCAGCGAGACGTCACACAATTTCTCGGGTTTTTGACCGAACATCTCGCCGGCACTCCAACGCTCAAGCAGCTGGCAAAACTCACGCCCGCCGATGTGCGCGCCTTCATGGCGGCAAGGCGCGGCGACGGCATCGGCAATCGCTCGCTGATGCGCTCGCTTGCCGGCGCTCGCTCGTTTGCGCGATTTCTCGAGCGCGATGGCAAGGGCAAGGTCGCAGCGCTGACAGCCGTACGTTTGCCGAAATTGCCAAAGACCTTACCAAAACCGTTGGCGATTTCTGCGGCCAAAGAAATCACCGACACTCAGTTGCGTGAGGGTGAGACAAGCGAGCCATGGATCGGCGCACGCGACACCGCGGTGCTTGCCTTGCTGTATGGCTCCGGCCTCCGCGTCTCGGAGGCGCTTGGCTTGCGGCAGAAAGACTGCTCTGGCGCCACCGACGCACTCACCATCACCGGAAAGGGCAACAAGACCCGCATGGTGCCGTTGCTACCGCAAGTCGCGAAGATGATCGCGGATTATGTGGCGCTCTGTCCGTTCGAGCTTCCTCCGAATGGGCCCCTGTTTGTCGGCGCGCGCGGGGGGCCGCTGTCGGCCCGAATCGTCCAGCTTACGATGGAGAGGTTGCGCGGCGCGCTCGGCCTGGCCGAAAGCGCGACGCCGCATGCGCTGCGTCATTCGTTCGCCACCCATCTTCTGGCGCGCGGGGGCGACCTGCGTTCGATCCAGGAGCTGCTTGGCCATGCATCGCTGTCGACGACCCAGATCTACACGGCCGTCGACGCCGAGCATTTGCTGGAGGCCTACGCCAACGCGCATCCCCGGGCGCGGTGACATCCCGCGCAGGCCAACTCTCGCCTCTTGCGCTCTCGTATGCTCTGCTATCATCGTCGCCCACGGATCGTCGGGAGGGGCCAATGAGCGCACATGAAAATCTCGAGCACGCCGAGCACGCCGAGCACGCGTCGCACTCCAACAAAAATATCGCGTTGCTGATTGCCGTTTTGGCTTTGTTCCTGGCGTTTTCCGAGACTCTCGGCAAGAGCGCGCAAACGGCCGCTATCGCCGACAATATCAGAGCCTCGGACACGTGGAATTTCTTCCAGGCCAAAACTGTCCGACAGACGACGTTGCGCACGGCGGCCGACGGTTTTGCGGCTCAGTTGCCCGCGGTCACCAACGACGAGGCCAAAGCCGCCATGACCAAGCAGATAGAGGCATGGCGAGGCACGGTCACCCGATACGATTCGGATCCGAAGGAAAATGACGGCCGCAAGGAACTCAAGGCACAGGCCGAACATCTGGAGCACGAGCGCGATACGTGGCTCGCCCGTTACCATCAGTATGAATTCGCCTCGGCCGCGTTCCAGATCGGCATCGTGCTCGCCTCGGCAGTCATCATCACAGGCATACCGGCGCTGGGCTGGCTATCGGGACTCGTCGGAATCTTCGGCCTTGGCTTCATGGCGCTCGGCCTTTGGGCGCCACATGCGCTCCATTTAGGCTGACCGATCAGGCGGCGCGATTGCGATAGGAGCGGCGCAGGCGCATGAGCCGGCGAAAAGCACGCGCTGCGCGTTCCGGTCGAAACATCCAGATAATTTTTCGGATCCGCGCCCGGATTGGCTCGGTTTGCGTACGCGCCCAGTCACGCGCCCATAAAAACCAATTGTACATTCGCCGGAACCAGGCAATCTGCAAAAGCTTTTCGCGCGTTACGTCAAATACGAAGGCGGTGACGCCAAGACCGACGAGCTTTGCCAAAATCAGCACGAAGACCGCGCCGATCCAATTGCGCGTGGCGAGGAAATAAACTTCGAGAAACTTCAACGGCAACAATACGAGGACCGGGACGATAAACACCACGAGCGCCGCATAAGGCGGCAGCTTTTCAAGCAGCCGGCCAATGCTGACTTTTAGCCTGCCCCATGGAATGACATTGACGATGCGCGCGACGATCGGCTCAAGGTGGTCCCACAGCCACGCTTCAAGCAGAAGCAGTAGCGCGAGAATGACCCACAACGGTCGGAAGAGATTGCGGCGCATCTGCTATAGATAGTAACGCCGCGAGGAGCCGCAAAACAGGCTGAAGTCCATTCGTCGCACACAAACTTTGCAGCCTATTCTGCGCGGGTTATCAATGGGCTGCGGGGGTCGTCCATCGCGACGAACAATGTGGCGGTGCATTATGAGCGCACGCGCCCACCGTCCACATTCAGGGTTTGTCCGGTCATAAAGGCTGCATCGTCGCTGGTCAGGAACGAAACAGCGCCGACGAGATCCTCGGGCACTTCCACGCGCTTGATCGCCTGCATTTGTGCGACCGCAGCAAATTCATCATCCATGCTCTTGAAGCCCGGACGCGGAACACGCACCAGAGTGCCGGGAGAACGCGTCAGCCCGGGCGCGATCGCATTGACGGTGATGCCGTCCGGCGCGAGATCCGTCGCGAGCGCGCGGGTAAATCCGACAATCCCGCCCTTGCTCGCGACGTAATGGCTGAAGCCGGTCACTACCGAGCCAAGCGTGCTCGACGCCATGTTGACCACGCGTCCCCATTTACGCTCGCGCATGCCCGGCACAAATGCCGCCGTCACCAAAAAGGTACCATCGAGATTGATCGACAGGACCTGGCGCCAATCGGCAAAGCTCATTTCCGGAAAATTTTTCTGCGGAAAGATCCCGGCGCAATTCACTACGATATCGACATGGCTGAATTTTCCGTGCACCTGTTTCGCCATAGCGGCGACGGACGTTTCAGACGACACGTCGCAATTCACCGCGAGCGCCTGACGGCCGCTCGCTTCAACCAGTTTCATCGTCTCCTTGGCGTCGCCGAGATCCGCGATAGCCACGTGAACGCCGTCCTCGGCCAGCCGCTTCGCGAAGGCCTGTCCAATCCCGCTGGCGCCGCCGGTGATAACGGCGACCTTGTCTTTGTGGCCTCTGGCCATGAAGTTCCCCCTGAAAACGTCAAATATGAATCGCGCGCTTGCCGACTGCCATGGCGGCTTCCTTCACCGCCTCCGGAAGCGTCGGATGTGCGTGACAGGTACGGGCAATGTCCTCGGCCGACGCGCCGAATTCCATTGCGATAACGGCCTCGGCGATCATGTTGCCGGCATCGGCGCAAATAAGGTGCACCCCAAGCACGCGGTCCGTCTTGGCATCGGCGAGAATCTTGACGAAGCCGTCTGTCGTCAAATTGACCTTGGCCCGGCCGTTGGCGGTGAACGGAAACTTGCCAACATTGTACGCGACCCCCGCCGCCTTTAGTTCTTCCTCGGATTTTCCGACGGTTGCAATCTCCGGATATGTGTAAACCACGTTGGGAATGGCGTCGTAATTCACGTGCCCGGCCTGCCCCACCAATATTTCCGCAAGCGCAACACCCTCGTCCTCGGCTTTGTGGGCCAGCATTGGGCCGGCAATCACGTCACCGATCGCCCAGATGCCGGGCACATTGGTCGCGTAATAGTGATCGACCGCAACGCGCCCTCGCTCATCGAGCTTGACACCGATCTCTTTCAGACCGAGGCCTTCCGTGTAGGGCACCCGTCCGATCGCAACCAGGACCACGTCGGCCTCGATCGTTTCGGCGGCACCGCCTTTTGCGGGCTCGACCGTCACCTTCAGTCGCTTGCCGGATGTATCGACCGCCGTCACCTTTGACGACAGCTTGAACACCATGCCCTGCTTCTCGAGAAGACGTTGCGCCTGACGCCGCACCTCGCCGTCCATTCCGGGCAAAGCACCATCGAGGAATTCGACCACCGTTACTTGCGCGCCAAGCCGCCGCCAGACCGAACCAAGTTCGAGGCCGATCACGCCGGCGCCGACGACGAGCAGATGCTGGGGCACCTGCGGCAATACCAGGGCACCTGTGGACGAGACAATGCGCTTCTCGTCGATATCAACGCCTTTGAGCCGCGCCACGTCGGAGCCGGTTGCAATGACGATCGATTTGGCCTCGATGGTCTGCGTCTTGCCTCCTTCGCCTTTCACTTCGACCTTGCCGGGAGCAGTAATGCGGGCATTGCCAATAAATCCGTCGATTTTGTTCTTCTTGAACAGGAAATCGACGCCTTTGACATTGCCATCGACGCCCTGATCCTTGAACGCCATCATCGCCTTGAGATCGAGCCTGGGCGCCGAAACACCGATGCCCATTTTGTCGAACGTGTGCCCGGCCTCCTCGAACAGCTCGGAGGCATGTAACAGCGCCTTCGACGGGATACAGCCGATGTTGAGACAAGTGCCGCCGTAGGTGGCACGCTTCTCGACCACCGCTGTCTTCAGGCCGAGTTGCGCGGCCCTGATTGCGCAAACGTAGCCGCCGGGGCCGCTGCCGATGACGACAAGATCGTAAGCCATACTTTTATAAATCCAGCACGACGCGCGCCGGATCCTCCAGCCCCTCCTTCACGCGCACCAGGAAGGTCACCGCCTCGCGGCCATCGACAATACGGTGATCATACGAGAGCGCGAGATACATCATCGGCCGCGCCTCAATCTTGCCGGCGACCACCATGGGGCGTTCCTGAATCTTGTGCATGCCAAGAATGCCGGACTGCGGGGCGTTGAGAATCGGCGTCGACATCAGCGAGCCGTAGACACCCCCATTGGTGATCGTAAAGGTGCCGCCTTGCATTTCCTCGATCTTGAGTGTGCCCTCGCGCGCGCGGCGGCCCAGATCGGAGATCGCTTTTTCGATCTCCGCCAGCGACATCAACTGAGCGTCGCGCACGACCGGCACGACCAGCCCCTTCTCCGTGCCGACCGCAATGCCGATATGGTAATAATTCTTGTAGACGATATCGGTGCCGTCGATCTCGGCGTTGACCGCGGGAATTTCCTTGAGCGCCTGGATACAGGCGCGCACGAAAAAGCACATGAAGCCGAGCTTCACGCCGTGCTTCTTTTCGAACAGATCCTTGTACTGATTGCGCATGTGCATCACCGCGCTCATGTCGACCTCGTTGAAGGTCGTGAGCATGGCGGCAGTGTTCTGCGCGTCTTTGAGGCGGCGCGCGATGGTCTGGCGCAGACGCGTCATGTGCACGCGTTCCTCGCGAGCAGCATCGTCGGCGGGCGAAGGTGCGCGCATTTGCACCGGGGCCGACACCGGAGTCGGGGCCGCCGCGGCCCGTTCGATTGCCGCGATCATGTCGCCTTTGGTGACCTGTCCGTGCATTCCGCTGCCACTGACCTTTGACGGATCGACGCCGCTTTCCGCCGCCATCTTGCGCACCGAAGGCGGCGTCGGCATTTCGGCGGATCTCGCGGGGGCAATCGGCGCCGGCTTTGGCGCCTCGGCGATCTTCGGCGCCGGCGCGGCCTTGGCAGCCGCGCCTCCGCCTTCCTTGATCTGGCCCAGCAACGAACCGACGGCGACCGTGTCGCCGTTCTTGGCCGCGATATCGGAGAGCACCCCGGCGGCCGGCGCAGGGACCTCCAGCGTGACCTTGTCGGTCTCGAGCTCTACCAGAGGCTCGTCAACCGCCACCGCCTCGCCCGGCTGCTTGAACCATTTGCCGACCGTTGCTTCGGTCACAGACTCGCCGAGGGTGGGCACGCGGATATCAGCCATGACCTTCTTCCTTTGTCGTCATGGCCGGAGATGGCATGACGCAATGCGAACTTATCCAAGCGCCTCGTCGAGGAATTGCTTGAGCTGCGCTACATGCTTTGACATCTGCCCAACCGCGGTCGAGGCGGAGGCTGGACGCCCGGCGTATCGCATATTGCGATGTTTGGCGCCGATCTGGTTGAGCACCCATTGCAGAAAGACGTCGACGAAAAACCACGCGCCCATGTTGCGCGGCTCTTCCTGACACCAAACCATCTCGGCTTGCTTGAAACGCGTTAACTCCATCACCAGCGCTTTGGACGGGAACGGATAGAGCTGTTCGATGCGCAGGAGATAAATGTCGTCGATGCCGCGTTTCTCGCGCTCTTCGTAGAGGTCGAAATAAACCTTGCCGGTGCACATGATGACGCGACGGATCTTGTCGTCGCTTACCAGCTTGATTTTCTCATTCGGCAGCAGCTGCGCGTCATCCCACAGCAGCCGGTGGAACGTCGTACCGATCGTCAGCTCGTCGAGGCGCGAGACTGCGCGCTTGTGGCGCAACAGGCTTTTTGGCGTCATCAGGATCAGAGGCTTGCGGATCTCGCGCTTGATCTGGCGGCGAAGCGCGTGAAAGTAGTTCGCCGGCGTGGTGAGATTAGCCACCTGCAGGTTGTCTTCAGCGCACATCTGAAGGAAGCGCTCGAGCCGCGCGCTCGAATGTTCAGGCCCCTGTCCTTCGTAACCGTGCGGAAGCAGACAAACGAGGCCTGACAGACGCAGCCATTTGCGCTCGCCCGAAGAGATGAACTGGTCAAACACGACCTGGGCGCCATTGGCGAAGTCGCCGAACTGCGCCTCCCACAATGTCAGCGCGTTGGGTTCGGCGGTGGAATAGCCGTATTCGAAGCCGAGCACCGCCTCTTCCGACAAACTCGAATTGAGCACCTCGAAGCGCGCCTGCTCCTTGCCGAGATGATTGAATGGTGTGTGGCGCGCCTCGGTCTCCTGATCGAAGAGCACCGCGTGACGCTGCGAAAAAGTGCCGCGTTCGCTGTCCTGGCCGGACAGCCGGACGGGGTGCCCTTCCTCCAGCAGCGAGCAGAAAGCGAGCGCCTCGCCGGTCGCCCAGTCGATACCCTCGCCGGTCTCGATCACCTTGGCGCGATGATCGAGGAACCGCTGCACGGTCTTGTGGAGGCTGAAACCATCCGGGACGGCAGTAATCTTCCTGCCGATCGCGCGCAACGTTTCGGCCGCGACGCCTGTATTGCCGCGGCGCGGATCCTCGACTTCCCCGGCCGGCTTCAATCCCGCCCAGCGGCCGTCGAGCCAATCGGCCTTGTTTGGCTTGTAACCCTGAGCCGCCTCGAATTCGGCTTCCAGGCGCGCGCGCCAATCGGCCTTCATTTTCTCGACTTCGCCTTCGGTGACGACGCCTTCGCCGATCAGTTTCTTGCCGTATATCTCCAGTGTGGTCGGATGGGAGCGGATTTTCTTGTACATCAGCGGCTGAGTGAACGATGGCTCGTCGCCTTCGTTGTGGCCGAAACGCCGGTAGCAAAACATGTCGATGACCACCGGCCGCTGGAATCTCATCCGGTATTCAGTCGCGACCTTGGCGGCGAACACCACCGCCTCGGGGTCATCGCCGTTGACGTGAAAGATCAGCGCCTCGATCATCTTGGCGACGTCGGACGGATAGGGCGACGACCGCGAATAGCGCGGATAGGTCGTGAAGCCGATCTGGTTGTTGACGATGAAGTGCAGCGACCCTCCGGTGCGGTAGCCTTTGAGATCCGACAAGCCGAAACATTCCGCCACTACGCCCTGGCCGGCGAACGCGGCATCGCCGTGCATCAGCAACGGCATCACCATGGTGCGTTCGTCCGGTTTGGCATGGTGCTGATCCTGCTTGGCGCGCACCTTGCCGAGCGTCACCGGATCGACGATTTCAAGATGCGAAGGATTGGCGGTGAGCGATAAGTGCACTTTGTTACCGTCGAACTCGCGGTCCGACGACGCACCGAGATGATACTTCACGTCGCCGGAGCCTTCGATCTCATCCGGTGTCGCCGAGCCGCCCTTGAATTCGTGGAACAGCGCGCGGTGCGGTTTGCCCATTACCTGGGTCAGCACATTCAGGCGGCCGCGATGCGGCATGCCGATGCAGATTTCCTCGACGCCCAGATTGCCGCCGCGCTTGATGATCTGCTCAAGCGCCGGAATCAATGACTCGGCGCCGTCGAGGCCGAAGCGTTTGGTGCCGGTATATTTGACGTCGAGGAATTTCTCGAAGCCCTCGGCTTCCACAAGTTTGTTGAGGATCGCGCGTTTGCCTTCGCGCGTGAAAGCGATCTCCTTGTCGCGGCCTTCGATACGCTCCTGGATCCAGCTTTTCTGCGCGGCATTGGAGATATGCATGAACTCGACGCCAAGCGTCTGGCAGTAAGTGCGGCGCAGGATCGTGACGATCTCGCGCATCGACGCGAATTCGAGACCGAGCACCTTGTCGAGGTAAATCTTGCGGTCGAGATCCGCCTCGGTGAAGCCGTAACTGCGCGGATCGAGCTCCTCCTCGTTCTTTTCGGGTTCGAGCCCGAGGGGATCGAGCTTTGCGTGGAAGTGGCCGCGGATGCGATAGGCGCGAATGAGCATCAGCGCGTGGATGGAATCGCGCGTCGCCTGCATCACATCGGCGGAAGTAAGCTCGACGCCTTTGGCCCGCGCTGTGGTGGAAATTTTTTCGCCGATCTTCTTTTCGGTCTCCGTCCATTGCCCGTCGAGCGCCGCCACCAGATCGCCGTTCGGGCGGGATGGCCACTCCGGCGTACTCCACGAAGCGCCGCGCGCACTTTTGATGACGTCCGATTTCTCGTCCTTCAGGCTCTGGAAAAAGGCACGCCACCCGGCGTCGACCGCCGCCGGGTCGGCTTCGTATTTGGCGTAGAGGTTTTCGATATACGCGGCGTTGCCGCCGTACAGGAATGAGGTGCGGGCAAAAAGGGCATTGGCGTCCTGGCGAGACATGGTGATCTATCCTTGCGCGGCCTGAAAATCCGCGCCTCGCCGCAACGCAAAGCCCCGGACGGCCGGTCACGACGTCGATTTTGCTGTTTTAACGCTATTTATGACGTCTGTAAGTCTACGAAAGGCCTAAGGACTGAATCATGACTTCAGTACTTCCACCAGCGTTTTCCCGATTCTGGCAGGGGACGGTGATACCTTGATTCCGGCCGATTCCATTGCCGCAATTTTGGACTCTGCGTCACCCTTTCCGCCGGAAATGATTGCGCCGGCATGACCCATGCGCCGGCCGGGCGGCGCCGTACGCCCGGCAATAAAGCCAACCATCGGCTTCTTGCGGCCCCGCTTGGCCTCGTCCTTGAGGAATTGCGCGGCGTCTTCTTCCGCCGACCCCCCAATCTCACCGATCATGACGATCGACTCTGTCTTCGGGTCAGCCAGGAACATCTCCAGCACCGCAATGAATTCGGTGCCCTTCACCGGATCGCCACCGATGCCCACCGCCGTCGTCTGACCAAGGTTTTCGCGGCTGGTCTGAAACACAGCTTCGTAAGTGAGGGTGCCCGAGCGCGACACGATGCCGACTTTCCCCGGCTTGAAGATGTTGCCCGGCATGATGCCGATCTTACACTCGCCCGCCGTCATCACGCCCGGGCAATTCGGGCCGATCAGCCGTGATCTCGACCCCGAAAGCGAGCGCTTGACCTTGACCATATCCATCACCGGAATGCCCTCGGTGATACAAACGATGAGCGAAATCTCGGCCTGAATTGCCTCGCAAATGGCATCACCGGCGCCCGCGGGCGGCACATAGATCACGCTGGCATCGCATTTCGTCTTTTCTTTCGCCTCGGCGACCGTATCGAACACCGGCAAATCGAGATGGGTCGAGCCGCCTTTGCCGGGCGACGTGCCTCCGACCATTTTGGTGCCGTAGGCAATCGCAGCCTGCGAGTGGAAGGTGCCGTTCTTGCCAGTAAAGCCCTGACAAATGACCTTGGTGTTCTTGTCGATGAGGACAGCCATTACGCGGCCCCCTTCACGGCTTTGACAATTTTTTGCGCGGCATCGTCGAGATCGTCGCCCGACGTCACGTTGAGCTTCGACTCGGCGATAATTTTTTTACCCAAATCGACGTTGGTGCCTTCGAGACGGACGACCAACGGTACCTTTAAACCTACTTCCTTCACCGCTGCGACCACGCCTTCCGCAATCACGTCGCATTTCATGATGCCACCGAAAATATTGACCAGGATGCCTTTGACGTTCGGATCAGAGGTGATGATCTTGAACGCCGCAGTCACCTTCTCTTTTGTCGCGCTGCCGCCAACGTCAAGAAAGTTGGCCGGCGCCATTCCGTAGAGCTTGATGATGTCCATGGTTGCCATGGCCAGGCCGGCGCCGTTGACCATGCAGCCGATCGAGCCATCGAGAGCGATATAGTTGAGATCATACTTCGAGGCCTCGATCTCCTTTTCGTCTTCCTCGGTGAGATCGCGCAGCGCGACAATGTCGGGATGCCGATAAAGCGCGTTGCCGTCGAAGCCGACCTTGGCGTCAAGACAGATGATCTTTTTGTCCTGGGTCACCACCAGAGGATTGATCTCGAGCAGGCTCATGTCCTTCGTCGTGAAGGCGGAATAGAGTTTGGGCAGGATGGCTTCGATCTGTTTGGCGAGATCGCCCGAAAGCTTCAGGGCCTGCGCCACGCGGCGGCCATGATGCGGCATGATCCCGGTTGCCGGATCGACAGAAAAGGTGAGGATCTTTTCAGGCGTCTTGTGCGCGACTTCCTCGATGTCCATTCCGCCTTCGGTGGACACGACAAATGCAACGCGCGAGGTTTCGCGATCGATCAGCGCCGAAAGATAGAATTCGCGATCGATGGCCGAGCCCTCTTCGATATAGAGCCGATTGACCTTCTTGCCATGCGGACCGGTCTGATGCGTGACAAGCGTCGAGCCGAGTATGCGCGCAGATTCCTTCCTCACATCGTCGATGGATTTCACCACCTTGACGCCACCGGCCTTGCCACGTCCGCCAGCATGAATCTGGGCCTTCACGACCCAGATCGGCCCGCCAAGTTCCTGCGCGCCCTTGATTGCTTCGTCCACGCTGAAAGCAGGGACACCACGCGGCACCGGCACACCAAATTCGCGCAAGACCGCCTTCGCCTGATATTCGTGAATATTCATGACATGCTCCCGGCGGAGAACGCCGGCTTGGTTTAGTTATCGAGATTGGGCGCGATCTTCTTGCAGGCGTCGACGAGTCCTTGCACGGCGGCGGCTGATTTTTCGAACATCGCGCGTTCGCCGCTGTTGAGCTCGATCTCGACGATGCGTTCGACGCCTTTGGCGCCAATCACCACAGGCACGCCGACATAAAGATCTTTGATGCCATATTCGCCGTTGAGCCAGGCGGCGCAAGGCAATACCCGTTTTTTGTCCAACAAATAGCTTTCCGCCATCGCAATTGCCGAAGACGCTGGCGCGTAAAAGGCCGAACCGGTTTTGAGCAAATTGACGATTTCGGCGCCGCCATTCGCGGTGCGCTTGATGATGTCGTCGACGCGCGACTGCGTCGTCCAGCCCATCTTCACCAAGTCGGGCACCGGAATTCCAGCAACCGCGGAATAGCGGATAAGTGGCACCATAGTGTCGCCATGTCCGCCAAGAACGAAAGCTGTGACGTCTTCCACGGAGACTTGAAATTCGTCGGCAAGGAAATAACGAAAGCGTGCCGAATCGAGCACGCCCGCCATTCCAACCACTTTGTGCTGCGGCAGACCGCAGCTCTTTTGCAGCGCCCACACCATGGCGTCGAGTGGATTGGTGATGCAGATGATAAACGCGTTCGGTGCATATTTCTTGATGCCGGAACCAACCTGCCCCATGACCTTGAGGTTTATGTCGAGCAGATCGTCGCGGCTCATGCCGGGTTTGCGCGGTACGCCCGCTGTGACGATGCACACGTCAGCGCCTTCAATCCCCTCGTAAGTATTGGTGCCGGTGAATTTTGCATCGAAGTCATTGACCGGTGAGGATTCCGCGATGTCGAGAGCCTTGCCTTGCGGAATGCCCTCCATGACGTCGAACATCACGACATCGCCGAGTTCTTTCAATCCGATGAGATGGGCCAGCGTGCCGCCAATCTGGCCAGCGCCGATCAACGCAATCTTGTTACGCGCCATGGTGGGGAAACTCTCGACTTGCTGCTGCCGCGGAGCACGGCCGGGAGGTGGTTAACCGGTCGGCATTGCCCCCACAAGATACGAACATACCTGCCCGCCATCTTGTATACATTATACCACACTAGCGCCATTCCCAAGTCCAGCCCTATCGCCTGAAAATCCACGCGCGGCGCCATTGCGGCGCTGCGCGTTTGCCGGTCAGGTCTCGATAATTTTTTCGACGTCGATTGTCGGGCCCTGCCGTGGCCCATGCGGCAGACCAAGGTAGCCCTGCGAGCGCATTTCGATCAGCCGCGAAGCCGTCCGCTTGAACTCATTGGCCTCGTAGCCCTCGGTCGCAACGTAAAGCTCGTCCGGTTGTGCTTTTGCCGAGGCAAGCAGTTTCACCGCATGGTCGTAGAGCGTATCGATCAGGATGATGAAACGCTTGGCTTCGTTGCGCTGCGCATAGTCCATCACCGGAATATGGTCGAGCACGATGGTATGGAATTCGTGCGCAATCCTGATGTAGTCGCTCGCTGCAAGCGGCTGCGCGCACAGATCGTCGAAGGAAAAACGCGCAACACCCATTGCCGCCTTTGGGACATGCACTGTGTGTCCTTTCACCATCAGATTGTGAGGTGCGCCGGAGTAATTGCCTGCTAGGCGCCGCCATGCTTCGTCGAGCGCAGCGTCGGCCCTG
>Ga0335079_10000226_pt1 | contig 66444 bp, 57 predicted proteins | sample Lox_Sample_33_FD_206719 | JGI IMG/M metagenome (GOLD analysis project Ga0335079, IMG submission 206719) | Soil microbial communities from Loxahatchee National Wildlife Refuge, Florida, United States - Lox_Sample_3.3 | ecosystem: Environmental > Terrestrial > Soil > Wetlands | place: USA...
AGCGTATCGAGCGAAGGAATCGTATGGCCGTTTTCGACACGCGAGAGATAGCAGCGCAACAATCCCGTGCGCTTTTCGATGTCACCCTGGGACATACCTTTTTGCAGCCGGTAGTTGCGGATGGTCTCGCCGATATTCATGGTAGGGAGCATTTCAGGATGGGTCATAGTAACCAGAGCGGCAACTTCTGGCAAGTGGGAAATTGGTGCTATTCGAGGGAAGAACGTGCCATATGAGAAAGACATTCGTGGCAGTGAAATTTCTGTATTGCTTGCACATCGTACAAGAAATCATTGTGCGTCAAAGCACAGACTGGGCACGCGTTTTCGAGGTATAGGGACCGATCGCCGGACGTGTTATTTTTTTAGCGTCGCAGAAAGAAAATCGATCGTGTGCTTCCATGCGTCGTTCGCATCCGCTTCGCGATACCCCTGCTTGTTATTCGGATTTTCAAACGCATGTCCAGCGTCGTCGTAGATCTTCACATCGATCTTCTTGCCTAGCTGCTTCATCGTCTGTTCGAACTTGTGAACGTCGTCGGGGGTAATGCCCTTGTCCTGCCCGCCGAATAGCCCAAGAATCGGCGCATTGATTTTCTTCAGAGCTTCGAGATCGGTCGCAAGGTGTCCGTAGTTGATGACGTCGGCGGCGAGCATGGGCTCTTGCAACGCGACATCGAGAGCGTAGCCCCCACCCATGCACCATCCGATGGCGCCGATGCGGTCTTTCTTCACGTTCGATTGAGAAGCGAGATATTCGAACGCAGCGTGAAGGTCGCGCTTGGCGCGGTCCTCGGGAACTCCACGCATGATCTGGTGCGCTTCGTCGGGCGTGGTCGCGACTTTGCCACGATAGAGATCGATGGCGAGTGTTTCGTAACCCTGATCTGCGAGCTTGGATGCTTGCTCTTTGACCCAGTCATTCAATCCCCACCACTCGTGGATCACGATCAGAGCCGGGAATGGACCTTTTCCCTGCGGCGTGTAGAGGACTCCGGTGACAGTTTCATCGCCGCTCTTGTACATCACGGTTTTGCTATCGGCGGCCAAAGCGGAAACGGCGAGGGCGACGAATGCGGCGAACAGCAATAGTTTTTTCACGAGGAATCCTTCCTGCGAGAGTGACTGGGACCTCAAAACCCCACTTCTGGCAAAACCGGCCAGAAATGGGGCACCCATATTGAAACAAGTCGCTCAGGATTACAACAGGAGTTCCATGTAGAGAGCGCCCGGGATCGGGTTGTCGCGATAAGGAGCAATCTCGCGGAATCCGAGCTTGCGGTACATGGCAACGGCGTCTTTCATGACGGGCTCGACGGTGTCGAGGCGCATGCGCTGGTAGCCGATGGCACGGGCCTCTTTCATTATGCTGTCAGCGAGCAAACGGCCCAGACCTTTGCCTCGGAACTGCGGACGCAGGTAGAGACGCTTCATCTCGCAGATGCCGTCATCAATCTTGTGCAGCGCGATGCAGCCGGCAGGCTGGCCATCGCTTTCGGCGAGTAAGAGGCGGCCGTCGGGAGGAGCGTAGTCTCCGGGAAGGCCTGCGAGTTCTTTGTCGAAACTCTGAAAACAGAGACTGAAACCGAGAGACTTCTCGTATTCGAGAAAGAGTTCGCGGATTTGCGCAATCTGCTCCTGCGAGGTAGCCTGGATCATTCGAAAATGAGCAACGGGACCGTGGTTTGACGTGTTCAACATAAACAGCGGCCGATACAAAAGTGCCCTTCGAGTCCTGCCGGAGATACAAGATCGGCGGCAAATGAAACGACAATTCCGCCGACGCACCACAGCCAGGCTTTCGGCGCGATCTTGCTGCCTGAATTTCTAATAATGAGCCAAGCCAGAATGAACCATTCAAGCAGACGCACAGGAGTGTAGATCTTGAGGTAATCCCATAGAAGATCCTCGCGCGTGGCTCCGGCAGCAAAAAAGATGATGGTTCCGAACATGATGCCGATGCCCAATCGGAGAAATCCGAAACCCACGGACTTCAAAGGAGACGCATCCCCAGGACGCCAGAGATGCAGTCCGAACCAGCACCATCCGATGTAGCAGGCCAGCTTGACTAGCACGTACAGGAGATAGGTCATTTCGATCCGCTCTCGCAAAAGCTATCCCATTAACATGCCGCCGTTGACGCTCAACGTGTGCCCGGTGATGTAGGACGCATCATCCGACGCGAGGAAAGCAACGGCGCTGGCAACGTCTTCCGGCGTTCCGACTCGTCCCAGTGGAATCTGCTTCACCGCACTCTGCTTGAACTCGTCGCTCAGGACGGCGGTCATAGCGGTTTCGATGAATCCGGGGGCGACAGCGTTACAAGTAATGTTGCGGGACCCGACCTCGCGCGCAATGGCCATGGTAAGGCCGATCAGTCCGGCCTTGGAGGCGGAGTAATTAGCTTGTCCGGCTTGTCCCATCTGTCCGAATACGCTGGTGATGTTGATGATACGTCCCCAGCGCTGCTTGAGCATGGAACTGATGACCTGCTGAATCAGAAGATAGGCCGACGTCAGATTGGTTTGCAGGACGGCGTCCCAGTCGGCGCGCTTCATGCGCATCACAAGCTGGTCGCGAGTAATGCCTGCATTGTTGACCAGGATGTCAATCTTGCCGAACTGTGCGATGGCTGCTTTGACCGAGGACTTGACCTGCTCTTCGTCGGCGACGTCGAGCGGGAAGGCGGAGGCTTTTCCTCCCGCAGCGGTGATCTCGGCGGCCAGTTCGTTCAGCTTCTCTTGATTGCGGGCGGCGACGGCAACGGATGCTCCGTCTTTGGCGAGGCGGAGGGCGCAGGTGCGTCCGATGCCCTGCGAGGCGCCGGTGACGAAGGCTATGCGGCCAGAAAGGGGCATTTCGATCTTCTCCCAGATGAGTGTTAGGAACGTGAATTATACGGCGGTGTTGAGGAAATCCACACTTCGGATAAGACTGGCCGGAATGGGTACCCAAATCGATTCTCGCGCGAACGTGAGATCATGTTTCTCCAGACATGGAACGGTCGATCGACGAAATCAAGAAGGCGGAGCAGGCGATGCAGGAGCTGCTGAAAGTCGCCGCACAGCTTCGCAAGCAGATCGATGAAGTTGGGGCGAAGAATCCAGAGCAGCTAAGCGCCCTTATGAATGCTGCTGCAAACTTCGAGCAGGAGGCGCAGAAGATCAAGGATTATCTTCAGCAGTGGCGCCAGAGCATTCAATAGTCCCCCGGGAATTACATTGCTTATCCACAAGAACGACGGGTAACATTCGAGTCCCATGTCCCAGACTGCAACGAATGTGCTGATCATGCCCGACCCTTCCAACAAAAACTCCGCCGACAAGAGTGCCGGGCATCGGTCGCCACTGCGGGCGACAGGAACGGACAAAGCCGTCCCAGAGATTCCAGCGGAAGAGACGGTGCAGCCATTGACCGAAGTGTTCGCCGTGTTCGGTGTGGAGCCAGAGATTCAGGCGTACGCGATGGCGAAGTATTCGCGCTCGGCGCTGTCGATGAAGGAATCGCTGAAAGAGATCAGCACGCAGAAGGCGGAGAAGTTCCTCAACACCTTCTACTTCCAGTACGGTCATCGTTCAATTGCCGACCTGGCGCACATTGCTCTGGCGATTGAGCGGCTGTCGATCCTGGCAGCAATCGAATTGGCCGACGAGCAACGCTGGGACGGGCAGGAGCGTTCGACGCGCTACCAGGATTTCCGCAAGAGCGGATACTACACCCCGGACTTCGGATCGGACGACGAAAGCCGGAAGCTGTATCGCGAGACGCTGGATTTTCTGTTCGCCGAGTACGACGCATTCTCGGCGCACATGACGCAGCACCTGATCAACATCACGCCGAAGCCTGCGGACATGAAGCAGGACGCTTACGAGCGTACGCTCAAGGCGCGGGCGTTTGACATCACGCGCTACCTGCTGCCGCTGGCAACGAATACGTCGCTGGGGGAGATCGTCAACGCGCGCACGCTTGAGACGCAGGTGGCGCACCTGCTTTCACACACACATAAAGAGGTACGGTCGCTGGGCGAGTCGCTGAAGAAGGCGGCGACCGGGCCGGCGTACAACGTCAATAGCGAGTCGCTACAGGAATTGGTTGCGCAGATCCGGGCTGCGAGTCCGGAGTTGGGTGCAAGGGCTGAACAGGAATTGCTGCGCGAGGTGCGCGTGGCGCCAACCCTGGTGAAGTATGCGGACCCGAACGCCTACGAAATGGAGACGCGGCGGGAGCTCCGGCAGGCGGCGCGCGAGCTAATGATGGGCGAGCCAGTCGCGCCCTCGAAGGCCATCGTCGACCTGCTCGACGAGGAGCCGCTTGAAGTCGAGATTGCGACCACTCTGCTTTACGAGCACTGTCATTATTCGTACCGGCAAATTCGCCAGGCGGTTCAGGTGGCTGGCGAGCGGAGGCGCCGGGAGATCATCGATCTCGGCCTGCGGCACCGTGGCAAGCATGACGAGATGCTGCGCGGATTCCGCGCGGGTCAGCAGTTCCGCTTCGACATCCTGATGGACGCGGGAGGCTTCCGCGATATGCACCGCCACCGCAGGTGTATCCAGGTCATGCAATCTTTCACCACGCAGCACGGATACGAGATGCTGCTCGATATGGAAGATGCCGGAGTGCGCGGAAGATTCGAGTCGGCTATGCGCCGGGTGCAGGCGGCAGTCGAGAAGCTCGCCGGGAGCGGCACGCCGGAAGCGGAAGAGAATTCGCAATACGCAATCCCGCTGGCGTTCCGCAAGCGCGCTCTATTCAAGATGGACTTCGCCGAGGCGGTTTACATCTCCGAGTTACGCACAACTCCGGCGGGACATGTTTCCTATCGCAACGTTGCGTATGCGATGTATGAGGCAGTGGCGAGGAAGTATCCCGCGCTAGCGAAGTATTTCCGCGTGCACGACGTGACGGCACCCGTGGATTTGCTGCAGAGATAGGACAATGCGTATTCCCCTCGCCTTTTTGTCGATTGTTCTGGCGTTTACATCGGCCGCGGCGCAGGGGATCCGGAAGGTAGATTTCAAGAACTTCACCTATCCCTTAAGCGGCCCTACTTTGGGGCACAACGGCCTGAAGTGGCTGGATCCGGGAAAACGTGGGCGTCTTACGCTGATAAATGGGAAAGACAAAGAAGAACCGCCCGGCTTCACGCTACAGTCCGTGAAATTCGTCGATGTCACGGGGGACAAAAACGACGACGCAATCGTAGTAATCCATCTGAAGACCGGCGGAACCCAGCAAACGGACTATGTTTACATTTATTCGTTCGTGGATGGAAAGCCGAAGATTCTGGCATATTGTCACACCGGTGACCGCGGATATTCAGGACTCGCCGACGTCTACGGCAAAAATGGAGAGCTGGTGGTGGAGTTATTAGATCCCTCAAAGAGAGATGGAGACTGTTGTTCATCGGGGATTATACGGACCCGATACAAATGGAAAGACGGCCGATTCGAGCAGGCTGGACCGCACAGATCTCTAAGACTGCAAGAGCCTTGATCGCTGCAGTCGTCACCCTCATCCCCGCCTTGCTGCATTCTGCATCTCCTCTCGCGCACGAGGCGCCTGAGCGTCACCATCCTGCCCATTTTGGAACCTTCCACAACTTAATTTTCCAGATTCGCCTTTTATTCGCTTCGATTCGTATGTATAATCCGGCTCAGAATTAGAAAAAATTCATAGTTCGGTGCGCTTCAACGGCGGCACAAGGAGCCAATCATGGCAGACGAGCGGGGTAAGGCGATCGACCTGGCGGTATCCCAGATTGAAAAGCAGTTCGGCAAGGGATCGATCATGCGGTTGGGGTCGAAAGACGCCATTCTGCCGATTTCGGTCATTCCGACGGGATCGATTTCGTTCGATGCGGCGCTCGGCGTGGGCGGCTTCCCCCGCGGACGTGTGATCGAAGTGTTCGGGCCGGAATCTTCGGGCAAAACGACCATCACTCTACAGGTGATTGCCGAGGCGCAGAAAACTGGCGGAATGGCTGGGTTTATCGACGCCGAGCATGCGCTCGACCCAAGCTACGCAAAGAAGCTCGGAGTCGACGTGGACAACCTGCTGGTTTCGCAGCCAGATTACGGCGAGCAGGCACTGGAAATCACCGAAGCCCTCGTCCGCTCCAATGCGATGGACGTGCTGGTCGTGGACTCAGTCGCCGCGCTGGTTCCGAAGGCCGAACTCGACGGCGAAATGGGTGACAGCCACATGGGACTGCAGGCGCGCCTGATGTCGCAGGCTCTACGAAAGCTGACCGGAACCGTGGCAAAGTCGCGGACCTGCCTGATCTTCATTAACCAGATTCGCGAAAAGATCGGAGTCATGTTCGGCAATCCTGAAACAACCACCGGCGGCAAGGCGCTCAAATTCTACTCGTCGGTCAGAATCGACATTCGCCGCATCGCCGCCGTGAAGGAAGGCGATGTGGTCATCGGCTCGCGGACCAAGGTCAAGATCGTAAAGAATAAGGTGGCCCCGCCGTTCCGCGACGCCGAGTTCGACATCCTCTACGGTGAAGGTATTTCGCGCGAAGGCGACCTGCTCGATCTGGCGTCGAACCATAACATCGTGGAGAAGTCCGGGTCATGGTACAGCTACAAGGGTGAACGTATCGGCCAGGGACGCGAGAATGCCCGGCAGTTCCTGAAAGACAATAAAGATGTCCTGGCCAAACTGGACACCGAGGTGCGGAAAGCCCTCGGGTTGATTCCGGCTACGCCGCAACCTGCGGCCGCAACAGCACCTGCGGGGGCGAACGGCCGTGTGACCACCATGCCGGCAGCGACGGAGACGCCAAAAGCACCGATCGCAGCGGCCCGGCGATAAGTTTTCGTTGCCACCGGGCGCGGTCCTACTCTCTCACGGAGCCGCGCCCGGATCTCCCTCGGGTTGAAATTGGCCTCAGGCGCTAAAGCGCCATCTAGTTTTCAGTTCTTTTGGCACGAGTGAACTCGTGCCCTTCCCAGATCGCCTCGAGCCTCGCTGGCTTTACTCACTCGGGGCAGGCCGAGATGGCTCTCCCCACAAATTCACTCCTGAATTGCCATCTTCCGCCATGCCCGCATAGAATCTTCTACATCGCTCGATCGTCGTTCACTCTGCCGAACCGCGCCGTTCCAGTGAGGAACATTGAATAAGGGCACTGCGATTTATCCCGGGTCGTTCGATCCGCCGACCAATGGGCACCTCGACCTGATCCAGCGAGGCAGCAAGATCTTTGAAGAACTGGTGGTGGCGATCTTGCGGAACTCAGAGAAGGTTCCGATGTTCAGTGTCTCCGAACGGTCCGAAATGCTGCGGGAGCTGACATCCGAGCTGCCGAATGTGCGGATCGATACGTTTGACGGGCTGATGGTCGAGTACGCGAAGTCAATTGACGCGATGTGCGTTCTGCGCGGGATCCGAGCTATAAGCGACTACGAATACGAGCTGCAGATGGCCCTCATGAATCGCAAGCTGGAGCCGACACTCGAGACGGTGTTCATGATGCCGGCCGACAAGTATTCGTACGTGAGTTCGCGCCTGGTGCGCGAAGTGGCGCAGGCCGGCGGTCCGGTGAAAGGGCTTGTCCCGGAAGTCGTGGAACAGAAGCTGCGCGAAAAGCTTGATCCTGCGTACAAGCTGCAGGAAGTGAACGTGATCGAAGTCCCAAGGAGAAGGAAAAAGAAGGCATGACGACGGCAACGACGGAAGCAGTAAGGCTGACTGAGAGAATCAACCGCATCGAACCTTCCGCCACGATGGCGGTGGTGGCCGAAGCCGACAAGCTGCGGCAGCAGGGAATCGACGTGGTCGATTTCGGCGCGGGCGAGCCGCATTTCTCGACACCGCAGCACATCAAAGAGGCCGGCATTGCCGCGATCCAAGGGAATTACACAAAGTACACAGCAGTCGCTGGCACCGCCGAGCTGCGCGATGCGATTGCGCACCGTCACAACGTCGACTTCGACTCGGACTACCGTCGCGAGGAAGTGATCGCGGCCACAGGCGGGAAAAATGCGCTGTTCAATGCGATCCAGGTACTCATCGATCACGGCGACGAAGTGATCCTGCCCGTGCCGTACTGGGTGTCGTTCAAGGACATCATTCGCTACGCGGGCGGCAACTGCGTGCTGCTCGAGGCCGACGAGGCGCAGGGATTTCGGGTCACGGCTGAGATGGTCGCGAAGCTGATCACGCCGCGCACGAAAGCCATCATTCTCAATTCGCCGTCGAATCCGTCGGGCGCGGTGATGACTCCGAACGATATGACGGAAGTCGTCCGCCTGGCGCACGAGCGTGGCATCTGGGTGTTGTCGGACGAGTGCTACGTATACCTCAACTATACGAGCAAGAATTTCTCGGTCGGGTCGCTGCGCGAATTCAAAGAGCGAATGGTGATTCTAGGATCACTCTCGAAGACCTATGCGATGACCGGATGGCGCCTGGGTTACGCAATGGGACCGTCTGCCGTCATCAGTGCGATGGCAAAACTCCAAAGCCAGTCGACTTCGAATCCGACTTCGATTGTGCAGAAGGCAGCAGTTGCCGCGCTGAAAGGGCCGCAGCAGTGCGTGGAAGAGATGCGGGCGGAGTACATCCAGCTGCGCGATCACGTTGTGCAGGGACTGCGCGCGATTCCGGGCGTAACTTGCACGCTGCCCGAGGGCGCGTTTTATTCTTATCCGAACATCTCGTCGTTCTTCGGACGCGGCGGGTTGAAGTCGGCGGCGGATGTAGCTGGCCGGTTGTTGCGCGAGGCACATGTGGCGACGGTTCCCGGCGAGGGCTTCGGAACGAGGGACCACATCCGCGTATCGTATGCGACTTCGAAAGCGGAACTGGATCGCGGGCTCGAGCGCATGAGGAAGTTCTTCGGAGCCCTTTAGCTTTCTCTGCGGATTCTCGTGGCGAGAGATTTTCACCACAGAGGACACAGAGTTACACAGAGACAACAGACTCGGCAGAAGGCCGTTCCGTGTGAGCGGTCTTTTTTGTCGGCGAAAGTTGGAATGGGAAATCTTTATCCGCTGTTGATGAGTCCGGGATTCGATCCGCGGCCTTGGGGAACCGAGGATCTCTCGCCGATTTATCCCAATCACAGGTTTAGCGAGAAGATTGGTGAGTCTTGGCTGAGCGGTGACGATTGCAAGGTCGCGAACGGTCCGCTGACGGGGAAGACACTTTCACAATTGAGCCAGCAATACCAACGGGAGCTCGTTGGCGATGCGGCGCGAGATCCGAAGCGCTTCCCGTTGCTCCTGAAGTTTCTTTTTCCGCACGAGAAATTATCCGTGCAGGTGCATCCCGATGACGCGCAAGCGTTGCGAGTCGGCCAGCCGTGGGGCAAGACTGAGTGCTGGTATGTGGCTCTTGCGAAGCCCGGCGCGCAGATCGGATTGGGTCTCAAGCCGGGAGTCACGGCAGCACAGCTTGAGCAGGCGATTCACGAAAACCGGGCAGAAGAAGTACTGAATTGGGTGAACGTTTTCACGGGCGACATGATTTATGTGGCTGGGGGAACGGTTCACACCCTCGGGCCGGGATCGATCATCGTTGAGACGCAACAGCAATCCGATACGACCTATCGCCTCTATGACTACGGACGGCCCCGCGAACTCCATCTGAAAGACGGCATGGCGGCAGTGAAAGAGAAGGTAAATTCGGGCAAAGTATTGCGCCCGGCTCCACGGCAGAAGGGCAGAAACCGCGACGAGGCTCTCATTCGCGCCCCGTATTTCGTTGTTGACATGTTCGACACAAAGGATGAGTTCGAACTCTTCACCCACGATGACACGGGCAGAAGCTCGGTGCAGATTCTTGTAGCCGTGGAAGGCTGCGGAGTCATCGTAGCGTCCGGCATGGAGACGGTCACACTGGCCAAGGGAGATGCCGTGGTGGTTCCGGCATCGATCGGAAAATTCAGCGTCAGGCCGCAGTGGGCTGTCGAATTCCTGAGAGCTTACGTGCCCGGGGAAAAGTTGCCCGAGCCGGAAACGAGAATGTAGGTCCACCGTTCTTTTCGAAAGAAAGCATGGCGAAGAATCCGAACTTTTATCCAGTCATTCTTGCGGGTGGACGCGGTACTCGCTTCTGGCCGTTGAGCCGCAAAAAGCGCGCAAAGCAATTGCTCGCCCTCGATGGCAAGCAGACGATGATCCAGCAGACCGTGGCGCGTTTGCTTCCGCTGGCATCGCCAAAGAAATTCTGGATCATCACCAACGGCGACCTGCAGTCCGCCATCGCAAAGCAGTTGCCGAAGCTGCTTAAGCGGCAGATTCTGGCCGAGCCGATAGGTCGAAATACAGCACCGGCAATCGGACTCGCAGCCTTTCTCCTGTTGAAGGAGAATCCGCAAGCGGTGATCGGGATGTTTCCATCCGATCACGTAATCGGCGATGAGAAGCGGTATCGCGAGACTCTCGAGCGCGCGGTCGAAGTTGCCGCTGCAGGGCCAAACATTGTGGTGCTCGGAATCCGTCCTAATCGAGCCGAGACCGGCTACGGCTACATCGAGGCAGGTTCCCTGTATGAAGGCGACGCGCTGCACGTGCGGCGCTTTACGGAAAAGCCCAATGCCGAGACCGCTGCAGAGTTTGTTGCAGCGGGAAATTACTTCTGGAACAGCGGAATGTTCCTGTGGAGCGCACAAACGCTTGCCGACGCGCTGCGTGAGCACCTGCCAAAGACTGCCGCTGTGCTGGAAGAGATCGCGGCAGCCCATGGCACGAGCAAGTTTGCCGGCAAATTGAAAAAGCTTTACTCAAAATGCGAGAACATCAGCGTGGACTATGCCGTGTTAGAGCCGCGTTCGGCCAAGGGAGAACTGGACGGTCACATCTACTGCCTGCCCGCGGACTTCGGATGGAACGATCTAGGCTCGTGGACTGCGTTGCATGAGCATCAGGTTTCGAAATCGATGCCTCCGGAAGGAAATTTGGTCGCTAGCACGGGAGTCTTTCTTTTGAATGCGCGAGGAAATTACATACATTCGCCAGAAAAATTTGTCGCGGCGGTTGGCGTTACAGACCTGGTTGTCGTGGAGACGTCCGACGCTCTACTGATCACCACCCGGCAGCAGGCGCAGGATGTGGGCAAAGTCGTAAAGCACCTGGACGAGAAGAAACTGCACAGACTTACATAGTCTCCAGTTTCAAGTTTCCAGATAACATCCACAATCGAAACTTGAAGATGGACAGTCGAAACTGCTTATGGCGCAAGAGATCAAATTCGGAACAGACGGATGGCGCGGCATCATCGCCGACGACTTTACCTTCGAGAACGTGCGCCGTGTCGCAGGCGCGATCGCTTCTTATGTCTTGAAGTATGAGCAGCCGCAACGCGGCGTAGTCGTCGGCTACGACTGCCGCTTTGCGTCGCCTCGCGCGGCGCAAGTCGTGTCGGAGGTGATCGCGGCAGCCGGAATCCCAGTAAAGCTTGCGAACGACTACACGCCAACGCCCGCGGTTTCCTACGCCGTAAAGAAGCAGGTCGCGGCGGGCGGAGTGATGGTGACCTCCAGCCACAATCCGTGGAACTGGAACGGCGTGAAGTTCAAGGGCAACTTTGGCGGATCAGCCACTCCCGCCATCATGAAGAAGATCGAGGAAGAACTAGCAGCCGGAGCAACGCCAAAGGGCAACAAAGCCGCCGTCGAAGAAGTCGACCTGAAGGAAGATTATGTGGCCGCTGTTTGCGCCTTCGCCGACATGGATCTGATCGCGAAAACCAGGTTCAAGTTTGCGGTCGATGCTATGTACGGATCAGGCCGCGGCGTTTTGACGGGCATCTTCGCCGAGCGCGGCGTGCATTTCGTGGCGATTCGTCAGGAAGTAAATCCACTGTTTCCGGGAATCAATCCGGAGCCGATCCAGCCGCACACCGCGATGCTGCAGGAAACCGTGGTGCGCGAGAAGTGCGACGCCGGGCTGGCCACGGATGGCGATGCAGACCGCATCGGAGCCGTGGCCGAAGACGGCAGCTTCGTTGATTCGCACAAGATCTTTTGCGTGATCCTGCGCTGGCTGCTGGAGCGCAAAAAGTGGCCCGGCGAGGTGGTGCGCGCTTTCAACACCACGAAGATGATCGACCGCATCGCGGCCAAACACGGGCGCAAACTTCACGAGACTTCCATTGGGTTCAAGTATGTGGCCGACCTGATGATGGAGCGCGAAATCCTGATGGGTGGCGAAGAGTCCGGGGGCATTGGATATTCAAGGTTTCTCCCCGAACGCGACGGTGTGTTGAATTCGCTGCTTCTGGCCAACGTGATGGCGGAAGAGGGCAAGCCCCTGGGTCAACTTGTCGCTGACCTGCAGCGAGATTTCGGGCCGCATTATTACGGACGCCGCGATCTGCATATCCCCGAAAATGTGAAGCAGGGTGCGATTCAGCGCGCGCGGGCAGAAGGCACGACCACGCTTGGAAAGTACAAAGTTCTCAGAAAAGAGAACATGGATGGCGTGAAGTTCTTTCTTGATGCCCCAACCAATGGCAACGGTGCCGAGGCATGGGTCCTATTCCGCGCCTCGGGAACTGAGCCCCTGCTGCGCTTGTACACCGAGGCGGCGTCGCCGGAACTGGTCAATGAATTTCTGGTGACCGGCGAAAGTTTTGTGAGAGGTGCCTGAGGCGCCAGCCCCAGCCTCAATTCCAGTCGTGCGATACTCAAGATTCGGCTTTGTATCTATGGCTAACGACCCAGTTGCGGCGCACGAAGACTCGCCAGAGGCGCGCCGCTACAATCGAATCGGCCGTTGGCTGGGGATCACCGACTTTGTGGTCGGATTCGTGTTTCTCGTCGTTCTACTTGTGACGCGGTGGTCCGATTCGCTGCGAGACCTTGCGTACCGCTGGGGATTTCAAAGCTATGCATTCTCGCTGTTCATTTACTTGTTCCTGCTACTTGTGATCAGCAAAGCTCTCGGGATCGGTCTGGACTATTACGGATTCCGCCTCGAACGCCGTTTCAAACTCTCGAACCAAAAATTCGGGTCGTGGATTCGGGACGAAGTGAAGGGCTTTCTGGTGAGCCTCGTGATGGGCGGCATCGTTGTCGAATTACTTTACTTCACGATCCGTCAGTGGCCCCAACATTGGTGGCTTTTGGCCTGGGGATTGTTCATGGGTCTGTTCATCTTGCTGGCCCAACTCGCCCCGGTGATCCTGTTCCCGATCTTTTATAAGTTCGAACCTCTCGATGACGAAGACCTGCGAAGGCGGCTCGTCATGCTGAGCGAGCGGGCCGGCACGCGCGTCCGCGGGGTGTACCGCTGGAAGCTGTCCGAGAAAAGCAAGAAGGCGAATGCCGCTCTGACAGGCCTTGGCAATACGAGGCGCATAATTTTGGCCGACACGCTGCTCGACAACTACTCGCCGGATGAGATCGAAGCGGTCCTGGCGCATGAACTCGGCCATCACGTACACAAGCACATTCTGAAAAGCATTTTCGTTCAGGCGGGAATCACGCTGCTCGGGTTCTGGGCGGCGAACTGGGTGCTTCACTATGCCGTCGATCAGCACATGTTCGAGCAGCTCTCGGACTTCGCCAACCTCCCGCTGCTGGTGCTGGTTTCCGTCGTGTTGTCGTTTCTTCTGATGCCCGCTATGAATGCCTATTCCCGGTTCAATGAAAGACAGGCAGACCGCTACGCCTTTGAGTCGACCGAGAGCGTTGCGCCATTTATCTCGTCGATGAACAAGCTGGCTGAGCAGAACCTTGCGGAACGCACTCCATCGAAGTGGGTGGAATGGTTCTTCCACTCGCATCCTTCAATTTCGCGAAGGCTCGAGGCGGCCGAGCAGTGGGGACGGACCGAGCATCCGCATCCACAGATTTGAAAATCGCAAAACACATCGTACTTCTTCTCTTCGTGGGGGGCGTTTCCCTCGCCGCCTCCGGCCAGGCGCGCAAGAGTTCGTGTCCGGCATGCTTGGAGTGGAACCGCCCACAGAAACCATTTCGCATTTTCGGCAACACCTACTACGTCGGGACGCACGGCCTCAGCGCGGTTCTCATTACCTCCGACAAAGGCCACATCCTCATTGATGGCGATTTGCCCGAGTCTGTTCCGCTCATTGTCGACAGCATCCGATCGCTCGGCTTCCGGATTGAAGACGTGAGGATCATCCTTAATTCGCACGTGCACTACGATCACGCCGGCGGCATCGCAGAATTGCAGCGCCTCAGTGGCGCGCGTGTCTTGGCAAGTCCATGGAGCGCGGCCTTCATGAGAACCGGTGGCCCGGGACGCAGCGATCCACAATTTCACGGTGGTGTGAAGATCGCTCCTGTCCGAAACGTTCACGAAGTGCGCGATGGCGAAACGGTTTCGATCGGTTCGAATCTTCTGCGGGCTCATTTCACGCCCGGCCATACTCCCGGAGGCACAAGCTGGACGTGGAAGGCTTGCGAAGGCGAGATGTGTCACGACATCGTCTACGCGGACAGCCTGACTCCGGTTTCTTCTGGCGCTTTTCGCTACAGCCGCGACTATCCTCATGTGGTCGAAGTCTTCGAGAAGAGCTTCACGTTTCTCGAGAAGACCCCTTGCGACATCTTGATCTCCACGCATCCGGACGCCTCAGGACTTTGGGATCGGCTTGAAGGCCGTGAAAAGGGAATTTCTCCCGACCCGATGGTGAGTTCAAGCGCCTGCCGGGATTTGGCTGAGCGCGGCCGGGCGAATCTTCGTGAGCGCCTCGCGGGCGAACATAAGAAATGACCGGGATGAGTGCCGATCTGCTATCGCTTCTTTAGGATCTCGATCACGCGCTGCAAGTCTTCTTCGGTATCGACTCCGATGCTGTCGTGCGGGGTCTCGCCTACGTAGATTGAGATTCCGTTCTCCAGGAATCGCAGTTGTTCCAGGCGCTCGCTTCTCTCGAGTGAGGATTCCGGCAGTGTTACAAAAAGGTCGAGCGCAGCCTTACGATACGCATAGAGCCCAAGATGCTTGAAGTAGCACGGCCCTGTACCATCGCGATCGAACGGGATGGTCGCCCTCGAAAAATACAACGCGCGTCCGTTGAGATCGGTCACCACCTTCACCGCGTTGGGATTAGGAATGTCGATGTCAGCGGCGGGCGTCGCCAGGGTTCCAACCTGCGCTTCGCGGTTATGCATCACCTCAAGAAGGCGGGCAATCTGCTCGGATCGGACCATCGGCTCGTCGCCTTGGACATTGATGTACACATCTGCCCGCTCAAAATTAGAAATCTCGTGCACTCGTTCGGTTCCGCTGCGGTGCGACGTCGAGGTCATGCGCGCGTTCCAACCATGTCTTTGGCAGGCAGATAGGATTTCTTCCGAGTCCGTCGCGACAATGACGTCGGCCAACAGTGTTGAAGAACGCACGGCTTCGTACACGGTTCCGATGAGCGGCTTGCCCGCGATCTCTCGAAGCATTTTTCGCGGCAAGCGTGTGGAAGCAAGGCGGGCGGGGATGACAGCGATTGCTTTCATCAGTCTGCCATTCTAGTGGAGAGAACGGGTGGAGAAGAATCCCCTCGTTGAAGCGTTGTCGTTACGGGAACACGAATTCGACCACAGAAGGCAAACGCCGTTCTTGTCATCCAGAGGCGCATTGTTTGCGCCTCTGGATCTATGCACTTCGCAGTCCGCATCGGCTCCGCGAACAAAACGCAGAGATCCTGAACGCATAAGCGCGTTCAGGATGACAACCGGAGCATTCGAATTCATATTGACCTCGGATTGAGCACCCATCATGCTAGAAATCAGCAATTTCCTAAAATGCTGCCTGCGAATCTTCGACAGACGCTGCGAAAGCTGTGGAGGCGCCCGGTTTTCACGGCATCGGTCACAATTACTTTGGCTCTCGGCATTGCAGGAACGGTGTCGGTCTTCAGCATCATTTACGCGGTGCTTCTGAAGCCGTTGCCGTACGCGGATCCTGAGCGACTTGTCAGCGTTTTTCAAAGCAAGCTGCCAAACGACGAAGCAGACCAGACTCCTTTCGCTCCTGCCAACTTCACGGACTTCCGCGAAAAGAACCTCTCGTTCTCCGACATGGCCGCCTATTGCGGTTTCCATTACAACCTGACCGCCGGCGGTGAGCCCACGCAGGTGGAGGGCGTCGCAGTTTCCGCAGGCTTTTTCGACATCCTGGGAGTTCATCCGTTCCTCGGTCGCAACTTTCTTTCCACGGAAGACAGTTATTCCTCTCCGCGCGTCGTCATCCTGAGCAATCCCTTGTGGTCAGAGGAGTTCCACAGCGACCCAAAGATCGTCGGCAAGAATATCGTGCTCAACGGCGATCCGTTCTACGTTGTCGGAGTTATGCCCCGATCATTCCGGACCTTCGATGACGACGAAACACAATTGTGGGTTCCCTTGCACCAGCAGGTACGTCCCGACCGGATGTTGGGACGCGATCAACAATACCTCGGCGTTGTGGCCAGGTTGCGGCCAAGGGTCAGGCTCGACCAGGCGCGCGCCGATATGAACCGCATCGCGGCTCAAGTGCATGCCTCCAATCCTGCAGCGGACATGGGCTCCGGCGCGGTCGTCATCCCCTTGCAGCGGGCTTTGGCCGGAGGAATGCAACGTTCTCTTCTGCTCTCTCTCGGCATTGTTGTTTTCGTCCTGTTGATCGCCATCAGCAACGTTGCCATCCTGATGCTTGCCCGCATGAACAGCCGGATCCGCGAAATGGGAGTGCGTCTGGCTTTGGGAGCAACGTTGCCGCGGATTGTCTCGGAAATTCTCACAGAAAGCGTCATCCTCGGTGTAGCTTCCGGGGTATCAGGACTTCTCCTCGCGCTCCTTGGTCCAAAGCTGCTTCTTCACGTTACGTCGGATGCAGACGCTCTCGGTTTGATCGAAATCAATCCCACGGTTGTGGTTTTTGCTGTAGCCCTCTCGATCGTCGTCGGCCTGGGTTTTGGGCTCGTTCCGGCACTCACATTCGCGAGGCCCGACATCCAGCAGATATTGCGGCAGTCCGAGAACGCAACCACAATCCATGTGGGAGGGCGACGGCTCCGCGACGCGCTGATAGTCGTCCAGGTTTCGCTCTCAATCGCGCTGCTCGTCGGAACTGGGCTATTGCTCCGCAGCTTGCGCACTCTGCAGAATCAACCATTAGGTTTCCGTACCGACGGTCTGGTGGCCACTTGGGTCGGACTTCCTCGCATTCACTACCAAAACAACAACGACGTAATCGACTTTTTCACCCGGGTCCAACGCAACCTGCGCGGTCTGGCCGGCTACAAAGGTGTCGCGCTGGGCTATCCGCTGCCGTTGCAGGGAAATCATTTCTGGACAAGCTTCACCGTCACCGGTCGCAGCGCTGCGCCGGGCGAATACGAATCTGCGTCACTTCGTTTTGTGGATTCCGGGTTTATGCCATTGATGGACATCCGGGTGTTGGAAGGCCGCAATTTCACGGACGCTGACGACGCCCATTCCGAACAGGTCGTCATTGTGGGCGAATCCTTCGCGCGGCAGTACTGGCCTCATGAAGATCCGATTGGGAGGTCGATTTCCATTCTCCGCGACAGTCCGGTTCCGCGGCGGATCGTCGGTGTGGTTTCCGACGTTCGATCCGTAATCGAGGATCAACCTCCTCCTACGATGTACGTCTCTTTCAAGCAGCTGTCTTTTCCTTCGATGCAGATCCTGGCATTGCCACTCGATCCATCTGTGCCCGTCCTGAAAGACATTCGGAATGCCATGCAGAGTGTTGACCCTGGTCAACCAGTGGGTTACTCGGAAACGATGAACGATATCGTCCGCGAATCCTTTGCACCTTGGAGGTTCGCGCTGTTGGTGCTGGGCGGACTCGCGACCTTAGGGGTGATTCTTACCAGCATCGGATTATTCGCTGTGCTGTCTTTCCTGGTTCGCGAAAGAACGAAAGAACTCGGTATCAGAATGGCCGTGGGAGCTTCTAGCGGGACGGTGATGCGGCTGATTTTGGGAAAGAGTCTGAAAGTTACTGCCCTGGGAATCGCGATCGGATTTCTGACGAGTCTGCTTCTCTTGCGTTTGCTCGTCGGATCCATGTACGGAATTCGTCCAAATGATCCGTTCCTATTCGTTGCTGTGGGCGTATTCGTGGTTGCGGTAGCGCTAATTGCCGCCCTTGTTCCGGCGTACAGAGCCGCGGGCATCCAGCCGCTATCCGCTCTGCGGGAAGAGTGAAGAGTCGAGTCCGGCGGTGAAAGTTTGACCAAATTTCCGCCCGCTCTTAAAATTGAGGATTGGACGAGCAACCAGCCGGTTGTCATCATCCAAGCCGCGAAAGTGCAGGTTCCACGCGTAATTCCTTTCGCACTCTTCCCGATTCGCAGCAAGTGGCGGTGTAGCTCAGGTGGTTAGAGCGACGGTCTCATAATCCGTAGGTCGTTGGTTCGAGTCCAACCGCCGCCACCAGGATTTCTGAAAGAATCCGTTCATTCGGCTGAAGTTTCCAAACTGGCTTCTATCGATCCCATGGACTATAACGTCTAAGGTCTCGCCATGAAGACGCCATCAGAGCCTTGGACTCGTCGCCGCTTCCTGCAGAGCTCCGCTGTGCTCGCAAGTTCCGCTGCCGTGGCAAATTCGGCGGGCGCGTCCGCTACGACTTCAGCAGATGAATCTGCAGAATACTTCACGTCTCGACAAGCAAAACAGCGGAAAGAACTGTGGGGACTGCTCGGCGATTTGCCGTGGCAACATCATCCCGGACCGGCTCAAGTTGTCAGCAAAGAAGAGCACGACGGCTACACCCTTGAACGCCTGGTGCTCGACCTCAACGGCATCGAGCCCGTTCCAGCGCTGCTTTTAATTCCGCACAAGAGACAACCACGCGCGCCGGGCCTGCTTTTTATTCATTGGCATGCCGGCATGTACGAGCTCGGGAAAGAGCAGCTCCTCAAAGGAGTTCCCGCGCAGCCGGCGTATGCCTCCGCATGCGCGGAAAAAGGATTGGTAACACTCGCGATTGACTGCTGGTGTTTTGGCGAACGGAAACACGTGGCGGACGGCGGCCAGGGCGAGCAGGACGCATTCAAGTTGATGTTGTGGAATGGGCGAGTCCTTTACGGGATGATGATGTTCGACGAGCTTCGCGCGATGGATTATTTGGCCGCCCGCCCGGAAGTGGATAGCTCCAGGCTTGGCGCCTTTGGGATGTCGATGGGCGCGACAAAAGCATGGTGGCTGGCTGCGCTCGATCGGCGGGTAAGGGTCTGCATGGATGTGTGTTGCCTGACCGACTATGAAGAACTGATTCGCACTCACGGATTGAAGGAGCACGGGATCTACTATTACGTTCCGTCCCTTCTCAAGCATTTCCAGACCGCTGATATCAATGAGCTGATCGTGCCGCGGGTGCACCTCAGCGTGAATGGACGCAAGGATCCCCTTACGCCTCCGGCTGGGGTCGAGAAGATCCGGGACCACTTGCTTCCGCTGTACCGCAAGTACGGGCGGGAGGCAGATTGTCATATCGAATTGTTCGATTGCGCGCATGTCGAACTGCCTGAAATGAGGGAGTTGATCCTGGGCTGGATGAATCGCTATCTGGTCGAGGATCGTTCCGAAAGTCACTAGATCCGGCTGCTTCCCAAATTCCGATCCGCCGCGTCGGTGTTATCTTGGAGAAGATTTCCGCGCGGGAAACGCTCGGGTTCTACCTATGGACGTCCTCAAAAAACTGTTTGAGAATCGCTTCCACGTTCCGGTGGAGCGTGTGCAGCCGGTCCAGGGAGAGCTGGGCGGATCGGGACGCAAGATCATCCGTTTGAGCGGCGGCAATATCAGTGCGATCGGAATCCTGTACGGCGTCCGCGAAGAAAACGTTGCGTTCCTGGAGTTCTCGCGTCACTTCCACAAGCATGGCTTGCCCGTGCCAGAAATCTACGGGGAAGATCTCGATCAGGGTGCGTACCTGGAGCAAGACCTGGGAGACACGTCGCTTTTCGAACTGCTTTCAAAGAGTCGCTCCGGCGAGAGGATCTCCCCCGCGGCTGTGGACGCCTACAAGAAAGTCATCGAGACGCTGCCACGATTTCAGATCGAAGCCGGACGCGATCTCAATTACAAAGTCTGCTATCCGCGCGGCAGTTTCGACCGTCAGTCGATTTCGTGGGATCTGAACTACTTCAAATATTACTTTCTGCGGCTGGCCGGAATCCCATTCAGTGAGCAGGCTCTGGAAGATGACTTCAGCCGCCTGACAAAGTTCTTGCTGAGCGCGCCCCGGGATTACTTCCTCTACCGAGATTTTCAATCGCGCAACGTCATGATTCACGGGGGTCAGCCCTACTTCCTTGATTACCAAGGTGGGCGCAAGGGCGCTCTCCAGTACGACGTCGCTTCTTTGCTCTATGACGCGAAGGCTGACTTGCCTCCCGATCTTCGCCAGCAATTGCTCGATCATTATCTAGAGACGCTAAGCGGCTACGTGGACATCAAGCCGGAAGCGTTCATGCAGCACTACTACGCGTACGTCTATATCAGAATTATGCAGGCGCTGGGCGCGTACGGATTCCGCGGATTCTATGAGCGCAAAGTGCATTTCCTGCAGAGCGTGCCGTATGCTCTGAAAAACCTGCGCTGGCTGCAACACAACGTGAAGCTGCCCATTGCGCTGCCGACCTTGCTGGAAGCGTTTCACAGCATGCTGGCATCCGAAAAGCTGCAGCGCATTGCGTCGGATGCCGACAGTCTCATCGTTCGGCTCTTTAGTTTCTCGTTTCATCGCGGATGGCCGACGGACGAAACCGGCAATGGCGGAGGCTTTGTTTTCGACGGACGCAGCCTTCCGAACCCGGGTCGTGAGGAGCGTTTCAAGCGGCTTACTGGACGCGATGCTCCCGTCATCGAGTATCTGAACCAGGAACAAAGCGTGCACCAGTACCTCGCCAGCGTGATGTCGTTGGTGGATGCGAGTGTGAGCAACTATCAGCAGCGTGGCTTCAAGAACTTGATGATTTCGTTTGGATGCACGGGCGGGCAGCATCGGTCCGTGTATCTCGCCGAGCAAGTGGCAAAGCGTTTGCGTGGCCGCGCTGGAGTGGAAGTGATCGTCCACCATCGCGAGCTCGAAAGGATGGAAGCCGAGAACTCCCAGGCGCAAAAGGCCGCCCGATGAAGGCCATGATTCTCGCCGCGGGCCTCGGCACGCGGCTCCGTCCGCTCACCAACGATCGTCCCAAAGCCCTGGTCGAAGTTGCGGGACGAACGCTTCTCGAGATTACCCTCCGCCGGCTCGCCTCGTTTGGGATGCAGGACGTGATTATCAACGTTCATCACTTCGCAGACCTGGTGGTCGACTACCTTCAGAAGAACCAGAACTTTGGTATGCGGATCGAGATCTCGCGCGAAGACGTTTTGCTCGACACCGGCGGCGGGCTCAAGAAAGCGGCGTGGTTCCTGGAAAACGAGCGCGACGAACCCTTCCTCCTGCACAACGTCGACGTAATCAGCACCATCGATCTGGCGCGCATGGTGCAGTTCCACATCGAAAACAAGGCATTGGCGACGATCGCCGTACAGGATCGTGCGACGTCTCGTTATCTGCTTTTTGATCAGGCGAACGATTTATGCGGTCGGCGTCTCGGCATCGACGGAACCGTCGAACTGGTCCGAGGCACGCGGGATTTCAATGCATATGCCTTCTCGGGCATTCACGTCATCTCGCCGCGCTTTCTTCCCATGCTCTCCGAAGAGGGAGTCTTCTCGATTATTACTTCGTACTTACGCCTAGCCGGAACTGGCGAAAAAGTCCGAGCCTTTCGGGCGGACGCGTTTTACTGGCGCGATCTCGGGAAGCCGGAGAACGTGATCCAGGCGCAAGCTGACACCGTTTGGCAACGGTAGGTTTCGGAGGTTTCCATGACGAAGTATTCCGTGACGGTCACATCGCCAATTTTGCCCATCGTGCTGCTGGTTTCTATCGCCGTGTTCGCGCAGACTCCCGATACAAGCAAGGATGTCGCTGAAATTGAACATCTGATTCAATGCTATGCGACGTCCATCGACGCCGCCGACACAAAACTTGCAGGCGAAATCTGGTCAGACGCGCCGGAGGTCTTGTTCATCCATCCGCTCGGAGAATCGCGCGGTCGTGCGCAGATCGAATCCGAGGTATATCGCAAGTTGATGGGGGATACTTTCTCGGAGCGCAGACTTACTCCCAAAGACATCTCGGTGCACGTCTATGGAGAAGCGGCGTGGTCGGAGTTCAATTGGGATTTCGTTGCGAAGTTCCGCAAAGACGGCAGCGCGTTGCACTCGCAGGGCCGCGAAACGCAGGTCTATCATCGCGAAAACGGCCACTGGCACATCGTTCACGTGCACTACTCAGGACAGGTAGTTAGCGGAAATTCGAAAGGCTTCTAGCAATTTTCCTGATCGTCGGATTTGCCGGCTCCTTACGACTTTGGCCTTGCAGCAACCGCGGCCCTTCGATACCATCGTTCCACCTCAGAAAAGCTATGCAGACACGCGATCTACACCGAATTAGCGTCGTTGTATTCCGGGTACGAGTCCTCGTACGCCGGGCGGTGTGGAGGGACGCAGTGAGCTGAGAATCTGGAAATCCTGAAAGCTCCCGAATCCCGCCCCGCCAGAAACGCTGGCCCGGTGGGTTTTGCTTTTTAGGAGCAACGGAGAACTTGTATGGCGGAAAAATCGGCAGGCAAGACGATGACCGGAGCGAACATCCTCTGGGAGTGCATTGAACGCGAAGGCGTCACGCACGTGTTCGGATACCCGGGCGGAGCAATCCTTCCCGCATACGACGCACTGAAGCACAGCAAGATCCATCATGTGCTGGTGCGTCACGAGCAGGGCGCAACGCATATGGCCGACGGCTACGCGCGCGCCAGCGGCAAAGTCGGCGTTGCGGTTGCGACCTCAGGCCCCGGCGCGACCAACATGGTCACTGGCATCGCCACGGCAATGCTCGATTCCTCGCCGATCGTCTGCATCACCGGTCAGGTTGGCAGCAAGCTGATTGGCTCAGACGCTTTTCAGGAAACGGACATTACCGGCGTCACGCTGCCGGTCACCAAGCACAACTATCTGGTTACTCATGCGAACGAAGTTGCGCGCACGATTCGGGAAGCGTTCTATGTCGCGCGTTCCGGGCGACCGGGACCGGTGTTGGTCGACATCACCAAAGATGCGCAGCAGACCTCATGCGAATTCGATTGGGAAGCCGCCAAGCCACAGCTGCCCGGGTATCGTCCGGATCTATCGCCCGAGCAAAAAGAATACGAGCAGGCGCTCGACCTGATTCACAACGCCAAGCGTCCAGTGATTCTCGCCGGGCACGGCATCATCATCTCCGGCGCAATGAACGAAGTTCGTGAATTCGCCGAGAAGGCAGGAATTCCTGTCGCGCTAACTCTGCTTGGCATCGGCGCATTTCCTGCCGGACATCCCCTCAATCTCGGCATGATGGGCATGCACGGCGAGGCTTGGGTCAACCATGCCATTCAGGAAGCGGATTTGTTGCTCGCCTTCGGCATGCGCTTTGATGACCGCGTGACCGGAAACCTGAAGACTTACGCACCGAATGCCAAGAAGATTCACATCGAAATCGATCCGGCGGAAATCAACAAGAATGTCAAAGTCGATGTGCCTCTGGTCGGCGACCTGCGCGAAGTACTGCACGAAGTCTTGCCTCACATCGAGTCGATCGACCGCAGCGAATGGCTGGACTCCATCGACAAGTTGAAGGGCGATGCCGCGGTTCGCGACATTCAGAGCCTGCCCGACAGTGGGCATCTCTACGCGGCGCACGTGATCAACGATCTGTGGCGCGAGACGCGCAACGGTGACACTGTCGTCGTCACCGACGTCGGCCAGCACCAGATGTGGGAAGCGCAATACTACAAACACGAAAAAGCGCGCAGCCTGATCACCTCAGGCGGACTGGGCACAATGGGCTTTGCGCTGCCAGCCGCGATCGGCGCGAAAGTTGCGCGCCCGGAAGCTGAAGTCTGGGTCGTTGTCGGCGATGGTGGATTCCAGATGACGCTGTGCGAACTGGCGACGATGGTTCAGGAGAAATTGAAGGTCAACATCGCGATCATCAACAACGGCTACCTCGGCATGGTCCGCCAGTGGCAGGAATTCTTCTATGAACGGAACTATGCTGCAACTCCGTTGCTGAATCCTGACTTCGCCAAGCTCGGCGAAGCGTACGGCGTTCACAGCATGACAGTCTCCCAGCGTTCGCAGGTCGTGCCTGCGGTGCGCGAGGCTCGAGAGCACGACGGTCCGGTGCTGATCAACTTCCAGGTCGAGCAGGAAGACACTGTGTATCCGATGGTCGCTGCAGGAGCGTCGTTGCATGAAATGATCCGCCGTCCCAGCAAGATCGTGGAAACTGCAGCGGATGAGTAGAACTCACTTTAGAGAAAAAATATGCTGAATACCTATGTAGTGTATGTCGAGAACAAGCCGGGTGTGTTGACCCGGGTGGCGTCGCTTTTCCGGAGGCGCGCGTTCAACATTGATTCGCTGACCGTTGGTCGCACCGAGAAGCCTGAAGTGTCGCGCATGACGATTACAGTCGATGCCGACCGCGATCAAGCCAAGCGCATCGAAGCGAACCTTTACAAACTCGTCAATGTGCTACTGGTGGAGAACATCACGAACCAGCCGTCCATCGTCCGCGATCTGGCGATGATCAAAGTCGCCGCTACGCACGAAGCGCGCTCGCACGTCTTGGAGCTGGCCAGCGTCTTTCGCGCGCGAGTCGTCGATGTAGCGCCCGAATCGCTCACCATCGAGATCACCGGCGCAGAAGACAAGATCGACGGGCTTCTTGAAGTCTTGCGTCCGTACGGCGTGCTGGAAATGGTCCGCACCGGAATCGTGGCAATGCGGCGCGGGAAAGCTTCATCCACGGCGGCTGCGCTCAACCATGACGATCAGGACATTGCCGAGGAGGGCGTATCTCAATCTGTCTAGCGGGCTAGTCACTGCGACTTGATCGCGTTCTGTGCGCGAGCCATGTCTCGAATCTGATTGAGATATCCGACGTAGATTGGAATCGGGATATCCGGAGAATCCCCGTCGTTAAGAAAGTGTGACAGCCGAATCTGCATAGGGATCGTGCGAATCACTTCTCCGAAGCGGGCCATCTGAAGATACTTCACCTTCCAGATTTCGAGCATGTGCGAGCGGAACTCCTCACTGATGAAACCCATCTTGCGGTCGCCGAGATAAATCCCGTCGAAATGCTGCTCTGCAAGCGCCTTTCGGATGGGATCGCCTTCCTCTGAGAAGAGATACACCAGATGGAAAACATCGGCGAGATCTCCCCAGAGAACTTTTTCTTTGAAAGCTGTGAAGCGAAATGCTTTGCCCGTGCGCTGTTGTGCTTGGCGGCCGTGTTCTTCGGGCATCACCGCTTCTTTGTGAAGCTCGGCCGCAAACCAGCGCAAGCGCTCGCCAGTCAAGTTGTGCCGCAGGAACTCGACCGCATAGGCATTCGGCAGATAAATCTTCCTGTCGTCATCGAGACGCTTGATCCACGGTGTCCAGTCCCGATGCTCCATAATCGATAGCAATTCCAAGATCTGGGCGACCGTCACATCCGGGTGATACTTCACTGCCTGCCAGAAGTGTTCGGTCGAATCGTAAGTCGCGCCATAGAGCTGAATTCCCTCTTCGATCGGATACCAGTTCGACAGCACGCGAGCTGGAATCGACGGTGCCGCGCTCCAGCAATTCAGAGAATGTTTCCATTTGTCCTGCACCGCCAGAAAAGCGTCCGCGTAGCCATCGGGAACCGGCTCCTTGACCTGCGCCAATGCCTGCTGCAGTTCCGCACGGGTATGAGTGATTAGGGTCTCAAACGGGCGCTCATCCAGCATCGAGACTACTCGGCTCTCGATCCCACGCCGCAGCAGGTCGCGGCGCAGTTGTTCGCGTGCCGGCCCCGTAAAACTCGCATCCGACGTCCATCTTTGAGCTTGTGCCTCGACGTACGGAAAGAGCTCACTGAGGGACCGAAATTCGATGAACCCATGGAGCGCGAAGGTGACGGGACGACCGTCCTTCTCGATGACGGTCGAGGGGCTCACCAACGCCTGAAGCGACACCTGCTGCGCAAACAGCGCTTGACCCAAGAACACGGTCAAAGCGATTCCAAAATAAGCACTTAGGCGAGTTTTCATCCCGATGAAACTCCCTTTGACTTGGAACTCAAGAATCAGCCAGTCGTTGTCAACCTCGTTGTAACGAATTACAGGTTACGGAAGTTTGTCGTATTTCTTCCAAATTGTTGTTTCTAAACACCTTAGCTGTTATCAATAGTTATCGGCTCCTCACTTCTCCCGGAGCTGGACGCACTGAGTATCGACTGATGACTGGCACAACCAGCATTGCTATTGGTCTGCCTGAGCATTCCCGCTCGTGGAGAAGCCTGTCTGCTCCCGCCAAGCTGTTTATCACGATTGTGGTGATCGCAGGAATGGGAACCCTAATCTACGGAGGGATCCACCAGAGCAGCAAGAATATCGCAGAATTCATCTGCTACCTTGGAATTGCCATCCTGGCGTCCCGGCTGAAGGTGAACCTCCCGGGAATCACCGGTACGCTTTCGGTCAACTTCTTATTCATCCTGATCGGGGTGCTCGAACTAAGCTTCACCGAAACTTTGATCTTGGGCGCGATCTCCATGGTGGCGCAGTGCCTCTATCCGGACCGCCCAAAAGCCATCCAGGTGACCTTCAACGTATGCGCCGGAGCAATCTCGACGGGACTAGCGTACGTCGCATTCCATCATCCGCTGACGAACTTAATCATCAACAACCGCCCGGTATTGTTGGGGCTGGCGGCGACGGTGTATTTCATCGCGAATGCAGGTTCAATCGCGACAGTTATTTCACTGACCGAGCGGCGGCCTCTGAACCGGATTCTTGTCGATTGCTATTTCTGGTCGTTCCCGTATTACCTGGTCGGCGCGGGGATCGCAGGCGTGATCTCGTGGCTCAACCAGAAGTTTAATTGGGAAGCTTCGCTTCTCATCTTGCCTTTCGTCTATCTGATCTACCGTTCGTACCGCTTGTATCTCGGCAAGTTGGAAGATGAAAAGCGTCACGTGGAAGAAATGGCCAATCTCCACCTGCGAACGATTGAAGCTTTGGCGCTCGCAATTGAAGCGAAAGATCACACCACGCACGAGCATTTGCAGCGGGTTCGAGTTTACGCCATCGAGGTCGCCAAGGAGCTCGGCGTGAGCGGCCCGGAACTCCAGGCACTGCATGCCGCGGCGCTGCTGCACGATATCGGCAAGCTCGCGGTACCGGAACACATCATCTCGAAGCCGGGCCGGCTGACGCCGGAAGAATTCGAGAAGATGAAAATCCACACCATCGTGGGGGCGGAGATTCTGGAACGCGTGCGCTTCCCATATCCGGTGGTACCGATCGTGCGCGCGCACCACGAAAAATGGGACGGATCTGGCTACCCCATGGGACTCAAGGGAGCTGAGATTCCAATCGGGGCGCGTATCCTCTCGGCCGTCGACTATCTGGATGCGCTTGCTTCTGACCGTCAATACCGGCGCGCCTTGCCGCTGAAAGATGTCATGCAGAAACTCGCGGCGGAGTCAGGAAAATCGTTTGACCCGAAAGTCGTCGAGGTTCTGCAGCGGCGATACGAAGGTCTGGAACGACTCGCTGTCGCCAAGTCTGCGGAAGATCCGAATGCCTTGCTTTCCACGGGCATCAAGATCGAACGCGGCGTCGAACCGGCCGCGGGCTTCGAAAACACTCTCGCTCAGGATTACGCGGGTCGGGAAAATACGTTCCTGTCATCGATCGCCGCCGCACGCCAGGAAGCCCAGGCCCTGTTCGAATTGAGTCAAGACCTGGGAGCATCTTTGAGCCTCGGCGAGACCCTCTCCGTCTTTTCGGTGAAGCTGAAGCCGATGGTTCCCTACGACGCCATTGCCATTTACATCAAGCGCGAAGACGAACTGATTCCGGAATACGTCAACGGAGACAACTATCGTTTGTTCTCTTCACTGCGTATACCGGTTGGCCAGGGCTTATCCGGATGGGTGGCGCACAATCGCAAACCCATCATCAACGGCAATCCGTCGGTGGAACCCGGATACCTGAACGATCCCTCGAAGTTCAGCACCTTGCGCTCCGCGTTGGCCGTGCCGCTGGAGGGCGTGGCCGGCGTGATCGGAGTGCTCGCTCTGTATCGCGGCGAACGCGACGCGTTCACTTCCGATCACCTGCGCATTCTGCTGGCCGTGAGCGGCAAGATGGCCCTCGCCATTGAGAACGCGCTGAAGTATCAGCAAGCGGAAAATTCGGCAATTACTGACTACCTCACGGGGCTTCCCAATGCTCGCTCGCTGTTCCTGCAACTGGATCGCGAACTGGCCCGCTGCAAACGCGACAATTCCACGTTGACCGTCATGGTCTCTGACATGGACGGATTCAAGCAGATCAACGACCGCTTCGGCCATCTGGAAGGTAATCGCGTGCTGCGCCTCTTTGCTCAGGCCTTGAAGGACAGCTGTCGCGAGTATGACTACGTCGCACGAATGGGAGGAGACGAATTTGTCGTGATCGCTCCCGGACTCGCTGCCGATGCCGCCGGAAAAAAAGCCGAGCAGATGCGGATCCTTGCTCGGCAGGCGGGAACTGAAGTGTGCGGAGAAGAGATTCTCTCGCTCAGCGTCGGCCGCGCCGAATTTCCGGCGGACGGCAAAGATGCCGAACAGTTGCTTGCCGAAGCAGACCGCCGCATGTACCTGGAGAAACAGAAGCAACTTTCGTACAAAGATCGGCGTGCTCACCCCCGCATCAAGTGCAGGGTCACGATCGAGGTACAGATGGAGGAAGGCGGCGTCCCGCTCTTCGCCAATATTACCGACGTCAGCATGGGCGGTTGCTACGTCGAGACCAGCACCATTCTCTCGGCAGGCAGCAAGATTCGTCTCGGGTTCTCGATGGATGACCCAACGCTGACGGCCGAAGGTGTGGTGGCGCGCCTCGATCCCGGAACCGGTATCGCCGTTCAGTTCAAAGAGATGAACCGGGAAGCCCGAGAGCGCATGTTCCGCATTCTCGAGTTCGTGCAGAAATCGACTTCTTTCTACAACAAGCGCTATCTCGAAAGCCTGACGAAGTCTTAACCCGAAACCTTGATCGAAACGAGAAGCGTCAACTCTTCGCGCCTGCTGCAATCTGCAAGCGGGTAGCATTCACAATTTCTGCCCCAATCTGCTGCAGCGGCAGGATCTTGTCCGCGAGGCCGGCCCGCGCCACAAATCCGGGCATGCCCCACACCACGCTGCTGGCTTCATCTTGAACGTAGACCCTCGCTCCCTGAGACCGCAGTACCTCGCAACCATGCAGTCCGTCCTGACCCATGCCCGTAAGAATAACGGCCAGCGTCCGCGCACCGTAAATGGACGCTACAGAACGAAACAGGGCATCGACCGAGGGACGGCAAAAATTCTCTTTCGGGCCTTGATGAGTAGCAATGCGGACCGCTCCCCCCTCCTGTTGCACAATCATGTGATAGTCGCCCGGGGCAATCAGAATGCAGCCGGGCGTGACGCGCTCGCCCGACATACACTCCCGCACAGGTATTGCGGATCTCGCGGAGAGACGCGCTGCCAACATCGTGGTGAAGATCGGAGGCATGTGCTGCGCAATCAGAATCGGAACCGGGAGATCAGCCGGCAAGGTGGGCAGCAGGCGAGCAAGCGCATCGGGGCCTCCCGTGGACACACCAATCACCACGATCTGGGCTGGAACCAGCAGGCGTGGAGCCGAGGCGACAGGAGTGGCGATCTTTGTCTCCAGCGCTATCACGCCGCGCACCAGCGGCAAACGGCACAAGGCCCTGATCTTGGGAATCAGTTCGCTGGTGATCGTTTCTAGCGTGGCGGCACCGTCGACATTGCTTGGCTTGGTGACGTAATCCGTTGCGCCCAGGGCGAGTGCCTCGAGCGTGACCGAGGCGCCACGTTCCGTCAGCGTGCTGAACATGATGATCGGAACGCGGGCGTTGATCTTGCGCAACTCACGCACGGTCTCCAGGCCATCCATCTCCGGCATCTCGATGTCGAGCAGGACGATGTCGGGCCGAACCGCCGCGAACTTCGCGAGCGCAATCCTGCCGTTCACGGCAGTCCCTGCGACCTCGAGATCCGGGTCCTTCTCAATGGCGACGGATAAGGCCTTCCGGACGACAACCGCATCATCGACGAGTAAGACACGCTTTCGGGCCTTGGACACGGATCGCATGACTCCTTTCTCTCGGCCAGCTCCCTAAACGGAAGCATGGGCAGCGCGGGATTTCTTGTGGCCGGCGGCCTTGTCCTCTCCATCCTGACTCAGCTTGAACTGCTCCACGAGGCCTCGAAGTTCCGAGGCCATCTGGGTCAGTTGCTGCGCCGCTTTCAACGTGTCCTGTGCGCCGCGAGTCGTGCTCTCGGCCGCCACGGCAACGCCCTGTATGTTGTGCGAGATCTCTCCGGATCCCTTCGCGGCTTCCTGCACATTGCGCGACATTTCGTTCGTGGTCGCACTCTGCTGCTCCACCGCGGTAGCAATGGTTCCCGAGATATCGTTGATCTGGTTGATGACGGAAGTGATGCTGCCGATCGATTCGACTGCCCGCTTGGTGTCGTCCTGGATTGCGGTGATCTTCTGGCTGATATCCTCGGTGGCCTTCGCCGTTTGCTTGGCCAATTCCTTGACTTCGTTAGCCACGACAGCAAATCCCTTGCCGGCTTCGCCCGCCCGGGCTGCTTCGATCGTGGCGTTCAGGGCCAGCAGGTTGGTTTGTTGGGCAATGGATGTGATGACCTTGATGACCTGGCCGATCTCGGCGCTCGATTCGCCCAGTTTTGCCACCGTCGTATTGGCGCTGTTCGCGGTGCGTACGGCATCGCTGGCAATCTTGGCCGCTTCGCCGGCATTGCTCGAGATGCTTTGCACGGTCGAGGTCATCTCCTCGGCGCCGGTCGCCACGCTGTTCAGGTTGGTAGTGACCTGCTGAGTCGCAGTCGCCACCGTGTTCGCCTGCGCTGAAGTCTCTTCGGCATTGCTGCTCATCTGCTGGCTGGTCGCCGCGAGTTGCTGCGACGAACTCGATAGCGCGTGCGAGTTTTGTGCGATCGATTTCATGCTGACGTGCAGCGTGTCGACGGTCTTGTTCGTGGCAATGCCGACCCCGGTAAGGGCATCGACGCAAGCATTCAAATTGTTCTTGATCGTGTTGAAGTCGCCGTTGTACTTGTCGGTGATCTTCACGCGCTTGCTGGAATCCGGAACACGTTGGGTATAGTCATTGTCGGCCATGGCTTGCAGAACACCACTGGCCTCCGCGAGCCCCACGGAGATGTCATCTACGTACCTGGCTGCCACATTCAGAGGGCCGATAACGGCATCGAGCGTGGCGTTGACACCTTCCACCACCTTGCGGAAATCGCCTTGATGTTTTGTAGCGTCCGCCCGCGTGTCGAGTTTCCCTTCGACGGCCGCTTGTGACAGCATGCGGGCATCCGTGATCAATGCCTGGATGTTCTCCATCATGACGATGAAAGAAGGAATCAGTTCGTCTTGTTCGCTCCTGCGCCCGATCTTACGCAGTTCCTGTACTTCCTCCAGGTTTCCGGCAGCCACTTTCTTGACGATTTCGACGACGTGCGTCACGCGGTCCTGAGCCATGTTCATGCTGGCGGCCAGGTCGGAGAACACGCCTACGTATTGCCCCTTCATGCGGTGGGTAAGGTCGTTCACCGCCATTCTCTGTGCGAGCTGGCAGCCTTCCTGCAGTCCGCCTAGGCCGTCGATGCAGGCGTTCAGATTGTTCTTGATAAGGTTGAAATCGCCGTTGTAGTTGTCGGTAATTTTTGGCGGGATTGTGCCTTTGCCGATTTTGTCCACGTAATCGGCGGTAACGTTGATCGGTTTCACGAACGCTTCGATCAGCTCATTGACGCTGCCCATCAGTTTGTTCCAGTCGCCCGCAAACTGATCACACCGGGCGCGAGTGGAAAGTTTGCCATCAATCGTAGCCGCGATCAGGCCATTGAGCTCGCCGGCGGCGTGCTTGAGGTTAGCTCGCAGCCCCTCGACGTTTTCATTAATGAACGCTTTCTTTCCGGGAAACTTCTCGAGCGGTGCGTCAAAGTTTCCCTTGCCGAATTCGGCGATGCACGCCATGGCTTTTTTCTTGACGGAGATGTGTCCCTGCACCATGCGGTTCACTCCGCTGGCCATCGTGCGATAGGCTCCATGGAAATTCTCGGGCTCAATGTACACATCGATATCGCCCTGGTCATGCTGGTTCGACATGTGATCCATCTGGGCCAATAAGCCCTGAATCGAGTCGATCAACGTGTTCAGATTGTCTTTGATCTGGTTGAAGTCGCCGTTGTAGTTCTGCGCGATGCGCGGCGGAATCTCGCCCTTGCTGATCTTCTCTACATAGTCGGCCGCTACGTTCAGTGGGCCGATCACCGCATCGAGCGTGGCATTCACGCCCTGCACGATCTTGCGATAATCGCCTTCGTGCCGGGAAGCGTCCGCCCGGGTGCCCAGTTTTCCTTCGAGAGCAGCCTGAGCCAGCATGCCTGCGTCGGAAACAAGGGCCTGGACCGCGTCGATGCAGGTGTTGAGGTTCTTGCGGATGAGATCGAACTCTCCGCTATAAGTCTTGCTAAGCTTTTCGGGAATGTCGCCCTTGCTGATCCTGTCGAGGTAACTCGCCAGGACGTTGGTAACCAGCTTGCGCTCGCTGATGTCGGTCCCATATTGAACGACCTTGAATACTTTGCCGTCGGGATCGAGGATCGGGCAGAACGCAATCTGCAGCCAAATGATCTTCCCGTCTTTGCGAACACGCTGCACCTCGGCGGTGATGGTCTGCCCGTCTCTCAGCTTTTGCCAGGCATCCTTGATGCTGCCGTTGGCGCAGTCCTCTTTGGTCGCGAAGTCGCTACAACGTTTGCCCACCAACTCCTCCGGCCGATAGCCAAGCAGGTCGGCGAATTTCTGGCTGGCGCGGAGAAAGACGCCGTCGGTACGGCATTCGATCACCGCCATGTTCTGGTTGATGGACGCGATCTGGCCTTCGTGATCAGCATTCTTCTCTTTCTGGGCCGTGATGTCGGTCGCATACTTGACCACCTTGACCGGCTTGCCGTTGAGATTGAAGATGGGATTGTAGGAAGCCTGGATATAGACTTTCTTGCCGTTTTTGCCGAACCGTTTGTACTGCGCCGCCTGATATTCCCCGCGGCTCAATCCCGCCCAGAACTCCTTGTATTCGGCACTCCGACGGTACTCATCGTCGACGAACATGCTGTGGTGCTTGCCTAGAATCTCTTCGACGGTATAGCCCATGACTCTCAGAAAGTTTTCGTTGGCCGTGATCACGGTTCCGTCCATGTTGAATTCAATTACCGCCTGCGATTTGCCGATCGCCGCAATTTGGCCCTGCGCATCGGCAGTCGCCAGTTTCTGCCGCGTAATATCGCTGAGGTATGCCAGTACCTTCACGGGCTTGCCGTCTTTATCGGTGATCGGGTTGTACCAGGCGTGAATCCAGACCTCCTGGCCGTCCTTGCGAATTCGTTTCGTTTCGCTTTCACAGAACTCAGCGCGGTTCAGCTTGGCCCACAGTTCCTTCTGCTCAGAGCTACTGCGGGTCGCTTCGTCCATGAGGAAACTCTGGTGTTTTCCCTGAACTTCCTCGGTGGTGTATCCGAAGATTTCGGCGAACTTTCCGTTTGCCTTCCGAATGGTGCCGTCCATGCCGAATTCAATGATCGCCTGGAACACGTTTAAGGCCGCGATCTGGGCCTCACAGTCTTGCCGCCGCGCGTCGAGGTTGAGTTTCTCGGTGATCACATCCCACGTCACCATGGCGCCCACGTAGTTATTTTTCGAGTCGAACAGAGGGCTCGCGAGCAGGCTCAGGGTTTCCGTCCCGAGCTTGATATTGGCATGGTGCGGGAGATTCGACGGGTCGCTGAGAATACGCCGCACGCGCGCAGGGTCCTTGTGAAAGATATCGATCGATCGGCCAACGATTTCCTCCACTTTGCAGGGAAGCAGATGGGCGATCGTGGACAACGTCTTTTTCGAGGCCGCGTTCATGTACCGGATGATGAAATCCCCGTCGGACCGGATGATGTTGATCGGAGTGTTTTCCATCATCTGCTGCGTCAGAAAGGTTTCCTGCTGATCGCGGCGAGCCGCGGCGCTGCTGTTTCCCGTTCGTTTCATTGCTATCTCCTCAATTGATAAGAACTTTTGTCGGTCCGTCCGTCCGGATGGCATCACCGGTGTGCGTTCTGCATACGGCGCGCTGGCCTTCCATCATCAGGGCGCTGGCTTCTTCTCCATTGACTGCCCGCTCGGTGTCGAGCACGACCAGCAGGCGTTCAGGGAGTTTGTAAACTCCCCGAATCAACGCGCTGGCCCGGCTCTGCAGGTTGTCGGGAGCATGCTCAAAATCTTCTTCTTTGACTTCAATCACATCGCCGATTTCGTCCACCAGGAAGCTCACTGCCCCATCTTCTGTGCGGACAACCACATTCATCGGCAGTTCAGACTCCTTCCTCTCCTGCATTCCAAAGCGTCGGCGCAGATCAATCGCCATCACAATCTGACCGCGCAAATTGATCAGCCCGCGCACCACGTCAGGGCCCAATGGCACGCGCGTCATTTCCTGGTAACGGATCACTTCCTGTACCTGTTCGACGGGAACGCCGAAGCACCGGTCTTGTAGAAAGAAAGTACAAAACTGCTTGGTGTGAGTCATCGCCGCGCGCTCCTCATTGTTCCCGGCCCTCCAGGAATTGGTTCACATCCGCCGCCGCAACCAGGCCGGGCACATCCAGGATGTCGGTGGTGCGCTTCTGGATCACGGCGGACCCGAGAATGCCTTGGCGCGTGGTCTGCTGCTGCATTACGAACTGCTCTTCGACAATGTCGAGAATGCGGTCCACCACTAGGCCGACGCTCTTCCCTTTTTCGGAATACACGACAACATGCAGCGAGTCGTGCTGGATTTCCGCCTTCGGCCGATGCTTGCACTCGAGCTTTTCGGACACGCGGATCAGCGGCATGATTTGGCCGCGATATTGCACTACTTCCTGATCGCCGGCGATTTCGACGAGACTTTGCGGAAACTCCTCCAGCCGCGAGACCAGAGACAGATCCACCGCCATCCGCCCCGAATCTCCGTACTGGAACAGCAGGAATGCATGATGCCCGTCCCGTGTGTGCTGGCCGGTTGCCACCAGAGTTTCTTCTGTCACCGCCTGGTCCCGGATTCCGCTGACGATATTGGCGCGCTGCGCCAGCCCGAGAACATCGAGGATCAGCGCCACTTTGCCATCGCCCATAATGGTCGCGCCCGCGAACGCGTTGATGCTCTTCAATTGTTTCCCGAGCGGCTTCACAACGATCTCTTCCGTGTCGTTGATGTCGTCGACAACCAGTCCAAACTGGCGGTCATCCGCGCGCAGGACAACGATGTTGACCCCTTGCGCCTCCGCTTCTTTCTTGCCCGGGGATGCTTGGACCGCTTCGGATCGAAGTTCCCTCCGCAAATACATCAGCGGCAAGAGCCTGCCCCGCAAGCGATATACCGGCGCGCCATCGACGTGCTCGAGCGCGGTGCGTGCCTGTTCCCCTTCGAGGCGCACCAGTTCGAGCAGATTGACCTGCGGCACCGCATAGCGATCGCCCGCGGTCGTCACGATCAACGCTGGAATGATCGCCAAGGTCAGCGGAATCTTCATATGCACGGTCGTGCCCTGTCCCGCCGCCGACTGCACGTCGACCGTCCCGCCGATCTTTTCCACGTTGGTGCGGACCACATCCATGCCCACACCGCGGCCCGACACATTCGTCACCTTTTCCGCGGTCGAGAATCCCGGCAGAAAAATCATGTTGAAGATGTCGCTGTCCACCATGCGGGCGGCCTGCTGCGCCGGAATCAATCCGCGCTCGATGGCCTTTTGCCGGATGCGCTCTGCGTTCAGCCCGGCACCATCGTCGGTAATCTCGATATTGACCTGGCCACCCTCGTGGAAGGCGCGTAGCTTAAGGAGCCCGATCGCTTGTTTGCCGAGTTGCTTTCTGGTTTCGGGAGACTCAATCCCGTGGTCGATACAGTTCCGCACCAGGTGCGTCAGAGGATCTTTAATGGCTTCAATGATGGTTCGGTCCAGCTCCGTGTCCTGGCCTTCCATCTCCAGCCGAACTTCCTTTCCGCAGCTAAGGGCAAGATCGCGCACAGTTCGGGGGAATTTGTTCCAGACATTCCCGATCGGCTGCATGCGCGTCTTCATGACCTCTTCCTGCAATTCCGTTGCAATCAGATTCATGCGCTGAGACACTGCCTGAAATCCCGCATCCTGTGTGTTGTTGGAAAATTGCAGCAGCTGATTCCGCGCCAGGACCAGTTCGCCGACCAGGTTCATCAGCCGGTCGAGAAGGTTGACGCCTACCCGGATCGTTTCGACGCCGGAATCGGAACTGCGAACTTGCGGCGCCGCAGCCTCTTCGGGAATTGCGAGGGGCTTGTGAATAGAGGGTTCCGGAGCGTTTCCCGCAGTTTCCACTTTCGCCGCATTGGAAGTCACATCTGGCGGCGCAACGGCATTTTCAGGCGATGTGACCGGAGGCTGCTTCGACCCTGATTCTGGCGCCTGCAGCTTCGTGAGGTGCGCAATCAGCTCTGTGTAGTCGTTGTCGCCGTCGCGTTCTGTCTCGTGAATCTTGGCGAGCATTCCACGCACTGCGTCCACCATGGCCAGCAGCCCACTGGTGATTTCGGCATCGAGCTTCAAGTCTCCGTCGCGCAACTTCGCCAGCAGGTTTTCTCCGGCATGCGCGACTTTTTCGAGGCGCGCAAACCCTAGAAACCCGCAGCTGCCCTTGATGGTATGGATCGTCCGAAAAATACTGGCGAGAAGTTCCTTGGACGACGGTGCGCTCTCCAGCTTCACCAGTTCTTGATCGAGGCGGTCCAGATTCTCTCCACTCTCGATAAGAAAATCCTTAACGATTTCGTCCATGTTCGAGAACTCCTGCAGATCAACCTGCAATCGGGACGCCGAGGCGGAAATGCGAAGGGTCGTAGCTCCTCGCCCGGGGCATTGGGTTCATCGGCACTACCGTTTCAAGACTTCAATGCGGTACGTCCGAATTGCTTTGGCAGGACTCCTCAGCGCCGCTTGAAGCCGAACTCGGCTCTCCGTAAACTAAAAAGATGCACGTCCACGTTCATGGCGCAGGTAGTCCGACGCGGGTCCTGAAGATCTCGCTCGCCGTGACCATGGCCTACATCGTTCTGCTGGTGGTGGCGGGTTTCAAGGCGCACTCCCTGGCCCTGCTCTCCGAAGCCGGACACAATCTCTCCGACTTTCTGGCGCTACTGCTTTCCCTCGTCGCGGTTTATTTCCAGTCTCGCCCGGCGAATTCGACCAAAACTTTCGGCTACCACCGCGCCGGTGTGCTGGCTGCTCTGGTCAATTCCAGCTCGCTGGTCGTCGTTTCCTTCTTCATCTTTTACGAGGCGTTCCGCCGGTTGCAGCGCCCGGAACACGTTCATGCCGGCACGATGATGTGGGTGGCCGCCACCGGCGTGGTGATGAACGGCGTCATCGCGCTGCTGCTCTACCGGTCGGGAGGAGACGTCAACATCCGCAGCGCGCTTTTGCACGAGGTCGGCGACACGCTTTCCACCGCCGCCGTCATTGCCGGAGGCTGGGCCATTCTCGTCACCGGAAATTACTGGATCGATTCCGTGCTATCGGTCGGGATCGGCGTGCTGATTCTCTGGTCAGGATTCGGCATCGTCCGCGAAACGCTGAACATCTTGCTGGAAGGCACTCCCCGGGGAATGAAGCTCGAAAAGATCGAATCCACTATTCGCACAGTGGAAGGCGTGAACGACGTGCATGACTTGCACGTTTGGAGCATCGGATCCGAAACTCACGCTCTCTCCTGTCACATCTCGATCGCCGACATTCCCCCCTCCGTCAGCGAGCGGATTCTCCGCGACGTGAAAGACCGTCTGCTGCACGAATTTCACATCAATCACACCACCATCCAGTTCGAGCACGTGATCTGCGAAACCGCTCATGGATGCGTGATTCCTGTCAGCGAAACCCACGAACACCAGCATCACAGCCATTGATTACTCCGCGCGGGCGTTGAGATTCGGTGATAGAATCCCTCGATTTTTCAATCCTGCTTGGGGGATTCTCGTGAGAAAAATATTTCGGTTCGCCCTCGCTGCATGTCTGTGCGCTCTCTGGAGTATGTCCGCTGCCTCCCTGGGCCAGAGCGGCAAAGCGGCCGCTGAGTCCGTTCGCCGCGCCGATCAGGATTGGCTCAAGGTATTCGCGGCCAAAAACCTGGAGAAGTCCGTCACCTTCTGTGACGAGAAGGGAGCGGTATTGTCATCGAACGCGCCCATTGCGAATGGTCGTGAAGCGATCTCCAAACTGTTCCGGGGATTTTTCGCGCTTCCTGACTTGAAGATCACGTGGGCTCCCAACCGGGCGGAAGTCGCGCGTTCGGGAGAACTCGGGTACACGAGTGGCTCGTATGATATGACCTTCACATCATCCGGCAAGACGGTCACCGACAAGGGCAAATATGTTACGGTCTGGAAGAAGCAGGCGGACGGCAGCTGGAAGGTGTTGCTCGACATCTTCAACACCGACCTTCCTCCGGGCAGCTAAGGCTGCGAGCGAAAGAGTTTTTCGACGGTTGAGAGCGTGTCGGCATCCTGCGGCAATTTGTCGGATCGTAGCCGCACAATCCTCGGGAAGCGCAGCGCGTAGCCGCTTTCGTGCCGCACGGACTTCATCATATTGTTAAACGCCACTTCGAGGACGATCTTCGGCTCGACGACCAGCCGCATGCCTTCATCCTCGAGTGTGTGATCGAGAAACCATTTCGTCATTTCGGCAATTTCGACGTCGGTCAGGCCCGAGTAGGCCTTGCCGATGTTCAGCAGCTTGTCGCCGTCCCATACCGCGAAGGTGTAATCGCTGAGCACGCCGATCCGCTTTCCGTGGCCATATTCGACAGCCGTGACCACGACATCGAGGGTCGGCAACTCCCGTTTCATCTTCAGCCATGACTTGCCGCGCTTGCCCGGCGAGTAAGACGATTCCAGATCCTTGATCATCAAGCCTTCATTGCCCCGCGCCCTGGCGGCGACGAACAGTTCCTCAAGTTGCTCGGGAGAAGATGCTCGAAAGACGGGCGCACGAATGATGCTGGCTGGCACCCGGTCGTCTTCCTCGGCATCGAAAATCAGAGAACTCTGTGCCCCTCTGTGAGCTCTGTGGTAATTGTTTTTCCTGGGCGCGCGAAGCAGCTCATCGAGGATACGTGCTCTTTCACGCAGAGGCTTTTCAATCATCAACTCGCCATTCGCATAAAACACGTCGAAGACGAGGTAAGCAACCGGATTCTCCCGCAGCATTTTGTCGCTGACTTTCTTCCGTCCGAGCCGCTGCTGCAACAAGCTGAAAGGGCGCGCACTGCCGAGGTTCGCCGCTTTGGCCTCTCCCTGTTCCGATGGCTCCTCATCCACAACTTCTCTCGCATCTTCCACGCTTTCAGGATATTTCCAAGCCACAATTTCTCCATCGAGAATCGCGTCTTCCGGCAATCCCGCGAGCGCTGGCGGCAGCTCTGGAAATGATTCCGTGATCTCATCCCGCGTGCGCGAGAAGATCTTTACCTCGTCTCCGGAAACATGCGCCTGGGCCCGTATGCCGTCATATTTATCTTCAACTGCTGCCTCCGGGAAATAGCTGAGCCCCTCCTCCGCAGAATCGATCGGACTCGCCAGCATAAATCCCAACGGATGAAACAGGCGCATGCGGGCTTCGTGTAATTTACCTTCTGCCGCCAGCCGCAACGTTCGACCGATGTCGCCGGTCAGCATGTTCGCGCGCTGCACTTCCGCCAACGTTCCGCCATACGCCTTTGCGATCGCTTCTTCGACCAGGCTTTCCTTGAGCCCGATCCGCAGATTCCCGGTCATGATTTTTACAATGTACTTGGCCTCGAGTGGCGTGGCTCGCGAAAGCAGGTCGCGTACTACGCCAGCCTTGTCTGCGGGACCGCGTGCGGCCGCAATCTGGCGGAAGGCGCGTTCCAGGTCAATCAGGCTGAGATCTGCGGAGCGTTTTTCCGGAAGCACCGCTGCGGCGACCGCGCCAAGGTCCCCGTGCTGACGGTAAGCTGCGCTGAGTGCGCTCTCTTCTTTCCCGGCAAGTTCGGCGATGATTCGCCACAGCCAGCGGCCTCCTATCTGGAGGGTGGTCTCCTCCCAAACTGGAAAGGGCCGTCCCGACAAGAACACAGCCGCCACCGCAGCTTCGTCGATGGACCGGGACTTAACGTATTCCGCGACGAGCGCGGTCTTTTGCAGCTTCTTCGTGGTGCTGGCAATCGCTTCGCAGATTTCAGCGAACTGTTTCATGTAAGCCCATTATTTATAGCAGCTTAGGAAATGCCGACACGACTGGAGAACCGTGAACTGTGATAACCTAGAGTCTGCGTCGTGCCCCCTTCAGGAGCATCCAATAGTCGTGCGTCCATTCCGAAACTACCTGCGATTCCTCGCTGCCGTCCAGCTCCTGCCCGCTCTTGAGAGCGGAGAAGAAACCCTAGTCGGCGGCCAAGCCGTGCTTGAGGGCGTTATGATGCGCTCGCCGCACGCCTGGGCGATTGCCTGCCGCAAGCCGTCAGGCGAAGTCGTCACCATGAGCGAACCGCTGGAGAGGCCTTCCGAAAAGCATAAATGGATGGCGTGGCCCATTATTCGCGGTGTCATGACGCTCGGATACGCGATGACCCTCGGATACCGCGCGCTGCGCTTTTCGGCGAACGTCGCCATCGAAGACATCATGCAGGAAGAGGGCGGCCAACGTCACATCGATACGACTGCACCTGCTTCCGAAGCGCCGAAATCGAAATCTAGCGAGAAAGCCGCCGCGATCAGCGGATGGCTGGCCGCCGTCAACATCGTCATCTCGCTCGCCTTCTTCATCTTCATGTACAAGTACATTCCGTTGCTGGCGGCAACGGAACTGAAGAAGATTGATCCGGCTCTGGGCGGACGCATCGTTTTCAACCTCGTCGATGGCGCGATCCGGCTGGGACTGTTTCTCCTGTTCATCTGGGGCGTATCGCTCTGGAAAGACATTCGCCGCGTCTACGAGTATCACGGAGCCGAGCACAAAACGGTTTTCGCCTTCGAGAATGGCGAGCTGCTCACAACAGAATCCGTACAGAAGTATTCGACCTTTCATCCGCGCTGCGGCACTAGCTTCCTGATGACAGTGATGCTGATCTCGATCGGCTTCTACATGCTGATCCCGTACACTACGTTCTGGGCGCGATTTGCGTCGCGCATCGTGTTGCTGCCGGTGATTGCGGGTGTTTCCTACGAGATCATTCGCTTTGCAGCGAAGCATCGCGGATCGCTCTTCGCATTGATGACCGCACCCGGCCTATGGCTGCAGCGCATCACTACACGCCCGCCGTCGGACGACGAAGCCCAGTGCGCAATCGTCGCCCTCGAGCACGCCATGTCCCTCGAGAAAGAACGCGGCGGCGAACTCGTTATTGCCTAGGGGGCCCCTCCCCTTAAGAACAGTTCTCAGTTTCCAGTTCTCAGTTCTCAGCAAAAACCGAATAAAATGATCTCACTGCAAGAAGGCGGCATTCGGTTGGTCCGGCTGGATTGAGGGCGCCGTTACTGAGAACTGAGAACCGAGAACTGCATGTTTGAACGTCTAGACCAAATCGAAGCCCGTTACGAAGAGCTGACCAACGCTCTCGCATCGCCGGATATCGTCAACGATTCGGCGAAATATCAGAAAACCGCGAAGGCACACGCGGAAATCGCTCCCATCGTCGAAAAATACCGGGAATATAAAGACCTGACCAAGGGCATCGCCGACAGCAAGGTCATGTTGGCGGAAGAAAAAGATCCCGAAATGCGCGCATACGCGCAGGAAGAACTCGACAAGCTGGAGTCCCGCGTCGGCGGCGTGGAGGAAGAGCTGAAGGTTCTGCTCTTGCCCAAGGATCCGAACGATGAGAAAAACATCATTCTGGAAATCCGCGCCGGTACAGGCGGAGACGAAGCCACTCTCTTTGCCGCCGAAATCTTCCGCATGTATACGCGCTACGCTGAAACCCAGCGCTGGAAAGTGGAAGTCCTCTCGGCGTCGGAATCTTCCGCAGGAGGCCTGAAAGAAGTCATCGCCATCATCGAAGGCAATCGCGTGTACTCGCAGCTCAAGTACGAGAGCGGTGTCCATCGTGTGCAGCGTGTTCCCGCAACCGAACAGCAGGGACGGGTCCATACTTCTGCCGTAACTGTCGCCGTGCTGCCGGAAGCCGAGGACGTCGATATCAAGATCGAAGCGAAAGATCTCCGCATTGATACGTTTTGCTCGTCAGGACCCGGCGGCCAGTCAGTTAACACCACATACTCCGCCGTGCGCATCACGCACATTCCGACGAACACGGTTGTCAGTTGCCAGGACGAAAAGTCGCAGATCAAGAACCGCGAGAAGGGAATGCGTGTGCTGCGGGCCCGACTGTACGAAATCGAAATGGAGAAGCAGCAGGAAGCTCTCGCGAAAGAACGCCGCGCCATGGTGAAGTCCGGTGATCGCAGTGAGAAGATCCGAACTTATAACTTCCCGCAGAACCGGCTCACGGATCATCGCATCGGCTTCACGATTCATCAGCTCGATTCAGTGATGGACGGCAAGATCCAGCCGCTCATCGAAGCGCTCATCACGCACTATCAGGCTGAGAAGCTGAAACAGGAGACCGCCGCAGTCGTTTAGGGGAAGCCGCGGGTGTCAAAGCCCGCGAAGATGGAGACTATGCCTGCTCTCGAGGGTACGCTGGCGTCTGTCCTTGCTGATCGTTTCACGAGTAACCTCGCCCGGGTGCGCGACCTCGCTGCTCCCCTGAGCAACGAATACTTCTGGACCAAGCCCTTTCCTTACGGAAATAGCTTTGGACATCTCGTTCTGCATCTGACAGGCAATCTGAGCTACTACATCGGCGCGCAGATCGCGAACACAGGCTACGTCCGTGACCGCCCGCGCGAGTTCAACGATCCGAACCCGCCATCCAAAGATGAGGCCTTGAAGCGGCTCGACGAGGCCGTTGCAATGGTCATCAACACGGTCCGCGTGCAATCAGCAGAAGACTGGTCGAAGGCCTATACAGCCGTCAACACGAATTGCCGCAACCGTCTTGAGATGGTCATGCAGTGTGACTCGCACATGCAGCACCACCTCGGCCAGATGATTTACATTGGCTTCGAATGGAAGCGAAGAGCTGGCCAGTAAGCAACCAGCAAGGCTTGTTCGTCACCTAAGGGCGTTATGGCAAGAGCAAGAACAACGTCACTTCTCGCCTTGGCTGGTTTTGGTCTGGCAACCGCGGGCGCAGCTTGGTACGGATCCCGCTACAGCCGAGGCAATCGCGATAGCTGGTATCGTAACCTCAACAAGCCAAGCTTTACTCCGCCTGACAAGGCATTCCCGGTGGTCTGGACCACTTTATATGCCCTCATCGCATGGTCGGGCTGGCGCGTCTGGAGCGCTGCCCCGTCGCGGGAGCGCAACGCCGCATTGAAGTTATGGATCTCGCAGCTTGCCTCCAATGCGCACTGGTCAAAGTTGTTTTTTGGACAGCGCAGTCCGCGGCTTGCTCTGGCCGACGTCATCGCTCTGGAAGGCGCAATCCTGTCCTACATCAATGCCGCTCACAAGGTCGATCGCGGAGCGGCCTATGCGTTCGTTCCGTATGCGGCTTGGGTTGCCTTCGCCACCGTGCTCAATGCGGAGATTCTGCGTCTCAATCCACAGGTTGGTTAAGCAGACACACGAGAATTCCTGTCATTCCGAGCAAAGCGAGGAATCTGCTTCGCGACCGATTGTGTTGAAATAACGGTGTGCAACTCAAGCAAGCCCTGTCTTCGGCCGTCTCGCGTCTGACTGCGAATCAGGTTCCTTCGCCGCGCATGAATGCGGAGTTGCTGCTGATGTTCGCGCTAAGCTGCGATCGCGCATACCTGTTCGCCCATCCCGAGCGCGAGCTTAACTCTAAGGAAGCGAGCCGCTACGAAGCAGCCTTGGCGGAACGTTCGCGCGGCGTGCCGGCGCAATACATCACAGGCCATCAGGAATTCTGGGGCATGGATCTCATCGTTAATCCAGCCGTGCTAATACCACGTCCTGAGACAGAGCACGTGGTAGAAACTGTCCTCGACCTCATAAAGTCCGAGGTCCAAGGTCCGAAGTCCCGGCTCCGCATCGTAGACGTGGGAACCGGTTCCGGCGCGATTGCGTTAGCGCTTGCCCAGGAACTACCGCAGGCTGAAATTCACGCCACCGACCTGTCTCCTTCTGCCCTCGAAATTGCTCGCGCCAACGCGGCCCGGCATCAACTCGAACGCCGCGTTCAGTTTCATCAAACCGACTTGCTGGCTGGCCTGACTGGGCCTTTCGACGTCATCGTTTCCAATCCGCCCTACGTCGGCGAATCGGAAGAGGATCAAGTCCAGTTGGAAGTCCGCAAGTTCGAGCCGCGCTCCGCAGTCTTTGCCGGACCGACAGGAACCGAAGTGATTGCCCGGCTCATACCCCAAGCCAAAACCGTGCTTCGCTCAGGCGGATGGCTCGTGATCGAGATCAGCGGCACGATTTCCGACGGGGTCCTCCAACTCTTGCAGGGCTGGGACGACATCGAACTGATTCACGATCTGCAATCCATTCCGCGAGTTGTGAAGGCGCGAAGACCGACGGCCTGACTTTTTTAAAGGTATCCACGCAACGCACTGCGCAGAAAAATTCACCATGCAGATTTCTGCACACTTTCACCTAACGAAACATCCGAGCAATTTTTCTTGACGAGGCATGGACCGCAATGGCCTACTACTAGCCCATCTAGTACTAAGACCCCTCGTGCTCGTCATCTCGCCAACTCGATTCCCAAGCAAATTAATCACTCATTGCGTTTAAGGAGACGACGCTGATGAAATTGCCGAACTTCTCGCGCTACTTGGCCGGGGCGATTGCCGCAGTTCTGCTTGCTGCGCCGCTTACCGTGGCCCAACTTTCCGTGGATCAAGTCAACGCCACCGACAAACTCCTGCAGCAAATCAAAGCCGGAATCAGCAAGCTTCCTCCATCGCATCAGCAGATGCTCGATGGATACGCCAACGTCGGTCACCTGGCCGATGCCTGGCACTTGTACGGCATGCGGTTGACCGATCCATCGTTCATCGCGCAAGCAAAACTGGCGCGTGCTACCCACGCAGCCGCTACCCCTAGCGGCTCGGTAGTACAAGTTTCCGATCCATCGAATGATGTCGCGTTCTCCGCATTTGGCGGATTCACTCAGAGCGAAACATCCACCGCTCGTTGCGGCAATAACGTCGTCGTCGGCTTCAACGATTCGGGTAGCGTGTTCGAGACACCGTTCTTCTTTACGGGAAGCGGCGGCCAATCGTTCAGCGGAGCCTCCTACTCCACCGACGGTGGCATGTCATTCACCGACGTCGGCCCAATGCCTCCAGGCTCCAACACCGGCAACTTCCTGGGCGGCGATCCGGTTCTCAATTGCTCCGACTCGAACACCTTCTACTACAGCCAGATTTTCGACTTCGACGACGCGAGCGGTAACCCATGGGCCGCGGTCTCGATCAACGTCTCCACCGACGGCGGTAAAACTTGGGGAGATCCCGTCGCGGCTGTTTCGAAGAGCGCCCTCGCGCACTTCCTCGACAAGCCCTGGTCCACGATTGATCCCTCGAATCACCAGCACATTTTCGTGTCGTACACCGACTTTGACTTTTCGCTCACGAACAGCTGCGGAACAAATTTCCCGAATCGCACTGCGATTGAGTTTGTCGAGTCCTACGATGGCGGCACGACCTGGTCGCAACCGCGGGTTGCGATCGCGGTATGTGGAGCGGCGGCGGTGCAAGGATCACAGGTCGCCGTCAACTCCAAGGGTGTCTTCTACATTTCCTGGGTGAACTTGGGCAGCAACTTCCCGCTCGGCCCGCGCAGCATTCAGGTCGCGAACTCAAGCCAGAAGAATGGCATGCTGACGGCTCCGGTGACGGTCGATGCCTTGGTTCAACCGGGCGGCGACTCCTTCTCTCTTGAGGGAGACTTCCGCGACTTCCTCGACATGGCCATGGCGGTCGATCACTCCGGCACAGCCAGCGACGGCGCCATCTACATCACATGGGCGGACGGACGTGACAAGGAAGTTACCGATCCACTTGCCACGCAAGGCTTCTACGCCTTTGATGACGTCTTCCTCCGTGCCTCGTTTGACGGCGGCAACACGTGGGGAGCGGCGCCTATCAAGGTCAACAGCGATACACAGCCGACGACTGGCAGTGGACGCGACCACTATCAGGCTGGCGTTGCCGTTGATAAGCGAGGCGTCGTCGGCGTTTGCTGGTATGACCGGCGGGCAGATAGCGAGAACTTCTCTATCCGCCGTCACTGCGGCGAATCGCGCAACTGGGGAGCCAGCTTCTCCGATGGCGACATCGGAATGGCCGGATTTGCTCCGACCCACGCTATCGACCTTTTCATTAACCCGGCGTACATGGGCGACTATGACCAACTCACCAGCGACTTCCTGAACACCAACTCAGGATTCGTCGGAGCCTTCCAAAACCAGACCAACCGCGGCAATCCTGACGCCGTGGCCCACTCAGTGAAATAGAATCTAACCGGAGAGCAAGAAGGGGCAGCCGCAAGGCTGCCTTTGTTTTTTGCACTCTCAACAACTAGCGCTCACTTAACTTTGTCATCCTGCGCCGCTGTTTTGCGGCGCAGGACCTATGCATTCTGCCAGCCGAATCGACACCGCAGAAAAATGCAGAGATCCTGAGCGCATAAAACGCGCTCAGTATGACAATTGAAACCATTGGAGAGCAACGAGAGGGGTCAGCGATGCGAGCCGATACTTACCGCCGAATCGCTGCCGGGGCAGGCAAGATATCTTCCACATCAATTACTTCGGTCGGATATTTTCCTGTGTAGCAAGCCGAGCAATACGACAACTTCTCGCCCTCGCCGCAAGCCTTCTTCAGGCCCTCCAGCGAAAGATAGGCCAGAGAATCTGCCCCGATGTAATCACGAATCTCGTCGATCGACTTGTTCGCCGCAATGAGTTGCTTCTTGGAAGGAGTGTCGACGCCGTAGTAACAGGGTGAAATGGTCGGCGGACACGAGATCCGCAAGTGAACTTCCTTCGCTCCAGCATTGCGCACCATGCGTACAATCTTCCGGCTGGTCGTCCCTCGCACGATCGAATCATCGATCAACACCACGCGCTTGCCTTCCAGCAGCGAGCGCACCGGATTCAACTTCAGCTTGACGCCGAAGTCGCGCACGCTCTGGCTCGGTTCGATGAACGTGCGTCCCACGTAGTGATTGCGGATCAGCGCGAATCGAAAGGGGATCCCGCTCTCAGCCGCATAGCCCACAGCTGCGGTCACACCAGAATCTGGTACCGGCACAACGAGGTCCGCTTCTACACCGGCCTCCCTTGCCAACTCCCGGCCAAGTTCTTCGCGGCTGGTCTGCACGGACCTGCCGAATACGAGACTGTCCGGACGCGAGAAATACACGTGCTCGAAGATGCAGCTCGACTGCGGTGCGGCCGTCGAATAAAAACGCGAACTAACTCCCTCTGGTCCAACGATAACCAGTTCCCCGGGTTTCACATCGCGCACGTACTCGGCGCCAATCAGGTCGAACGCGCACGTCTCCGAGGCGAACACAATCGTGTCCTGCTTGTGACCTTCCATGGCGGGAATGCGTCCCATGGCGAGCGGACGGAATCCGCGCGGATCGCGCACCGCGAAAACACGGTCGTTGCTCATCATCACCAGTGAGAATGCTCCCTCGACCCGCCGTAGCGCATCCGTCATGGCTTCGGGCAGGGTGTGCTCTTTCGATAGCGCGATAAGATGAACGATAACTTCGGTATCGCTGTTCGTCTGGAAAATCGATCCCTGGCTTTCGAGACGGGCACGCAGGTGCATGGCATTGACGAGATTCCCATTGTGCGCGACCGCGATTGCACCCTTATTCGACTGCACCAGGATGGGCTGTGCATTCAATAGTGCCGAGTCTCCGGCCGTTGAGTAGCGCGTGTGCCCGATCGCAATGCTGCCGCTGATTTTCGCCAGCACCTCCTCGGTGAAAATGTCGGCGACCGATCCCATCGCCTTATGAGCGCGCGACGTCAGGCCGTCCGACGTGACGATGCCCGCCGATTCCTGTCCCCGATGCTGGAGCGCATGCAGACCCAGGTACGCCAGCTTCTCCGCCTCTGGATGGGCGAAGATCGCCACCACTCCGCACTCGTCATGAAATTTGTCAGGAATCTGCATTTAGCCCTTGGTTCCTCTGTGTGACTCTGTGCTCTCTGTGGTGAAAGCTTTTAGTCCGCAGCCACTAACTCCGGATCGGTTCTTAAGGCTGCTTCCAGCGCGCCTTCATAAGCCGAGCTCAACTCCAAAACTGTACTGGATACCACCACGTTGCCATCCAACAAAATTTCCAGCTTCTCCGGAATCGTTTCCCCGATAACGTCGGCCGCCGTACCATGCCTCGCCGCCACTTCTTTGATTCGCGACACGTTCGCTGGGTCGCAAGACAGCAGGATCCTGCTGGAATTTTCTCCAAACAGCGCAAACTCGGCGAACAGCCCGCCCGAAGTGAGAGTCACCCGTGCGCCGATTCCTTTGGGAAATGCTTTTTCCGCCAGCGCCACAGCGATTCCACCCTCCGCGCAATCGTGCGCCGAATCGATCAGGCCGAGATGAATGAGTTCAATGACGGCCTTCTGCAACCCAGCCTCTTTTTCGAGCTCAAGCTCCGGCGGATATCCCCAAAGCGATCCGAGGATTTCTTTCGCATACTCCGACGACCCGAACTCAGTCTCAGCGTCGGTTGCGTCGCCAGGTTCGCCTGCGCGCAGCAGAACAATCGCGCTTCCGGTATCAACGAAGTGCATCTTCGCGTTCTTGTGTACGTCTTCGAGGATGCCCACAACACCGAGGACTGGAGTCGGATAGATTCCTTCGCCCAGCGTCTCGTTGTAGAAGCTGACATTCCCGCCAGTAATCGGGATCTCAAGTTCTTCGCACGCCTTCGTAATGCCATCGATCGTCTGCGAGAACTGCCACATGATGTGCGGCTTCTCGGGATTCCCGAAGTTCAGGCAGTTGGTTGCGCCAACGGGAGTTGCACCTGAGCACGCCACCTTTCGTGCAGCCTCGGCCGCGGCATGCATTGCTCCCAGCTTGGGATCGAGATAGCACCAGCGTCCATTGCCATCGAGCGACATGGCCAGCCCACGCTGCGTCCCCTTAATGCGGATCACTCCAGCGTCGCCCGCCCCCGGAGCCTCGACCGTGTTGGTCTGCACCATGTGGTCATACTGCTGCCACACCCACCGTTTGCTGGAAATATTCGGGCTCGCCAGCAGCTGCTTCAAAGCGGTTGTCATTCCGACGAGCGATAGCGAGGAGGAATCTGCTGTCGTCAGCTCAACGCTGTCCGGCTTTTCCCGCGGCACCGGCGGTTCCCACCGCGCCAGCGGACGCTTATACACTGGCGCCTCATCCGTCAGCGCCGGATTCGGAATCTCCGCCACAACTTTGCCGTGCTCGAGCACCCGCAGCTTGTTGTCGGTTGTGACCTTGCCAACTTCGACCGCGTCCAGTCCCCATTTCTCGAATACTCGGAACACCTCCTGCTCGCGGCCCTTCTGCGCCACCAGCAGCATGCGCTCCTGCGATTCGCTGAGCATGATTTCGTACGGAGTCATTCCCGTTTCGCGTTGCGGCACGCGGTCCAGTTCGATCTCGATTCCCACGCCGCCGCGACCGCCCATCTCACAAGTGGAGCAGGTGAGTCCGGCAGCGCCCATGTCCTGAATGCCCACGATTGCGCCCGTCTGCATGGCCTCGAGGCAGGCTTCGAGTAATAGCTTTTCGAGGAAGGGATCGCCGACCTGCACGTTGGGCCGTTTTGCTTCCGAGGCTTCGCTGAATTCTTCACTCGCCATCGTCGCGCCGTGGATGCCGTCTTTTCCCGTCTTGGCCCCGACGTAGATGACCGGATTTCCTTCTCCCGCAGCCTTTGCATAGAAGATTTCGTTCTTCTTGACCAAGCCGAGCGCAAACGCGTTAACCAGCGGATTCCCCGAGTAGCACGGCTCGAATTTTGTCTCGCCGCCTAGGTTGGGGACGCCAAAGCAATTGCCGTAAGAAGCGACGCCGCTGATCACCCCCTCCATCACGGAGTGATTCTTATGCAATTCTTTCTGCGGAACGCCTTTCGAGGCCTCAATCGGACCAAAGCGCAGCGAATCCATCACCGCAACCGGGCGAGCGCCCATCGTGAAGATATCGCGCAGAATTCCGCCCACGCCCGTGGTCGCACCCTGAAACGGCTCAATAAATGACGGATGGTTGTGCGACTCGATCTTGAATGCGCACGCCCACCCATCGCCAATATCGATGATGCCGGCGTTCTCGCCCGGGCCCTGCAACACGCGTTTGCTGCGCGTCGGCAGCCGCTTCAAGTGCACGCGCGACGACTTGTAAGAGCAGTGCTCGCTCCACATCACGCTAAAAATACCTAGCTCGGTGATCGTCGGCTCGCGTCCGCCAAGCAACTGCTTGATCTTTTCGTATTCGTCGGGAGTAAGTCCGTGCTGCCGGATCGTCTCCGGGGAAAAGGCAGAATTCGTGGGATTCGACATGGGAAGGAGCTTCTATTGTCGCATTTCTAAGCGCGCCAAGGATAGAAAAACGAGCGATTTCACATCGCGGATGCCCAACAAACGGTGCATCTTAGATTTGGTGGAAGAGCGGCGCTTTGCCGCCCGCGCGGGTCGCCGTGGAAGAGCGGCGCTTCAGCGCCGCGTTCAAGCGTCCAGAGGTGAAGGGGCTTTAGCCCTCGTGTCGCTCTCCTGCTACGATTCTCTGGGATGAAATCGATCATCGTCGGCACCGCCGGACACATCGACCACGGAAAGACCGCTCTGGTCAAGGCTCTCACCGGGATCGACGCCGACCGCCTCGAAGAAGAAAAGCGCCGCGGCATCACCATCGACCTGGGCTTCGCCCACATGGACCTCCCAACGGCCAACCGAGACACGCTCCACCTCGGATTCGTCGATGTCCCGGGCCACGAGCGCTTCGTCCGCAACATGCTGGCCGGAGTTGGAGGAATCGACCTCGTCCTTCTCGTCATCGCGGCTGATGAGTCCATCAAGCCCCAAACCCGCGAGCACTTCGACATCCTTCAGCTGATCGGGGTAAAGCGCGGCATCACCGTACTGACCAAGTCCGATGCGGTCGATTCAGAAACTTTGGATGTCGTCCGCCTCGAAGTGGAAGATTTTCTGCGGGGAACCTTCCTGGAGGTCCCGAAATCTCCGATCGTTGCTGTCAGTGCGCTAACTGGCGCTGGAATGGAAGAACTGAAGGCGGCCATCGTCGAGGCGTCTAACGAAGTCCCGACAAGAGATTCGAACGCCCTTGCGCGGCTGCCGATCGACCGTGTGTTCACCATGAAGGGCTTCGGCACGGTCGTGACCGGAACTCTCATTTCAGGGACCATCAAGCGCGAAGAAGAGTTAGAAGTATTCCCCACAGGCAAGCGCGTTCGTGTGCGCGGAATTCAGGTTCACGGAAGCTCCGCCGATCAGGCGCTGGCCGGCCAACGCACTGCGCTGAACCTGGCCGGTGTTACAACGGAAGATCTCGCCCGCGGAATGACCCTGGCTCCGCCGGACACCTTCACGACAACGCGCCGAGCGGATGTCCAACTGAATCTCCTTCGCTCCGCTCCCCGCCCCGTAAAAGACCGATCCCGCGTGCACTTTCATTGCAACACTCTGGAAACCGTGGCCGAGATCCAGCTTCATGGCGCGAAGGAACTCGCACCGGGTTCACGTGCTTTTGCGCGCCTGAAATTCGCCGAGAACACACTTCTTGTGCCCGGTGACCGTTTCATCATCCGGCAATTCTCTCCGGTGATCACCATCGGCGGGGGCTCTGTCCTCGATAGCGCCGTCATACCTCGCGCCCGGCAGCTTGAGAATTTTCTTACAACCCTGCCCGCCGGAAGTCCAGCGGCGACTCTAAAAGCTCGTATCGAACGGCGTGGCAGCGACGGCATCTCGCTTCCGCGCCTGATCAGCGAGACGGGATGGACTAAGGATTCGCTGTTGCACGAACTCGCGCAACCCTTGAATACCAGCGCAGTCGCGCGAACCGGCGACCTGTTTGTTCACGAGCCCGCGCTCGCAGAATTGCAAACTTCTTTGCTTAACGCGCTCCAGTCTTTCCACAAAAAGAACTCGCTCGCGGCAGGAGTCTCGAAGGAAGAGTTGCGCGAACAGGTTCACGCATCCCAGGAAGTGTTCTCGTACGCACTCGAACGCCTCGCGCAACAACGCAAACTCGAAGTCGCAGGCGACCTGGTTCGGCTTCCTGGTCAGGGAGTCGTTCTGAAAGACGACGAAGCCGAGTCGAAGAAGACGATTGAAACCGCTTTTTCGGCTGCCGGTCTGAAGGTCCCAGCTTTGCAGGAAGTTCTGGCAGGTTTGAAGATCGACAAAGCTCGCGCGCAGAAGATCGTCACCTTGCTGTTGCGGGACCGAGTGCTGACCAAAATCTCAGACGATCTCGTGTTTCACCGAACAGCGCTCGAAGAGTTGCGGCGCACGATTGCCACGCAGAAAGCAAAATCGCCCAAAATGGACGTGGCAAAGTTCAAGGAACTCACGGGAGTCAGCCGCAAGTACGCGATTCCGCTGTTGGAATACCTGGACCGGGAGCGCGTGACGCGTCGCGTCGGCGATATGCGTGAAATTCTCTAACGCCTCGCTGGCAGAAGGATGTTGTCGATCAGCCGGGTGCTTCCCACGTATGCAGCAACGGCAACGAGCGCACCTTGAGAAACGTCCTGCACCGGATCCAGCATCTCCGGATTCACGATTTCGAAGTAATCCAGGCGAACGGCGGGCTCGCGATTAAATTCCTCGCGTCCGGCAGCAATCAACTGGTGCGAGTCACGTTCTCCGGAATTCGCCAGCTCTAGAACGCGCTTCAACGATCGATGAAGTACCAGCGCCCGCCTCCTCTCGTCCGGGTTCAAATACGCGTTGCGCGAACTCATCGCCAGGCCATCCGCCTCGCGCACGATCGGGCACACGACAACTTCCACCGGGAGATTCAAGTCGCGCACCATGCGCTGAATTACGGCCACCTGCGCCGCGTCTTTCTGTCCAAAGAAAGCTGCGTCGGCCTCAACGATGTGAAAGAGCTTGGCAACGACGGTCGTCACCCCACGAAAGTGTCCCGGACGCGAACGCCCGTCGAGCTTGCTGCTCAGCTCCTCGACGGTCACCCACGTCACCGCGCCCGCGGGATACATCTCCTCGACCGTAGGGGCGAAGATGAGGTCCACGCCTTCCCGCTCCAGCAGTGAGCAATCCCTATCAAACGAACGCGGATACTCCGCCAGATCTTCATTCGGGCCAAATTGCGTGGGGTTCACGAAGATCGAAGCCACTACCACGTCACTCGCTGCGCGTGCGGCCCGCACAAGGGAAAGATGTCCTTCGTGCAACGCGCCCATCGTCGGTACCAATCCGACGCGTTTTCCCGCATGCCGGGCCTTCCGCGATTCGGACCGCATCTCGCTGATGGTTGTGCAGGTTTTCAATGAAGTAGACGTCGCGAACGCTACGCCGAAGGCACCCAGTTCACTGTGACGTGCGCGCCTTCCAGCAGTCCGCCGACAATCCCTTTGTTCTTGCGAATGGCGACCTTGTCCTGCTCCGATGCATTAGCACCGTTTTCTGTTGCTGCCACCACGCGGCCGTACGGCCATTCCGAAGCCGGTAATTTCGCCAGCGCAGGCAGTAGTTCGTCGGTCTTCAGGATGATTTCTGCGCTGTCCTCCACATCGAGCAGCGCAACTCCGTCCCGGCGCACAATCAGGTAAGGATTGCGCCAGGTCTTCATGTCTTTGATGTGGGCGTACTTTCCGGAATCAGCTGCAGGAATGGTTTGCAGCATCGCCACCGGATCTGGTGTCTTCGCCGCATCCTCCTGTGAACAGGCGACAAGTGTCACACAAGCAAGCAGGGCCGCTGCCAGCCGCCATCGGATTAAAGTCACGAAGTCCTAGTACCTCGCCACAACGGGAGCGTCATGCTTGGCCGCCCAAACCAGCGCGACAATCCATCCAATGACACTCCAGCCAAGAAATAGGTTCAGCAGGAAGATCGCCAGTGTGTCCCGTTTTCCGCGCATGGCCGCAATGATCGACGGCAGAAAGTACAAAACGAGCGGGAGCCCGAATCCCAGTCCGAAAAAAGGGAAGAAGAAAAGAGTCGACAACATTTGGCCACCTCCCATAAATAGCCTAGCACCGTTGGCGCTTCAGCGAATCGGAGACATCATCACCCACATAAATTGATACGCAAAACAGAACGCCCCGGTTCCGTTGATGGTACCCCCGGAGCGCCGATGGGGGTTAGCGTCGCAATGCCCGCTTCCGCTCCAAAACCGTCTCCAGCGCAGCTTTCGTGTCCTTAGGCAGATGATACGACTCCTCGTCCGAGGGATACTGGTGCGACCGTACATCCGCTCGATAGGCCTGGATCGCGTTCGTGATGAGCGCCGCCGCATCACCATACCGCCGCACAAATTTTGCCGGTGGCCCAAACGTCAGGTTCAGAATGTCGTGGAACACCAGCACCTGCCCGTCGCACTCCGGACCTGCGCCAATGCCAATGGTTGGCGTGCTTACCTCGGCGGTGATCATCGCCGCCACCTCCCGCGGAATGCCTTCGAGGTACAAGCAGGAAACACCGGCGCGGTCCAGTGCCACTGCGTCGCGCATGAGTTGCTCGACTCCGCTCAGGTCTTTTCCCTGCACTTTGTAGCCGCCCATCACGTTGACCGATTGTGGGGTCAATCCGATATGTCCTGCGACTGGAATCTCGGCGTCTATGATGTGCCGGATCAATTCGGAGCGCTTCTCTCCGCCCTCGATCTTCACGACCTCTGCCCCGCCTTCCTTGACGAAACGGGTGGCGTTGCGCAGTGCTTCCTTGGTATCGACGTGGTACGAGCCATACGGCATGTCGGCGATGAGCAGCGCGTTCTTCAAGCCGCGCCGCACGGCCTTCACGTGATGCAGCATCTCGTCCACGGTGACCGAGAGCGTGTTCTCGTAGCCGAGCATGGTCTGCGCGAGGGAATCGCCCACCAGCACCATCTCGATGCCAGCCTCATCCACTAGGCGTGCAGACGCGTAGTCATACGCCGTGATGCAGCTAATCGGATCGCGGTGAAGCTTTAACTCCCGCAGGGTCGCGGTCGTCACTTTTCGGCGAGGCTCGCCGATTGGGGTCAAACTCATGATGTCCTCCAGTGCCCCTCCGCCTCGGCGGATAGAGCCTGTATGCATCGAGTTGCGTCAATCCGTTGGATGACGCTCATACAATTGTAGTTGCGAATGCCACGCATCCGCTACAAAAAAAGAGGTTTCGGACCGAACGCGCAACCGGCTCCTTCCCAAGGGTTTATGAGTGACCGAGGGCAAGTAAGACGATGGTAACTATGTCTTACTTTAAATTCAGCGTAAGATATGGCTATGTCGACTTACCGAATCACTATGAGTTCGAAGGGCCAGTTCGTGATTCCCGCGGAATTGCGCGATCGCCTTGGACTGGCGAAAGGCACTGTCGCCAAGTTGACGGAAGAAAACGGTCGCCTGGTTCTGACTCCATTGACAACTAGGCGGATAAGCGCGATCCGTGGCCTCCTGAAGCCTGCCCCGGGCGCCCATACCATGTTCGATGAGATTTTTGCTGAACGGGAACGGGAACGGCGGCGAGAGAAGGAATGAGTTTTCGCCGTTACGTACTGGACGCGAACGCTCTCGTCGGTTTTCTCGAGGATCGCCCCGGAACCGCCGCAAAGGTAGAGCGACTGTTGCTGGAGGCCCGGCGCAACAATTTCCCACTCCTCATGTCTGCCGTGAATTGGGGTGAGGTTTTTTATGTCACTTGGAAACGCCACAGCGAGGCCCGGGCAAGAGAGGCTGAACACTCTGTGTCGGAGTTGCCTATCGTCTTCGTCGCCACGGACTTTGATCGCGCCACCCGAGCCGCGGCACTGAAGCAAAAGCACAATCTCGGATATGCCGACGCCTTCGCTGCCGAACTGGCGATCGAACGCAAAGCTCACCTTGTGACGGCAGATCCGGAATTCACAAGATTGGGGAAAATCCTGTCGGTATACGAGCTTCCAAGGCACGAAAGCTAGCGACCGACGGCCAACGACAAACGACCGATGTTTACGCGCTGGCCGCCTCATGTCCGCCGAGCGGCAGGAAGTATTGCGTGCCCTTGATGGGCTCGGTCACCTTGCGGAGCAGTTCCTGCAAGTCTTCATTGCGATCGACGAAGTCGATCTCCGACGTATTCACAATCAGCAAATCCGACGAAGTGTAATGAAAGAAAAAGTGCTCGTACGCTTTGACCACTTCTTCCAGATATTCGTCGCTGACTCCCCGCTCGCCCGGAGAATTCTTCTTCTTGAGCCGCTTTCTTAGAACTTCCGGCGTAGCTTGCAAGTAGATAACGAGATCGGGCGTAGGCAACTGCTCGCGGAAATAGTTGTAGTAGCGGTTGTAAGTGTCGAGTTCCTGGTCGTTGAGATTCAGGTAAGCGAACAGCTTGTCTTTTTCGAAAATAAAATCTGCGACGACTGTTTTTTGCGATTTCGCCCCGAGGTCGAGTGCCTGCAAATGTTCAAACCGTCGGATCATGAATGTGAACTGTGCCTGAAATGCGGAACCGCGATCGCCGTCATAAAAAGACGCCAGAAACGGATTTTGATCCGGTTCCATCACGCGCTGCGCGTTCAGTCGCTCCGCCAGGATGCGCGCCAGCGTGCTCTTGCCGACTCGTATCGGACCTTCCACTGCAATGTAACGGGGTAGCTCGAAAAGATTGGCCATGGGCTCGGCTAATTCAGAAATGGCAGGATATCTCGGATGCGTCTGTGAGGCAATTGCGCGATGAGTTAATAGCGGCGACACCGCTCGCCAGGATCGTTGCAGGGTTGTCCAGGACTTCAGTCGTATCGGAGGCGCTGCAACAACCGCAGCGGCTAGCCCCTGCGGTGCGCTACTTCCCCTGCATCACAAGTTCGCCGTTCTCAACTTTTAATCCGCCCACATTGTCAGGAAGCTTCAGCCGGTCACGCTGCTCTGCCAATTTCTTCTGAAGGGACGGATTCACCAGCGACACTGGAATGCTCAAGTCTCCGACCTTGAACTCGGTTGGCTCGAACGTCGCATACCCATCCTTCTCGCCGAGGTGACCGGAAACAGTAACCCACACTTCTTTTCCTGCGATCTCAGTCAGGAACTGCCCGTGCACCAGGTCTCCGTCGAAGCTGACCTGCTGATCCTTGATCGTCGGGGCAGAGTCTCCGATGTTCGAGTCCGGCTTCAGACCGCCGTTACCGAGGGCCTGGGCGAGTACAGCGGAAACTTCATCCGAGTTGATATGCACTTCGGGCTTTGGATTGTCGCTAGCCGCGGGCTGAGCTACTGGCGCCGAGGCCGCTGACACTCCCGTCTGTTGCGTCGCCTGATCAAAGTCCGCCATCTTCTGATCGAAGGATTGCGCATGCTGCGTGATAGCAGCAGGCGCTTGCGGCTGGGCCACCGGCGAGGGCTTTTTCAGCACAAGCACCAGCGCGATCAGCGCCACGATGAGTGTGCAAATGCTGATGATCCGGTCGATTTTCATGATGGATATGCTACCGCGCCACACCCAGCAGAATCAGATGACTGAAGTCACGTATGTCCGCGCCAATGGAAGGGCTTGGCGCGGCGCAAGTGTTGCCGATTCGAGGTTTGGGGAAGGGCACGAGTTCACTCGTGCCGCTAAGGTTCACAACGCCTGGCTTTAGCCCCTGAGGATTGCTTTCAAGGAACCGACGATCCTATCCCAGCTTTTTCGTCAACAACTCATTCACGATCTGCGGACTCGCCTGCCCCTTCGAAGCCTTCATCACTTGCCCGACAAAGAAGCCCAGCATCGTTTTCTTCCCAGACCGATACTGCTCAAGCTGCTTGGGATTCGCCGCCAGAATCTCGTCGATGATCTTGTCCAGCGCCGATGTGTCCGTAGACTGCTGGGGTCGCCCTTCCTCGTCGTAAACAACGGGAAAGTCCTTCCCGCGTTCGAAGCACAAATCGTAAAGATCCTTCAGCATTTTCCCGGATATCGTTCCCGCCTCAACCAGATCGGCCGAAGCCGCAATCCCCGCCATCGAGATGGGCGACTGTTCAATGCTCAGTCCCTTCGCTTTGAGCCGCCCCATCAACTCTCCCTGCACAAGATTCGCCACGCGCTTCGGATTCTTCGCCGCCTTGGCTGCCTGTTCAAACTGATCGGCCAGCGACTTCGAAAACGTCAACACCTGGGCGTCGTACTCGGTGATCCCATAGTCTTTGACCATCCGAACTCGCCGCGCTTCTGGTAACTCAGGCAGCGAACCGGCGATATCTGACTTCCACTTCTCGTCCACCACGAGCGGCAGCAGATCGGGTTCAGGAAAATACCTGTAGTCATGCGCCTGCTCTTTCGAACGCATACCGTAAGTCTTGCCTTCATTCGCGTTATACAGACGGGTCTCCTGCGTGATCTTTCCGCCCGACTCGATCACATCGATCTGGCGTCCGATCTCATATTCGAGCGCTTCGCGGATGAAGCGGAACGAATTCACGTTCTTGATCTCGGTCTTCGTCCCGAATTCCTTTTGTCCTCGCGGTCGCACGCTCACATTGGCATCACAGCGCAGCGACCCTTCTTCCATGTTGCAGTCACTCACGCCGGTGTAAAGAATGATTTCCTTTAGGCGTGTCAAGTATTCGTAAGCCTCGTCGGGCGTCGAAATGTCCGGCTCACTGACGATCTCGATCAGCGGCACGCCGGTGCGGTTCAGGTCGATCGCCGTCTTCTCATCGGAATCCGGAAACCCCTCATGCAGGCTTTTCCCTGCGTCTTCTTCCATGTGCACGCGCGTGATACCGATCTTTTTCTTTCCGCTCTCTGATGGCACTTCGATGTACCCAAATTCCGCCAGAGGCTTGTCGTACTGCGAAATCTGGTATCCCTTCGGCAGGTCTGGGTAGAAGTAATTCTTACGCGCGAAGATCGATGTTTCGTTGATACGGCAGTTCAACGCCATGGCCGCCAGCGTCGCGAACTCCACGGCCTTTTTGTTCAATACGGGTAGCGCACCGGGCATTCCAAGACACACTGGGCAGACGTTCGAATTCGGAGCAGCGCCAAATCGCGTCGAGCAGGAGCAAAAAATCTTCGTCTCCGTTAGCAACTGGACGTGCACTTCCAGCCCGATAACCGGCTCGAACTTGGGATGCGCCGCAATTGAAGTCTGCGCCGTAGTAGCCATAGATCAGAAATTTATAAAGCCTGCTAAATAGCACTTAGTGAAAGAAGGCAACATCTTCTCTGTGTGACTCTGTGTCCTCTGTGGTGAGCGATTTTACGATTCTTAGGGGTTGACCGGCGCGTCCAGATACTTATCCATAGGGATCTCGAAGAACATCAACTCGTTCCCCTTGCCATCGGAGATTCCGGTCACGTCCACGTTTGCGCCGCGCAAAGGCGTGTTGATGCCGCCAACGTCGAAGAACAGAAATCCGGACTGTGTGGTATGCGGCTCAACGGCCCGCGCCGCGAATTGGGCTGCCTCTATCTCATCCATCTGCTTCTTGCTCACGACGCCCTTGACCTTTCCTGGCAACGGGATCGGGCTGGGCCGCGTCTGCGCCTGCGGATTTGTCAGCCGCCGGTAGAGATCGTCTGTGTGCAACGGCGTCAGCTTCGATCGATTGGCCGTAATGAGCACAATCTCCATGTTGGCGATCGAGACAGGCTGGTCACCATCATTGGTCACCACGAAAAAGACCGGCAGATACCCGTACTGTGCAAAGTTAATCGAGAAGATCTTTGCCTTGTCCGCATTGTCGTAAGGATCGGCACCAATGGACACTTTCTCATCACGATGCAAATCGTGCGCCGGATAGTTGAACGCCGGCTTCGCTTCGGGCTTCACGAAATTCTTCGAAGCGATCAGCACCGGCACGAACACGCCCGCGCAAAGCGCAAGCACCAGAAGCCTGCTACTGGATCGCAAAGACACATGCGGCATGCGGTCATTATAAGGTCGAACACGGACTCCGGTTTAAAATGAGTTAGCTTGCCCCATCTCCTCTACAGCCTGGCGCTTGCCTTTGCCCTGCTCGTGAGCCTTCCCTACTGGCTCTATCAGATGTTGCACCACGGAAAATACCTCCGCGGATTCAGTGAGCGCATCGGCAAAGTCCCATCCCGCCTCGGATCACTTTCGGGTGCGCATGTCATCTGGATCCATGCAGTCTCAGTTGGCGAGGTCCTTGCGGTTGTGAGTCTCGTCGAACGAATAAGGCAAACGCTCCCGCAACATCGCGTCCTGATTTCGACGACCACCGACACTGGACAAGACCTCGCCCGAAAACGTTTCGGCCCTGAAAACGTCTTTTATTTCCCGATGGATTTCGCCTTTGCGATCCGTCCATATCTGCGGACGCTGCGTCCGGAGCTGGTGGTGCTCGCCGAGACAGAATTCTGGCCGAACTTCCTGCGCCTGGTTGGAGCCAGTGGGGCTCGGGTCGCCGTAGTCAATGCCCGAATTTCCGACCGCTCATGGCCGCGATACAAGCGATACGTTTGGGCGCTGCGCAAAATGCTGGCGCCGATCGATGCTTTTCTGGCGCAGACAGATCAAGACCGCGCTCGCCTGATATCCGTTGGAGCTGATCCGGCGCGAGTCCAGGTAACGGGTAATCTCAAATTCGACGTGAGCCTGCCGGCGGCGCCTCCCATCGTTACCGACTTACGAAAATCGCTCATTTCAGAGGGAGCCGGGCCGATCCTGGTTTGCGGCAGTACCGTCGAAGATGAAGAAGCGCCCTTGCTTAAGGCCTTCGAGAATTTGCGCGTGAGCCACCCGCGAGCGGTCATGATCCTGGCCCCTCGCCATCCCGAGCGTTTCGAAGCCGTTGCCGCGTTGATTCAGCAGATGGGAATCTCCTCGCACCGTCGCTCTAAATGGAACGGCGAGCCCCTGGCTGGAGGGGTCTTACTGGTCGACACGATCGGCGAACTCGCCTCACTCTATGGATTGGCTGACGTCGCATTCGTTGGCGGAAGCCTTGTTCCTCGCGGCGGGCACAATATCATCGAACCGGCTCAGCATGGAGTCGCGATTGTTACCGGCAATCACACGGAAAATTTCCGCGACATCGTCTGGCTTTTCCAGAGCCGGGACGCAGTTCGCATCGTCGGACTAGCGGAACTTCCTCTCACGCTGATGCACTTGCTCGACAACGAGGCGGAGAGGCTGGCGCTTGGACGCAGGGCAAAAGAAACAATCGAATCGCAGACGGGCGCGACGCAGCGAACCCTTGATGCTGTCAAGACTTTGCTTGAGCGAGTTCCGCCCCACAGCAACCCTTGAACCCACTCTCATTCATCTACGGCAGCGCTGTCCGAGTGCGCAACGCGCTCTACGATAGAGGTGTCGTGCCCGTCAAGCAGCTCGAAGGGCCAGTTGTGAGCGTAGGCAATATTTCGGCTGGCGGCGCAGGCAAGACTCCTTTTGTCATGCTGTTCGGCGAGTTGCTCAAAACGCGCGGAGTGAAATTCGATGTGCTCTCGCGCGGCTACGGGCGCCACACACGCGGCGTGCTCCTAGTCGACCCCGCTGGACTTCCCCACCAGTTCGGCGACGAGCCGCTTCTCATCGCTCGCAAGCTGCAAGTCCCAGTTATCGTCGGAGAAGATCGCTACAATGCAGGCAAGTTCGCGGAATCGAAGTTCGGCCCGCAGCTGCACATTCTCGATGACGGATTTCAGCATCGCGGTTTGGCTCGGGACTTCGATATCGTTCTCGTCACTCCCCAGGATGCAACCGACAAACTGCTACCCGCCGGACGATTGCGTGAACCGCTGCGATCGTTGCGGCGGGCCGACGCCGTCGTCCTTTCAGCTGGCGCGACACCCGATGCCTTCCCGATTGGCGACACGGCAGTATGGAAAGTCCGCCGGGGAATTCTGCCCAAGGATGTTCCGCCGCGCCCGGTAGTTTTTTGCGGCATTGCTCGCCCGCAGAGTTTCGTCCTGCAACTTCGCGCCGCGTGTATCGACCCGGTCGCCGAAGCCTTTTACCGCGATCACCATGCATACACGGACAAAGACATTCGCGAGCTACTTGCACTGAAGCAGCGCAGCGAAGCCGGAGGCTTCGTCACCACCGAAAAAGATGCCGTGAATCTCGGCCCATACCTATCCGCGCTCGAACCGCTGGCGGTGGTTCCGGTAAAAATGGAACTGGCCGACTCGGCTAACGTCGTGGATACCATGTTGCGCAAGATCGACGAACGAAGGGGTAGAATTTCGTAGCGCCGCCGTCTCGCCGCCGCGGTTCGAGCAAGGCATGACCAAGCATCCCAAAGAGTCCGACCGTCTCAAGAAGATCGTCGAGAATTTCCCGAATATCACCGTCACGGTGCTGGGCGATCTCGTCGCCGACGAGTTTGTTTTCGGTGAAATTTCGCGCGTCTCCCGCGAAGCGCCCGTGCTGATTCTGAAACACCGCGAGCGCACGGTCGTACCCGGCGGAGCGGCCAATGCCGCCAACAATCTTGCGGATCTCGGCGTCAACGTCCTGCCAGTCGGAATTGTCGGCGACGACGAACCCGGTCGCCTGCTGCTCAAGCATTTCCGCCACAAGAAGATCGCGATCAGCGGAGTGTTGAAAGACAAGAGCTACACCACCGTGACCAAGACGCGCATCCTGGCGGGTATGACGCACACGGCTCGGCAGCAGGTCGTGCGCGTCGACCGCGAACCCCAGGAAGTTCCGACCGCGCACCTCACCCGGGAACTTTATCTCGCTACGCGCAACTACGTTCACGCCTCCGATGCCTTACTCGTTTCCGATTATGGCTACGGTGCTGCAACCCCGGCGATAGTGAGCACGCTGCGGGAGAAGGGAAAGATAGGTTCGGTTCCGATCATCCTGGACTCGCGCTACCGCATGCTGCAATACGCTGGCGTAACCGCGGCTACCCCGAATGAGCCTGAAGTGGAAGAAGCGCTGCGGATGAACATCGGACAGGATTGGAATAAGCTGCTGAATGCCGGCGACAAGCTGATGCGCCAGATGAAACTGCAGTCGCTGGTCATCACGCGCGGGCGCGATGGCATGGTCGCCTTTGATCAGAAGCACAAGCCTTTGGATATCCCGATCTTCGGCTCGGATCAAGTCGCCGATGTGACGGGCGCGGGTGACACTGTGATCGCAGCGTTCACCGCAGCGCTCGCAGGGGGCGCGACCACCGAAGAGGCTGCGCACCTTGCGAACTACGCCGGCGGAATCGTAGTGATGAAGCGGGGAACGGCGACGGTTTCGCAGCAAGAGTTGCTGCACGCGATCGAGCAAACGCCTCCGGCCACAAGACCTCATTGAGCGCACAAGAAAAAATCCTGAGCCGCGACGAACTGCGGATGCGCGTGAACGAATGGCGGCGCGCCGGAGAGCGCGTCACGCTTGCCAACGGCAACTTCGATCTCCTTCACGTTGGCCATGTGCGATACCTGCGCGGAGCAAAGGCCCTCGGCGGCAAGCTTGTAGTCGCGATCAACTCCGACTCGTCGGTGCGCGCGTTGAAGGGCGAGGGGCGCCCGATCATGCCGGAAAACGAACGGGCTGAGATCGTTGCGGCGCTGGCTGATGTCGACGCTGTCGTCGTCTTTCCTGAACTCGACGTGCGTGCGATCATCCGCGAGATTCGCCCTGATGTGCAGGCCAAAGGAACCGACTACACGGCCGATTCTGTTCCTGAGCGCGACGCCGTCGCGGAGTATGGCGGACGCGTCGCCATCGTCGGCGACCCCAAAGACCACTCCACCAGCGAGATCATCCGCTCGCGGCTTTCTCCGAGGAAGCCTTGAGCGCAAACGACGGCGGAAGATCCGGCATCGAGAAGATTCTCATCGTACGGCTGAGCGCGATGGGCGATGTGATTCACACTCTGCCCGCAGCCCAGGCATTGCGCGATTCCTTTCCTGACGCCATGATCGGATGGCTCATCGAAGAACGCTGGGCCGAACTCTTGTGCGCGCCCGGAACGCAGCGCCGCGGCCATCGCTCGGCGCATCGCCCACTGTTGGATTGGGTGCACACAGTCAACCTCGTCGGCTGGCGCAAATCTCTGTTCTCGCTGAATACAGCAGAGCAGATTGCGCGGGCGTGGAATGATGTGCGGTCCGTGAAGTATGACATTGCCATCGATCTGCAAGGTGCAATCCGCTCGGCTGTGCTGGCAAGGTGGTCTGGAACTCCGGTCATTTACGGATCGGCGCAGCCGAGGGAAGCGCCGGCGAGCATGTGGTACACGCATCCGGTGATTCCTCGCGGCCGGCATGTGATCGAGCAAAATCTCTCGATCGTTGAAGCCATCGTTGGGAAAGAACGTAGCGCACCTGCGATTGCACTGCCTGAGGACTCCCTGGTGCGAGCGCGAACTGCCGCGCAGGTTCCAACAGACAGCTTTGCGATCCTGAATCCCGGCGCGGGATGGGGTGCGAAACGCTGGCCCGCCGACCGCTATGGTCAAGTCGCGCGCGCCTTGGCAGATTGCGGCGTGCAATCGATCATTAACTACGGTCCGGGAGAAGAAGAACTGGCGCGCGAGGCTGAGGCGGCGAGCGGAGGGTCTGCCAAGGCGCTGCGATTCACCATCAGCGAACTGATCGCGCTGACGCGTCGGGCGAAGCTTTTCATCGGTGGAGACACGGGGCCGCTGCACCTCGCAGCTGCGCTGGGTGTGCCCGTGGTGGCGATCTTCGGTCCGACCGATCCGGCACGGAATGGGCCTTTTGAAACGCGGAGCGTGGTGCTGCGCAATCCGGGGAGCGAGACTTCGCACGCGAGGCGTGCGCAGCCCGACGAGGGCATGCTGGAGATCAGCGTCGAGGCTGTGGTCGATGCGGCAAGCAGGTTGCTGGGCGAGTCTGAGAGTGCCCGCGCCAGACTGGGTGGTACCCATGGCTGAGTGGTCGCGAGTTGCCCGGCGCATCCGCGTGCCGCTCGGGTTCGCGTTCGCTTTGCTGTACTTCTGGCTGGCGCATCCGACTTGGCGGTTCCTCGCTTTCGGCGCGATCCTCATCGCTCCGGGATTGATTATCCGCGCGCTAGCCTCGGGGCATGTGCGCAAGAACGAAGCGCTCGCGACTTCCGGACCGTATGCGTACACACGCAATCCGCTGTACCTCGGCTCGCTGCTGATCGGAATCGGCTTCGCCGTGGCCTCGCGGAGTTGGTGGGTAGGCGCCGTGCTGGTCGTGATGTTCTTCGCCATCTACATCCCAGTAATTCGCGGCGAAGAAAAATTCCTGCGGGAGAAGTTCCCGGAGTTCGAAGAGTACGCGCGCCGCGTTCCGCGCATGCTGCCACGCCTTACGCCGGCTTCCCGCGAGCAATCAGGCGGATTTTCGATGGAGCTATACCTGAAGCACCGTGAGTGGAATGCGTTGCTAGGTGCCATCGCCGTCGTCGCCGTACTCGTCGGCAAGATTGTGTGGCTCTCCAAATAAGGACGATCCACAAAGGACCCAAAGTTCATGAAGGTAGGCCCGGCAGATACACCGTGTTCATCTTTTCGGATCTCATCCGCAAAATATTCCAAATACGTGACTTAGCTTATGATGTCACCATTTTCCGCTTGCAAATTATTGCAAATGCATGAGTTATACGCAAAATATTCCGAAATAAGGACTTAGCGCTCTCAGATAACCGCAATACTCCGATTCCGCTGCGCATACCCTGCGCGGGAAATGAAGCACCCGTTTTAGTCTTGCTCGCTGAAGTCTGGTTCGCGATCACACCTCAATTGTGAGCGCTTCGTATTTCCTGAGTAAAGGTCATCCGTCACACGAATCGGCGTTTTTGCTGTGGAAAACTCCTTTTTGAGAAATAATCCGGCCCGATCCGCTGCGCTGCGACTTCCCCAATTCGTCCGGCGTTGCCGTCCTAGTGTTTCGTCAACTTGTAGACGGATCCTGCATGGGCAGGGCCACCGTCCCAAGTGGTGCCATAGAGATTGCCCTTGCTGTCGATAGCCAACCCGTAGCCGAGGCCGCCCGGACCGGAGGGGTGTAACACGGTTTCGGTTCCTGAAGATGTAAGTTCGAAAACCGCGGAGAGCGAAATTCCGAA
>Ga0335079_10000228_pt1 | contig 65785 bp, 61 predicted proteins | sample Lox_Sample_33_FD_206719 | JGI IMG/M metagenome (GOLD analysis project Ga0335079, IMG submission 206719) | Soil microbial communities from Loxahatchee National Wildlife Refuge, Florida, United States - Lox_Sample_3.3 | ecosystem: Environmental > Terrestrial > Soil > Wetlands | place: USA...
CCGGCGGTACGCTTGGCATCCTTATCCCTCCTTCGAGCCTGATGCTGCTCTATTGCGTGTTGACGCAGCAATTCGTGGTGACACTGTTCGTCGCGGCGATCCTACCGGCGCTCCTCGCTGTCCTCATCTACGTCGTCGTCGTGGCGCTCTACGTGCGGGTGCAGCCCGGCAGCGGACCCGCGGGCCCGCGCATCTCGTGGCGCGAGCGGATGCGGCTTCTCGCGACGTGCTGGCGCGCGATCGTGCTCGCGCTGCTCGTGACGGGCGGCATCTATGGCGGCGTCTTCACCGTGATCGAGGCCGCGGGGGTCGGCTGCGTGCTCGCATGCGGCTTCGCGCTCGCCGGCGGCCACATGACGCGCAAGAACGCGCTCGAGGTGCTGACGCCGCCGGCCGAGACGACGGCGCTCATTTTCGTCATCGTGTTCGGCGCGAATATCTTCAACTCCTTCATCACGCTGACGAAGCTCCCCGATTTCCTCGTCGGTGCGATCGAGGCGGCGCACCTGCCGCCGTGGCTCGTGATCGTGCTGCTGCTCGCGCTCTATCTCGTCTCCGGCTGTGTCTTCGAATCGGTTGCGGCGATGATCATCACGCTGCCGGTGGTGTTTCCGCTTGTCGTCGGATTGGGCTTCGATCCGATCTGGTGGGGCGTCATCAACATCATGGTGATCGAGCACGGGCAGTTGACCCCGCCCATCGGGATCATCCCCTATATCCTCCATGGCATCGCGCCCGACATTCCCCTGAAGACCATCTTCGCGGGGATCGCGCCGTTCTTCCTCTCCGATTTCGTGAAGCTTGCAATCCTGGCGCTGTTCCCTGCCGTTTCGCTCGCGCTTCCGCGCGCGCTCGGCATGCCGATGTGAGCTACTTCGCGACGATCTTGCGCGCGGCCGCGACCGTGTCCTGCGGCGCGCCGTAAATCTCGGCGACGACCTTCGCCGCGTCCTCGCCGGTTTTGGGCTGCACGGGCAGGCGCAACTTCGCTGCCTCAGCGAGAAAATCCTTGTCCTTCATCGTCGCATCAAACGCGTGGCGCAGGATCTCGACGCGATCCTTCGGCACGGCGCGAGACACGATGTACGGCCGCCCCACCTCGCTGTCGGCGAGGAGGAGACGCACGATCTTGCGCGCCGAGTCGCTGGGCGCGGCGTCGACGGTATAGGGAATGCCCGGCGGCATATCGGGCGCGGCTTGCTCGCCCGACCGCGACACCGGGTGGAATTTCGCGCTCTTGGTCCAATCCTCGGGGATGCTGCTCCACGCGCCGCAATCGCCGTCAAGCTCGCCGCGCTCGATGGCGACGCGAATCTCGGCGCTGCCGGGATAGCCCGCGACCTGGTCGATATTGACGCCGAAGATGTTCTTCAGAATCTTGGTGTTGAGGTCCTCGGACGTGCCGACGCCCGCGAGCCCAAAATAATAATGACCGCCCGCTTTCATCTCGGCGATGCTCTTCGGCCCCTTGTCGCGCCAGAGATAGCAGGTCGTGAGATCGACGCTGATGCTGCCGATCCAAGAGTAGTTGCGGAAATCGATCTTGGTCTGGTCCGGCTGCAGCAGCGAATCGCCAATGCGCCCGAAATTGAAGGTGTCGATGACGGTGCCGTCCTTCGGCAGGTCGGTGTCGAGGCGCACGACCGCGGTGATCGAGCCCGCGCCGGGCAGGTTCGTGACAATCACATCGGGATTGCCGGGAATGTGCTTGCCGATGTGGCGCGCGAGGAGCCGTGCATTAATGTCGAACCCGCCGCCCGGCGAGAACCCGACCATGATGGTGACAGTCTTGCCCCTGTAGAAGTCGTCGGCGTGCGCGAAAGCAATGCTCGCGAACGACGCGCACAGGACGAACAGCGTGCGCTGCGCCCAAAACTTCATTCTACCCTCCCCTGCTTGCGGCGCTTAAAGCCCGCGCCGCAATTGTTCTGCCGCTTCGACCATGACCCTGACCTTGGCGCGCGCTAGCTCCCGCCCGATTGTCATGAGGCCGCAATCGGGCGCGAGAAGCACGCGCCGCGGGTCGATCGCGACGTGGTCCAAGAGCTCTGAAACACGCCGTTTCACCTGCTCGACGCTGGGCGCCGGCGTCGCGCCCGGATCGACGCAGCCATAGAGCACGAGCCGTTCGCGAAACGGCGCCAACACCGCGGGATCAAAGCTGCTGCGACCGAATTCGACCGACACGCCGCCGATCCGCGTCGTCATCAGCGCATCGAGCAGGCGCGGATAGGTGATGTGATGCTGAAGATTGAGTCCGCCCGGATAGCCGTAGCAGAGATGGACGACGGTTGGGACCGTGATACCGTCGAGGCAACGATCGAGCGCGCGGGCCGCGAAGGACGAGACCTTTTCGTGATAGCGCGTCATCGCCGGCTCATCGATCTGCAGCATGTCGCAGCCGGCAGCCTCGAGGTCGCGAAGCTCGCCATTAAGCGCCGCGGCCGCGTCCATCGTCAGCGCCGCCTCGTCGCGGTAGAACGCGTCGAACGTGCTGTCGGCGATGGTGAGCGGACCCGGCACAGCGATCTTCACCGGGCGCTTGGTATGCGCCTTGACGAAACGCAGATCCTCGACGCAAGCGGGCGCGCGGCGGACGAGGTGGCCGATTATGCGCGGGACCACCTGCGGATAATTCTCGCGGCCGCGAAAGGCGGTCTTCGTGCCGGTGTTGACAAGGTCGACGCCGTCCCACGTCGTCATTGCATGATAGATGAAGCGCTCGCGCCGCTGCTCGCCGTCGGTCACGATGTCGAGGCCGAGCTCTTCCTGCTCGTAGAGGCTCAAAAGCGTCGCATCGTCCTTTGCCTCGGCGAGCGCCGGCGCGTCGAGCGGGCGGAAGCGAGCATGGCCGCGCTCGGTCGTCGCGAGCCATAGCGGCCGCGGAAAGCTGCCGACGCTGGTGGTTGCGAGCGGCGGTAGCGCGAGCGTCATCTCGAGGCGCCTGCGGAAAGGTCGTAGGGGATCTGGGTCGGGCCCCAGCCGTCGCGGACCGTCTGAGCGGCGGGATCGTAGTGATGCTGCAGCACGGTCCCTTCGCCGACGCGCTGACTGCGCAGAATGATCGCGACGGAGCGCGCCAGACCACCCTGCTCCGCGTGGATCGCGAAGGGCGGCACGAGATCGACCTTGCCGCCCGTTCCGGCCGTGACCGAAGCCAGGCGCAGCTCCGCGAACCCCGGCCGCGAGCCGTCGTCGAGGCGATCGTAGCGCTCGAGACTCTCACTGCCATCGAGCAGGCCATAGAGCACCCAGGCTTGAGCATGATCGTGCACGCCGCCGACACGGCCCGGTTCGCGCACCACGGCATTGATGGCGAAGCCGTGCTCCTCGTCGACATGGAGCAAAAGGTTCTTACGCCCCTCGGTCGAGGGCCAGCGCGCCGACGCGGCCTTAAGCTCGGGATCGAGCACGAGGCGCTCGAGAAGTGGTTTCGCGAGCGCCATGCGCGCTGCCATGTCGGGCTCGCGCGCCCAGAGCTCGCGCAAGTCCACGATGAAGCGCTCGAACGCCCGGATCATTCCGAAAGCGGCCCGCCCGCGACGGTGCAGCGGCGCAGGAGACGGTTTTCCTCCGGCGGGAACCAGGTGCGCGCGTGGATGGTGCAGCGATTGTCCCACATCACCACGTCGCCGAGGCGCCATCGATGCTCGTAGATGTTGGCCGGATCCTCGCCGATTGCATAAAGCTCCTCGAGGATTGCATCGCTTTCGGCAGCGCTCATGCCCGCGATCCGCGCCGTCATCAGCCGGTCGACGAAGAGCGTCTTGCGTCCGGTTTCGGGGTGCGTCGTGAACACCGGATGGAAATAGTGAAGCGAGCTCGAGAGATCGTCGGGCACGTCGACCTTGGCGGTGCGCTTGTATTCATGGATGTGGAGTGCCTTGCGCCCCGCGAGCTTCGCCTTGAGCGCGGGCGGCACCGCTTCGTAGGCCTTGTACATGTTGGCAAAGCGCGTGTTGCCGCCGGTCGAAGGCAGCTCGACCGCATAGAGGAACGTGTATTTATAGGGCCGCGCGGTATAGCCGGAATCGATGTGGAACCACATCTCGCCGTCGCCGAAGGCGCCGACCGGCTTGCCGTCGACCTTCATGTTGGAGACGAGCATGACGCGGTTGTCATCTTGCAGCACGCCCTCGGCGCGGGAGCGAATATCGTCGCGCGCCTGCGCCGTCTTACGCTCGCCCAGCTCGCCGAAGTGCGCGGCGAAGCGAAGCTGCTGCTCCTGCGTGATGTTCTGCCCGCGGAAGACGAGGACGAGGTGCTTCGCCCAGGCACCCTTGATCGCGGCGATTGTGGCGTCGGGCAGATCCTCGGCAAGATCGACGCCCTCGATCATGGCGCCGCAAGCGGGCGAGAGCGGCGTGACTTTGACGGCGAGCGTTGCGTCCATGGCGCGCCTTTGCGGTTGCGTGAAGAGCATATGAGATGAAGGTACGGGCCGGAAGCCCCTCGCCGCTCATTGTCCCCCTGCCTTTCACGGCATAGCATCCCGCCATGGACATGACGGTTCTGGGCGCGGCCGAACATGCGCTCTTCATCCTCATGGACCCGCACCGGCTCCTCTATCTCTTTGCCGGCGTGTGCATGGGGCTGGGGCTCGGAATCTTGCCGGGGATCGGCGGTGTCGCCGGGACCGCGCTGCTGCTGCCGTTCACCTATAGCCTCGACCCGCCGACCGCATTCGCGCTGCTTTTGGGGCTCGGCGCCTCGACCACCACGGCCGACCCGATCACCGCGATCCTGTTCGGCGTGCCCGGCCATGCCGCCTCGGCGGCAACGACGCTTGATGGCTATCCGCTGACGCAGCAAGGCTTCGCCGGGCGCGCCCTTGGCGCCTCCTACATGGCGGCGCTCATCGGCGGATTGTTCGGCGCGGCGCTTCTCGCCGTCACGCTGCCGGTGCTGCGGCCGATCATGCTAAGCATCGGCTCGCCCGAGCTTCTGGCGCTCGCGGTCTTCGGCATGTCGATGGTAGCTGTCCTTTCGGGCAACGCGCCCTTGAAGGGGCTCACCGGCGCGTGCTTCGGCGTGATGCTGTCGATGATCGGCACTGACCCGCAGACGGGCACCCCGCGCTGGACGCTCGACAGCCTCTATCTCTATGACGGACTGCCGCTCGTGCCGCTGACGCTCGGCATCTTCGCGTTGCCGGAACTGTGTGACCTCGCGATCTCACGCACGCCCGTCGTGTCGGGGATCGCACGGCTCGACACCAAGACCGGCATGCTGATGGGCGTCCATGACGTCTTCCGCAACTGGTTCCTGATTCTGCGCTGCTCGTGGCTCGGCGCGGCTGTCGGCGCCATCCCCGGCATCGGCGCCTCGGTCATCGACTGGCTCTCCTACGGCCACGCGCTCAAGACCGAGAAAGGCGCGCGCGAGACCTTCGGCAAGGGCGACATCCGCGGCGTCATCGCCGCCGAAAGCGCGACCAACGCGCGCGAGGGCGGCGCGCTCGTGCCGACCGTCGCGTTCGGCGTGCCGGCGAGCGCGGGCATGGCGATCCTTCTCGGGGCCTTTCTCATGCACGGGCTCGTGCCCGGCCCCGACATGCTCAGCAAGAATCTCGACGTGACCTACGCGATGGTGTGGTCGATCGCGCTTGCGAACATCCTGGGCTCGGGCCTCTGCTTCCTTTTCAGCGGCCAGCTTGCGCGGCTCGCGACGCTGCGCCACACGCTCATTCTGCCCGTGGTACTGAGCCTCATCTATATCGGCGCGTTCGAGGGCACGCGGCAATGGGGCGATCTCTATTCGCTTCTGTTCTTCGGGTTGCTCGGCTGGGGCATGAAGCATCTGCGCTGGCCGCGCCCGCCGCTCGTTCTGGGCTTCATCCTCGGCAAGATCCTGGAGCGCTATCTCTTCATCTCGATCGCGCGCTACGGCACGCACTGGATGCTGCGGCCGGCGGTGCTGGCGCTCTTCTTGCTGACGCTCGCGAGCCTGCTGCGCCCGCTATTGCAGGACGTGCGCCGCCGCGGCTTCGGCGTGACGATGAGACACCTTGCCGAGCCGCGCTTTACGGCGCGCGCGCTTTTCCCGGCCGCGCTCGTCATCTTGTTCGCGGCGATGCTCACAGAGACTTCGTCGTGGACGGCGGAGGCGAAGATCGTGCCGATGATCGTCGGCTCACTCGCCTTGCTGTTCGGCACGCTTGCAGCCATCTCCGAATTTTTCCGGCGGACCGCGGCGGCGCCCGCAACAACGGCGGGCGGCCCAATCCACATGGACATAACCTCGCGTGTCGCCGACCTGCCCACCGCGCAAAAATTCGCGCGCGGCGGCGCGTTCTTCGGCTGGATCGCGGCCTTCCTCGGCTCGATGGCGACGCTCGGCCTCATTCCGACCGTACCCATCTTCATCGTCGCCTACATGCGGATCGAGGGGCGCGAGCGCTGGTCGCTGACGGTGCCCATGGCCGCGGTGATGACGCTCTTCATCTATGCGCTCTTCGACCGGCTCTTGGCGATCCCGTGGCCGCCGAGCCTGATCGGCGAGCTTTTGCCGGCGCTCAAGGCGATCCCGAGCGTTTGAAGCCGCGTGCTAACCTCACGCGCGCGAGAGGGAGGATGAGATGCCCGTCTTCGACATGGATTCGCACTTGCGCGAGGAATATTTCCTCGACGATGTCTACCGCCTCGAAGGCGCGTTCGCCGCGGAGACGCCGGTCCGTCTTAACAACGAAGCGAGCGTGCGCGCGAAGTTCCGGCACAATTTCCATCCCTGGCCGCATGAGGCGAGCGAGCACTTCAACCACAGCGTCGTCTATGACGTTTCCGCCAACTGGAGCGGCGGCGAGATCGCGCGGCGCCAGGTCGGCGGCTACGACATGAAACGGCGTTTGGCCGACAACGACGCCGAGGGCATCGACTATCAGTTCCTGTTTCCGACCCAGCTCAGCATCCCGACCTACACGGAAGGCGCACTCGGCAGTGCGCTCTGCCGCACCTACAACGACTGGGCGAAGCGGCTCGTCACAGGGCACGAGGAACGGCTCTGGCCGGTCGGCATCGTGCCGTGGGCCGACCCGCCGGGGATGGTCGCCGAGCTGCGGCGCTGTGTCATCGAGCTTGGCTACAAGGCCGTGCATTGCACGCCCTATTCGCATCGGCACACGATCGACAACGAGGTGTTTTATCCATTCTATGCCGAGGCCGAGAAGCTCGGTGTGCCTCTCATGCTGCATCCGGCGAGCTTCGGCGAGCTCGTCAACCGCTTCGACAATTTCTTCGCGATGCACGTGCTCGGGCGCCCGTTCAACTGCACGGCCGGGCTCGTGGCACTCGTGACAGGCGGCATCTTCGAGCGATTCCCGAACCTGCGCGTCGCCTTCTTCGAATGCAGCGCCGAGTGGATCCTTTACTGGATGCACCGCATGGATGATGACTACAAGCGCATGGTGCATGGCTTCGCGCCCAAGGTGACGCGGCTGCCGTCGGAGTACGTGAAGCGCAACTGCTATGTGACGTGTGAGGCGGACGAGCGTGGCCTCGCCCATTCGCTCGCCGAGTTCAGCGAGGACCGCGTGCTCCTGGCCTCGGACTATCCGCACTTCGATTCGGAATATCCCGGCACGGTGCGCGAGTTGAAGGAGCGCAGCGACATCAGCGCGAAGCAGAAGGACAAGATCCTTTACGCCAACGCGCGCGAGTTCCTGCGCATGTAGTTAAAGGGCGGGGCCGCGACACCCTTGCCGTTTCACGGCCCAGGTCTAAAATATCCGCCCATGATCACACGCGAAGAGAACGAACGTCTCGTCCGGGTGCGCCGCGGCACGCCGGCGGGCGAGCTTTTGCGCCGCTATTGGCAGCCGGCCTGCCTTTCGAGCGAGCTTCCCGAGAAAGATGGCGCGCCGATCCGCGTCAAGCTTCTGGGCGAAGACCTGATCGCCTTCCGCGACACCGGCGGAAAGACCGGGCTCGTCGCCGCCTTCTGCCCGCACCGCCGCGCACCCCTCTTCTTCGCGCGCAACGAGGAGCTCGGGTTGCGCTGCGTCTATCACGGCTGGAAGTTCAACGTCGCGGGCCAGTGCGTCGACATGCCGTCGGAGCCCGGCGACAGCCCGATGAAGGCGGATGCGAAGGTCTTGGCCTATCCGACCTACGAGAAGGCGGGCGTCGTATGGGCCTATATGGGCCCCAAGGAGGCGATGCCGGAGCCGCCCGATTACGAATGGATGCGCGCGCCCGACACGCATCGCTACGTGTCGAAGACCTATGAGTCGTGCAACTACCTCCAGGCGCTCGAGGGCGGACTCGACACGGCGCATTCGTCGTATCTCCACAACATGTCGCTCGGCAACACGACCCAGTATCGCCTGCGCGACCGCGCGCCGCGGCTCGACGTGGTGCGCACCGATTACGGCTATTACTACGTCTCGACGCGCAAGGCCGGCGAGGACGGCCATTACGTCCGGCTCTATCACTACGTCCTGCCGTATCAGCAGATGCGCGGCGGCTTGAACGGGATCGGCCGTGACAACCACGTGCCGAAGCTCGACGGACATCTCTGGGTCCCGATCGACGACGGCGAGACCAACGTTTACAACTGGGGCTACAGCGCCGATCCGGCCATGCCGATCAGCGAGGAGATGCAGGAGGCGTTCGAGCACAATTCCGGCCGCGGCAAGGACGACCTCATCCCCGGCACCTTCAAGCTGAAGCGCAACCTCGCGAACGACTACCTGATCGACCGTCAGGTGCAGAAGACTCAGACCTTCACCGGCATCGACGGCATCAACACGCAGGACTTCGCGCTCCAGGAAGGGATGGGGCCGATCGTCGACCGCAGCCAGGAATATCTGGGCTCGAGCGACCGCGCCATCGTCACGCTCCGCAACGTGCTGCTCGAGGCGATCGCCGCGGTCGAGCGCGGCGAGCCGGCGCCCGGCACCGATCCCGCGACCCATCGCGGCATTAGACCCTATGACGGGCTCGTGCCGCCGGGCTCGACTTGGCGCGAGACCTTCGCCGAGGGCCTCGTCTGCGCCTGGTAGCCTGACGCCGGCGACCCGCTTGTCGAGTGGTACGCTCTTCGAGCGGGATCGTGTCGATCATCGCGACCGCGTTCCTCAAGGACTATACCGGCAAGGACATCTCGGCCGAATACGACCGCTGAGCCATTGCCTCACGCCGCGGCGCGGGCACGCGCCGCGGCACGGATGAAGGCCGCGCCCTTCTCGGCGATCATGAAGGTGGGCGCGTTGGTGTTGGTCGAGGTGACGTTCGGCATGACCGAAGCATCGATCACGCGCAAGCCCTCGAGCCCGTGCACGCGGAGCTGATCGTCCACCACGGCCATCGCATCGCTTCCCATCTTGCAGGTGCAGGTAGCGTGATAGACGGTCGAGCCGTTCTTGCGCGCGTAATCGACGAGCTCTTCGTCGCCGACGATGCCGGCGCCCGGCAGGATTTCGGCGCCCAGATGCTGTTTGATGGCCGGCGCGTTGAACAGGCGGCGCAGGAAATTGAGCCCGCCGGCAACAGCGCGGCAATCGGTCTGGTGCGAGAGATAGCGCGGATTGATGGCCGGCGCCTCGGCCGGGTTCGGTGATTTCGCGAGCACGTAGCCGCGCGACAAGGGCCGCATCTGCCACATGCCGCCGGTGACGCCGGGCTCGTCCTCGAAGGCGCCGAGTTGCGCCTCCTTGAAGCTGCCCGGCGCGAACGAGCACTGCACGTCCGGCGTCGCCGATTCCTCCAGCACCTTGACCGACGCGGCAACGAGCGAGGCGCTGTAGGTGAGGATGCCGTCGCCCTTGACGAGATAGCGCAGCACTTCGCCCGCGAGCGGCAGGCCGCGCGAACGCTCGTTGATGGTCGGCAGGCCGATCACACGGTGCGTCATACGCACGATGAAATGGTCCTGCAGATTCTGGCCGACGCCCGGCAGCGCATGGCGCACCGGCACGCCGATCTTCTTGAGATGCTCGGGGTCGCCGACGCCGGAAAGCTGCAAGAGGTGCGGCGTGCCGACCGCGCCCGCGGACAAGATGACCTCGCGGTCGACCTCAACGCGCTCGCGCCGCCCGCCCTTCTCGTACTCGAGGCCGATGGCGCGCGTGCCATCGAACAGCACGCCGCGAACGAGCGCGTGAAGCACGACCGAAAGATTGGGGCGACTCATCGCCGGCCGCAGATAGGCCCGCGCCGCCGACATGCGCCGGCGGCCGCCGCGCGTCTGCTGGCACGGACCGATGCCGCCATGCGGCAGCGCGTTGACGTCGGCGCGGAAGGGCAGCCCCACCTCCTGCCCAGCCGCGATCACCGCCTGGCACAGTGGCGGCATGTCGCACATGTGACTCGTCGAGAGGGGCCCGCCCGTGCCGCGCCACTCGTTGCTCTCGCCGGTCCAGTTCTCGGTGAGCTTGAAATAGGGCAGCACGTCGTCCCACGACCAGCCGCGATTGCCGAGCTGCGCCCAATGGTCGTAGTCCTCGGGCTGGCCGCGCACATAAATGAGGCCGTTGATCGAGCTGGAGCCGCCGAGGCCCCGCCCGCGCGGATAGAGGATGGCACGGCCGGCGGTGCCAGGATCGGGCTCGGCGCGGAAGCGCCAGCTCGCGGTCGGATGATCGAGCAGCTTGGTGAAGCCTGCCGGGATATGGATCAGCGGATTCCAATCGCGCCCGCCCGCCTCGATCAGCAGCACCTTGGCGGTCGGATCCTCCGACAGGCGGTTCGCGAGCACGCAGCCGGCCGTGCCGGCCCCGACGATGACGTAATCGACCTTCATCGCTTCCTCCCGCCGCCCCGCCCGGCTCCTGCCGGTTCGGGCCCAAAACTAACTAATTGTTTTATTCATATAAATTGGGTTCGTTCTGTAAAATCACGCGTGGCGACCGCGCCGCCATAAAATTTTGCGTACAGGCCAAGCCTAGTGCCGGCAGCCGCGCTGTTCAAGCGCCGACCGGTTTCCTCTATCTCAGTAGCCGACCGTGAAGCGCCGGCGCGAGTGGCGCGGCGCCTCGATCTCGTCCGCCATGGCGATCGCGAAATCCTCCATCGAAATCGAACTCGTGCCGTCGGCGGCGACAAGGAGATGATCGCCCCCGAGGCGGAACTTGCCGATGCGCGCGCCGGGAGCAAATTGGCCCGACGGCGAGAGGAAGGTCCAGTCGAGCGTTTTCTCGGCCCGCAAGAGCGCCAAGAAACCACTGCCGGCACGCGCCTCGGGGCGTACCTGCGGCGGCAGATCGTCGCCATCGACGAGCTGGCGGCCGGCGGCATTGAGGAGCGATCCTGCGCCGCCGACGACGAGAAAGCGCTTTGCGCCAGCCGCCTTCACGGCAGCGATGAGGACGGCCGGATCGATCTGCACGAATCGCGTCGCCGATACGACCGCGTCGTGCCCGGCGATCAGGGGCGCGAGCGCCGCGGGATCGCGCGCGTCACCCTCACGTGCCACGACGCGCTCATGCGGCTGCACAGCCTCGGGATGGCGCCCGATCGCCGTGACGCGGTGGCCGCGGCGCAGGAGTTCCGCGGTGACGCGCGAGCCCGCCTTGCCCGAGGCGCCGATGACCGCGATGTTCATTACTTCCTCCTTGCCAAAAGAGACGGTAGTGGGTTTGGGTCCCCGCGACCATCTCTAGAGGTTCGTCACTTGACTTTCCTACCTGCGACCGCCATTTAGCTTAGCAGCATTATCTCGCGCACACGCGAGGTGCGCCTCCCCGATCCCGGGGCGGCGATTTTCGAAAATGCTCCGCGTCAATCGAACTTCCCGGTCGCGTGGGCCGGGATCGACCCAGGGCAAACCACGAACGGTTTGCACGCGCTTGGTCGGCGCGGCTGAGCCCACGCCTGTCCAAGAAAGTCATAGAGTGCAATCTTCATTTTTTGATCTTCAGCTTGGCGAGCCGCTGTTACTCGCGCTCGCCGCCGAGAAATACCTGACACCCACCCCCATCCAGGTGCAATCCATCCCGCCGTCGTTGGCGGGCCGAGACGTTTTGGGCCTCGCCCAGACCGGGACCGGCAAGACCGCCGCGTTCGCACTTCCGATCCTCCAACGCCTTTCCTCGCAGCGCTTTGATAGAGGCCCCCGGGCGCCGCGTGCCCTGGTGCTGACGCCGACGCGCGAACTCGCGATTCAGGTCGCCGACAGTTTCCGCCGGTACGGGCGACACTTGCCGTCACTGAGCGGTACGGTCGTCTTCGGCGGAGTGGGCCAGCAACAGCAGATCGATGCGCTCGCGCGCGGCGTCGACATACTTGTCGCGACGCCCGGACGCCTGCTCGATCTCGCCGCGCGAAAGTTCGTGCGCTTCGAGAAGCTCGCAATGCTCGTGCTCGACGAAGCCGATCGGATGCTCGACATGGGCTTCCTTCCGGACGTGAAGCGGATCATCGCGCTCCTTCCCAAGGAACGCCAAACTTTGCTGTTCTCCGCGACCTTGCCCGATAGCATCGGCCGGCTTGCGGAGAGCATCCTGCGAAAGCCGGTCAGGGTCGAGGTCGCGCCGCCTGCGACGACCGTCGAACGCATCGACCAGCGCATCATCTTCGTGCCGAGCCCGGAAAAGCACCGCATCCTTGCCGAACTCCTCCGCGATACGGCGATTTCGCGCGCGCTTGTGTTCACCCGCACCAAGCACGGGGCCGACCGCGTCGCCGAGCGGCTCGCGCGGATCCCAATTCATGCCGCGACCATCCACGGCAACAAGTCGCAGCTCGCGCGGCAGCGCGCGCTCGCAGGATTTCGCGACGGACGCATCCGCGTCCTGGTGGCGACCGACATTGCCGCACGTGGCATCGACGTAGACGGCATCAGCCACGTTTTCAATTTCGACATCCCCAACGAGGCGGAAAACTATGTCCATCGCATCGGACGCACGGCGCGTGCCGGTGCTTCGGGCGTGGCGATCGCCCTGTGCGATCCCTCCGAGCGCGCGTTTGTCAGCGCAATCGAAAAGCTGACGCGGCGGCGCCTCCGCGTCATCGAGCGCGCGAGTCAACTTGCCGGCGGCGCAGCCACAACAGTTGATCCGCTGCCACGGGCGCTTGTCATCGACCGGACCGTGCCGGCAGAAAAGAGAGGCTCCAATGGCCAGGCCGCAAATGCGCAAGATGGTGGTCACCGGCGATCACCTCGTGGCAGCGGACAGCGGTCCGCCGTGGACCGTCCACTGGGACACCGCCGCGCGGAGCGACGGAAATTGGAGTATCGTGCGCACCAGCAATGAGATGACCGCGCTCGAACGCGCGGCGCATTTCGTGAAGCTCGGATTTGTCGTTCACGCGATCAAGGACCCCTCGGGGACGACCATAATGAACGCGGGCGAGATCAAGCGACGGTTCAGCCCCGCCGAAGACAAAGCACTCGACGGGGAATCCCCCGCCAGCTCCGCGACGACCGAGCAGTCGGCGCAGGACATCCTGCGCGGCTTCGTCGACGACTATAAAGCAACGCCGGGCCGCATGCTTGCCGCGGCGACGCTCCATGCGCTGCTCTCGCCGCATGGCGTCACGCGCATTCAGTTTGATCGGGCCGTGGGCTACGCCAAGGATCATGGCTGGCTCAGCGTCGCCGATGGCGTTCTCACTCTGACACAGGCCGGCTATGCCGCCGCCCTGGCGTAGCGCGGCGTTCGTGCGACCAGGAAAACAGGGGAGTGCCCATGGCATTCAGACCGAACTACCGGCAACAGCGCAATGAGCGCAACCGTGTCAAGGAAGAGCGCAAGCAGGAAAAGCTGCTGAAACAGCAGGAAGCCGTCGAGAAGCGCAAGGCCGCGCGCGAAGCAGCGGCGCCGAGCGACGAACCGAGCGATGAAGCGCCGAAGAGTTGAGGAAGCGGCTTGAAGGGATCAGCTCATGAACACACCGGAAAACCATCGCAACGCCGCTTACCGCCGGGCCGAACAGCTCTTGACGGCGAAAGAGCACAAAGAGGGCGAGCGCGTCAGCGACCGCGAGAACGAGCGCCGTAAGGAAGACGAGAAGATTGCGCGCCTGCGCGCGCTGCGCCTCGCGAAGGAGGCGGCCGAGCAGAGCGCGGCACAACCCGTCGCGCCGCGCGCCGGCAAAAAAAGGCCGCCAAAATCCGGGTGAGCGCTATTCTGTATCCTTAGATAACCGCGGCCCGCAAAGGGACCAGGCAGAACGCAGCCGCCGATCAGGCGGCGTGGTGGCTATAGCCGCGCCAGGGATGGGTCGTGATGTTGAAGCCGGTCTTGCGCAGCTTGTAGATCGCGACCTTGAGGCCGATCGCCGCCTCTTCCGGCTCCCGCGTGCTGCAGCCGTAGATCGCCTGGAGCAGCTCGTTCGACGACACCACCCTGCCGCGTGCTGCGGCAAGCTCACGCGCCACGCCCGAAATCAGATAGGCACGCTGCGCGCGTTCCAGCGCCCGGACAAAGGCCTTCAGGGAAATAGTGTGGAGTTCATCGCGCATGTGCCTGACTTTCGGGCCGGAAGGGCCGCTTCATATTGGTTAATTACGGAACGCTTACGAGGGCGGATCACCGAGGCCGACACACGTCGATAAAAAGATTCGTCAAATCACGCTTCAGTAGAAATAAAGTATTTGTAAAAGAAAAGGCCCCGCCCGGTGAGGGGGCTCCGGGCGGGACCAAGTCCGCAAGGACAAAACGCGTTTTGAAAGCGCGAGATCCTTGCTAATGACTTATACGGGGGTCCGCCTGGACCGGATCATGAAGTTAAAAGCCGGTGAAACGCTGAATCGTGCGGGCGAGCAGGCTGTCGAATTTGAGCGGCCCCTCAGTCGCGATGACGCAGATACAGTCTTCGTCGCGGCCCGAGATCGGCTCGTGCACGATGTCGTCGTCGGTCTCGCCGATATCGCCGCTGCCATAGCGGCCAAGTTCGTCTGAATAGGAGCCGCTCAGGACAAGCGTCAGCTCCGTCCCCGTGTGGCCATGCCGAGGCAGGCACTTGCCGGGCCCGATGCGCAGAATGCGCAGATTGCCGCCGCGCAAGACGTCGTGCGGCAGGACCTCGAAATGGCGGATGCCTGGAGCGAGGAAACGCCACGGAATATTCTCGAGTCCGCCGTGCAGATAGCGTGCAAGCGGCGCCGGCAGGCGCGGATCGACGGGCTGGAAAGGTTGCGTCGGGCGTGCGGCAAGCCGAGCCTCGGGCCTGTCGAGGAGCGCGAATACGCGATCACGCGCGGTGGTCTCGAGCGCGACCGGCGCCAAGCTTTCGAGCATGCTGCCGCCGATCGCCTCCGCCTCGGCGACCTGGTGGCGGCAATCGGGGCAATAGGAAAGGTGTGACGCGGTGACGAGCGCCAGCGCCTCGGTCAAGGAGCCGGCGGCATAGGCGAGGAGCGTCGCCTCGCTCGGATGTTGGCGCGGCGTCATGCGTGCGCTCCCAGGCGCCCGCGCACCCGGCGAAACGCCAGACGCAGCCGCGACTTCACTGTGCCCAGCGGGATCGCCAGCGCGGCGGCGATCTCGCCATGCGACTTGCCCTCGTAGAAGGCGAGATTGACAACCTCGGCCTGGTCGGCCGGAAGATCTCGAAGCGCCGCGCGCACATCGCCCTCTTCCTGCGCCGCCTCAACCGCCCGATCGGGCAGCGGCTCGGGGTCGGGCACGAGCAGCGGATCGTCGGGATCAAGCTCGGGGTGCCGCTCGCGGCGCACCGCGTCGATGCGCAGATTGCGGGCGATGGTGAAAATCCAGGTGCCGACCCCAGCCTTGGCGGGATCGTACGAGTCGGCCTTGCGCCAAACGGTCAGCATCACTTCCTGCACCAGATCCTCGGCGAGCGCGTCGGATGCGCCGAGTCGTTTCAAATAAGCCTTGACCCGCGGAGCGTAGTAGTCGAACAAGGCGGCAAAGGAATTCTGGTCGTGGCGTTCGACAATTGCCCGCAAGAGACGGGCAAAATCGGACGATGGGGAGGCGGCATCGGCGCGGGGGGCCGTCATTGCGAATAAACCGAGGCGAGCGGCGGTGCCGCGCCAAGGCAAGCCCGCGCCGGGCAGGATCGCAAGATCTGCATACATCGTGGCTTGGTACGTGCCCGCAAAGATTTTGGTTCACCAGCGAACTGTGCGGTGATCCAAAATCTTCGCGCCGACGTATCGTCTTGGTTAACCCAGGACCGACGGCCGTATCCGCGCGGGATTCGGGATGACAACCGCCTCATCTCCCCTCACCGTCGCCGTGATCGGGTCGGGGGTCGCCGGCCTGGCAGCATCCTGGCTTCTCAAACGACGCCATGACGTCACGCTCTACGAACGTGCCGCCCGGCTCGGCGGCCATTGCAATACGGTAGATGTCTCCGACGCCAACGGCAACCCTGTAGCAATTGATACGGGCTTTATCGTTTACAATTCCGTCAACTATCCCAACCTGGTGGCGCTCTTCCAGGCGCTCGGCGTCGCAACCCACGCGAGCGACATGTCATTCGCCGTGTCGCTCGACGGCGGCCGGCTCGAATATTCGGGGAGCGATCTCGGGGGCCTCTTCGCCCAGCGCCGGAACCTCGTGAGCCCGCGCTTCTGGAGGATGCTGGGCGACATCGCACGGTTCTACCGCGCGGCGCCCCGGCTCCTCGCCGCCGCAGACGCCGACACCTTGACGCTCGGCGCCTATCTCGATGCCGAGAACTATTCCGCGGCGTTCGTCGACGAGCACATCCTGCCGATGGCGGCGGCGATCTGGTCGAGCGCAAAGGCCGACATGCGCCACTATCCGGCGCGAGACTTCGTCCGCTTTTGCGCCAATCACGGGCTCCTGCGCCTGACGAGGCGGCCGCAATGGCGCACCGTGATCGGCGGGAGCCGCGTCTATGTTGCGAAGATGTCGGCAACGCTGGCCGACGGGGTGGCGCTTGGCACCGCCGTGCGCTCGGTGCGGCGGCGGCACGATGGCGTCACGGTCGAGGACGACAAGGGCGGCGTGCGGCGCTTCGACCAGGTCGTCATCGCGGCACACGCCGACGAGGCGCTCGCCATGCTGGCCGACGCCGATCCCGAGGAGCGGCGGCTCCTCGGCGCGTTCCGCTATGCGCGCAAGCGCGCCGTGCTCCATTCCGACGCGAGCTTCATGCCAGTGAGGCGGCGCGCCTGGGCGAGCTGGAATTATCTTGGCCGCTCCGGCGCGGATGGCGAGCTGCCGACCGTCACCTATTGGATGAACAATCTCCAGAAGCTCACCTGCCAGCGCGAATTCTTCGTGACGCTCAACCCGCCGCGCGAGCCGCGCGCGGCCCATGCCGAGTTCGTCTATGACCATCCGGGCTTCGATCCGAGGGCGGGCGCGGCGCAGCGCGAACTGTGGTCGCTGCAAGGGCGCCGCCGCACGTGGTTCTGCGGCGCGCATTTCGGCGCCGGCTTCCACGAGGACGGGCTGCAGGCTGGGCTCGCCGTGGCCGAGGATCTTGGCGGCGTACGGCGGCCGTGGTCGGTCGCCGAGGAATCCGGCCGCATCTGGCGCACGGCGGCGCCCGTGCTCAGCGAGGCAGCCGAATGAGCGGCTCGGCGCTTTACTTCGGCACCGTCACGCATCAGCGCCTGCGCCCGGTACGGCATGAGTTGAGCTATCGCGTGTTCTCGCTTCTCGTCGATCTCGACGAACTGCCGGATCTCGCGCGGCGGCTCAGGCTCCTCTCGCACAACCGTTTCAACCTGTTCTCGTTCCACGACCGCGACCATGGCGCGCGACGCGATCGGAGGCTCAGGCCTTACGTCGAGGCACAGCTCGCGCGCGCGGGGATCGCGCTCGACGGTGGCGCGATCCGCCTCCTCTGCTTCCCGCGCGTCCTCGGCTATGTCTTCAACCCGCTCAGCATTTATTTTTGCCACGGGCCCGACGCCGCGTTGCGCGCCATTCTCTACGAGGTCTCGAACACATTCGGCGAGCAGCACTCCTATCTCATCCCGGTGACGGGGCCGGGCGGCGTCGTGAGCCAGAGCTGCGCCAAGGAATTCTATGTCTCGCCTTTCATGGAGATGGCGTGCCGCTACGAGTTTCGCCTCGCGGCGCCAGGCGAAAAAATCGCCGTCTATATCCGCCAGAGCGACCGCGAGGGCCCTATCCTCCACGCGAGCCTGGCGGGGACGCGCGCGGAACTGAGCGACCGGGCGCTCATCGGTGCCTTTCTTTCTTATCCGCTGATGACCCTCAAGGTGATCGGCGGCATCCACTGGGAAGCGCTGCGTCTTTGGCGCAAGGGCCTCAAGGTTCTGCCGCACCCGGCGCCACCCACCGACCCCGTGACCATCTGCCAGCCGGCGGAGCCCTGACCTCCAAAGACGAGCCCATGCACGATCACAATCCAGCACATTTTGCCGCCGCCCGCCCGGTCCCTTCGGCGCCGGAACTCGACGATTTCTGGAGCCGCATCCTGCTGCGGCGGCTCAACGGGATCGCGCACGGGCGCTTGACGCTCGTGACGCCCGGCGGGGCGGTACTGGCGTTCGGGCATGCCGGCGCCGAGCCATCGATCAGCCTCGCGATTCGTCATCCGCGCGTCGCGCGGCGCCTCGTCTTCGGCGGCACGATCGGCTTTGCCGAATCCTATATGGACGGCGATTGGGATTGCGCCGACCTCGTCGGCCTCGTGCGGCTCGCGGTGCTGAACGAGCGGGCGCTCGGCCTAGAGGCCGATGGCAGTCTCGCCACGCGCGTGCTCGAGCGCGTGCGTCACGCGCTTCGCCGCAACACGAGGGCGGGCAGCCAGCGCAACATCGCTTATCACTACGATCTCGGGAACGATTTCTACGCGCTCTGGCTCGACCGCGGCATGACTTATTCCTCGGCACTCTTCGAGGACGCGCACGAAGCACTCGAAGCAGCGCAGCAGCGCAAATACGACCGCGTCGCGGCGCTCGCCGAGCTCGCGCCCGGCCAGAGCGTGCTCGAGATCGGCTGTGGCTGGGGCGGCTTCGCGGAAGAGGCCGCGCGCGCCCACGGATGCCGCGTCACCGCGCTCACGCTCTCGCGCGCGCAGCGCGAGTACGCCGAAGCGCGGACGGCGCACGCCGGCCTCGCGGACAAGGTCGAGATCCGGATCGAGGATTATCGCGACGCGCGCGGCCGCTACGACCGCATCGCCTCGATCGAGATGATCGAGGCGATCGGGCACGAGCACTGGCCGACCTACTTCGCACGGCTTCACGAGCTGCTGCGTCCGAATGGTATCGCCGTGCTGCAAGCGATCACCATCGCCGACGAACGCTTCGAGTCTTATCGCCGCTGCCCCGATTTCATCCAGCGCTATATCTTTCCGGGCGGCATGCTGCCGGCGCCGGGCGTGCTCAAGCGCGAGGCCGAGGGCGCGGGCTTCGCCTTCGTCGAAGGACCGCGCTTTGCCGCTTCCTACGCCTTGACGCTCGCGCTGTGGCAAGAACGCTTCCAGGCGGCGTGGCCGCGCATCGCCGCGCTCGGCTTCGATCGACGCTTCAAGCGCATGTGGGAATATTATCTCGCTTATTGCGAGGCGGGATTCCGCTCGGGCACGCTCGACGTGGGGCTCTACCGGCTCGAGCGGCGGGGATGAACGAGGCGCGCCTGCCGCTGTCGCGGGCGCTCGCCTATGCCGCGCCGGGCTTCGCGCTCGCAATTCCGCTCGTCCCGGTCTTCACCTTTCTGCCGACGCTCTATGCGCGCGACGTGGGGCTTGGCCTCGCAGGCACGGGGACGGTCCTCTTTGTCGCGCGCGCCGTCGATTTCCTCCTTGATCCGCTGATCGGGCTCGGCAGCGACCGGATCGAGACTCGGTTCGGTCGCCGCAAGCCATGGATCGTCGTGGGCGCGATCATCGCCGGTGCCGCGCTTTTCGCGCTCTTCGCGCCGCCCGCCGGCGCGGGCGCGGCCTATCTCTTCCTATGGCTCGCGCTTCTCTATCTCGGCTTCACCGCGGTGCAGATTCCCTATACCGCATGGGGCGCGGAGCTCGTGCCCGACTACCACGAGCGCACGCGGATCACCGGCTTGCGCGAAGGACTTACGCTTGCCGGCATTGTCACGACCGGCGCGCTGCCGGTCGCGGCGACGCTTATGGGTCTGTCCGAGCGGCGCGGCATGGTCGCGATCGCGCTTCTCGCGATCCTCTGCGGCGGACCGGCGATCGCGCTCCTCGCCTGGCGCGTGCCGGAAGGCCGCGTGCGCGAGAATGAGCGCGTCGGCCGCGTCGATCTTCGCGCGATGCTCGCCAACCGGCCGTTCCTGCGGCTGTTCTGCGCCTGGTTCGTCAACGGGCTCGCGACCGGCGTCCCCGCCGTGCTCTTCCCGTTTTACCTGCAGTATGGGCTCATCGCCGGCCAGATGGCGCGCGGCGTAATGATCTTCACCTATTTCGCAGCGGGCGCATGCGCCATTCCCGCCTGGCTCGTGGCAAGTCGGCGCTTTGGCAAGCATCGCGTCTGGTGTTGCGCCATGCTGATGGCGATGGCGGCGTTCGTGTGGGTGCCGCTGTTGCAGCCGGGCGCGGATGCAGCGTTCTTCGTCGTCTGCCTCGTCACGGGCGCGGCGCTGGGAGCCGACCTCGCGCTACCGCCGGCGATGCAGGCCGACGTCGTCGACCTCGACAATCTCCGCACCGGCGCGGCGCGCGCCGGGTTCTATTTCGCGATCTGGGGCATGGGCACGAAGCTCGCGCTCGGCGCGGCGGCAGGTGGCGCCTTCTATGCTCTCGACCTCGTCGGCTTCGATCCCAATGGCGGCAATGGACCACGCGCGCTTTTCGCCCTCGCCGCGACCTACGCGCTGGCGCCGGTCGCGCTCAAATCCGTCGCGGTCGCGCTCGTGTGGAATTTTCCCGTGACGCCGCGGCGCCACGCCATCATCCGCCGGCGCCTTGCGGAGCGCGAGGCGCTCAGCGCCCGGTCGCGCGCCGTACCAGCCGGAAATAGAGCCCGTATGGCAGGAGACGGGCGAGCTTCAGCATGAATGTGAAACGGCGCGGAAACGCGACCTCGAAGCGGCCGGCGGCAAGCCCTTCGGCGATGCGGCGCGCGGCGTCCTCCGGCTCCATGAGGAAGGGCATCGCGAATTTGTTGGCCTCGGTCATGGCCGTGCGCACGAAGCCGGGATTGACGATGCTGATCCCGACGCCGCGCTTGTCGAGATCAGGCTTCAGCGCCTCGCATAGATTGATGAGCGCGGCCTTGGTCGGGCCATAGGCCGCAGCTGTCGGCAAGCCGCGATATCCCGCGACCGAGGCAATGACCGCGAAATACCCGCTGCCACGCGCGAGAAAGTGCGGCAAGAGCGCTGCTATCCCATGCACCACGCCCATATAGTTGATTTCGACATGGCGGCGGAAGAGCGCGACGTCGAACCCATCGATCTCGAGCGGCGTGAATGTCCCGGCGCCGAGTATGGCGAGGTCGAGCGGCCCGATCGCCGTTTCGATCGCGGGCACGGCGGACGCCATCGCGCCGGCATCGGCGACATCGACCGGGAAGGCATGGATTCGCCCCGGCACCATCGCGGCGAGCGCGTCGAGCTCCTCGCGCCGACGCGCGCTCGCGGCGACGGTAGCGCCTGCCCGTGCGTAGTGGAGCGCGAGCTCGCGGCCGATGCCGCTCGAGGCACCGGTGATCCAGACGCGCTGGATCATTGCGGCGCCACGCAGCGCTCGCAGACATAATCGATGGGCGTCCCGTCCTTTCCCGGAAAACGCAGCTTGAGCCAATGCCCGCCCGCGTCGTACCAGCTCTCGGCCTTGAAGTCGCTGACATAGCGGTAATGCGTCGCCGGACGCGTCGTCGATCCCACGGCAACCGATTCGACACCCAATGGCTCGAGCTTCACCTCGCTGATCTTGCCGGACAGCGTGTTGAGCACGCGGGTTGCATCGATCACCTGGGCATCCCAATGGCTGGAGGGAAGAATGGAATGCGCGATTCGCTCGTGCGCGTCAGGCCCTGTGACAGCGAGCGCGCCGCCCTCGTCCTTCGCGTTGACCGCCGTTTTCGTGCCGTTGTCATCGATCGTCGAGGTGAGCGCGTCGAGCTTGTTGTCGCGCCAGATCTCCTGGCACGTATAGTGGAAGGTATAAACGGTGAGACCGAGGAATTTGACGGCGAGATCGAGGATCGAGCGTACCGTGAGAACATCGTCCTGGCGCGCGAAAGTCACGCGATGCTCGCCGATCTGCGTGCCTTTGCGCCACACCGCAAACGCGATATCGCTGCCGTAGAGCTTGAGGGGATCGGGGAACGCTTCGGCCGCCGCGTGCCCGGCCGCGAACAGAAAGAGCGCTGCGGCAAGACAGGCGACGCGCGAGCGAATCATCTTCCCTTCATAAGGGATTCACGGTTGAAGCGGCAAGATTCGCCGTGCGGTAAAAATGGGGCGCGGGACGCTTTTCGCGCCACGAGCGAGCGCGGGCCAACGAGGCATCTTCGATGATGAAACTCCTTTTTTTCTTGCCATTAATTCTTGGCGCATGCTCGTCGGCCGATCTCGTCAATGGGCTTGCCCCGCGCGACGATTTCCGACTCGTCGCGGATCTCTCCTATGGCAACGACCCGCGCCAGAAACTCGATCTCTACCTGCCGCTTACCGACGGCGGGCCGAAGCCGGTCGTGCTGTTCTTCTATGGCGGCAACTGGGACAGCGGCAGCAAGGCCGATTACCTGTTTCTGGGCCAGGCGCTTGCAGCGCAGGGCTTCGTCGTCGCGATCGCCGACTACCGGATCTATCCCGAGGTGAAATACCCGGATTTCCTTGCCGATTGCGCGGCGGCCACGCGCTGGACCTTCGCGCACATCGCCGATTATGGCGGCGATCCCGCGCGCGTCAGCCTCATGGGCCATTCGGCCGGCGGCTACAACGCCATGATGCTGGCGCTCGATCCGGAATGGCTCGGACCCGACCGCGCGCGCATCAAAAGCGTCGTCGGGCTTGCCGGACCTTATGATTTCCTGCCTCTCACCGATCCGACGCTCAAGATCATCTTCAGCACCGCGAACGACCTCAGGCTGACGCAGCCCATCCGTTATGCCGACGGCAGCGCGCCGCCGATGCTGCTCGTGACCGGGCGGCTCGACACGATCGTGAGCCCGGGCAACGTCACCCGACTCGCGGCGCGGCTGCGCGAGAAGGGCGCGACGGTCGAGACCGAGCGCTACACGTTCCTTGGCCACATCACGCTCATCGGCTCGTTCGCGCGGCCGCTGCGATGGGTGACGCCGGTGTTGGGCGACGTGACCCGCTTCCTCACGGAAGGACCGGCGGAGTAGCGCGAGGCTAGCGGCGGAAGAAGTTTCCGGCCTGGACCTTCACCGTCGCGGTGGCAGGATCGAATGCGATGCCCATCGGGTCCTCGCCCGCGCCCACCTTCTTGATCTGGCGGCGCAAGAGGCGGCGGAGCTGGGCGATCCCCTTGTCGGACGTCGCCAGATGCTCTTCCGAATGGAGGCTGATCGGGCCTTGGCCCACCTGTGCCTCCCAGTCGCCGGGGAAGCGCTGGTGCTCCTCCTCGCTGAGCTGCGACCAGAGCCGCCCGTCATAATTGCGCGGCTCGCGCGGCACGAAGTTCTCAGGCACGCGACCCGCGTGGAAGAGGCGATAGCTGGTGTCGTCGACCGGCACGACCCAGCCGACGCGGCTGGCGGGCCCTTCCTTCATATGCACGTCCGGCACGATGCGGACATGCGGGAACAGCACCTGCGTGATGCGGTCCATCTCGCGCCCGTCATCGAGCTTGCGATAAGCGACGTAGCGCATGCCGTGATCGGCCTCGTTCCAGGAGACGACCGGCATGACGCCGAACTCGGGCACGAACTGCACGCCGCTGAAGGTCGTGTGCAGGATCGGGAGATGGAACGGGTCCATCACGTTTTCCCAATCGTTGAGCCAGTTCGTGGGCACGATCTCGACCGTGGTGTCGCCGCCGCCGCCGGTGCTGGCGCCATCGGCGAGGAGCCGCTCGCCCGGCCCCAGATCCTCGAGCCGGTCATAGCGTGGCAGCGCCGGCTTCTTCGCCGGCGGACCCATGTAGGCGAAGACGAGGCCATAGCGCTCCTCGACCGGGTACCAGGGCTGGCGGATTTTCTGGCGCTGCCGCCCGCCCTCGGGCTCGCACGGCTGATCGAGGCAGCGCCCCTCCACGTCGAAGAGCCAGCCGTGATAGCAGCAGCGGATGCCGTCATTCTCGACGCGGCCGTAATAGAGCGTGGTGCCGCGATGGCAGCAGCGCGGGTAAAGGAGACCCGGCCGGCCCTTGCGGTCGCGGAAGATGACGAGGTCCTCGCCGAGGATGCGGACGTTTTGCGGCGTGGGCCCAATCCGCTCGGAGAGCGCCACAGGGTGCCAATAGCGGCGCATGAACTCGCCGCACGGCGTGCCGGGCGCGACCTCGGTGATCTCGGCGTCGTGATGCTGCGGCGCGCGGCCATAGGCCGTGCCGTCATCGGGCTGCCGGTTGCTCGTGCCTTCCATGTGCCTTCCTCCAGCGCCCTGATCCTAGCGCCCGCTCACCGGTCGCGCAGCATATGCCGCGCGAGGAAAATCACCGGCACGACGCAGACGACGATGAGGCTCCCCACCGCCGCGGCCGCCGCGCTGTCGTTCGCGACGAACAGATTCCACATGATGACCGAGAGCACGGTGTTGTCGCGGCTCGCGAGAATCGTCGGCAGCGTGAACTCGCGAAAGCCGATGATGAAGAGCAGCACGAAATTGGCAACGAGGCTCGGCGCGATGAGCGGCAGCACGACACGGCGCATGGTTTCGAGCCAACGCCCGCCGGCGGCATAGGCCGCCTCCTCGAGCTCGCGATCGAGCTGCGTCAGGCTCGCGCGGGAGAGGCGGGTCGCCACCGCGAGGCGATAGGAATACGCGAGCACGAGCACCCCGACCGTGCCGTAGATGCCGATGGGGAGCGAGAGATAAAGCAGCATCGCAGCAAGGCCAACGATCACCGACGGCAGGCCGATCGAGACGATGCTGAGAAAATCGACGACCGCGCGTCCCGGCAGGCGCGAGCGCAGCACGGTCCAGGCGAGAAGCGCCCCCAACGTCGTCACGATCGCGGCGCTCGCGCCCGCGACGATGAAGGTGTTGCGGAGCGCGAGCCAGAAATCGCCGCGGGCAAAGAGCGCGCGGTAGGCCGCGAGGCTTGCTTTGGGCAGAAGGGCGAGCGACGGCGGCGCATAGCCGTAGAAGCTCGTCCACAGCAGCACGGCCGCCGGCAGCACGACGGCGATGGCGAGGTAGAAGAAAACGAGCGCGACGGCAGGCGCGGCCCAGGCGCCGAGCGGATAGCGCAGCGGCCGGAACGCTTTGCCGCGCACCGTGGCAAAGCGCTGCGATTCGGCGACAAGGCGGTTGTAGAGCACGAGCAGCGCCATCGCCGCCGCGAGAAACGGCAGCGCGACCGAGGCGGCGCGGCCGAACGCCGGCAGGTTGGTATCGGGATTGAGCTCGTAATAGATACGCGTGCTGAAGATGTCGATGCGCGCCGGCAGGCCGATGACGAGCGGCATCTCGAACTGCTCGAGCGCCACCAACACGGCAAGGATAAGGGGAGCGAGAATGCCCGGGCGCAACACCGGCAGCGTAACGCGCCAGAAGCTCGACCAGGGCGGCGCACCGGCAGCACTTCCCGCCTCCTCGAGCGCCGGGTTCATCGAGCGCAACGCCGCCGACAGAAGCAGGAACAGGAACGGTACGAGCGCAACACCTTGCGCAAAGATGAGGCCGGCCATGCTGAAGATGTCGATGGGGCCGTCGCCCGCGGTTCCAGTTGCGGCGCGAAACGCGAGATTGATCCAGCCGGCGTGGGGCCCGAGGAGAAAGATCCACGCGACCGCCAGCACGACGCCAGGCACAAGCAGCGGGAAGAGCACGCTCGTATAGATAAGCGAGCGCAACGGCATGTCCGTGCGCTCGACGAGCCAAGCGAGGGCGAACGCCACCGCGAAGCCCAAAGCCACCGAGCCCGCCACGAACTCGAGCGTGCCGGGCACGACAACCGCGTAGAGGCGGCGATCGAGATAGATCGCGGCGAGATTATCGAGCGTCCAGTGCGAGCCCGGCTCGAACGGCAGATCGTCCTTGGGCCCGCGGAAGGCCGCAGCGAGCAGCATCACGAGCGGCGCCGAAATGAGATAAAGCGCGAATGCCGCCGCCGCCGCGAGGATCGCCGTTCCAGCCGCGCCGGTTTCCCTGAAGCGCGCCGCGAACGGCGGGCGAAGCGTCATTTCTCGCCGCGCACCAGGGCGGAGAAGCTCTCGTAGTATTTCGCGCGCTGATCCATCGTGTCGGTGTCTTCGAGCACGATCCTAGAGCCCTTCGCATGGATTTCCGCGGCGAGCGCGGACGTCGAGCCGGGGCGGATGTCGGCTTCGTGGATGACGCTCTCGTAAAGCGCGCGCCCCTCGTCGGAGGCGAGCCACGCGGCGAGCAGGAGCGCCGCGTTCGGATGAGGCGCATCCTTGAAGACGGCGACCGCGAACTGCGCCGCCGGAACCGTGTCCATCACGACATAGCCGCTCGGTACACCGTCGGCGGTGTAGCGGTAGGAGAGCGCCACCGAATCCCCGACCGCGAGCACGCGCTCGCCGCTCTTCAAGAGCGCTTCGGCGGGCGCGTTGGTGACGAGGAGCTTGCGCTCGTCAATGAGCGTACGGCCCCAGCGCTCGGTCCGCTCCGGCCCCCAGCCGAGCGCCAGAAAGCCCATGAGCCGCGGGAGCAGGAAGGTCTGCGCCGTGAGCTTGCCGGTCCATTTGGGATCGGTGAGATCGTCCCACGTGCGCGGCAATTCGGACGCGGCGATGTGGTCTTTCGCGTAGACGACGGAATAGACGAAATTGTGCGTCGCGATCGCGTGGCCATCAAACGCGACGTTGCCTAGTGCGAGGCCGAAGCGCGCCCAGTCGATCTTCTCTAGGAGGTCGCGCTTCTCGACCTCGATCATGCCGCCCAAGGAAAAGCTCCAGGTGTCGAAGGAATGACGCCCGGCGCGCGCTTCGGCGATGATCTTGGTGGCCGCCTGGAGATCGGCCACCGTCCTCACCTCGATGCCGGGGAAGCGTTTCGCGAAATATTCCGGGACCCATTCGACTTCGACCGCGGCGGGTCCGGAGAGCACGACTTCTTTTTCGGCCTTCGCCTTCTCGTAGAGCGCGGCGAGCGCGGGATTAAGGTCCGCGGCGGCAGCCGGCAGGCTCGCGGCCCAGAGCAGCGCCACGGCGCCAAGCAAGGTGCGCATCATAAGAACCCTCATGCCGCCGGAAGGATGAGGCCACGCGCCTCGCCGAAACCGATCCCGACGGCGCCCGGCTTCTCGGCGCGGGCGCGGAAGATCACCTCGTCGCCGTCTTCGAGCCAGCGCCGCTCCTCGCCGTTCGCGAGCTTCATCGCCTCGCTGCCGCGTTTCGTGATCTCGAGGAGACAGCCGAGCGTGCCCGGCTGCGGCCCCGACAGCGTGCCGGTCGCGAGGAGATCGCCCGGACGCAGATTGCAGCCGTTCGACGTGTGGTGCGCCACCATTTGCGCCACCGTCCAATAGCCGTTCCGCGCGTTGCAGAGGGCAAAACGCATCGGCGCGCCGCGAGCTTCGCGACTTTTAGGCGTGACGATGAGCGCTTCGAGCGCGATGTCGAAGCCACCTTCGCCTTGCTGCGCGAGATGCGGCAGCGGCGCGGGATCGCCCGCCGCGTGCGCCTCGTTCGCAGCGCGGAAGGGCTCCAGCGCCGCCTTCGTCACGATCCATGGCGACACAGTCGTGCAGAAGCTTTTGCCGAGGAACGGACCCAAAGGCTGCGACTCCCATCCCTGGATGTCGCGCGCCGACCAATCGTTCAAAAGACAGAAGCCGAAGATGTGCTCTTCCGCGCGGGCGATCGGGATCGGCTCGCCCATCGCGTTGCCGGCACCGATATAGAAGCCCAACTCCACTTCGCAATCGAGCGAGCGCGACGGGCTCAAGAGCGGCGCGTCGCTTCCCTGCCGGCGGATCTGGCCCTTGGGCCGCCGGAAATTCGTGCCGCTCGGCACGATCGAGGAAGTGCGGCTGTGGTAAGCAACCGGCAGGTACTTGAAGTTCGGCATCAGCGGATTTTCGGGACGGAAGGCACGGCCGGCGTTGGTCGCGTGATGGATCGAGCTGAAGAAATCGGAGAAATCGCCGATCTCGGCCGGTAGCAGCAGCTCGGCATCCGCCATCGCGACGAGATGCGGCTCGATGCTCGCGCGCCGCGCCGAGCCTTCGCTGCCGAGCATTTCGGACAGCTCGCGCCGCAGCGCGTTCGTGGGCCCATTGCCGAGCGCCATCAAAGGATTGAGCGTGGCGCCGCTGGCCGCAGCAGCAGCCATCGCGGCGGCGCCCGAGAAGATCGCGGCGCGATGTGCAGCCGCGAGATCGACGATGCGGTCGCCGATGGCGACGCCGCCACGCGCCGCTTCCGGCACGCCTTTGCGCCGGAAGATTCCGAGCGGCAGGTTCTGCAGCGGGAAATCCGTGCCCAGCGCGTTCGCCGCTTCGACCCAGCTCTTGCGCTTTGGGTCGTGAGTTTCGTCGAGTGCCATCATCTTCCCCGGAAGTGGTTTTCGAAGCCGCTCCAGACGCTATCGTAGTCATGCTGCAAGGCGGGTGTCTCGAGCGCGTAGCGCGTCGGGCGGCAGACGAGCCGCGTTTCGAACATGAAGGCCAGAGTATCGGCAAGATAATAGGGCTTGAGCTCGGCCGTCGAAGCCTCGGCATAGGTCGCGCGGTCGGGCCCATGCGCGGCGAGGCAGTTGTGCAACGTGGCACCACCCGGCACGAAACCTTGCGCCTTCGCCTCGTAGGCGCCGTGGATCAGGCCCATGAACTCGCTCATCACGTTCCTGTGGAACCACGGCAGGCGGAACGTGTGCTCGGCCACCTGCCAGCGCGGCGGAAATATCACGAAATCGACGTTGGCGGTTCCGGCATGCTCGGAGGGCGAGGTCAGCACCGTGAAGATCGACGGGTCGGCGTGGTCGAAGCTCACCGTGTTGATGACCATGAAATTCGCGAGATCGTATTTATAGGGGACGTAGTTGCCGTGCCAGGCGACAACATCGAGCGGCGAATGGTCGAGCTCGGCAGCCCAGAGATTGCCCTCGAATTTCTGCACGAGCTCGGTCTTCGTGTCGCGGTCCTCGTAGGCCGCGACGGGGGCGAGGAAATCGCGCGGATTGGCAAGCCCGTTGGCCCCGATCGGCCCAAGCTCCGGAAGGCGAAGCTGCGCGCCGTAATTCTCGCACACATAGCCGCGCGCCGTGCCGTCCGGCAGCTCGACGCGGAACTTGACGCCGCGCGGCACGACGGCGATCTCGCCGGGCGCGGCCTCGAGCGCGCCAAGCTCGGTGCGCAGCAGTACACGCCCTTCCTGCGGCACGAGCAGAAGCTCGCCGTCGGCATCGGCGAAGGTGCGGTCGACCATCGCGCGGCTCGCGACATAGCAATGAATGGCGACGCCGAAGCGCTGCGAGGCATCGCCATTGCCGGCTAGCGTCACGAGCCCGTCGACGAAATCCGTCGGCGCCGCGGGCAGCGGCAGCGGATCCCAGCGCAGGCGGTTCGGCGGTGGCACTGCCTCGTCGAAGGGAGTCGAGCGGATCAATCCGCTGCCGACGCGGCGATAAGGCCCGTGCGCGGCCGAGGGCCTGATGCGGTAGAGCCAGGTGCGGCGGTTCTCGGCCCGCGGCGCGGTGAAGGGCGTGCCGGAAACGCCTTCGGCATAAAGGCCCAAAGGCGGCTTCTGCGGCGAGTTCTGGCCTTTGGGCAGCGCCCCCGGCACCGCCTCGGTCGCGAACTCGTTGCCGAAGCCCGAGAGATAGCGAAGCTCGCTCATATGCGCCTCCTCGCGGCAAACGCCATTTGGCTTCGTTTCGCCGCGTTCGGCAACAGGCAGGATCGGCTGGTCGCGATAGCGCGCGATCAGAAGCCGGCGAGCCAGGCCGCAAGCACGCGCTCGCCGGCGGCGACAAGCCCCGGCGCGTGGCGCGTGGACTGGGCGCGCAGCTCGGCGATGCTCACCCCGTCGCTCGCGGCGATCTCGCAGGTATGCCCGACATACCAGCGCTCGAGGCCTTTCGCCGTCGTCTCGATGTGGAATTGCAGCGCGAGGCCATGCCGGCCGACGGCGAAGGCCTGGTGCGCCGTGCGCGGGCTTGCGGCGAGAAGCTCGGCGCCGGCCGGAAGATCGAACGTGTCGCCGTGCCAATGCAGCACCGGCACGCCATCGAGCGCGGCGAGCGGCGACTGCTTGCCGGCGCGGGTGAGCTCGATCGGCGCCCAGCCAATCTCCTTGAAGCCCGCGGGATAAATCTTGGCGCCCAGGGCCTTCGCCATGAGCTGCGCGCCAAGACATATGCCAAGCACCGGGCGCCTTTCGGCAAGGCGCCTCGCGATGAGCGCGGTCTCGGCCGCGAGGAAAGGATAATCGGCCTCTTCGTAGACGCCGATCGGGCCACCGAGAACGACGAGAAGATCGGCGGCGGCAAGCTCGCGCGCGGCGAGACCGTCGATCGCGGCGTCGCGATAGTGGAACTCGTAGCCGCTCGCCACGAGCGCGGCGGCGAGCGCGTCGAGATCCTCGAAAGCGACATGGCGGAGCGCGACCGCGCGCTTCATCGCGCGGAGATTACCGCGCGTGCCGTTGTATCTCTACAACACGCCGAGCATGTCACCGACGAGCGGATGACGGACGATATCGCGCTCCGTGAGGCGGACGACGGCAACGCCCGAGAGCGCCTCAAGCCGGCGCGCAATCTCGGTCAGGCCCGAAAGGCCCTCGAGCAGGTCGCTCTGGTCGGGATCGCCCGTCACCACCATGGTCGAATGCCAGCCGAGCCGGGTCAGCAGCATCTTGATCTGGCCGTAGGTGCAGTTCTGCGCCTCGTCGATGACGATGAAGGCGTTGTTGAGCGTGCGGCCGCGCATGTAGGCGATGGGCGCGATCTCGATCGCGCCTTCGGCCAGGAGCTGCTTCAGCCGCCGGCCGCCGAGCCGCTCGGCAAGCGCGTCGTAGAGCGGGCGCAGATAGGGCGCGAGCTTCTCCTCGAGGTCGCCGGGCAGGAAGCCAAGCCGCTCGCCCGCCTCGACCGCAGGCCGGGTGAGGACGATCCGGCCGATGCGGCCGGCCTCGAGCGCCTCGACCGCGGCGGTAATGGCGAGATAGGTCTTGCCGGTGCCGGCCGGCCCCAGCGCCAGGATCAGATTGTGGCGCCCGAACGCCGCCATGAGCGCGCGCTGCGTATCGCTGCGCGGGCGGACCGTCCGGACATAGGCCTGATCGCGATCGCCCTCGCCCTCCGCACCATGATCCCACGGGCTCCCGAACAACGGTTCGACATTCGATTGGGCGCGGTTCGGGCGTTTGGCCATGGCTCGTCCTTCTGTAGGTAAGGGTTTGAGACACAATGGGAATCTATCGCGCCCGAGGGGCGGCGGGAGGGTCGCGCGGCGGCGATGTCGGAAGGAGCTTCGGGGACGATGCGCAGCAGCCGTAAGACCAAGGCGGGAGCCCACCAAATCGACGTCGGTCACGATACCGGAATTTCCGGTTTGTCACCAGCCGTTGTAGGCCGATTTGGCGACACTACTATGACTTGGCGTCGGATAGCCCTGATTCCGAGCGAAAAGGCCGCGCCAGCAAAGTCGCCACGACCTCGTCGATGGCAGCGCCGCGGTGGAGGATGGCGTCGATCCCGGCGGCGATCGGCATTTCGACGCCGACTCGCGTGGCGAGCGCCACCGCGGCCGGAGCCGTGCTCACCCCTTCGGCGACGGAACGGCGCGCGCCCTGGATTTCGGCGAGCGTGCGGCCTTCGCCCAGCGCGACGCCGAGCGAATAGTTGCGCGACTGCAGGCTGGTGCAGGTGAGGGTGAGGTCGCCGAGGCCCGAGAGGCCGAAGAGCGTCTCGTGCCGCCCGCCTTTGGCGACCGCGAGCCGCATCATCTCGGCCAAGCCCCGCGTCAGCAGGGCCGCGCGCGCATTCTCGCCAAGGCCGCGGCCAACGACGATGCCGCAGGCGATAGCCTCGACGTTCTTGATCGCGCCGCCGATCTCGGCGCCCACGGGATCGTCCGAGAGATAGGGCCTGAACGCACGGCTGCCGAGCGCCGCGACGAGCTTTTCCCCGAGCACGCGGTCGGAGGCGGCGAGCGTCACCGCGGTCGGCTGGCCGCGCGCCACTTCGGAGGCGAAGGTCGGTCCGGACAGAACGGCCACAGCCACGCCGGGTAAGGTCTCGCTCAAGACCTCGCTCATGAGCGCGCCGGTCCTCGTCTCGACGCCCTTGGTGCAGATGACGACCGGCGCGGCCGGCGCCAGCGTAAGTCCGCCCGTCACCGCGCGCACGAACTGGGCCGGGACCGCGAGCAGCACGAGCTCCGCGCGCGCGGCCTCGGCGAGATCGGCGGTGGCGCGGACGCCCGGATCGAGCGCCACGCCCGGCAGAAACACCGGATTCTCGTGCCCCGCGTTGATGGCGGCGACCGTATCGGTCTCGTGCGCCCAGAGGAGAACCTCGCGGTCCGCGCGCGCGAGCGTCTGCGCGAGCGCCGTGCCCCACGCCCCTCCACCTAGAATGAAGATGCGGTTCATGCGCCTCCTGGCCGGAGGATGGAGGCGGCGGAGAACGGGCGCAAGCGGACCCCCTTCGTTGCTCTCACGCCTTGACCCCGGCGCCGGGAGCCGGCGCCGCGGCAGGATCGAGCGGCCAGCGCGGGCGCGGAGCAAAGGCGAGCGTGTCGGTAAGGCCGAGACGCAGGCGCTCGATCCCGGCCCAGGCGATCATCGCGCCGTTGTCGGTGCAGAGCGCGGGCGCGGGCGCGACGAAGGCGAGACCCGCGCCTTCCGCGAGCGTCTCGAGCCGTGCGCGCAGCGCGCGGTTCGAGGCGACGCCGCCGGCAGCGACGAGCGTGCGCACGCCGCCATCGCAAAGCGCGATCGCGTTCCTCGTGCGGTCGAGAAGACAATCGGCGATCGCCGCCTGGAGCGCGGCCGCGAGGTCGTTGCGGTCGGTCTCATCGAGCCTGCCGTCTTCGCCCGCGCAGTTCGCGACGCGGCGGGAGAGCGCAGTCTTGAGGCCGGAAAAGGAGAAGTCGCATCCCGCGCGCCCAAGCATCGGGCGCGGCAGCGGAAAGCGCGCGGGATCGCCCGCCGCAGCCGCGCGCTCGATCGCGGGACCACCCGGAAAGCCAAGACCCAGCAGCTTCGCGCCCTTGTCGAACGCCTCGCCGGCGGCGTCGTCTATCGTGGTGCCAAGCCGGCGATAGCGCCCGACCCCGTCGACGCGCAGGAGCTGGCAATGGCCGCCCGAGACGAGCAGCAGCAGATAGGGAAATGCCACCTCCGCCTCGAGCCGCACCGACAGCGCATGGCCCTCGAGATGATTGACGGCGACGAAGCGCAGGCCGCGCGCGAGCGCGATCGCCTTCGCCTCCGTCACGCCGACGATGACGCCGCCGATGAGGCCGGGGCCGCCGGTCGCCGCCACCGCATCGAGCGCTTCAAACCCGACGCCGGCCGTCTCGAGCGCGCGGACGATCAGGCCATCGAGGTGATCGAGATGGGCGCGCGCCGCAATCTCGGGCACGACGCCGCCAAAGGGGCGGTGCTCGGCCAGTTGCGACAAGACGAGATTGGCGCGAATGCGCGGCTCTTCGTCGCTGATGACGGCGACCGCGGTCTCGTCGCAACTCGTCTCGATGCCCAACACCAACATCCCGCGACTATAGCCCATGCGGCATCAGGTCCCGTTCGCCCGGAGGGTTGGGATCGGGGCGACCGCTCTGCTAAGAGGCGCCATGGCTCCGGTCCTCCGGCTCGGCACACGCGGCAGCCCGCTCGCCTTGGCGCAGGCGCATCAAGCGGTGGCACGTCTTGCCGCCGCGCACGTGGAGCTCGCCGCGCCCGGCGCCATCGAGATCGTGCCGGTGCGCACAAGCGGCGACCGCATCACCGACCGGCCGCTCGCCGACATTGGCGGCAAAGCGCTCTTCACCAAGGAGATCGAGGAGGCGTTGCTCGACCGCCGCATCGACCTCGCGGTCCATTCGCTCAAGGACATGGAGACGGTCCTGCCGCAGGGGCTCGAAATCGCGTGCTGCCTGCCGCGCGAGGACCCGCGCGACGCGCTCGTGGCCTTGGGCAGCGCGCGGCGCATCGCCGACCTCGCGCCCGGCGCCGTCGTTGGCACCTCGTCGGTGCGCCGGAAGGCGCAGCTCCTGGCAGCGCGGCCCGACCTCGAAATCGTGCCGATGCGCGGCAATGTCGGCACCCGGCTGCAAAAGCTCGCAGCAGGCGAATGCACCGCGACGGTGCTGGCGGCGGCGGGGCTGAACCGGCTCGGCCGCACCGACGCCGCCGCCGCGCTGCTCGACCCTGCCGACATGCTGCCCGCTGCCGGGCAGGGCATCATCGCCATCGAGGCGCGTGAGACCGATCTGCGCGTGCGCGAACTTCTCGCCGCGATCGACGACGAGGCGGCCTCGCGCGCCGCGGCGGCCGAGCGCGCCGTGCTCGCCGCCTTGGGCGGCACATGCCGTACACCCATCGCCGCGCTCGCCACCATCGCCGGCTCGCGGCTTGCGATCGAGGCGATGGTGATCGAGCTCGACGGCAGCGCGATCTGGCGCGCCGCGCGCGAGGGACCGGTGATTTATATGCGCGCGATGGGCGAGGATGCGGGCGCAGACCTCCGCGCGCGCGTGCGCCCGGGCCTCATCGCGTGAAGGCGCTCGTCACCCGCCCGCGCGAGCAAGCGGAGGAGCTGGCCGCAGCCCTCCGCGTGCGCGGCATCGAGCCGGTGCTGGAGCCGCTCGTCGAGATCAGGTTCCTCGACGACGGCGCGCACGTGCTGGCGCCCCTCCTCGACGGCGCCCAAGCCCTGCTTTTCACGAGCGCCAACGGCGTGCGCGCGTTTGCGGCAGCTTCGGCTCGGCGCGACCTGCCGGCGCTCGCTGTGGGGGATGCCACGGCCGCCGCGGCGCGTGCCGCGGGCTTCACGGATGTCGCGAGCGCCGGCGGCAACGTCGCGGACCTGGCGCTTCTCGCGGAGCAGCGGCTCAGGCCCGAAGGCGGCGCGCTCCTCCACGCCGCTGCGCATGAGGTCGCGGGCGATCTTGGCGGCGCGCTCGCCGCGCACGGCTACGCGGTGCGCCGCGCCGTCCTCTACCGTTCCGAGCCGGCCCAGAGCCTCAGCGCCGGAACGACCCGGCTCCTGCGCGAGGGTGGACTCGCGGCGGCGATCTTTTTCTCTCCCCGCACGGCGGCGACCTTTGTTAGGCTCGTGCGAGCCGCCGGGCTCGAGGCGCCTTGCCGCGCCGTCATTGCGGTCGCGCTGAGCGCGGCGGTCGCGGAGAAGCTCGAGGTGAGCTGGCGCGCACTTCATGTCGCCTCCGCCCCCACCAGCGCGGCGCTTCTCGAAGCGTGCGACCGCGCCGTTGCGGAGCAAAGCCCTACGCTGAGAGCGGAGTCTTCATGAGCGACGCGCGCCAGGACGACGGGACGCCCGAAGCGGCAGCGCCGCCGCCAGCGCCAGCGGCACCTCCCGAGGCTCCGCCGCCGGCGCCGGCGCGCAGATCTCGCGCGGCGGCATGGACATTGGCGCTGCTTGTGCTCGCGCTCGCGCTCGTCGGCACGTCACCTTATTGGGCGCCGCCGCTGCGGCCGCTGTTGCCGTGGGGATCGGAGCCGCAAGGCGGGACCGACGCGCTCGCAGCCCGGCTTGACGCAGCGGAGGCGGCACGCGCCGGCATCGCTGCACGGCTCGCCCGGCTCGAGACACAAACGCAGCAGCAGGGTTCCCCGGGCGCGGCAGCGCCTCCGGACACGGCGGCGCTGCAACAGGTTGCGCAGCAGCTCACCGCGCTCGAAGCGCGCGTCGGCGCGATCAACGTGCCTGACACCGCCGCGTTGACGCAATCGCTGCAGCAGATGGGCGCGCGCCTCGACGATCTCGATGCGAAGCTCGGCCAGCTCGCCGCTGCCCAGGCCGCGGGCGATGTCGGCGACGTGCGGCTTCTCGCCGCGCTGGCCGGCCTGCGCGCGGCGCTCGCCGGCTCAGGCCCGTTCGATGGCGAGCTTACGGGCGCGCTCGCGCTCGCGCATGGCGACGACACGGTCGCGGCGGCACTGCAACCGCTCGCAAACGCCGCGCCATCCGGCATTCCGAGCGCCGCCTTGTTGGCCGAGCGCTTTCGCGCCGAGACCGCACCGGCGATCCTGCACGCGGCAGCCGCGCCCCAGCCGGCCGCCAACCGAGATATCGGCGACCGTGTGCTCGCGGAGCTGAAGGGCCTCGTCACCGTGCGCCGCATCGACGCTGGCGCGTCAGACGACGCGACCGGCGGCGCGGTGAGCGCGGCCGAAGCGGCGCTCCGCACCGGCGACCTCGCCGGCGCAGTGAAGACGCTCCAGGGCTTGAGCGGTCCCGCGGCCGACGCGGCAAAACCCTTCGTCACGGCGGCTCAGCAGCGGCTCAATGCGGAAGGCGCGGTTTCGGGTCTCGCGCGTAAAGTGGCGGGGCGCATTGCGGCGGCGCCCACGCCGCCATCGCAAGAGAGCCGCTGATGCGCGCGATTCCGGCGCTTGTCGCGATCGCGCTCTTCGTCGCGGCGGTCGTCTTCGTGGCCGAGCACCCCGGCGGTGTCGTCATCACCTGGCAAGGCTGGGAGATCGAGACGAGCGTCGCGGTGCTGGCGCTCGCAACGGCGATCGCGGCACTTGTCGTCATCGTGCTCGTCAGTCTGCTGCGCTTCATCCTGCACAGCCCGCGGAACTTCGCACGGGCACGGCGCGAGCGGCGGCGGCGCGAAGGCTATCGCGCGCTGACGCAAGGCATGGTCGCGGTCGCGGCGGGCGATGCCGAGGAAGCGCAGAAGCTCGCGCGCCGCGCCGACAGCCTTCTCGCCGAGCCGCCGCTCACGCTCCTCCTCTCGGCGCAGGCGGCACAGCTCACGGGCGACGAGCGCGCTGCCGCGAACTACTTCACCGCCATGCTGGAGCGGCCGGAAACCGAATTCCTGGGATTGCGCGGCCTCATCATGCAGGCACTGCGCGACGGCGACGAGGCCACGGCGCTCAACCTCGCGACACGCGCCAAGGAATTGCGGCCGAAGACGCCGTGGGTGATGACGTATCTGCTCGAATTGCAGGCGCGGCGCGGCAGCTGGCAGGCGGCCGAGGCGACGCTCGTCGAGGCCGAGCGGCGCAAGGCATTGGCCCAGCCCCTGAGCAGTCGCCGCCACGCCGTGATCCTGCACCAGCATTCGGTTGAAGCCGACGCCGAAGGCCGCGGCCCCGAGGCGATGCGGCTCGCGCGCAAGGCCAACGCGCTTGCGCCCGAGTTCGCGCCGGCGTCGGTGCGCTATGCGCGCATGCTGTCGGTGCGCGGCCAGAAGCGGCGGGCGCGGCGCACACTCGAGGCGGCATGGCGCGCGGCTCCCCATCCCGCGGTCGCCGAAGCCCATGCCGAGCTTTTCGCCGACGAGCAGCCGCTGCCGCGCATGAAGCATGTAGCTCGCTTGGCGGCGCTCAATCCCGACCACATCGAAAGCCGCATCGCCTTGGCGGCGTCGGCGCTCCAGGCGCGGCTCTGGGGCGAAGCGCGGCGGCATCTCGCCCCGGTCCTCGGCGACACTGGCGAGACCGCAGCACCCCGCGTGTGCCGGCTCATGGCCGAGATCGAGGAGTCCGAGCACGGCGACCTCGCAGCGGCGCGGCAATGGCTTACGCGCGCGGCGAGCGCGATGGTGCCGGACCCGGCCTGGGTGTGCAGCGCGTGCGGCGTTGAAAGCGGCGAATGGCGCGCGCTCTGCCAGAACTGCCACAATTTCGCGACGCTCGAGTGGCGCGACGGGGAGCGCGCACCGCGCCGCACGCTCGAGCGCACGGCGTCGGCGACGGGCTTGCCGCCGCCGCAGCCTTAGGCGAGTATCGGCGGGAGCAACCGAAGGAGAGCCGCGATGTCCGAGCCGGTGTGGTTCCAGTTCCTCACGCCGCGCGACAAAGAGGTATTCGGCGGTGCCGGCTATGGCGCGCGCGCGGGCTACGGCAAGCGGCCGGCAATCCTCATCATCGACGTCAACTTCAATTTCTGCGGCGACAAGCGCGAGCCGATCCTGGAGTCGATCAAGCGCTGGCGCAATTCCTGCGGCGAGGATGCGTGGGATGCGCTGCCGGTGCTGAAGCGGGTCATCGACGCCGCGCGCGTGAAGGGCCTCCCCGTCATCTACACCACCGGCATCAGGCGGCCCGACAACTGGGATGCCGGCAGCTGGTCATGGAAGAACAACCGCAATGACGAGGCGCCGACCGTCATTCACACGAACCAGGACGGTAACGAGATCATGCCGCAGATCGCGCCGGAGCCCTCCGACATCGTCGTGCCGAAACAGAAGCCGAGCGGATTCCACGGCACGAATCTCCTGAGCTATCTCACGCTTCTCGGGGCCGACAGCGTCATCGTGTGCGGCACGACGACGAGCGGCTGCGTGCGCGCCACCGTCATCGATAGCTTCAGCTACAATTTCCGCACCACCGTGGTCGAGGAAGGCTGTTTCGACCGCTCGCAGGCGAGCCACGCCATCAACCTTTGCGACATGCATGCAAAATACGCCGATGTCGTGAAGGCGGACGAGGTCGTAGGGTTCATCGAAAGTCTGCCGAAGGGCTTGTTCGAATTGCCGAAGGGCCAGCGCGTCGGCTGAGCGGCGGCGCTTTCGCTTCCTTTCGGCACGCCGCCATGCGATAAGGGCGCCGCCCCTTCGCCCAGCGGTGGATTCTTGCAATGTTGCTACGAGCCTCTATCGCCGCTCTAGCGGCTCTACTTCTTCTCATGACGGGAGGTCCCGTGAGCGCCGCTGATCTCGAAAACACGATCTACCTCGACGTGCCGGCCGGTCGCGTGGTCATCGACCTGCGCCCCGATCTCGCGCCGAAGACGGTGGCGCGCATCAAGGAGCTGGCGCGCCGCGGCTTCTATGACGGCATCGTCTTCCACCGCGTGATCGCCGGCTTCATGGCGCAGACGGGCGACCCGAAGGGCGACGGCACCGGCGGCTCGGGCCAGAAGCTCAAGGCCGAATTCTCGCAGGCGCATCACGTGCGCGGCACGGTGTCGATGGCGCGGGCGCAGGATCCCGACAGCGCCGACAGCCAGTTCTTCATCTGCTTTGCCCCGGCGCCCTTCCTCGACGGCAAATACACGATCTTCGGCCAGGTGAGCTCCGGCATGGAGTTCATCGACGCCATCAAGAAGGGCGATCCCGACCGCAACGGCGCGGTGAGCAATCCCGACCGCATCATCAAGATGCAGGTCGCGGCCGACGCGGAGAAGAAGCCGTAGCGGCCGTGCGTCTTTCGACCGCGCGCGCCGCCGCGCGCTTCGCCCGCGACGAGGGATTTTGTCGCTGACCAGCTGGCTCCGGGTCTATCGCGACCGTCGCATGCTGGCGGTCCTGTGCATGGGGTTCGCGAGTGGCCTACCGCTCGCATTGACGGGATCCACATTCTCGATCTGGCTTGAAGAGGCGCACGTATCGCTCACCGTAATCGGGCTCTTCGCCAATGTCGGGCTCGCCTACACGTTGAAATTCCTGTGGGCGCCGGTCGTCGACCGCGTCGGCCTGCCGCTGCTCACGCGCGCACTTGGGCGGCGGCGCAGCTGGGCGATTGCCATCGAGCTGGCGCTCGCCGCTGCGCTCGTGGCGTTGGGCGCGCTCGATCCGGCGCGGGCGCCGCTCGCTCTTCTCTTCGCGCTGGCGGCACTCGTCGCGTTCCTGTCGGCAAGCCAGGACATCGTCATCGACGCCTATCGTGTCGAGCTGCTTGACGAGCTGCAGCAGGGCGCGGGCGCGGCGGCAACGCAGGTGGGTTATCGCGTCGGCATGGTCGCGTCGACCGCCGGCGCGCTTTACCTCGCGACGTATTCCGGCTGGTTCGCGTCTTACGCGATCATGGCGGGGCTTCTCGTCGTCGGCATCGCGGCCGTGCTGATGACGCGCGAGCCCAATGTGGCGGCGCCCGCGCGCAGTGCCTCGTTCGAGAGCGCCGTCATCGCTCCCTTCGCCGAGTTCGTGAGTCGCGAGCACGCGCTGGCAATCCTAACCTTCGTCGTGCTTTACAAGCTCGGCGACGCGCTCGCCGGATGGATGTCGAATCCGTTCTATATCATCCTGGGCTTTAGCAAGATCGAGATCGCGAACGTCGCCAAGGTGTTCGGATTGGCGGCGAGCGTCGCGGGCGTGATCGCCGGAGGAAGCGTCGTCTATCGCCTCGGCATCATGCCGGCGCTCCTCATTTGCGGCATCCTGCAGATGCTGTCGAACCTCATGTACATCGTGCAGCTTTGGGCCGGGCCCGATCCGGCCATACTCGCGCTCACGATCGCAGTCGAGAACGTGACCGGCGGCATGAGCTCGGCCGCGTTCGTGGCCTATCTCTCGCGCCTCTGCAATCCGGCCTTCACCGCAACGCAGTATGCGCTGCTCTCGGCGTTGGCGGCGGCACCCCGCACGCTCTTCACCGCTTCGGGTGGTTATCTCGTCGAGCGGATCGGTTGGGCGCCCTTCTTCCTGCTCGCGACTTGCCTCTGTGTGCCGAGTCTTCTCATTCTTTGGAGGTTGATGCGAGCACGCCCCCTTGCCCCATTCTTGCCACGCACCGGCGACGGGGCCGGACGATAGGCTTTCTCTAGGTCAGACTATCAGGGAAATGCCCCAATGCCTGACGCCACGGCACGTTGGTCGGTCCGGGCTTCGTGGCTTCTCATCGCGACGGCGAGCGTCGGCTCCTGGGCCGCGATCGGCGAACTCGTGCGCCTCGTCGCTTGAATTTCAGCCGATCCGCAACAGCCGCGCGCGATTGCGATTGAGCCAGACGCGCTGGCGATCGGAGCCCGGACAAAGCTTCTCGACAAGACGCCAGAACCGGGTCCCGTGATTCATATGCACGAGATGCGCGACCTCGTGTGCCACGACGTAGTCGAGCACCTCTTCCGGCGCAAAGACGAGACGCCAGGAAAAGCACAGATTGCCCGCGGCCGAGCAACTGCCCCAGCGCGTGCGGGTGTCGCGCACGCTGACCCGGACGATGGTGCGTTCGATCTGACCGGCGAGCACACGGGCGCGGGTCGATAGCTCGCGGCGCGCGTGCTCGCGCAGATGATCGCGCACGCGCCGCGCAAGATGCAGCTTGTCGCCGCTCACCAGGATCTCGCGGCCCTCGATCCACACAGCACCGCGCCCGAGGCTCGAGCGCACATGGCGGATGCGATGGGGCACGCCCAAGAGCGGCACGTCGGCGCCATCAGCGATCTCCGTGCGCGGCGGCAGCGCCGCGAGACGCCGCTCGAGCCAGCGCCTGTTCGTCTCGAAGAACTCGAGCGCGCGCGCAAGCGAACTGCGCGGCGGGAGCACGAGATCGACCGCCTCGCCTTGTGGGTCGATGCGCAGCGCCATGCGGCGCGCGCGCGGATGCTGCGTGACGCGCACCGGCACCGCGCCGCCCATGAGCGACAGCGATTCGAGATTCATCCGCAGAAGCGAGGATCGGCCCACGCCCCAAGCTTATACAAAGTTCAGCCGCGAGCAAGGATGCTCGCGCGGGCGCTCACGGCGCGCGGTCGAGAAGATGGACGAATGAGCCCATGACAGAACCGCTCATGCGGCCCGCGCCGCCGAGCGCGTTGCCTTCGCCGTCGGCGAGCGCGAAGAGCGCCCCGCCCGGTCCCTCGTCACTCACCGTCGCATAGTGGAACTCGTGGCCGCGGTAGCGCGCGCCAACGGCGCCAAGCGGCGACGCGCGAACGAGGCGCGCCGCGCGATAGCCGAGATGGAGGCGCGGCTCGCGAAAACTCGCCTCGATCGGCAAAAGCCCCATCATCTCGTGACGCGCGCCGTCGCCATCGACGAGGCCGCGCCCGAGCACCATGTAGCCGCCGCATTCGCCATAAATTTTTGCGCCGCGCGTCGCAGCGGCGAGAAGGCCCTCGCGAAAATTGCGCGCGGCCGCGAGCGCGCCGGCGTGAAGCTCGGGATACCCGCCCGGCAGGTAGACCGCATCGCACGAAGGCTCGGGCGCTTCGTCGGCGAGCGGAGAAAAGAAGCTGAGCGCGGCACCGGCGGCGCGCCAGCCTTCGAGCACGAGGTCATAGGCGAAGGCGAAGGCGCGGTCGCTCGCGACGGCGATGTTCTGACCGAGCGGCGGCAACGGTGCGGCACCATGTTGTGGCGCGAGCGCGGCGGGCGCGGCAAGCGCCAGAAGTCGCGGCACGTCAAGCTCGGCCTCGCCCTTTGCCGCCGCACACGCAAGCATCGCAGCAAGCGCCGCATGCTCGGCCGCCTGCACAAGGCCCAGATGGCGCGACGGCAGCGCGAGCGCGGGATCGCGAGAGAACGCACCCAGCACTGGCACCTCCGGCACATCGCGCGCGAGTGCCGAAGCGAGAAGCGCGCGATGGCGCGCGCTGCCGATGCGATTGAGGATGAGGCCGGCGATCTTCGTCTCCGGCCGGTGCCGGGCGAAGCCTTGGGCAAGCGCCGCGACCGACGCGCCTGTGCCGGCGGCGTCGACGACGAGCACGATCGGCCAGCCTAGGATTCGAGCGAGCGCCGCGGTCGAGCCCGCACCATCGGCGCCATTGCCGTCGAAGAGGCCCATCGCGCCCTCGCACAGAACGAGATCGGCCGCGTCATAGGCAGCGAGTGCGGCGGCAAGCGTCTCGCGCCGCATCGCCCACGCGTCGAGATTGCGGCACGGCGCACCCGCCGCCGCGGAGAGAAACGCCGCGTCGATATAGTCGGGCCCCGATTTCGCCGGCGCGACGCGCACGCCGCGCGCTTTGAGCGCGCCCGCGAGCGCCAACGCCACGACGGTCTTGCCGCTCGACGAGGATGGCGCCGCGAGGATGAGGCCCCGCGCGCTCACGTCAGCAGATTCAGTTTTGGCGCGAGCGCGACGACCGGGCCGATGGCGACGATGGCGGGCGGCTCGATCGCAGCCGCGCGGGCATCGGCGGCGGCGCGCGCGAGGCTCGTCGTGAGAACGCGCTGTCCCGCCATCGTGGCCTTGCTGATGATGGCGACGGGCTCGTCCGGCGCGCGCCCGGCAGCGATGAGGTGCTGGGCAATCTGATCGAGGTGCTTCAGCGCCATATAGACGACGAGCACGGGTGCTCCACGCGCGAGCGCCGCCCAATCGATGCCATCCGGCACCTCGCCGCCGCTGGCATAGCCGGTGACGAAGGCGATCGCCGAATTCGTGTCGCGATGCGTCGCCGGGATGCCGGCCGCGGCAAGCCCGCCGATGCCGGCAGTGACGCCAGGCACGACGCGGCACGGAATGCCGGCCGCCGCGAGTGCCGCCGCCTCTTCGCCGCCGCGCCCGAAAAGAAACGGATCGCCGCCCTTCAAGCGCAGCACGCGCTTGCCCTCGCGCGCGAAGCGGAGGAGGCGGAGCGTAATGTCGGGCTGTTGCGGCGACGGCTTGCCGCCGCGCTTGCCGGCATAGTCGAGCACAGCGCCCGCGCGCGCGAGACGCAGGATGCGCTCATCGACGAGCGCGTCGTAGACGACGACATCAGCCGACTGCAGCGCGTGAAGCGCGAGCACCGTCAGGAGCCCGGGCGCGCCCGGCCCCGCGCCGACGAGCCAGACTGAACCCGGCGCGAACTCGGGGAGTGCGAAAATCTCGTGGTCGAGCTCCATTGCCGAAACTCTAGCACATGGCCTCGCCACGCGATTTCCATGCGAACCGATCCGGCTCTAGACTTCGCGCATGGCGCACCCTAAGCCCGTTCTTCGGCGCGGCTGGTCGACCGGCGCATGTGCCGCCGCCGCGGCGCGCGCCGCGTTCGAGGCGCTCGTCAGCGGCCAGTTCCCCGACCCGGTGACGATCGCGCTCCCCGGCGGGGAGCGGCCGCGCTTTGCGCTCGCGGTGAAGGAACGGAGAAACGGAATGGCGCGCGCCGGCATCATCAAGGACGCGGGCGACGATCCCGACGTGACGCACGGCGCCACGGTGATCGCCGAAGTGACGCGCGCGTCGAGAGGCGCGGGCGTGGTCTTCCACGCCGGCGAAGGGGTCGGCACGGTGACACTGCCGGGCTTGCCGCTCGCCGTGGGCGAGCCCGCGATCAATCCGGGCCCCCGCGCGATCATCGCGGCGGCGCTCGGCGAGGTCGAGCCCGCGCCCGATGTCGAGGTGACGCTGTCGATCCCGGGCGGCGCGACGCTCGCCGCCAGGACGATGAATGCGCGGCTCGGCATCATCGGTGGTCTTTCGATCCTCGGCACGACCGGCATCGTCGTTCCTTATTCCTGCTCGGCCTGGATCGCCTCGATCGAGCGCGGCATCGATGTCGCCCGCGCTGCGGGCGTGACGCATATCGCCGCCGCGACCGGCCGCACGTCCGAAGCGGCTGTGCAGCGGCTGCATGGGCTCGCGGAACTGGCGCTCATCGACATGGGCGACTTCGCCGGCGGCGTCTTGAAATACCTCCGACGTCATCCCGTGCCGCGCCTCACGCTCGCGGGCGGCATTGCCAAGATGACGAAGCTCGCGGAGGGGCATCTCGACCTCCACTCCGCGCGGAGCCGCATCGGCGGCACGGAGATCGCGCGCCGGCTCGCGCGCATCGGTGTACCGGAAACTGTGGTTGCGGCCGATGACGAAGGGGCGAGCGTCGGCGCGGCGATGGCCGCGCTCGAGGCGCCGCTTGCCGAAGCTTTCGCGGCGAGCGTCGCCGCGGACGCGCGGCAGGTGGCGCTGGACCGGCTGGGCCCGGGCATCGCCGTCGACGTGGTGCTCTTCGATCGCGCCGGCAAGCTTCTTGCGCATGCCGGCCCCTGAGACACCCGCCGTCCTGATCCTCGGCGGCACCGCGGAGGCGGGCGAGCTCGCGCGCGAGCTTGCGCAGCGGTACGGCGAGCGGCTCCGCGTCATCACGTCGCTTGCCGGGCGCACCGCGCGGCCCGCGCCCCTGCCCGGTATCGTACGCAGCGGCGGATTCGGCGGCGCGAGTGGACTCGACTCCTATCTCCACGCCGAGCGCATCGCGCTCCTTGTCGATGCGACGCATCCCTTCGCCGTCGCGATCTCGCGCAACGCGCGGCTCGCGGCCGATGCGGCCGCGGTGCCGCGGCTTGCACTCGTGCGGCCGCCATGGCGCGCCGGCGCGGGAGACCGCTGGATCGAGGTGACCGATGCAGACGCCGCCGCGCGCGAGACCGCGCGTATCGCCAAGAGCGCTTTCCTTACCATCGGCGCGCGCGAGCTTGCGGCTTTCGCGGACCTTCGCGGCGTGCGCCTTGTCGTGCGGCTGATCGAGCCGCAGCACGAGAAAGCTCCCCTCGGCGACGCGGAATTCGTGATCGCGCGCCCGCCTTTCACACTGGACGACGAGCGCCGGCTTTTGCATCGTTACGGCATCGAGGCAGTGGTCGCGAAGGCAAGCGGCGGCGCCTTGCCGGCAAAGCTCGCGGCCGCGCGGGAGACGGGTATTCCGGTCGTGCTGTTGCGCCGGCCGCCGCCTGAGCCAGGTCCCGCGGCGGTGAGCGTTGGCGAGGCACTCGCGTGGATCGCAGCGAGGATCGAATGATGAGAATTGTCCGTGTGACGGGGTGGCGCAGGACTGTATGTGCGGTGGCGTTCGTTCTGGGATGGATCGGTCAGGCGCGCGCGCAAGGCCAATGGGATCTTTGGTACAGCGTCGCGGACGCGGCGTCGCACAACGATATGCAGCAGGTCGTTGCACTCCTCAAGGCGGGCAACCGGGATGCTGACGCGATCGAGAGTTCGACCGGTCGGACCGCGCTTGATTTCGCTGCCACGTTCGACAACATCCCAATGGCGAAGGCGCTGCTCGAGAACAACGCGCATATCAACGCGCCCGACCGGTTCGGCAACACCGCGCTCTATTACGCGGTGGAGCGCGACGCGATCGACTTCATCCGCTTTCTCCTCGCCAACAAGGCATCGGTCGACGCCGCCAACCGCCAGGGCGTGACGCCGCTGATGACGGCGGCCTCGGAGGGAAAAGCCGCTGCGGTGCGCCTTCTCCTGGCAAGTGGCGCCGACCCGCGAAAGCAGGATTTCACCGGACGCGACACCTTTGGATGGGCGGCGGGCAGACCTGCGGTGCAACAGGCACTGGCCGCGAAGCCCTAGGATCGTTGCCGCGGCCGCAACACGTGATGGTGGTCTGGCGCGTAGAGACGGCTTTCGGAAAAGCTCGATGCGCCAAGGGCGCGGCCGACGAGGATGAGCGCCGTGCGTGTGATGCGCGCAGCCTTCGCCGCGTCGCGGATGTCGCCGAGCGTGCCACGCAGGATGCGCTCGTCGGGCCAACTCGCGCGGTAGACGATGGCCGCCGGGCATTGCGCGCCGTAATGCGGCGTGAGTGCGCGCACGACCGGCCCCAGATTGTTGATCGAGAGATGAATCGCCAGCGTGGCGCCGCTCGCGGCGAGCCGATCGAGCTCCTCGCCCGGCGGCATGTCCGAAGACCGTACCGACGTACGTGTGAGGATCACCGTCTGCGTCACATCGGGCAGCGTCAGCTCGACGCCGAGCGCAGCGGCGGCCGCGGCAAAGGATGGGACGCCCGGCGTCAGATCGTACGGTATCGCCAGCGCATCGAGGCGACGCATCTGCTCGGCGATGGCGCCGTAGAGCGAGATGTCGCCGGATTGGAGCCGCGCGACCTCGCGTCCGGCCGCATGCGCAGCCGCCATCTCAGCGACAATCTCGTCGAGCGTGAGGGATGCGGTATCGACGACGCGTGCGCCCTTGGGCGCCGCCGCGACGACCGCCGCCGGCACCAGCGAGCCCGCGTAGAGGCAGACCGGGCAGCGCTCGACGAGGCGCAGACCGCGCACGGTGATGAGGTCGGGTGCGCCGGGGCCGGCGCCGATGAAGTGAACCCTGGCGCTCACGGCAGGCGGTATCCGCGCGGCGTATAGAGACGCGGCGCGCGGCCCGGCAGCAGCCGTGTCGCGCTGCTTCCGACGACGACGAGCGTCAGCATGTCGACTGAGCCCTCGTCGATCGCCCCGAGCGTCGTGATAACGACGCGCTCGCCCGCGCGGCCGAGATTGCGTGCGAGCGCCGCCGGCGTGTCGGCACCTCGCGCCGCGCGCAGGATCTCGAGTGCGCGTGCGAGCTGCCGCTCGCGCCGTGCCGAGCGCGGATTGTAGAGCGCCACGACGAAATCGGCTGCAGCCGCAGCCTCGAGGCGGCGCTCGATCTCCTGCCAAGGCGTCAGCAGGTCGGAAAGCGAGAGGACGCAGAAATCATGCCCGAACGGCGCGCCAAGACGGGCCGCCGCGGCCTGGAGCGCGGACAGGCCGGGCACGATCGAGATGTCGACGCGCGCCCACGCCTCGCGCTGCTCGCGGTCGAGAAGCTCGAACACGAGGCTCGCGAGCCCATAGATGCCGGCATCGCCCGACGAGACGAGCGCCACCGCGCGTCCCGCGGCGGCAAGATCGAGCGCGCGCCGGGCGCGGCCCTCCTCGTCGCCGATGACGCTCGCATGGAGCGACTTGCCGCGCGCCGCGGCGCCCAGCAGATCGATGTAAAGCTGTAATCCAACGATATCGCTTGCGGCAGCGATGACCGCATCTGCCTCGGCGGTGCGCCAGCGCGGATCGCCGGGCCCGATCCCGACGATGGCGAGCCGCCCCTGCGCGCGCCCGATCTTGTGCGGATCGAGCGGCGCCGGTGCGCGCGCGACGGCGCAGGTGGCATGGGCCGAGATCTGCTTCGGCACGGCGAGTGCGCCCTCGGCACCCACGGCCGCGAGCGCGGCACCTTCAGCAACGCCATAGCAGCCGACCGCGCGGAACACGGCTTCTGACGGGTTCTCGAGCCGCGGCGTCTCCTCGCGCAGAGCGGCAGCGGAGAAGAACCGCGCCGGCACGCCGAGCTGAGCCGCGAGAGCATGAACCGCGGGCTCGTCCATCTTAAGGTCGAGCGAGACGACAGCGGCCACCGCGCCTTCGGCCAGCCCGTGCGCCGCGAGCGTTTCGCGCGCAAGGCTCAGGAGCTCGTCCGGCGGACACTCGCGCGCGCAGCCGACGCCCAAGGCCAGCACCGGCGGATGAAGCACGAGCGCGCGTTCGCCCGCGGCGGGCGCGCGGTCTGTAATTCGGATGGCGCGCGCCGCTTCCGGCGCAAATTCAAGCCGCGCCGCAGCGAGCCAGTCGGCGTTGCCTGCCTCGACCGCAAGCGCGACGGGCTCGCCGGCGATGAGCGCGGCCGCGAATTCCTTGAATTTCTGGGGGTCGGCGACGCGCCAGTCCGGCGGCAACTCGTCAAGCGCCACACCGAGGACGAGATCGCTCGCCGTCGTGATCGCAGCGCTTCCGCCCATCAGCGCGGCAATCTCGCGCGCGAGCCGATTGGCGCCGCGATGGCCGCCCAGAAGCGGCACCGCGACGGAGCCGTCCTCGGCCACCGCGACGACCGGCGGCTCCGCGCGCTTCTCGGCAAGGAGCGGCGCCAGCGCGCGCACAAGGATGCCGGCCGCGCAAATCCCGACGATCGGCGTTCCGCCGGCAAAGAGCGCGGCGAGATGCGGCACGAGCTCGCGGTAGGAGACGTCGCAGGCGATGCCGCGGCCCGCGCGCGCGTGGAGCCGGGCGCCCGGCAAATGCGCGGCGATGCGCCGGCCGAGCGCCTCGGCGCTCGTGCCGAGCACGACCACCGCCGCGCCCGCGGGCAAATCCGCGCTCATCGCCACGCCTCTCCGCGCCGATGGCAGACGATCATCGAGAAATAGGGCACGGTCTCCGGCGCGACCTCGGCAAGCGACAGCACGCGCTCATTGTCGAGGCTCGCGCGCTCGACATAGCGCGCGTGCGGCGTAAGCCCGAGGCGCATGAGCAGATCACGAATGCGCGCGAAATGCCGGCCGAGCTTGACGATGGCGATGGCGTCGGCGCAAGCGATGCGGCGCTCGATCGCCGCATCATCGAGCGGCGCCGGGATTACGGCGAGCATGTCGTTGCGTGCCGCAAGCGGCCACTTGGCGGCCGCCGCGACGGCCGCGAGCGAGGAGACGCCGGGCACGATCTCGACCTCGTGCGTCGCGGCAAGGCGCGCGAAGAGATAGATGAACGAGCCGTAGAAGAACGGATCGCCTTGGCACAGGACGGCGACGTCTCGGTTCCGCTCGAGCTCGGCCGCGATGGCGGCGGCAGCCGCGTCGTAGACGCTTTCGGGCGGCGCTCCGCTCTCGATCGGCACGCGGACCGGAATCTCGATTTGCGCCGGCGAAAGCCAGCGCGCAACGATCGAGCGGGCAAAGCTCCGACCGTTCTCCGGCGCGGGATAGGCCACGACGTGCGCCGCGCGCAGCCGCGCCAATGCCTTCAGCGTGAGTAATTCGGGATCACCGGGCCCGACGCCGAGACCAAAGACATGGCCCGTCATTCCGGTGCGCTCCGATAGAGGGTCAATGTCATGGTCTTGCCATTCGAATAGTTGAGACCTGACACGGCCCCGATCGCTTGCGCCGTCATGCCGGCGCCCGCGGCGGCGGCGGCGAAGGCGTTCGATGCACGGCCCGCGACAAGCGCGAGCGCGCCCGGTGTCTTCGCGAGCGCCTGCGCCGCCTGCTGTGGCGGCAGGATCTCGGTCCTGCTGCCGAGCAGGAAAACGAGGCTCGGCTCGTCATAGCCGGCGACGATGACCGGTGCGCCTCGCGGCACCACCCGCGCCACCATCGCCGCCGCCGCGCGGCTGAGCCAAAGCCGATCGAGGCGCGGCGCCTCGTACGCCAGCGCCGGAACGACAAGGAGCGCCAGCACCGCGGCGCCGAGCGCGAGGCCCGGCGTTACGGCGTGCCGGAGAGCGCGCACGGCGAGCGCGGCCACAACAACGACCGCGGCCGCCGCCGCGAGCTCCACGGCATCAAATCCCTGGCCCAGCCAATGCGGCGCAAGCGCCAGTGATCCAGCAACGGCAAGCGACAGAAGCCCCCAGAGAGAGGCGACCACATGACGGCCCCATGCGGGCAAGTCCGCGCTCGCATCGACCGCCGCGCGGCCGGCCAGAAGCGCAAGCGCCGGAAATGCCGGCAAGAGATAATTCGGCAATTTCGTCGGCACGAGCTCGAGCACGAGCCAGAACGGCACCGCCCACGCGACGAGGAAGCGCACGGCCGGATCGCGGCGCTCCCGCCACGCGCCGACGCCTGCAGCGAGAAGGAGCAGCGAGCCTGGCCAAAAGGTAAGCGGCAGCAGCAGGAGATAAGTCCCGGGCCAGGCGCCGTGGCTTTCTTGCGCACCCACGATCTTGCCGAGGAAATCGTGGCCCATCGATTGATTGAGGAACGCGCCGCTGGTCGCAAGCGAGATCGCAATGAGCCACGGCAGAACGAACGCGAGAAAGACCGGTACGCCCCAAAGCGGCCTCAGTTGCCGGAGCCAGCGCGCGTCGCGCATCGCGAGCACGAGCGCGAGGCAAGTGAGAAGCGCGAGCGCCGGCGCGACCGGGCCTTTGACCAGAACCGCCGCGGCCTCGGCCGTCCAGAACAGAAACGGCCAGCCCCACGAAACGGCGCCGCCGCGCGCCGCGCGCGCAATCTCCGCGAGCGCGCCCTGGGCCGCGACGCAGCAGAAAAGCAGCACCGCATCCGTCTTGGCGAGATGCGCCTCGGCGACGAGACCAAGCGAGGAGGCAAGGAGCGCCGCGCCGCAGAGCGCAGCCGGCCGGCCGCAGAGCCGCGCGCCGAACTCGAAGGTCAGGAGCACCGCGCCGACAGCGCCGAGGAGCGAAGGCACGCGATAAGGCCAGATCGCGTTGCTCCCGGCGTCGCTCAGCGCTGCCACCGACGCCGCCTGGAGCCAGTAGATGCCGGCCGGCTTGGCGTTGCGTGGCTCGTCGAGGAAGCGGATGTGGAGGAAGTCGCCGCTCTCGAGCATCTGTCGCGTCGCTTGCGCGAAGCGCGCCTCGTCACGGTCCGTCACCGGCAGCGAAGCGAGGCCCGGGAGATAAAGGCCGAGGCACAGGAGCAACAGAAGACCGTAGCCCCGCCAGCCGCGGCTCGCCGCTTCGATCATGGCGGCTTCTTCACAACGAGCTGCGTCACCGCGAGCAGCGGGCGGAACGTGCGCCCGCGCCCGAGCGGCTCCGCGCGCGCAACGGCGATGCGCACGAGCTCGCCGGCATGCGCCTCCGCGAGCTGCAATGCCGCCGCCTCGCCCGCAAGCGTGACAGCGTTGGCGACAAGCCGTCCCCCACGCTTGAGCGCGCGCCAACACGCATCGAAGACGGCGGGGTCGGCAACACCGCCGCCCACGAACACGGCATCGGGCGCGGGCAATCCATCGAGCGCGGCAGGCGCCGCCCCGCACACGATCTCGAGCTCGGGCACGCCCAAGGCCGCAGCGTTCTGCGCGGCAAGCGACGCGCGCGCAGGATTCCGCTCGACCGCGACCGCGCGCATCGCGGCGCCGGCGCGCAACCATTCGATCGCGACCGCGCCCGAGCCCGCGCCCACATCCCACAGAAGCTCGCCCGGCAGCGGCCCGAGTGCGGCGAGCGTCACCGCGCGAATTTCGCGTTTCGTGATCTGGCCGTCATGCGCGAAGGCATCGTCGGGCAGGCCCGCGAGGCGCGAAAAGGCGCGCACACCGGGCCCCGGCCGGCATTCGATCGCGAGCAGATTGAGATCAGCGACCGTCTCGCACCATTCTGCCGCCGTCGCTTCGACACGGCGCTCGCGCGGACCGCCCATATGTTCGAGCACGACCAACGTCGACGGGCCCCACCCGGCCGCGCGGAGCAATTCCGCCGCCTGTGCAGGCGTCGCACCGTCGGCGCTCAACGCTAGAATGCGCGCGCCGGGCGCCAGGTGGAGTCGCAGCGCATCGAGCGGGCGGCCATGAAGCGAAATCGAGATGCAGGAGTCGAGCGGCCATTTGAGTCGCGCCGCCGCAAGCTGAAACGCGCTGGGCGCGGGATAGACGATGATCTCCTCGGGCGCGAACTCGCGCAGCAGCATGGAGCCGACGCCGTAGCACAGAGGATCGCCGCTCGCCACGACGACGACACGACGCCCGCGCCGCCGCGCGATCTCGGGCAGCGTGGCGGCAAGCGGGCTTTGCCATGCGATGCGCTCGGCGCGGCCCTCGGGTACGAGCGCCAAGTGCCGCGCGCCGCCGACGAGCGTCTCGGCCGCGGCGACGAGCGCGCGCGCGGCCGGCGCGAGCGCCGCCACACCATCCTCGCCGATGCCGACGACAGTAAGCCACGGGTTCACGCTGCGTCTCCGGCGAGGAGCGCGTTGACCGCCGCCGCCGCGATCGCGCTGCCGCCGCGGCGGCCCAAGAGCGCGACGTAAGGAAGACCGAATGGATTTTCGGCAAGCGCCGCCTTCGCCTCGGCCGCGCCGACGAAGCCCACGGGAAAACCCAGCACGAGCGCGGGCTTCGGCGCGCCGTCTCGGACGAGCTCCAAAAGATGGAAGAGCGAGGTCGGCGCATTACCGATGGCGCAGACGGCGCCCGCGAGCATCGGGCGCCACAGCTCGACAGCGGCGGCCGCGCGTGTCGTGCCCAGCTTTTGTGCGAGCGACGGCACCTCCGCGTCGGCGATCGTGGCGATGATCCGGTTCGCGCTCTTCGTAATCCCGGCGGCAACCATCTGCGCATCGGCAAACACAGGCGCGCCCGCCGCGAGTGCCGCGCGGCCGGCCGCGACGGCCGCGGGCGACGATACGAGATCGGCAAGGATGCCGGTGTCGCCGGCCGCGTGTGCGATGCGGATGGCGAGCGGGCGCAGGTCGGGCGCAAGCCGCGTCAACTCCGGCGTCGCCGCGATCAGAGCGAAGGACCGGCGCCGGATTGCGTCGCCGTCGCGCAGATAGGTGTAGTGCGTCGCCTCGCTCATTCGCGGTGCGGGTGGTGATGGTGATGGTGTTGATGCGGATGCGAATGGCCATCAACGCCGACGCCGCGCACATGATGATGATGCCCCGCCTGCGGCGCGCCGGCATCGGCCTCGAAGCCGATAATCTGGGCGCGATACTTGCACAGGCGGCAGTTCATGGCGGGCTCGCCGTCCTCAACCTCGTGCGCGCGATCGACGAAGCAATCGAGCACGAGCGGGTGGTCGTTGAGATAGGGCGCGGGCAGGATCTCGATCGCGGGATGGTCGGCCGCGACATTACGCGACGCCGCGTAGATACGCTTCACCAGGACGCCAGTGAAGAGGAAGTAAGGAAAGACGATGATGCGGGGAAAGCCCAGACGTGCAAGGCGGCGCAGGGCCGGCTCCACGAGCGGCGCCGTGACGCCGCTGAAGGCGGCCTCGGCCCAGCCGAAGCCCATCCCCTCCCACAGCATGCGTGCGACCTTCGCGATGTTGGAATTGGCGTCGGGATCATTGGTGCCGCGCCCAACGACAAGGAGCAGCGTCTCCGCGCGTGGCACGGCCCGCACCGCGCGCTCCTCGGCCGCCGCAATGCGGTCGCGCGCCGCCTGAAGGAGCTTCGGCTCGATCGCCAGTTCGCGCCCGAAACGCACATCGATGCCATCGTGAACTGCCGCGAAGCTATTGATCTCCCACGGAAGATCGTTCTTCACATGGCTCGCCGCGAACAGCATGCCGGGCACCGCGAGGATGCGCCGCGCGCCATTCGCCACGAGCTGGTCGAGCCCGTCGCGGATCAAAGGCCGCGCAAATTCGAGAAATCCGGTCGCGACCTCGGTCGCCGGCAGCAACTCGCGCAGGCTCGCGGCGAAGGCGTCGAATTCGGCAATCGCCTCCGGATCGCGGCTGCCATGGCCGCACAGCATCACCCCGCTTTTCACATGTCCCTCCGTTGCCTGTTGACGGGGCCCGATGGCGCGGCGGAGTCTCGGCCGCCATGCCGGTTCTGCTGGGCACATCGTCGCTGGTCGTGCTGTTGCTCGCGCTCGCATTCGACGGCGCGATCGATTTCGCGCCCGTGTGGCACGAGGTGCCGCATCCCGTGGCGTGGGTGGGAGCGGCCGTCACGTGGCTCGAGCGGCATCTCAACCGGCCGCAGCGCAGCGAGGCGGCGCGCCGGGCGCGCGGCGTCATCACGGTGGTCGCACTCGTCCTCACGGCCGGCGCGGCGGGCGTGGCGCTCGAAATGGCGTTCGCGGCGTTCCCCTTCGGCTTCATCGTCGAGGCGTGCGTGGTCGCGATCCTCTTGGCGCAGCGCAGCCTCTTCGCACACGTGGCGCAGGTCGCCGATGCGCTCGAGAGCGGCGGGCTCGCCGCCGGGCGCACCGCGGTCGCGCGCATTGTGGGGCGCGATCCCGACACGCTCGACGCACACGGCGTGGCGCGCGCCGCGATCGAATCGCTCGCCGAGAATTTCGGCGACGGCGTCGTGGGACCGGCGCTCTACTTTGCGCTCTTCGGCCTGCCGGGAATGTTCGTCTACAAGACCACAAGCACGCTCGACAGCATGATCGGCCATCGCTCGCCGCGCTATCTCGCGTTCGGCTGGGCAGCGGCGCGGTTCGACGACCTTCTGAACTTCGTGCCGGCGCGGCTGGCCGCCCTCTTCCTCGGCGTCGCAGCGTTCGCGCTCCCGGCCATGAGCGCCGGCGCCGGCTTCAGCACGATGCTGCGCGACGGGCGCAAGCACCGCTCGCCCAACGCCGGCTGGCCCGAGGCGGCGGCGGCCGGCGCGCTCGGCTTGGCGCTCGGCGGGCCGCGGCGCTACGAGGGCGCGCTCGTCGAGGGCGCGTGGCTCGGCGAAGGCCGCGCCCGCGCGACGACGGACGACATCGCCCGCGCGCTCCGTCTCTACGCCGCCGCGTGCCTTGTCCAGGCAGGGCTGGTGCTGGTGGCGCTCGGCGCGCTGCGCATGTTCTAGCTCAGCGCGCACCGGCAAGCTCCAGTAGGCGCGGCACATCGAGCGCAGCCTCGAGATGCGCGGCGAGCGCATCGAGCGTCGCCTCGACGCGCTCTTCCCAACGCAGCGCCGGGTCCGGGGCCTGGCCGAGCCGCGCGAGAAAAGCTGCGCGGAAGGCATCGCCGGCGAAAAGCCCATGCACGTTGCAGCCGGCGACGCAGCCATCGGCCGAGACCGCGCCATCCTCGCCCGTGTCGAGCCGCAACAGGGGCCGCGCGAGCGCTGGGCCCGACATGCGGCCGATATGCATCTCGTAACCCGCGACCGGGGTGCGATCGGCGCAAGTGACGCCGCGCACCGGGCGCAGCACCTTTTCGCCATCGAGCGTCGTTTCGAGATCGAGAAGCCCGAGCCCCGCGCTCGTGCCGGGAGGACCTTCGAGGCCGCGCGGATCGGCCACGACACGGCCGAGCATCTGGTAGCCGCCGCAAATACCGAAGACAGCGCCGCCCTTGCGCACATGGGCGAGGATATCGATGTCCCAGCCCTCCGCGCGAAGGGCCGCGAGATCGGCGCGCGTCGCCTTCGAGCCCGGCAGGAGCACGAGGTCGGCATCCGGCAGCGGGCGTCCCGGCGCGGTGAGCGTCAGCGCGATACCCGGCTCGGCCGCAAGCGGATCAAGATCGTCGAAATTCGAGATGCGCGGCAGGCGCGGCACGACGACGCGGAGCGTGCCCGCGCGCGCGGGACGCGGCTCGCGCGCGGCGAGATCGAGCGAATCCTCGGCCGGAAGATCGGCGGCTTCGGCGAACCACGGCACGACGCCCAACGGCACCATGCCGGTACGCGCGCGGATCGTATCGAGGGCGGGGGCGAAGATGCGCTGATCGCCGCGGAACTTGTTGACGACGAAGCCCTTGAGCAGCGCGCGCTCCTCGAGCTCGAGGAGCGCGTGCGTACCGACGAGCGCGGCGATGACGCCGCCGCGGTCGATGTCGCCCACCAGCACGACCGGAACCTCGAGCGCGGTCGCAAATCCCATGTTGGCGATGTCGTGGGCGCGGAGATTGACCTCGGCCGGACTTCCGGCGCCTTCGACCAGCACGATGTCGGCCTCTTCCGCGAGCGCGCGAAATGATGCCGTGACGCGCGGCAGGAGGTCGCGCTTCATTGCATGGTACTGCGCCGCCGAGACCGAGCCTGCGACGCATCCGTCGAGCACGAGCTGTGCCACGCCATCCGTTTGCGGCTTCAGCAGCACCGGGTTCATGCGCACGGAGGGCGGGATCCCCGCGGCGCGTGCCTGAAGCGCCTGGGCGCGGCCGATCTCGCCGCCATCCGCCGTCACGGCGGCGTTGTTCGACATGTTCTGCGGCTTGAACGGGCGTACCTTCAGGCCGCGGCGTGCCAAAGCCCGGCACAGGCCCGCGACCAGCATCGACTTACCGACGCCCGAGCCCGTGCCCTGGATCATCAGCGCCGCCGCCATCAGAACTCGATCCCGGCTTGCGCCTTGACGCCGGCGCGGAAGGGATGCTTCACGAGCGTCATCTCGGTGACGAGATCGGCAAGCTCGATAAGCTCGGGCTTGGCATTGCGCCCGGTGACGATGACGTGCAGGTCGCGCCGCTTCTGCCGCAGCGTCGCCAGCACCTCGTCCAAGGGCAGGTAGTCGTAGCGCAGCACGATGTTGAGTTCGTCGAGCAGCACGAGGCGATAGGCCGGGTCGGCGATCATCTCCTTCGCCATGTCCCAGGCGGCGCGCGCGGCGGCGACGTCGCGCGTCCGGTCCTGCGTCTCCCAGGTGAAGCCCTCGCCCATGGCGCGGCAGGCGACGAGCTCGGGAAAGCGCGCGAGCACCGCGCGCTCGCCCGTCTGCCACGCGCCCTTCACGAACTGCACCACGCCGACGCGCATCCCGTGGCCAAGGGCGCGCAGCACCATGCCGAAGGCAGCGGTCGATTTGCCCTTGCCGGTGCCGGTGTGGACGATGAGGAGGCCGCGCTCCTCGGTCTTGGTGGCGAGGATCTTGGCGCGCGCCGCCTTGCGCTTTGCCATCTTCTCGGCATGGCGCGCGTTGCGCTCGGCCTCGGTCTCGGGCACGTCGTTCATCGGCGCAGCTCGTCGGCGACGCTGTTGCGGCGCGGCGTCCACAGGTTGCGGGCGATCGCCTCGGCGAGCCGCGCCTTGATTTCGGCCAACGCCGCGGGATTGTGCTCGACCAGGAACTCGCGCACCTCGGGCGCCTCCACATAAGCGCCATAGACGGCATCGAAATGATGGTTGGCGACGGCGTGCGCGGTGGCGGCGAAGGCGAAGAGATAATCGACCGTCGCCGCCAGCTCGAACCCGCCTTTGTAGCCGTGCCGCATCGCGCCCGCGATCCATTTCGGGTTGACGACGCGCGCACGCACGACGCGGCCCACCTCCTCTTCCAGCGTGCGGATGCGCGGGGATTCGGGGTGCGAATGGTCGTTGTGATAGACGATGGGCGCGGCACCCTTGAGATGCCGCACCGTCGCGGCGAGCCCGCCCTCGAACTGGTAATAGTCGTCGCTGTCGAGGATGTCGTGCTCGCGGTTATCCTGGTTCTGGAGCACCGCCTCAACGCCCGAAAGCCGGTCGCGGAACATGCCGCCCTCGGGTGCGCCATCGGCGCCCGCGCCATAGGCATAGGAGCCCCAGGCGAGATAGGCCGCCGCAAGATCGGCGTCCGTCTCCCAGCAACGCTCGTCGATCAGCGCCTGCAGCCCCGCGCCATAAGCGCCCGGCTTCGAGCCGAAGACGCGGTAGCCGGCACGGCGCGCAGCCTCGGCCTTCGCCACGCCCGCGGCTTCGAGGCGCACACGATCGCGGCGGAACGACGCCGCGAGCGGGTTCACCTCCTCGTCCTCGTCGAGCGCGGCCACGGCGCGCGCGGCGCTGTCGACGAGATCGATGAGATTGGGGAAGGCGTCGCGGAAAAAGCCAGAGACGCGCAGCGTCACGTCGACGCGCGGGCGGCCGAGGACGCTCGCCGGCAGAAGTTCGAACCCGACGACGCGGCCGGTCTCGCCCTCCCAGCGCGGGCGCGCGCCCATCAGCGCCAGAGCCTGCGCCACATCATCGCCGCCCGTGCGCATGTTGGCCGTGCCCCAGGCCGAAAGCGCGACGCGACGCGGGTAGTCGCCATGCTCCTGCGCATGGCGCTCGATGAGCATCGCGGCCGATTTCCAGCCAAGCAGCCACGCGGCCTGCGTCGGCACGGCGCGAATGTCGAGCGAGAAGAAGTTGCGGCCTGTCGGCAGGACGTCGGGCCGGCCGCGCGTCGGCGCGCCCGCCGGGCCCGGCGGCACGAAGCGGCCGTCGAGCCCGCGCAGCAGGCCCGCGATCTCGGCTTCGCCGCTCGCAGCGACGGCGGAACGGAGCGAGGCCTCGATCCAGCCGAGCACCGCGCGCGTTCGTGTCCACGCCGGGTCGCACGTGTGCTCGCCGCGGAGGAGAGCGGCGGCAAGTTGTTCCAGCCGCTCGACCGTGTCGCCGGCGGTGCGCCAGGCGCTGCCCGCGGCGAGAGTGTCAGGACGCGCGCCCTCCCACGGCGCCGCGAGATCGGCATCGAGCGGATCGAATGCGAGGCCGAGATCGGCCGCAAGCGAGCGCAGGAGCGAGGCCTCGTGCGCCGCCGCGCCGCGCGGCAGCCGCGCGATCGCGACGAGGAGACCCGCGAGCGCGCCGCCCTCGGGCGCGCGCCCGAAGACGTGGAGCCCGTCGCGGATCTGCATCTCCTTCAATTCGCAGAGATAGGCATCGAGCTTCTTCAAGGCTTCGGGCTCGGGCTCACCCGGCGCGATGCCGCAATCGCGATCGAGCCCATCGGCACGCACGAGCTCGAGGATCTGCCGGCGCAGCACGGGCACGCGGCGCGGATCGCCCAGCGAGGACGCGTAATATTCATCGATGAGGCGCTCGAGCTCGGCGTGAAGGCCATGGCTCTCGGCGCGCGCGAGCGGCGGCGTCAGGTGATCGACGATCACCGCCTGCGTTCGGCGCTTCGCCTGTGTGCCCTCGCCCGGATCGTTGACGATGAAGGGATAGAGATGGGGCAAGGGCCCGAGTGCCGCTTCCGGGAAGCACTCTTGCGACAGAGCCACCGCCTTGCCCGGCAGCCATTCGAGATTGCCGTGTTTGCCCATATGCACGACCGCATGCGCGCGCACACCGTCGGCGATCCAGGCATAAAAAGCGAGATAGGCATGCGGCGGCACGAGATCGGGATCGTGGTAGGCGGCCTTGGAATCGAGGTGGTAGCCACGCGACGGCTGTACCGCGACGGTAACATTGCCGCAGCGCAGCGCCGGGATGACGAAAAGACCACAGTCGAGCTCGCCCTCGCGGAAGAAGGGATCGCGCTCGGGCGCGCCCCAGCGCGCGTTGACCTTGTCCTGCACCGCGCGCGGCAGCGTCGCGAACCAGGTACCATAGTCACTGCGTGGGAAGCTTTCGTCCGCAACGCGGCCCGGCGCGGCGTTGGTCGGGCCTTTGAGCAGCCGCGCGATGAGCGCGTCGCCCGAGGCCGGGATGTCCGTCACGCGATAGCCCGCCGCGGCGAGCGCATGGAGCGCCACGACGACCGAGGCCGGCGTGTCGAGCCCGACGCCGTTGCCGATGCGGCCGTCACGGTTCGGATAGTTGGCGAGGACGAGCACGATGCGGCGCTCGGCCGGCGGCGTCCGCCGCAGCCGCACCCAGTTGCGCGCGAGATCGGCGACGAAGGCGATGCGGTCTTCGACCGGCTCGTATGTCGTGAGGTCCGCTTCTGTCAGCGGATCACGTTGCGGCGGCGCCTTGAACGACACAGCGCGTGCGAGGATGCGGCCGTCCAACTCCGGCAGCGCTACGTTCATGGCGATGTCGCGTGCGTCGAGCCCACGCGTGCGCTCGGCCCATTCGGCCTTGCCGCCGCCAGCGAAGACCACCTGCAACACCGGCGCGTCGGCACCGGCGAAAGGGCCCTCCTCGTGCCGTCCGGGCGATGCCACCGCGAAGCCCGTGGCGTTGAGGATGATCTCGGGCTTGGTGCGTGCAAATGTATCGGCGATGAGCGCCGCGCTCTGCGCATCCTTGAGGCTCGAAACGAACATCGGCAGCGGGTTGAGCCCGCGTGCGCCGAGCGCGGCGACGAGGTCATCGACGGGAGCAAGGTTTGCGCCCTGAACCAGCGCGCGATAAAAGACGAGCGCGGCGACGGGAGCGCCGGCGCGCCAGTGGCGCGCAATCGCGTCGAGATCGGCGCTCGCCGCGCCCGGCCAATAAAGCCCGGCGCGCAGGAGCGGCTGCGGCTCGCGCCACTTCGTCTCGCGGCCGACAAGGCTTGCGCAATAGCGCAGAAACTCCGCGGCGTTGGCGCCGCCGCCCTCGGCGAGATAGCGCCACAGGCGATGGAGCGCGGCGGGCGGCACGGTCGAGAGCGCGGCAAGCTCTGCATCGGGCTGATCGTCGCCAGGCAGAAGGGCAAGAAGTGGACCGCCGGCACGCGCAAGCGCCGCAAGCCGCTCGACGCCGTAAGGCCAATATCCGCGCCCGCCGAGCACGCGCGCGACCACGAGCTTCGCCTTCACCGCGACGGCATCGACGTGAAGATCGACCGAGTAATTATGCGTGAGCCGCAAGAGGCTCGCGAGGCGGAGGCTCGGCCAGCGCGGATCATGCGCACACAGCCGGCGCTGCGCCACGGCGAGGCAGGCGATCTCGCTATCCGCGGCCGAGAGCACGAGCACGTCGCCCGGCGTCTGCGCGAGATCGAGGGGCTCGCGGCCGTCGCTGATCGTTCCCGGCTGGGTTGCGAGCAGATGCATCGCTCAGCCCTCGATCGCGGCCGCGATCGCCGCGCGGTCGAGCCCCTTGAAGCCGATCACCACAAGGCGCGACAGCCGCTCCTCGCCGGCTTGCCACGGGCGATCGAAATAGCGCTCGACGCGCGGGCCCACCGCCTGGACGACGTGGCGGAAAGCGTGGCCGGGCACGTCGAGGAACCCTTTGAGCCGCAGGATGCCATGCCGCGCCACAATCTCGGCAAGGCGCGCGGCAAAGCGGGCGGGATCGGCGACCGGCGCACACGCGACGACAAAGCTTTCGAAATCGTCGTGATCGTGCGCGGGTTCGAGATCATGGCAGGACGGGCGCGCGGCGATATCGTCCTCGGCGGCCGCGGCAAGGCCGAGGAGAACGCTCGCCGGGAGCGCGCCATGCATGGCGCCGATGCAGGAAACGCCCGACCGCAGCCGCACCTCGAGCCTTCGCCGCGTATCCGCGAGCGCGCTCGTTTCGACGAGATCCGCTTTGTTGAGGACAGCGAGATCGGCCGCCATGAGCTGATCGCCGAACACTTCCTCGACCGGATCATCGTGCGCGGCAAAGCCCGCGCCGGGCGGCGGCGCCGCGAGCCCCGTCGCGAGCGCCGCCGCGTCGATCACCGCGACGACGCCATCGACGGTGACGCGCGCCTTGATTTCGGGCCAGGCAAGCGCCTGCAGCAGGGGCTTCGGCAGCGCGAGGCCCGAGGTCTCGACGACGACATGATCCGGCGGCTGCGGCGCGTCGAGGAGCCGCGTCAGCGCCGGGAGGAAATCCTCGGCGACGGTGCAGCAGATGCAGCCGTTCGCAAGCTCGATCACTTGATCGTCGGCGCAAGCGTCACCGCACCCGAGCAGCAGCTCGCGATCGATGCCGAGTTCGCCGAACTCGTTAACGAGGAGGCCGATGCGGCGTCCTTCGGCATGGGCGAGAAGATGGCGCACGAGGCTCGTTTTGCCGGCGCCGAGGAAGCCCGTGACGATGGTGATGGGAAGCTTGCGCATCAGCACGCTCCTCTCGCTTCGTCCTTGAGGACGAGCGGCAGGCCCGCCGCCATGAAGACAACGCGCTCGGCAATTCGCGCGATCTCCTGGTTGAGGCGTCCAGCATGATCGCGGAAGGCGCGCGCGAGCGCCTTCTCGGGCACGATGCCGAGCCCGACCTCGTTCGCGACCAGCACGACCGGCCCGGTAAGCCGCGCGAGCGCCGCCACCAGCGCGTCGATCTCGGCTGCGGGCGCGCGTCCCGCCGCCATCACGTTCGCGAGCCACAGCGTCAGGCAATCGACCAGCACGGGCACGCACGCCCGCGCGCACTCCGCGAGCACCGGTGCGAGCGCCAGCGGCTCCTCGATCGTGGTCCAACCTGGCCCGCGGCGCGCGCGGTGCTCGGCGATGCGCCGGCGCATTTCCGCGTCGCCCGGCTCGGCGGTCGCGACATAGAGCGGCGCGCCGCCAAAGCTCTCGGCGAGAGTCTCGGCGTGGCGGCTCTTGCCCGAGCGCGCGCCGCCCAGCACCAGCGTCAGGCGCGGGATAGCGATGGTCGCGTGCGATGCCGTTTCTATGACTCGTCCTCCGCCCGAGGATGGTCGTCCCGTTGCCGCGCCGAGGAGGTCTCCTGGCTTGGGGTCTTGAGCCGCGGCACCTTCCCAGCGGACATCCGCCAGTGGTTGTTGCCGCGACCTCGCCGCTTACAGTTGCGGGGGCAGCGCCGGCATCGCACCGGACTTCCCTGTCTCGTCGCGTGGGCGCACGCTAGCACGAGCCCGGGGCCAGGCAAAGGCCACGCGCGGCGGGCGATTTTGAGCTTATGCTACTGCTTGGAGTCGCGCTCGCGCGCAAGCGCATCGGCATGCCGCTCGAACTCGGCGGCGATCCCCCGAACCCGCTCCGACATTTGTGGCGGGAGAGTGGAAGAAATGTCGCGAAGTCGCTTTGCTATGTCACGCATCATGCGAACGTCGTCTTGGCGTCGCGCCATTCTGGTAAGGCTCCGTCTCGTTGCACCTCCTGGGCCAACAGGACGGGCCGAGCGATGCTTCCGCTGCATTCGGCAACAAATGTTCTCTCCCGGTAACGGAAACTTGGCGCCGCAACTCTTGCCACTCTGGAGCGGCGATTTTGTGCGGATGTTGCCGAATCAGCGCGGCGGTTGATTGACCGCGACGACCCGCCAGAAATGCGCGCCGCCGGGCTCGGGGAAATGCTCGATGCAGGTGAGCGAGAGATTGTCGATCGCGAACGCGAGCGCGCTCTCCGGCGCCAGGTTCAGCGCGAGCGAGAGCGCCGCGCGAATGGTTCCGCCGTGGGACATCATGACCAGATCGCGGCCCGGGTGGCGCTCACCGATCTCCGTAATTGCCCTATGAACGCGCTGCGTGAGCGTAACAAAGCTCTCGCCGCCAGGCGGCGTCTCGTGCGCGGGCGCAAGCCAGAAGCGCAGCCACTCGTCACCGCGGCGCGCTTGCAGCTCGCTATATTTGACGCCCTGCCATTCACCGAAATTCTGCTCGATGAGATGCGGCTCGATGTGGAGATCGGGGCCGGGGCTCGGATCGGGACCATGGGCGCCGGCGGCGACGAGCGCGGCCGCCGTCATGTGCGTGCGGCGCAAGGGACTCGCGATCCACACTGCGTCCTTTGGCAAACGCGCGGCGAGCGTCGCGAAAGCGGCGCTGTCGTTGCAGTCGCACGGAAAATCGGTCTGGCCATAGCAGCATGCATTGTTCGCCGTCACCGGCGCGTGCCGCACCCACCACCAGCGCGTCACCATGCCCACGCCGCCGCCGCGAGCAGCATCGCCGTCTCGCCTTTCTGCTCGATCGCGCCGAGCACGTCGCCGGTATGCCCGCCGAACTGGCGCCGCGCAAGGTAGGCCATCGCCGCCATCGCGATGCCGGCGAAGAGAAGAGCGCCGATGCCGGCGACGATGCCAAGCGCGGCGAGCGCCACGATCGCCGCGATCGCGAGCGACCACAGCACCTCGCCAAGCTCGGGCACGCCGGCTGCGGCGCCGAGCCCGTCGCTGCGGGCGGCCGGCAGCAGGAACAGCACAGCCGGCAGGCCGCCGCGCGCCACGGCATGGGCGGCGAGGAAGGCCGCGAGCGCCGCGCCCTTGCCCGGCAGCGCCGCGACCGCGGCGGCGCGCAGCGCGATGCTCAGCACGACGGCGACGATGGCATAGGCGCCGCTGCGGCTGTCGCGCATGATGGCGAGCCGCTCGGCCGGGTCGCGCCCGCCCCAGGCGTCGGCGGTGTCGGCGAGCCCGTCCTCGTGCAGCGCGCCGGTGACGACCGCGCCCGCGCCGATCGCGACGAGCGCGATCGCAAGCGGCGGAACCGCCAATAGATCGGCGACGGCGTAAACAAGCGCGCATACGATGCCAACCACGATGCCCGCGACCGGAAAAGCCCAGGACGCGCGCGCGAGTGCGCCCGGCTCCGGCGCCGCGGCAGTGCCGAGCGGCAGCCGCGTGAAGAACCGCAACGCCAGCACCAACTCGCCGATGCGGCGATCGCCGTCACTCAGACCAGGGATACGCATGACGCGGGATCATAAACCGAAGCAGCGCCGCGACCCAGCCCCCCAAGGCGCGTCTTTTTCCTTGTCTCGTGCGCGGCCGCTCTGGGAAAGTGCCGGCAATCACCAAGGAGGCCCGGATGTCGGACGCGTCGCCCGCCCCTACGCTCGACGAAATGCGGCGGATCCTCGCCGAGCTGCCGGGCCCGGTGCTCGAGGCCGGCACCGCCGCCGCCGTGCGCGAGGCAAAGCTCACGAAGCCCGCGGGCGCGCTTGGCCGACTCGAGGACATCGCGCACTGGATGGCGACCTGGCAGGGCCGTCATCCGCCGACCGCGAACCATCCGCGCGCGGCCGTGTTCGCCGGCAATCACGGCGTCGCGGCGCAGGGCGTCTCGGCCTATCCCGCCGCGGTCACGGCGCAGATGGTGCAGAACTTCATCGCCGGCGGCGCCGCGGTGAACCAGCTCTGCCGTTCGGTCGATGCCGATCTCCGCGTCTACGAGATGTCGCTCGACGAGCCGACGGCGGATTTCACCGCGGGGCCGGCGATGAGCGAAGAGGAATGCGCGCTCGCGATTGCTTATGGCATGACGGCGGTCGAGCCCGGCATTGACCTTCTGGCGGTGGGCGAGATGGGCATCGCCAACACGACCGCGGCGGCAGCGCTCGCGGCGGCGCTGTGGGGCGGCGACGCGGCCGATTGGGTCGGTCCCGGCACCGGCGTCGCCGGCGCCGCGCTTCGCCACAAAGTGACGGTCGTGCGCCGCGCCGTCGATCTTCACGCGGCCCCGGCGCACGACCCGTTCGAGCTGCTGCGCCGGCTCGGCGGGCGCGAACTTGCCGCAATCGTCGGCGCCGTCATGGCGGCGCGGCGCGCGCGCGTGCCCGTGCTCCTCGACGGCTATGTCGCGACCGCGGCGGCCTCGGTCCTCGCCAAGGCCGATGCACACGCGCTCGACCATTGCCTCGCCGCGCATGCCTCGGCCGAGCCTGGCCATCAGAGACTTCTCGCGCGGCTCGGTATGAGGCCGCTGTTCGATCTCGGCATGCGGTTGGGCGAAGCCTCGGGTGCCACGCTCGGCATCGCCATCGTCAAGGCAGCGGTCGCCTGCCATACCGGGATGGCGACCTTCGGCGAGGCCGGGGTAAGCGAGAAGGACGAGGGCTAGGCCCTCATTCGCCTTGCGCCATGAGCGAGCCACGCCGGCGCGCGAGGCCGAAGGCGTAGAGGAACGCGGCGGCGCCAATGCCGAGATAAACGAGGTCGAGCGCGCCCGCGGCAACGAAATGGTCCCAGGCGAAGCGTTGCTCGAACATCACTGTGCGCATGCCCTCGAACACGTGCGCGCTCGGGAGCGACCACGCCACGTATTGCAGCCAGTGCGGCAAGCTCGCCACGGGGTAGTAAACGGCAGACACCGGCGCGAGCACGAAAACGGCGGCCCAGGCGAGGCTTTCGGCGCCGAGCCCGTGCCTCAAGAGGAGCGCGCCCAGCACTAGCCCGATGCCCCAGCCCATGGCGACGAGCAGCGTGAAGAAGGCGATGAGCGGCAATCCGAGTGCGAACAGCGAATAGTGATAGAGCGGGATCGCGAGCAGCACCGCCGGAACCACGCCGATCGCAACGCGCACGACGCTCATAGCGATGAGCGACAGCACCCATTCATAAGGCCGGAGC
>Ga0335079_10000229_pt1 | contig 65782 bp, 72 predicted proteins | sample Lox_Sample_33_FD_206719 | JGI IMG/M metagenome (GOLD analysis project Ga0335079, IMG submission 206719) | Soil microbial communities from Loxahatchee National Wildlife Refuge, Florida, United States - Lox_Sample_3.3 | ecosystem: Environmental > Terrestrial > Soil > Wetlands | place: USA...
AGTCGCCCGTCGCGGAATTCGTGAAGTCCTGGAGAGTCATCCGGGATGGGAGGTTTGCGCCGAGGCCAAGGACGGGCGCGAAGCCGTCGAATATGCGGCGAACCTGAAACCCGATGTGATCCTGCTCGACATAGGAATGCCTAATCTAAATGGGCTGGAAGCGGCTCGACAGATTCTTGCGACGTCTCCTGACGTCGCCATTCTCATATTGACGATGCACGATTCAGACAACGTCGTGAGGGAGGTGCTGCGGGCGGGAGCGCGCGGATTCTTGCTGAAATCTGATGCGGGCCGGGACCTTCTGAACGCAGTCGACGCGCTCCAACGGCAAAGGACTTTTTTCACCCCCAGAGTGAGTCAAATGGTGCTCGACGGATTCTTGAATCGAGATAAAGACAAGGTGGACGAAGAGAATCTCGCCCCAGAGTTCGAAGGTGAAGCCCTGACTGCTCGCGAGCGCGAAGTCATTCAGTTGCTGGCTGAAGGTAAAACCAGCAAAGAAGTGGCCGTTACGTTGAACCTCAGCGTCAAGACAGCCGAAACGCACAGAACCAACCTGATGAGAAAACTCGGGCTTCACTCCGTCGCCGATCTCACACGATATGCCGTAAGAAATGGGATCGTGCAGATCTACTAAACCTTCCCGCACTCGTTACATAGTTTTGCGGATAGACCGTCTCTCGCATTATCCCGTAGCCTCGTTCCCGCAGTTATCCGCTCACAACAGGGGGAAAGCTCGATGCTGTGGACAATCGCGGTGGTATTGCTGATTCTATGGATATTGGGCCTTGTCAGCTCTTACACGCTCGGAGGCTTCATCCACATTCTGCTGATTCTGGCGATCGTCGCGGTGCTGGTTCGCGTGATACAGGGTCGCAATCCGGTGTAGGCGCTTCTTGGATTCGCCACAATCGCCGCTACCCGTTTCCCTTTACCAACCTTTAGTGGTGATTCACATCTGATCGGGTAGCACGAAGACCAAGTGCGGCTTGGTTGTGGCTTGAGGCGGTGCGTGCTTCGAGTATGCGCACGGCAAAATTGAAACTGGACAAGGAGAATGCGATATGAATAAAGACCGTGTGGAAGGCAAGGTGAAGGACATGGCCGGCCGCATCGAGCGGCAAGCCGGCGAATGGACTGACGATCCCGAAAAACAGGCAAAAGGAATTGCCAGGCAAGCGGAGGGTAAGGTCCAGAACGCTTGGGGCAAGGCGAAAGATGCTGCCAACCAGTCAAGCTCAAAGCCTTCCCAGAGTGAGTCCGACGACGAGAAAGACTCGTCCGAGTCCCGTCGCTAGCAACGCTAATCGGAGTAAAAACGATTGCCGGGCAGCGCGCCTAGAATCGCGGCACGCTGCCTTTTCCTTAGGAAGTTCCCTACAGCCATTGCTTGATAGACATGCCAATCAAAGCGGCATAAATTCCACGTGAAGGTGCCGATATTCGCAAGATTCTCATCGCCGTTGGTTTTGTCCTCATGACAGCTCCATTTATTTGCTCTCAGGACGAACCGAAGCCACAAGTTCCCGAGGATGCATTTTCGACGCGAGAATTGATCGCGTGGTCGAGCATGCAAAAGCCGCAACCAACTCCTCAGCCACTGCCCCCGCCGGACAAACCAATCCCCGCGCCGGACAGTCAGTCGCAGAGTGCTCCGCGACAAGAAGCTCCGGATACGCAACCGGCAACATCTGATGCGAACACTTTCATTGGCAGAATTGCGAAGCAAGGCTCCGGTTATGTTTTGACCGTTTCCGGAGGGACTACCTACAAGCTGTCGTCGGACACCGATCTAGGCCGATTCGAGAGCAAAAACGTGAAAGTGACCGGAAAACTTGAGTCCGATGCCAACACGATCCACGTTTCGCGGATCGAACTCCTCTCCTGATTACCGTTAAATTCGCGTCCAATTCCCTACAAAATTCACCTTAGTGAAACGGAGCTCGTGTCCGTGTATGTTCGGGGCATCTGCACTTCTAAAGAACCTCGATCAGGGTCTATGCACACGACTAACCACGGAACGGCTGCCTACGGAATGTATCCACGTGGCGTGGCTCTACCCGAAGTAGTGTGCGCGCTCAATCGCGGCGGATTCGATAATCGAGATATCTGCATGGTGCTCTCACCCGCGCACCCCGACGCGGAGTCTCTGAGCGACTCAGAGATGTTTCATCGCACTCGTATTGATCAGGCGATGAGTGCGCGAACGATTCAATGGTTTTCTAAGTTTGGCGCTGTCGTCATTCCAACCGTGGGGTGTTTTGTACGGTCAGAAATTTTTCTGAATGCTTTGGTCTCAGAACCGCCAGCCCCGTCACTTTCGCGGGGGTCGAGGATACTTCTCGGCCTCGGATTCGCGCGTGAAGACGCACGAAGGCTCGGCCATCTGCTTTGCGACTTCGGAACGTTGGTCTATGTCTCCTGCCCCCACGGGACTGAAACACGCAGCGCGATCGAGGTCCTGAAGGATGCTGGCGCTCGCGAGGCTGCGAGTCTCGGGCAAAATGCATCGCCGAACGCCGCCTGAAAATTGCATCAGAGAAATTCGTTGTTGTTTTCTTCCTGCCAAACTAAAGCATTTTCTGGATTCATACTCCCAGCAGGTCTCTCAATACTATGAGCAATGCCAATCATGGCGCGTGACGCCCTCCGCACCGCTCCATATGCAAACAGTCTTGTTCAAGAGGTGACCAATGTCGAAACTTAAATTTCCACTGATACTTGTGATTCTTTGCTGCGCGACCTGGGTAGTCGCCCAGAGCTCATCCGGAGGCTCCAGTTCTGCAAGCGGGAGCGGCCAGACCGGTCAAAGTTCTGCCCCCGGCACCACAACTCCGCCATCCGGAACCGCTCCCCAGAACGGAACGGCGACTCCTCCAGCAGGAACCGCGACTCCACCCGCAGGCACAGCGACCCCACCGGCAGGGACTGCAACGCCTCCGGGCAGCACCGCGACTCCACCCGCAGGTTCGACAGCGCCTGGCACCACCGCTCCTGGAACTGCACCGTCCTCTCCGGGAAATACGACCAATCCCGGAACCACGAATCCTCAAACGCCGGGCACAATGCCCCAGAATGGGGCACCAAACACAACCACTCCGGGAACAACGAATCCTGGGACCACTCCGCCTAATGGAAGTACGACGACTCCACCGAATGGGGACACCACACCTCCGCAATCGCACTAGCTGAGAAACTTCATCCGGATCAAGAAAGGCGGGCCTCAATTGGCCCGCCTCGTCTTATCGATCGAGGGAGTTGAAGCATGGACTTTCGAAAAATGATGGATACGCCTTTTACCGCTTACTCTGCGAGGATTCCCGGGATACCTGCCGAGCCTTCGTTTCCGCCGATACAGGATCCCCCTGATCCTCCCGAGAATCCCGATGCACCGGTGCGAGAACCCGATCCTGAAGAGCCGGGCCAGATCTGACCGGCGGGCTGTATTGCACGCCTACAGGGAAGCGCTGATTGTTGTGACCAACACCAGCGCTAATACTTTTAGTCACTTTTGCTTGAAAAAGCGGCTTAGGAGGATTCATGGCACATTACGGCATTCTGAAAGGCGCTTCAATCGTCGATGCGGCCGATGACATTCGGGGTTCGCACTTGTACGGAGTTGAGGACGAGAAGCTGGGAAAAATTGATGATGTAATCTTTGACCATTCCAGCGGTGACATCCGCTACGTCGTCGTAGATACGGGAGGCTGGCTAAAAAGTCACAAATTCATCATGCCTGCTGCGGGCCTCCGCGTCTCGGCCAAGCACCCCGATGACTTTGAATCGAACCTCACCAAGAATCAGGTCGAGCAATTCCCACCATATGACGAGTCGGATCTCCAATCAGGAGATAAGTGGTCGAATTATGAGGGACGGTATCGTTCCAAGTGGGTGACAAACCCCGTCATGCACCGGGCCGAGACCGACCGAAACATCACTCCGACGGCGTTCCAGGAATCTGGAAACCTCGATTCTGAACGTGCAGCCGCCGCGCAGGGGCACGGAAGTCCGGTACCCAGAATGCGACCAGCATCGACATCTACTCTTTCCAGCTCTGCCGCGGATGTCAATGCAGCCGCTTCGACAACTGAACGCGTGATACCAGCAGGCGCCGACACAGTTGAGATCAGCAACTCCGCTGTTGGCATCGGTGGGCGATGGGATACATTCCAGAGCCGTCTCCGTGAACGCAGGAAACAAGCTGTCGCGGCCTGTCAAACTTGCACCGGTGATTCCTCAGGTAGGGATTCGGGAGATGCAGGCAGCTTGCGAAAAGCGGTATAGCGCCTTTCAGCCGCGATTTTCGAGCCCGGTGGTGAAACCGGGCTCGATATCGCAAATAGCCAAACGTAAACTGCAAAATTTGTGATTACAGGAAATCCAAGAGTCGGGCGGAAGCTGCTGACACTATCGGTTTGCCTCATCCTCGCGATCCTTCTCGCGACCGCGCTTCTCGTGCGTCGCAAGACAATCGCGCCTGAAAACCAACCACCGCTTCACCCCAACACAATCGTCTTCACCAGTCCGCGCTAGTGGCATGTATTGGCGTTCGGGATGCAAGCTAACGGCTGGAAGCTGGAGCGACTCGCCACAATTGGGCGAGTGCCTTCGCAGCGTCCGACAACGCTCGCTTTTCAGCATTGATTGACGATTCTGACTCGCGAGCACCGGCACGGTTCGCAATCGGCGTTCGGTAACGGGAAGGCTTGCCTGTGCGGCTCACCTCGTAAACGTCTCGCACCGCGGATTCGAACGCGCGCTGAAGGTTCTTGGGCATTGGCAGAGAGTGGGCTTGCGATTTGTTCATCATGAGAAGAGGCTCGGCTTTCATTTAGATGATGGTGTGAATCTAAGTCGAGCAGCCGTTGCCAACAATACAGCGTTGCATGCAACAGGGACTGGCAGTTTTCCTAAGAGCACCTACCGGAATTTAGGGTGAATCGGGACGAATCTCTAGGCGTTTCTTGCAGACTGGGTTCGTATACAGCTTCGGGTCATTTTGAAAGAAGCTGTGGCGTTAAGGACTCGAAAGAATGGGTGGTGGAAGGGCCGTGCCCTTCCACGATATTCACTATGCAGCTCGCCGCGATGAACTCTTGCCGGACTTGCTCCGCGACCCGTGCGTTCCACCATTGCTGTGATTCGTCTCTTCCCGCTCGGACGTCTCAACTTCTCGTGCTTTTGAGTTGATTTCATTCGCCAACTGAGTCAACTTTTGATCCGCCTGCTTTTCTTCTTCAAGCGTCTCCTCCAGCAGGCTGACGTGTTGCTGTTCGCCGAGTAGCCGCGCAAACTCGCGCACCGTGCCGTACCCTGCGATCTCGTAGTGTTCTACCCGCTGCGCCGCTGCAATGAGTGCGGCATCCATTACGCTATCTTCGTACTCTTCCCGCATAGTCGCACCCGCTTCCTTCACGAGGCCTTCCATACCCTGACACTTCTTTCCCGTGGGCTTTTCCTCGAGCGTCTCAAAAATCTGTTCCAGGCGGGACACTTGTTCTGACGTTTGCCGCAAGTGTTCTTCAAAGGCTTCCCTCAGTTCACTGTCTGATGACGCTTTCGCCATCTTGGGCAGGGCTTTCACGATCTGTGTTTCCGCATTATAGAGATCCTTCAACTCGTTGATGTAAAGCTCACGAAGCGATTCTGTGCGCATAGTGTCCTCCCTCTCGATTAACCAATGTATGAGCGGAGCAGGCGTTCTATCTGAAAAGTATTTTTGACGATGGGAAGAGACAATACCCCAGATTCTGTATCGTGACACACAGCGCAAAGTGTTCGCCGCGAATACTCTAGCGGTGTCGTTGATCGCCTTGCTTGGGAGGATTTACATCTGTCGGCTCGCTATCTTTATGACCAAAATCCAGACCGAAATGAGGCTCGGATTTCGTCCCCGTAACTTTGAACGGGAGTTCCGTTCCGGCGCCATGTTTGTGGAAGAACGGATCGACCGGCTTCAAGAGGATCGATTTCCAGCCTGTGGTCATTTGTGAAAGCTTGGCGTCCAGCCGAAGCACGCCGTGAAAGTCGAAAGTCCTGCCGTCTAGGCTGTAGCGGCCGGTCATGTTCGCATCCGTGCCGGGCACTTGGAAGTGAAGTGAGTCAAAAGTCAGGATGCCGTCGCGGAGCAGAAACTTCCCTGCAAGATCCGAAGGAATGATGATCTGGGAGGCATTCTCAAGAAGCTTCGGCTGTCCCTGGCTCCGAAGACTTAGCGCGTCGATCTTGGTCTGGACCTTTTCATTGCTAAACCTGCCGTCCGGAATGTGAAACCGGCCTGACAGTTTCAATCGGTCTGAAATGTCTCCGCGCCCGGGCTCCAGGTGCAAGGATGTCACCATCTCCACTGTTCCGCTCATGACAGGTGGATCTGTCTTAACGCCAAGCTGCAGCAGGTCCTGAATCAGCGCCTTATCAAGTTCGACGTTCAAGTCAATGTCGCGCCCGGGTGGATTCGTCACTTTCACAATTTTGCCGCTTGCGGTGAACGAGGAATTCAGCACCCGTGCCTTTACCGGCTGCAGATACGTGTCGCCGTCGGTTCCATCCACGATCGCGTGAAAATCCGTGTGCAGTGGCACGGGATGACCACTCACTGCCAGCCTGAAATCGGGCGTGTCAGTCTTTCCTTGAACTTCAATTCGCCCCAGGCTGCCCTCATATTGTCCAGTCGAAGACAGGATGCCACCGATTCCCTTAATCGTTCCCAGGTCTGCGTTGCTGAAGAAATAGGTTCCTGCGATGGCGGAATCGCGGGGGCTGAACTCGTTGAGGGGACCAAACAGTCCGGACGAGTAGATATCTCCAACCGGTTTCGGATTGACGAGCGTGGCCTGGAACTGAAGCGGACGTGAAGGGCCTATATCGTTCATCTTAAGTTGGCTGATATCGAATTCGAGAGGCTGCTTGCCCGGCCGATCGGTGTTGATGATCAGTTTCGTATTCGTGCAGACGAAATGACTCACCGCGATGCTCATCTTTCCGCCACGGCGGCGCAGGTTCGCCATCTGGTGGCGATCGTTCTTGGGCGGAATGTTCATCGTCAGCCCGTCGACGAAAATCGTGTCCAGCCGCATCGGCTCCCCGAACAGGCTGCGCACGGAACTGCCGAACCGGAAGCTGTCGATCTGGAACAATGGCTGGACTCCGGGCAACGAAGGGTTCGGATCGGTAGCGCCGAAGATTTTCAGGCCTTTGCCTTCCGCATGCAGACCCCCATCAATCCAGACGTGCAACTCTGCCAATTCAACGGGACTCTTGAAGCGGGTAGAGAGAGTCTCGACTACGCGGGTACGAAGTATCGGTTCAGCGCGGCTGATAACGATCCGGATGCAGATTACGACAATCGCAAGCACGGCAATCCCGATCGCGATGATCCATCGCCATTTTCGGGATATCCGGTGATGCGGGGTCGGTCCCTGCGTCAAAACAGGAGTTGTCTCTTGAGCGGTATCCAACCCTTAAGGTTTAGGCGTATCTCGCAACCTGCGGAATCGGGTATTTCCTGCAGGTCGACGGCCCGCTTCAGAAACCATAGCGAGCGATCACCGCTTTTTCCTTCTTTCCAACTACTGCGACAGCCGCATGCTGTGCAGATAGCGACAATGAAAACTCCGCCCCGGTGAACTGGTCGTGGATGTTGACCTTAGTGTCTTCTGCGGAGTCAGACACGATGACATACAAAACAGAGTCCGACAGTACTGTCGGGAAGACAAGCACTCCTGGCGTCAAAGGAGTCTTTGCAAACGCAGGAAAAATTTTCAGGCGGTCTGCAACGAAACCATAAAGGTCAGAAATCGAGTTTGAGTTCTCATTCAACTCCACCGGGTAGGCTGCCCAGAAGATCCGACCTTTGCCGTGCTGGAACTCCTTCAACGTGGCGTTGTCTTCGAAGTGCAGCGAGTGAAGCCAATTCTGTTGCTGCTGCCCAAACTCAAGCGACTCGGGGCGATCTCCGAGGCGCATCTCTGCATCGTGGAACACCAACGGCTCGACTGAGGCTCGTATGCCCATGCCTGAGAGTCGATCTGCTACTTGCCAATGTTCATCCCGGTCGACCGGTCCTGTAACCAGAAGGTTTCCTCCGCCGTCAACGTAAGCCATCAGCGCGAGCCAGGCTTCGTCGCTGAGAGCTTGTGGAGAGGGGAGGATCGCGAGCCGGGGCGAGCCCAGCTTGCTGATCTGATTCTCCGCGATCACGTATGCCGTCAGATGATTCGAATATGCCAATGACCGCACCGCCCGCCGCTGCGCCTCTAACTGGAAGTCGCCCATCACAGAGTATTGAGCGGCTTGCGATGTAATGATGGCGATGGACGGAAGCTCTGGGTTGCGAAGGTGTTCGCTCAAGGACGGAGCGAGTTTTGCGAATCCACGCAATAAGGTGGCTTCCGGCTTTTCCGTGTAGTCAGTTCGCACCGCGCCGATCGGAGTTTCATTACTCTCGGTCATGTCGGAATTCGTATTCCAGAGCCATTCGATCGCGCCCGATCCTTGAATGAAGGAACTGGCGATTTTTCGTTCGAGAAGTGCCGCCTCATTCTCGGGGGTCCGCCTTGCGGTCTCGTCCATGTTGAGACCCCGCTGTAAACCCGTTTCCTGGATCAGCATCGCTTCACTCGGCTGCTTCGCGGCAAGAGAATCCCAGAGGACAGAATCGTCCTGCCACCACGAATGATTCGTCGTGAAGTCCACCGATGCTCCCCAGAAAGCAGGCGATAACCTGTCCTGAATTCCACCTTCATCTTGACCAACCGTCACAAGCTGCTGCGACCCGGTTCCCCGTATGAGATTGCGCATGTCACGGGCCCATTTTGCAAAGCGATCCTGGGCAAAGAGAAAGTAATCATTCACTCGCAGCGAGTTCACGCCGACATACATTCCTCGCGGCGCGAATTCTTGTTCGGCCGGTAGTGAGATCGTTCCGGACACCGAATCAGGCGCCACGTTCCAGAGCGCCGCAAGCTTTTGGCGGTCGGGGTACTTCTTGCTGAGCCACTCGTTCCAGGCAGCTAGCTCTATTGGATCGCCCTCGGGGCGCATCGTCCATAAATGACGAGAGAAGCTCGGCTCATTGATAAGGTCCCAGGCGAGGAATGGAACGTTGCGAAATTTCGAGACAACCGCAGAAACTAAAGTCTGCTGCCGTCGCACCGCGGCGGGATCCAGAAACGCATTGGTTCCTCCCAACACGTCCGGCAGAAACGCGAAGAAATTGAACTGTACCGGCAGACCATATTTTCGCGCTGTCATTAAATACGCTTCGAGCGTCCGCATGGTGCGCTCGTATGGCTGTCCATTCTCGTCGCAGAATTTATCCCAACCCGTCCACCAGCCCGTGCGGATCATGTTCAAGCCGGCATCGTGGATCTGCCCAAGGTCCTGATTCCACACGTACACGTTGGGATGGTCGAAGAAGAGCCGCTGCACTTCGCTGGACATATATGTGGTGCCCACCACCGCCAACGGGTGCCCGTCGATTTCAAGAAAGTCATGATTCACTCCGAGTCGTGGACCCGTGCGCAGATACTCTTCGTCCCGCATCCAGAATCCAGAGTGATAGATCGCAATGACATGATCTCCTTCCATCAACTGAGCCTCAATTACATAAAGACCCTTCCCCTCCGGCGAGCGCAAAAGAACCGGCCCCGTGACTGGAAGCGAAACGTCGATCGTAGATCGATTCGAAGGCTGCGACTCGGGGAATGAAGCGATCTTCAAAGTCACCGCGGTCGTGGATTTCCGGCCGGCGTTCCAGACGACCTGGAACTCCACCGGTTCCCCCGCCATATATAAAGGAAGCGCCGGTCTGACCGTGAACTCTTCGGCCCCGCGCAGAGCACGCGCAACCAGAGATTGCAGCAACGACGCATTGTCATAGAAATCTTTGCCCAGTTCCGCGGGCAGCAGGATCCATCGGCCGCCATCAAACCCGTTGCGATAGTGATCTACCTGTATGGCGGGCGCTGCCAGCTTCCGTCCGCTCTGAGTGCCCCAGGCTAGCGTGTCAAGTCGGGCATCAATCGAGCCCGCCGCTCCCCCACGCTGGTAAAGGTCAACCGCACTAAGCCGGATTACGGGACTGAAAGCCCGTTTCCATTGGAAGGAGGTTAGCTTGAGTGGCATGTCAGGATTCGATTCGAACTCCAGGTTGTTCGATCCCGGAGTCTCCTGGTATTGGTCAATCATCAACGGGCGGATGCAACGAACGCTGTAGTCGCGAAGGTGCCAGCCGTGTCCATCGCGATAGGCAGCCCGAGTGAACGGTCGGCCTCCAACAACGAGCAGGTTGCCGCCGGCATCCAGAAAGCGCTTGATGTCCGGCCACGAACTCTCCGGAAACGCCGAGCCGTAAGGTAGAACAAGAAGACGCGCTGGACTCGACAGAGACGAACTCAAATGTTCGGCATCCGCGAACGATGCCCCCGAAAATGCCAGGCTCAACTGCTGACTCGAAGGACTTTCGCTATCCGCCGCAGGAAATCCGGCCTCACTGAACACCACAACTCCTGACATGCTGTCCTGAGCGGACGATGCGAGTGAAGCCAATGCAATAAAGGCAAGAAGTGTAGAAACGATGAGTCTGCGCATGATCTGCCTTGATTCGAAATGAGAGTTCGTGAACGAGGAAGTGTCCGGCAACCAAGTCTGGAAGTCAAGCTAGAGAAACGATTTTGTAGGGCCTGAACCCACTTTGGCATTCAATAAAATTAAGCAGAATGGCGTTCTGGCGATGTATGATTGCCCCGTTGTCGCATTTATAGCTGCCTAAAGGGTGGTAAACACTAATGGCGATCGCGGCCCCCAATAGTACGACATCGGTCTCAACTCCAGGCAACGGGCAAAGCTACGGCGCTCCCCTCGCGACCGTGACCACGTTGTTCTTCATGTGGGGATTCTTAACTTGCCTGAATGACATCCTCGTTCCACACCTCAAATCGATCTTCGACCTGAATTACGCGCAGGTCATGTTGATTCAGTTCGCTTTCTTCGGAGCTTATTTCATTTTTTCGATCCCTTCATCCAAGATCGTCGACGCGATGGGGTATCAACGATCCATGGTCGCCGGACTACTCACGATGGGCTTGGGCGCTTTTCTCTTTGTACCGGCGGCCAGCGCACCTTCTTTTCCTCTCTTCCTTTGTGCCCTCATCGTCCTGGCCGCGGGAATAACTTGTCTCCAGGTAGCCGCCAATCCATACGTAACTGTGCTTGGCAACCCGGAGACTGCCTCGAGCCGGTTGAATTTGACTCAGGCCTTCAATTCCCTGGGCACGTTCCTGGCTCCGTTTTTTGGAAGCCTTCTGATCTTGAGTGCTGCCCCAAAAACGATTGCAGAAATCCGCGCTCTCGCGCCTGATGCTCTGCAGGCATATCGCTTGCATGAGGCAGCGACCGTCAAAACCCCATATGTGGGCCTCGGCATTGCGCTTGTCGTGCTTGCGGTTGCGATTGGCAGCTTTAAGTTGCCCAAGATCGAACACGCGCAGCACAAGGTCGGAGAGAAGGTAAACGACTCCATTTGGAAACATCCCAATCTGATTTTTGGATCCATTGCAATCTTCGTCTATGTCGGCGCTGAGGTCTCGATCGGCAGTTTCTTGGTGAACTATTTCAGCCAGCCTGAAATCGGGGGACTAACTGAGAAGGTCGCCGCGAGCTTTGTGGCCTTCTATTGGGGTGGGGCGATGGTGGGCCGTTTCATCGGATCTGCACTGCTGCAGAAGGTCAAGACCGGCAGTCTGCTCGGGCTGTGTGCGGTCTGCGCCTCGGCTCTGGTTGCAGTCTCGATGCTGACAAACGGCCACGTCGCTATGTACAGCATCATCCTTGTGGGCTTCTTCAACTCGATCATGTTCCCCAGTATCTTCACGCTGGGCGTGGCCGAACTTGGTCCTCTAACCGGAGATGGTTCGGGAATCATGATCATGGCGATTGTCGGCGGAGCGATTATTCCTGTGGCGCAAGGTTGGATTGCCGATCGCATCGGCATTCACCATGCATTTTTCCTGCCGGTCATCTGTTATCTGTACATTCTGTTTTTCGCTTTGAGCGGTTCGAAGCCGAACAGTGAGCGTTTCGCTAAGGCGTGATTGGGAGCACACGTTCTGATTGCACATGCAGCTAACGTGTGCGGAATCACTGACAGCATCAGCCGTCGCAGTGATAGTGGTGCTTGCTCGCTTCGAGAGTAAGCCAAATGTATAAACCTATGGTGCAAGTGAAGAAGCCAGGCCAAAAGCCTGAGGTTGTGACCCTCAAAGCCGTTGCGCAATATCTTGGCCTAACGCCGGGCACGGTCTCTGCCGTATTGAATGACTCGCCGTCCGCGCGATCCATCCCGCAGGAAACAAAGAATCGAATTCGCGCCGCCGCAAAAGAGCTGAACTACCGCCCCAATTTTTTCGCTCGCACTCTGCGCAATAAAAGAACGTACACCATCGGAGTGATTGCCGAAGAGATCGGCGATTCCTACAGCTCTCCGATTATCAGCGGCATCGAGCAGTACCTGCGAAAGCGGGATTACTTCTTTCTGACAGTGGTCCACCGACACGATCCAGTGCTGCTGAACCGGTACGCTCAGTTGCTCTCCGAGCGAGGCGTCGAAGGCATCATCACTGTCGACACTACGGTCCACGATGCTCCCGCTCTTCCGACAGTGGCGATTGCAGGGCACAAGAAACTGAAAGGCATCACGAACATCGTGCTCGACCATCACCGCGCCGCCGTCCTTGCCCTCAATCACTTAAAAGAATTGGGGCATGATCGTGTCGCTTTTATGAAGGGCAATCTTTTGAGTTCGGACGCGAAGGACCGCTGGGAAGCGATCTGTGAGGTTGCCGGGCAGATTGGCATGGCGATCGATCCCGAGTTGACGGTTCAGATCGATACCGACGATCCAACCCCGATGCTTGGATATCCTTTTGCCAAAGAACTCCTGTCCCGGCGGAAACCGTTTACAGCTTTGTTTGCTTACAACGACATTTCGGCGATTGGGTCGATTCGGGCGATTCAAGAGCAGGGTCTGCGGGTCCCGCAGGACATCTCCGTAATGGGTTTCGACGATATCCCCGGAGCCGCATTTCACAGCCCGAGTTTGACCACAGTTCGTCAGCCGCTCAACCGTATGGGAGAAGTGGCGGCCCAAAGTCTGCTCGAACGCATTGAAGGCAAGAAGGAATATCCGGCCGAGATTGCGATCGAGCCTGAACTCGCGGTGCGAGAATCCACAGCGAAAGCACCCGGCTCCTGCTAGCATCTCAAAGGTCTCCTGAGTCCTCGAAAGATCACCCAGAGCCCCATGCCGCCAACGGCCATCAGCAATCAAACGCAGTCTGCGAAAGCTCTATCCTTCGCTTCCTACGTTTCCTTCATCCCCATCGGGATTGCTACCGTACTGCTCGGACCGATGTTGCCGATCTTGTCGGCTCGATGGTCCCTTAACTATTCCCAGGCTGGCGCCCTCTTCACCGTTCAGTATGTAGCCTCAACCTGCGCCGTTGCACTCTCAGGGCTAGTCGTGTCGTTGCGCGGCTATCGCTTTGCCATCAAAGCCGGCCTCTTGCTCGTTGCCGTTGCACTCGGCTTGCTGCTCGAGGGGCCCGCGATTGTAGGTGTTCTGTGCATCGCAGCCTACGGAGCAGGCTTGGGCATCTCGGTCCCTGCCGCGAATCTGCTGGTCGCCGAAGTCAATGCCGCTCGTCGAAGTGCCGCTTTGAACTGGCTCAACTTTTGCTGGAGCGCAGGTGCCGTTGCCTGCCCGCTCTTGGTTTTCGTAGTGGCACGAACCCAGCAAACTCCGATGTTCCTAAGAGTTGTCGCAGTGTTGTCGCTTGGCATTGCTGCCGGCATAGCAATCATGCCAAAGGGAATTGTCGAGCCGTTGGCCAAAGTCGGAGACAGGTCCCCGGTCAAGGCTTTGATAAGCAACCATCTGGGAGCATTCACGGTAATCGCGATCCTCTTTTTCCTGTATGTCGGAACCGAGAACTGCGTCGGCGGTTGGGTCGCCTCGTATGCCAAGACATTGAGCGCGCCGCATACCGCCACCGCCCTGATCACGCCCTCTTTTTTCTACGCCTCGCTGATGGTTGGTAGGTTGTTGGCTCCATTTTTGCTAAGGCAGATTGAGGACATCAAACTCGCACCGGCAGGATTGGTCCTCGCTAGTGTGGGAACTGCATGTCTGTTGTTCTCTCGGGAACTATCGGGAGTTTTAGCAAGTGCGTGCGCGATTGGCTTTGGACTCTCTGCCGTTTATCCAATCACGATTTCCCTGTTGGGCCGTGAGTTCGGCTCGTCATCGACCCGCCTCGGTTCCACGATGTTCGTCTTGTCAAATATTGGAGGGGGGCTGCTGCCCTGGATTGTTGGAGTCTCAGCGACTCATTTCAACAGCCTGAAGACTGGATTGTTTGTCCCACTCATCGGATGCATCGCAATGCTTTTATTCTTCTTGCGAAAGTGGAGCCCACAACCGTCCATCTGAAAAGATGTGCAGTCGCCCGCTATCGCCGAACTAGCTTTGCTGCCAAGCGCCCCAGTCTCACGATTCGGTACAAAGGAAACATGCTTTCCGGCAGATGCACGCAAGCCCATTCTCCAGGCCCTGCCGTGAAGGCCAGCCGCGTCATGAACGTCAACCGGTCTGCCTTGCGTTCACGCAATCGGATCATGAATCGAAAGTAGCTGAGCGAATCGACGTCCGGTGTTGTTCCATTCAAAATCTGACTTTCGATATCTCCGGCGATTGTTTCCGCATGCAGGTCGGTCGGAAGACTCTCGTCGAGAGCAACCGGAATCGTAGTTTCAAGAAAACGGCGCCCCAGAATCGAACTGACTCGCAGGATTCGCACGATTCCAAGATCGGTTGCCCGAGCAGCTACCGCTTTCCAATCAACATGCGCAATGGCCATGATTCGCGCGAGGTCACAGATCCAGATGAGCCGCGCCCACATGTGCTTCGCCGCATGAAGAGCAAGGATGATGAATGAGTCTTCGAGAGAAGGTGTTCGCATCTTCCGGCCTGCGACGCATACGTCGACAGCCCGCTGGAACGCCCTCTCGATTTCAAAATCCACCGTATAGAACCGCGGCTGAATCGCCCATTGCACCTCAAGAAGATTCGGCCCCGCGGGCCCGTCAAAAGACAACTCATATCCTGATTTCAGAAACTCGCGCTCTTCAGCTTCGGAAAGCTTGGCGTGCGCCACATACCCCAATTGCAGAGCAGCTTCCCGAACGCGAGGCAAGTCCTGTGGAAGGATGAGCAGATCGATATCGCCCGACTGACGAAGGGCGATATCTCCGTAAAGCGACTCCGCGAGAGCGACCCCCTTGTATGGCAGTACTTGGATGTTGCGTTCCTCCATCGTTTCAACAACGCGAATCAGCTCGCGACACAAGAACAACGCTTTATGGAGATTGGCTAACTGTGCTCGCTCGAGGGCGGCCGACTGTACCGGAGGTACGTGAGAACGAACAGGCGCCAAACTCTGATGTAGCAGGGGCAAGACGCCATGCCGTTCGCCAAGTTCAAAGAGTCGGCTCCAGTTCAGGTCAGAAGTGATGAACTCGCGAAGAGGCTGCGGTTGCTTTCCTTCAGGATTCAACGAACAGCAGGCCCGCAGCAGGGACCATTCCAGGTCAGTTGCCGAGTCAGTGTCGACCATATTCGCCGTCTGCAAGGAGACCGAACTCTAGGCGATGGCGCCGGACCGGACCGCGCCGGAATGTGGAGGTATGCTGCGAATCTGGACGAGATTCGACGCTTTCTGCTTCTTGGCAAGCATATTAGCGGACGGAATCCCCGTGCGCGCGAATGATTTCTCGCAATCCTGCGAGGAAGGGCCGCGCATATTTCCTTCCATGTAGGCCAGACCGGGACACCTGGTACAACTAGCGACGTGTGAGCATGAGGTGCATGTAGTGAGATCTTTGAGCCGGATCGAACGGACGTCATTCATCTGCGAGGAATTGCGCCATATGTCCAAAAAACCCTGCTGTCGAACATTCCCGGTTGGTAGCGGAAATTGCACGCAGGGGAACACGTCTCCGTAGGGAGAGACGTAGCAAGCCGTGTGGCCGGCACTGCAGGGTGTCGCATCGAGCGCGTCGGCGCTGGATTCCGCAGCAATCGCGCAGAACTCGTCGACATCGCCAACCAGGGACGCATCCCGAAACACCTGTCGCAGCGCCTTCGAATCAACGCCCAGACCGACGGTCGATCGATTGCCATCCATCATCGGCGTGACGGTCGGGTCAAGCGTGCATTCGACGCCGAGTTCATTGGCGAGAGCTCGTACCCCTTGATAGTCCGCCATGTTCTGCGCCATCAACACGTTTGCGATGATGACCCGCAGCCCCTGGGAATGGAGGAACCGAATTGCATCTACGGATCGCTTCAGCGATCCTTTCACCAGCGTGATCGCATCATGCACCTCAGGACGATGCGAGTAAATGCTGACCTGGATCGATTCAACCCCGAGGTCGCGGATGCGTGCCGCTTCATGCTCGCGAATAAAAACTGCATTCGTCTTGAGTTTCACGCAGAACATCAACTGGCGTGCATATTCAAGAATTTCAAAGAAGTCTTTGCGAAGGAAGATTTCCCCGCCGCTCAGCGTGAGGATGAATACCCCCGCATCGGCCATCTCGTCGAGAAGACGTTTGATCTCCTCCGTCGTCATCTCACCGTGGTCGTCATGGTCGAGATAGCAATGGACACACCGCTCATTGCAACGGTAGGTGATGTCCAGCTGTACGTTGAGCGGAATATTCAGCCGCAACGCCTTTGCCGTCATCTCCTCTAGCAGTCCGCTCACCGCTTGCCTCCCGCCGCATGGGGCTGCGGAATCGGGTCTCCCGAGATCTGTAATATCTCGTGATCGGCCAGCTCTTTCACCAGCGTTTCGGCGTCTTGCAGCGCCTCGCCCGGAGTAACGTCAAATTCAACGCAAATCGTTTGAGTGACCACTTGGTCCAGTGGGGTTCGCCCATCCGCCGATTGCCACAGCAGTGTCGCTGTCCGGTTCAACGTGAACAGCGTTGAATCACGGCCAGACATGATCATCATTTCGCCATCGAGGCTTCGCGCGGCCACTTTGGGATTTCGCGCAAAATAAATTGTGGTCATTGAAACAGCTCCCAGACCCGGTCATCCGGAAAGAAAGTTAGCCGGAAAACCGGAACACGACTGGCAAATTCGAACGCGGAATCAAAAATAGATCGCACAAGTTCTTCATCTTCCGCAAAAAACAACAGATTCGATAACAAAGTCCGTGCGGCCTCGCCGGGCGACATTGGATCGATGCGATTCTCGGGTCCCTTGGCGAGGAAGTATAGCCCCGCGATCGGTGCAGACACGTTTTCGCCTAGCTTGGCCAATTCCCCCGTAAACGGAGTTCCATAGGCGACATAACTATCACCCTGCTTACGCACGTACGAGATCTCGTCCGTCAAAAGCGTGACATCGCTCGGCGCCAGGCGCGAAATCGTAGTCTTGCCGGCTTCAGATACACCAGAAAAAAGGAAAGCCCTTCCATTCCGGATCGCACTTGCAGAATGCAGAAGAAATCCGCCCTGTCTCGCCAAGGTTAACGTATGCACGATTCGCAGGACTGCATCGATCGAGTAGGGATTCGCACTTTGCCGGATCACGCCATGCCGCTCCGACGGTTCCCACTCCGCCCGGAAATCTCCTCGTTGGAAGGTCCACCGGCCTTCCTCCTGGGTCACACAGACATCAGCTTCCGAATCGGGGAAGCGATGAGGGCTCAGGTCTACGTCAAAGACAATCTCCGGTTCGCTGGACGATCCCGTATACCCTGCGTATCGCTTCTCGAGCATTGCCAGAAAGCCCTGATCTTCGGAATTGACTCGTACAGGCATCCCTCCAATCTCAATCACGAGCCCGGTAGAGTCAATTCGTGTCGTCAATGTTGCCACTCGCGCTCCACCTTCAGCTTAATTTGGCCGCTCTCGCCGCCGGAAGCTATGCACTCCCACCACGACGCGTCCCGCCATGTCGGAGCACTGGACCAGCGCCGCCACTGCGCGCTCGAAGATATGCAGCCTTCTTCGCGGCTTAATTCGCTTGCCGTCGCGCACGATCCCAGATACCTTCCCCAAGATCTTATCCTCGTCGACAGGAGGATCCGGTACAACCATCGAGTCCCCTCGCGTCCACACTCGTGGACGATTCTCTATTGCCCCTTTGCGTACAAGCCGATGAGCAAAAAGTCGATCATCCCGACTGACCAGAACGATGTCACCGTTTCGAGCCGACTCACCAGAAGTGCGTTCGATAACCAGTGTATCTCCGGGAAAGATCGTGGGGAGCATGCTCCAGCCCGTCACCCGCAGTCGGAGCGTTCCCGAAGACCGCAGGACTTCCTTCGCGAGTTCACACCGCAATGTGTGACCAACTGCGTCTGAAAAAGCCGAGGATTTCACTGATTTCGTCGATGACCCAGGCAATTTAGCAACAACCTAGCGATTCGAGGTAAAGGTTCTGCGTTCCGACTTACTTTGGCTGGAATCCGAGAATTCTACTCTTTCCCGAAACCTCGGGCAACGGGTCGGATGCGGCTGCATAGACCGAAGCTGAGGCCAGCCATTTCTTTTTTGAATGGCTCTTTAGTTCGCATTTTCAATCCTAACCCTTACAATAGATCAACTCCCTTATTAGCTTTCAACCGCAATTTTGGACCCAGTTGCCGAAGGCATAGGAATAGTTTGGACGGATACGATATGGCAGGAACCACGGATGAAGTTGTGCAAACAAGCGACGCTAGTGTCCTCACGCTGGAGGAAATAGCCAATCTGGCGGCGGAGGGAGGCCAGCCGGCCGAGACCCTGATGAACCTCGTCGCATTGATTGCAAAGAGGTTTCGCACCGATGTTTGCTCAGCATATTTGCTGGAGCCGGACCGCGCCAACCTCGTTCTCGCTGCAACCGTCGGCCTCCGCCGGGAATGCGTTGGAAACCTCCGTATGGGCGTTCATGAAGGCCTGACGGGGCTCGTTGCTGAACAAGTTCAGCCCGTCGCTGTGAGTCAGGTCAAGAACCATCCCAGGTTCAAGTACTTCCGCGACGCCGGGGAGGACGCCTATCAGTCCTTCCTCGGCGTCCCACTGATTGACCGGGGTGTCTTGCAGGGAGTCCTGGTCGTCCAAACGATCGAAGCCCGGGTTTTCAGTGAAGACGAGATCCGGATGCTCACGAAAGCAGCCGCGCAGGTTGCGCCGGTCGTCAGCGAGGCGCGGACTCTGGACCGCTTCATCGCTCCCTTGCAGGAAAGACTGTGGGCCCTGGCCCGCAATTTGTGGTGGAGCTGGGATCACAACTCTGCCAGTGTGTTTCTCGACCTCGACCCCGCTCGCTGGAACGAGCTTAACCACAATCCTATCGCTCTGCTCAACGAGATCCCGTTGGCAAAGCTCGAGACTCGTGCCGCCGAACTGATGTTGCACAGCCGGGTGAATTACGCCTACCGCCGGCTGCGCGAATACATGGAGGCGGATCGGACTTGGGGCACTCGGTACGCCGGTGTGCTCCGCCCACGTCCCGTAGCGTACTTTTCAGCGGAGTTCGGGCTTCATGAGTCCCTGCCCGTCTACTCAGGAGGTCTCGGTGTACTCGCAGGAGATCACATCAAGAGTGCTTCCGATCTCGACATCCCCCTCGTTGGAATTGGCTTGTTCTATGGCCAGGGATACTTCCGTCAACATCTGGATCTGAGCGGCTGGCAAAAGGAAGACTACCTCGAGACCGACGTCAACCAACTCCCCATGGAATCTGCGATTGGGAAAGACGGCAGGCCAGTCCTCGTTGAGATCGAAACTCGCAGCGGGCGCATCCATGCCAAAGTCTGGCGCGTCAAGGTTGGCCGTCGCGATCTGTATCTGCTGGACTCTGACGTCGAAGGCAATGCTCCCGAGGATCGTGAACTAACCTCCCGTCTCTACGGCGGAGATATCCGCATTCGCATTCGGCAGGAAGTGTTGCTTGGCGTTGGTGGCCTGCGCGCCCTAAAAGCCCTGGGGATTACTCCCGGCGTCCTTCACTTGAACGAAGGCCACAGCGCATTTGCAGTTCTCGAAGCCATCCGCATGCGCATGGAAGACGAAGGCATCGGATTCGATGCCGCGGTTCCACGCGTCTCCCGCGAAGTTGTTTTTACAACTCATACCCCTGTTCCGGCCGGGCACGACCGCTTTCACGCGAACCTCGTGGAAGAACACATTGGCCCATTGCGCGAGGCGCTCGGACTTTCCCAGGATACGTTGCTTGGCCTCGGCCGCGAGAACGCTACCAACTCCGAAGAACTTTTCTGCATGACCGTTCTGGCTCTTCGTCTCTCCCGCCGAGCGAATGCCGTTTCGGCGCTACACGGCGAAGTATCCCGCGCGATGTGGACCGGACTCTTCCGAGGCAAGCCCGAGGACGAAGTTCCCATCGGGCATATCACCAACGGAGTGCATGTGCCGTCCTGGCTGGCTCCGCAGATGTTCCGGCTCTACGATCGCCACCTGGGAACAGACTGGCAGCAGCGCGGAAGCGAAGCGAAAACCTGGCTCGGCATCGAGAACGTCGATGACGGCGAGCTTTGGGAAACACACCTGAATCTCAAGTCACAGTTGATTGAATTTGTTCGGCGCAGGGCCGTGGCGCAGGCCGAGAGACGTGGCGAGTCGCCTGAAGTCTTGCAACGGCTCGAACGAGTGCTCAGCCCCGACGCCCTCACGATCGGATTCGCCCGCCGCTTCGCGACCTACAAGCGCGCCAACCTGATTCTTGTCGACATCGAGCGTCTGGCCAACATGGTGAACGATCCCAACCGGCCAGTGCAGTTTGTCTTTGCCGGCAAGGCCCACCCACTCGATGAACCGGGCAAGCGAGTTTTGCAGCAGATCGCTGACCTCATGCGCGATCCTATGTTCCGCGACAAGTTCGTGTTCGTCGAAGACTACGACATCAACGTCGGCCGGCACTTCGTGCAAGGCGTCGATGTTTGGCTCAACAATCCGCGCCGGCCGCTCGAAGCTTCCGGTACCAGCGGTCAAAAAGTCGTGTTGAATGGCGGTCTCAATCTGTCTATTCTTGACGGCTGGTGGGCGGAAGCTTACGACGGAGCCAACGGCTTTGCCATTGGCCGTGGCAGAACCCATTCGAACATGAATGTTCATGATGCGCGAGATGGAGAAGATTTGTTGCGGGCCCTCCGGGAGGAAGTGATCCCGCTTTACTATCATCGCGATCGGGACGGCTTGCCGCGGGAATGGATCAAGCGCATGAAGCGTACGATCCGCACCCTGGGATGGCGCTTCAACGCCGATCGCATGGTGATGGACTACACGCAGAAATGCTACGTACCGGCAGCCGGCGGCACCTCCAGTGACATGCGCACGAACTTATAGACTGAGTGTGGCGTCAGGTTGCACTCATGAAACTCAGCTGAGTACCTTCTGAATCCGATCGAAGGCCCAGTCGATCTCTTGCCTTGAGATCGTCAAAGGCGGCGCTATCCTCAGCACACGATCGTGCGTCTCTTTGCAGAGCACCCCAGCCTCTTTCAGCGCCTCGCAGTAGGGACGCGCCGCCGAATGCAGCTCAATTCCGATCCACAGTCCTTTGCCGCGGATTTCCTTGACTACGGAACTCCGGAGCGTCTGAAGCCGATGCAGAAGGTAACTACCCATCTCTGCCGATCGCTCCACCAACTTTTCGTCAATCAAGACACGCAGCGCGGTTCTTGCTACGGCAGACGCGAGTGGATTGCCCCCGAATGTGCTCCCGTGATCGCCTGGGTTGAAAACGCCCAGGACTTCTCTGGAGGCGAGAACAGCTGAGACGGGATAGAACCCGCCTGATAGCGCTTTCCCGACGATGAGCATGTCCGGTTTTATGTCTTCATGCATGTACGCGAATAGCTTCCCGGTCCTTCCCAGGCCAGACTGTATTTCGTCGCACACCAGCAGCACGCGATTGTCTTTGCATATCTTTGCTGCTTCGCGTAGAAATCCCGCGGGCGGAATGATGATCCCCGCCTCTCCCTGTATCGGTTCGACAAGGAAGGCACAAGTGTTTGGCGTGATGGCTCGACGCAGCGCCTCCACATCTCCGTAAGGGATGACCTTGAATCCGGGGGTGAATGGTCCGAAGCCATCGCGGTACTGTTCATCCGTCGAGAAGCTCACAATCGTCACAGTTCGCCCGTGAAAATTGTTGGCGCACACGATGATCTCGGCTTTCCCGTCTTCAATACCTTTTACCTTGTATCCCCACTTTCGCGCCGCCTTCACCGCAGTCTCCACTGCCTCGGCCCCGGAGTTCATCGGAAGGGTCATATCGAATCCGGTAAGCTCATGAAGCTCTCTGTAGAGAAGCGGCAGCTGTTCGTTGCGAAACGCTCTCGATGTAAGCGTCACCTTATGAGCCTGCTCGATCAAGGTATGGAGAATCCGCGGGTGGCAGTGCCCCTGATTCACTGCGGAATACGCCGCCAGGCAATCGAGATAGCGATTCCCTTCGATGTCATACACCCAGACGCCTTCCGCACGCTCGATGACGACGTCAAGCGGATGATAGTTGTGTGCCCCAAACTGATTCTCCATGGCTACGAGTTCTTCGGACCGCGTCGCTTCGATAACCGGCATGAATTTCCTCTTTCTAAGGTCGATTGCCTTCCAGCAGCATGGTCAGAAGAGCCATGCGCACATATAAACCGTTTGCCGCCTGCTTGAAATAGAGCGCCCGTGGGTCGCTATCGACGGTCTTGTCCAACTCCACGGTACGCGGCAGCGGATGAAGAATCAGGGCATCGGACTTCATGTTTGCCACGGTTGAAGAATTGATCGAGTAGCGTTGCAGTTGATGCCAATCCCGAACCCGTTCCGGTCGAATCCGCGTTTGGTAGACAACATCCACTTCGCGGATCACTCGATCGATGTCTGACTCCAGTTCGTATCGTATGCCGTGCTCTTCCAGATACTCGAGAATGTCCGGCTTCATCTGAAGTTCAGGCGGACTGACAAATACGATCTTGACCCGCTCAAACTTCGCCAGGAGATAAGCGAGAGAACGGGCCGTGCGGCCTTTGTCGAGTTCACCAATGATCGCGACACTCAGGCCGTCCAACGGACGCTCGCGATAAATTGTGTATAGGTCCAGCAGCGCCTGCGTGGGATGCTGCCCGCCTTCTCCATCCCCGGCGTTGATGACCGGCACGCTGGACACACCCGCCGCGCGTTTGGCGCCGCCTGCTTCCGGATGCCGCACCACGATGACATCCGAATAACTCGCTATGATTCGTATAGAATCCTCAACTTGCTCCGCTTCGATCTCAGAGGAAAAGGCTCCGGCTTGTTCTGTGGAGAGAATCCGGCCGCCCAGCCTTTGCATCGCGGCCTCGAAGCAGAACCGCGTTCGGGTCGACGGACTATAAAACAACGTCGCGAGAATCTTGTTCTGGTACTCGAGAGTGCCCCCGCGAGCGACCACTCTTTCCATTCCCCGCGAACGGTTGAACAGTTCCATCAGCAGCGGAACCGTGAACTGCTGGGACTCGATCACGTGTCCGATCTTCGCGCTGTCGTACCGTGCCGCCGCGTCTCCGGGTTCCAGATTCTTCGTCGGCACAAATGCGGTATTCGACATCTCGCTACCGTCCTTTCACCGCTGATGACATCTCCATCGCCAGAGACGTAGTTATGGCATCGTCGGGCACAATGTGGGTGCCGGCGCGTCCAGCAACCGCATCACACATATGCTCGTACGAGGTGATGACGACACGCCGTCCTCCGGCCTTTAAGAACTGCAACGCCGACTCGATTTTTGGCCCCATGTTGCCCGGTGGGAAGTGCCCCTCCTGATAGTGATGTTCGAGCTCGGAAGCGGTCACGCACTTCAGCGCTCGTTGTGTCGGCTTCTTGTAATCGAGGTAGACGTAGTCTGTATCGGTCGAGATCGCGAACACGTCTACACCTAGCTGTGACGCGAGAAGAGCGGATGCCCGGTCTTTGTCGATCACTGCCTCAACGCCGTGGAGGTCGCCATTCTCACGGACCACCGGGATTCCGCCGCCCCCGCAAGCCACGACCAGAACGCCGTCGTCCCGCAGCCTGCGGATGACTTCCAGCTCCACGATTTCAACGGGCTCCGGCGAAGGAACCACTCGCCGATAGCCTCGCGCTGCATCCTCAACGATCTCCCAACCCAGCGACCGCTTGCGCTCTTCGGCCTGCGCCCGCGAGTAGAACGGACCAATGGGTTTCGTCGGATGCCGCATCGCTGGATCTTGCGCCGAAACGATGCTCTGTGTAACCAGGCTCACGACAGGCACATCCAGCCCAGCCGCCGTCAGTTCATCCCGGAGTGATTGAGAAAGCAAATAGCCGATCTCTCCTTGGCTGGCCGCCCCGCATACATCCAGCGGTTGAACCGGCACCTGATCGGCTGCTCGTTCAGAACGCAAGAGCTGTGCCCCCACTTGCGGACCATTGCCATGAGTGACGATGAGCCGGTAACCCTGCCGAATCAATCCGATGATGGCTGCCGCCGTGCACCGTGCATTCGCGATCTGCTCAGAAATAGTCCCTTTTTCGCCGGCGCGAATCAAAGAATTGCCGCCGACCGCAATCAGAATTGTTCCGACCTCAGATCTTGCAGGCGGTTTGTCGAAGTCGGTGTCGTGAAGCATGCGTCTCTACCTGGTTGCGGTCAGTTCATGCGTTCCCACAGTCGCTGGCTCGCCGACCTCTCGGTACTGCATCAGCTCAAGGAGAATTGCCTTTTGCGTATGCAGCCGGTTCTCGGCCTGCTGATACACCACGGAGTGCGGCGAATCGATGACCTCGTCGGTTACTTCAAATCCGCGATGCGCGGGCAGACAATGCATAAAAATCGCGTCGAACTTCGCATGACGGAATAGATCCGAATTCACCTGGTACGGAAAAAATATCTTGTTGCGCTGTTCGGCTTCCGATTCTTGCCCCATGCTGGCCCAGACATCGGTGTAAACAACGTCAGCGTCAGAGACTGCTTCAATTGGATCGTTCGTCAAGGTCAATGACGCACCCGTCTGAGAACCGCGCTGCGCGGCCCATTCCACCGCCTCTGGTTTGGGTTCGTACCCGGCAGGAGTTCCCACACGAACATGTGCGCCCAGCTGCGCGCCGGCAAACATCAGCGAGTGGCATACGTTGTTTCCGTCCCCTAGGAACGCGACTTTCAGGCCGGATAGCTCGCCCTTGATTTCCTGCATGGTCAGATAGTCCGCCATGGCCTGGCAGGGATGGCTGTAGTCGGTCAGTCCATTGACGATCGGAATGGCCGCGTACTCCGCCATTTTCTCGACGATGTCGTGGGCGTAAGTGCGAATCATGATTCCCTGCACCATTCGCTCAAGGTTCTTGGCGACGTCGTACAGACTTTCGCGCTTGCCCAAATTGATCTCCGCGTTGGAGAGATAAAGTGAGAATCCTCCCAATTGCTGGATGCCAACATCGAAGGAGACGCGCGTTCGCAGCGAAGGTTTTTCAAAGATCATCGCGAGCGTCTTCCCCTTCAACGCTCCCATGTGCGCGGTAGGATGTGCCTTGATCTCGTGCGCCAGATCAAGCAGATAGCGGATCTCATCCGGCGAAAAGTCACGAATAGACAGAAAATTATGCCGACCCATAGGGCTCACCTTTCCAATCGACCTGCCGTTCGCGCCGCGCCGAGAGGTGAGCGCAGCACCGCCGCCTGAACACCGTGCGGCCTGAGTGGAACCGAAGAAATTGACGAAGCTCTGGCAAGCTTCGAAAAGAAATCAGCTGGAAATGGATATGAAAAAACCGCAGGGCGGGGACCCAAACCACGTAGCTGCCGCTCGCTGTAGCTCATAAAGGCACGGCTACATCTCCTCTGATGATCTCGTTCCGCTTCTTGGAGTGGCAGTGAAAAGGGTCACTTCGGGGGGTGATGCCGGTCACTTCCTGCGCATTTGCGGAGGGAAGTCTATGCAGGTCTATCAGTTATGCGTCTAGAAGGGCGTATCCGACACGGCTACTGCGCCTTATCCACACCCGGCAGGCTCGGAACCCCTTCAGAAGCGAGGTCCCCAACTTCCTTTTCACCCGGGTGATTCCCATTGTTGTTGGCAGTCTCTTCCTGCGAAGCAGCTTTCTTGGGGGCGAGGAATTTCTGGGTGTTCAGGAGTGGGCGGCCCAGCGAAGCGTTGTAGCTGGTCCACGCGCCGTCCAACCCGGCTTCACGCTCGAACTGGGCGCGCATCGCCTCCATTTTGGAGTCCAGATCATCCAGGTAGTGGAGCATCAGCGCTTCGGGGAACATCGGCAGTTTCGGAGAGCCAAACTCGTACTGTCCATGGTGGCTGATGATCAGGTGCTCCACCATGGTCTTCAGTTCTTCGGGAAAGCCCGGCAGCCCTGAAAGCTTGGCCTGCAGCATCTCCAATTCGATGATCATGTGGCCGAGCAACTGCCCCTTCGTCGTGTACGAAAACGATCGGTTGTAGGTCAGCTCGTGAATTTTCCCGATGTCGTGCAGGAAAGCTCCCGTCAGAAGCAGGTCGCGGTTGATTTGCGGATAGTTCTGGCACATCAGATCGCAAGAGCGAAATAGGGAAACCACATGATCGAGCAGTCCCCCGATGTAGGCGTGATGCAGAGTTTTCGCTGCAGGCGCATTTCGGTACGCGCCTGCAATCTCCGGATCAGCCATGAAGGCCTGCACCAGCCCCTTCAGATGAGGATTTTGAAATCCCTGTACAAACCCACTCAGTGTCTGCCAGAGCTCGTCGATATTCTTGGTTGTCTTCGGGAGGTAGTCGGAATAATCAATTTCCGATTCTCCAAGCTTTCTCAACTTGTGAATCGTAAGCTGGAACCGCTGCTTGTACTTATTGATCAGCCCTTTTACTTTGAGGAAGTCATCCTGTTCGAACGCATCCAGGACATCGTCGACGTTGTCCCACATCTTGGCTTCCAGTTGGCCGCTGCGGTCTCCCAGAGTCAGCGCAAGATAAGGTTCTCCGGTTTTCTTGGGTTTTATCTGTTTGGTGACGACCACGAACGTCGAAGTAACAATCTTATTTTCGTGGCGGACACAATCACAGATATAGAAGTCCTTCATGGGCCGTCTGAGTATAAGGGATTCGTTTAGAGGATGCCCAATTTCTTCTTTTTCTTATTCAACTTCTTGGCATCCGCTTCCTTCGCTGCTGCGGTCTCAATCGGCTTGGTCTGATTCGGGCTCGCTCCCGAGTCAATGTAACCTGGTTTGATATCGATGTAGGCCTCTTCACGCAACTTGGTAAGGTAAGCCCGCAGAGCAGGTTGCAGCTTCGTGTAATACATCGCGTCCTCGATCTTCGGCAGGGCGTCTTTCATGGCGGGAATGCCTGCCTGCTGATGATCGACGACCTTCAGGATCACATAACCCTGCTTGGTCCGAATCACATCGGAGACCTCGCCTGCCTTCATGGCAAACGTCTTGTCTTCAAGCTCCTTTGCCAGTTGCCCGCGCTTGAACGCTCCCAACGCGCCGCCATCCGCCGCAGAAGGACCGTCTGAGTATTTCTTTGCGGTTTCCTCAAAACTTGCGCCGTCGTGGATTTGTTTCAACAAGTCATTCGCCTTCGCTTCCGCTGCACCCAATGCCGCAGCATCCGCAGCCTGTTTTGCAGCGTCCTCCTCGGGCGTACTCGTCTTGTTCGCGTCGTTACCGTCCGCGGGCTTAGCCGGATCAACCGTCTTGGGAGCAACGAGGATCTCGCTCAGCCGAATCGCTTCCGGTTGCTCCATTTCGGCTTTGTGTTCGTCGTAAAACTTCTGCTCTTCATCCTTGCTGATTGAGAGATGAGATCCGACTTCTTCTCCAATCACCTTTCGCGTGATGATCTGATTCTTTTGGGTCTGCTTGAAATCTTCCCAGGAGACGCCTTGCTTTTCAGCTTCTTTTTCGAGAGCTTCCATCGAGTCAAGCTTCATGTCTTTGCGCATCTGATCAAGCTGCTTGACGAGGTCGGTTTCGCCGGTGATCCCCAGATCTTTGCCCTTCTCGAGCAGCAGTTGCTGGTCGATGAGATCCCGAAGCACGTCCTTCTCCCTGTCGGAATACGCCTTGTCCGCGTTATTCGGATCTTGTTGCTTGACCTCCTCCTTCAGCTGGTCCTTGCTACGTTCAAACTCCGATCGGGTGACGATCTGGTTGTTGACGCGCGCGATGATTTCCTCGACGACCTGCCCTTGGGCAAAAGGTGTCACGCAGCTGATGGCAACGAGAAACAGCGAGATTTTCTTCATAACGGTTTAATTTTGGCGGCCCCGCTCTCCTAGGCTTGCGGGCGAAACGATAGGCTGAAGCCGATAGCCTATTCTACTACCGGAACTTCATTGCTTCTTATGGGTTCGACGCAAGCCAGGCTCTTTAGGTTGGCCCTCTCGCTAAGGCCTTAGGAGGTCCTCAACAGCGTTAGGGCTGTCTGATCATCACAAATCGGTCCACCATTGCGAAAACCGGTGAGCGAATTCAAGACCGAGGTACAAATTTCCTTCGCGCTTTGCGCGGTCACCGCCGCAAACACACTCTTGACTCCATCCAGCCCAAATTCCTCCGGTGGCCCGCCACTTCGGCCTTCGCATGCAACCACCCCATGAGAAACGAGCAGCAAAGCCGCCCGCTTCTCCATACCCACGATGCGAGCCTCCGCAGTCGCATGCGAAAACAGCCCCAACGGCAACCCGGTAGAAGTAAGCTCGGTCACGCCCGTGGCATCCCGCAGAAGGCCTGGCGTATGTCCTGCGTTCGCGTAGCAAAGCGTGCCAAATCTTTCGTGGTAGCAAGCGAGAAAAGCCGGGCAGGAAAGAACTCCAGCCGCCGCATCAATCAGCCCACGATTCAGGCGAAGGGTAAGCTCGGTCACGGCGTCAGCTTCATTCACGTCCTCAGTCGCCAGCAGTTCGGGCCCGGACTTTCTGAAAATATCCTGAGCCGTCGTCAGTACTTTGCGATTGTCCGTGCGGCGGCCGGCGACGTCCATGAGGCCAATCAGGACTCGTTGCGGACTTACCCGGATCGAGTCATAAAAATCGCCAGCGATCCGGTTCCCGACAAATACGGCCGCGATATCTGCACCCACAATCGACGGGAAGACTGTCGGTATCGGCTCTACCGCAGACGGAACATCTTCTTTGGAGGAACGAAACAGGGGACACATAGGCCGTACGCCGAAGCTAGCACAATAAGGAAGAGGGGTAAACACCGCCCGGACTGAAGTCAATGATGCTCAACGACTACTGAGTTCCGTATCGATCCGCAAGGTACCGCGCCAACTCGGACTCCAGCTGCCCGTAGTCAGAACGAATCGTGGCTCGCAGCGCCGCTTCTGTAGAGTTGCCTTGCGCGAGGCGCTGCAGAATCCTTTGCACGTCACTCATTCCATACGTGTCATTGATGTAGGAAATCGCCGCCAGCGACTCTGCATACGCAACATAAGCTTGTGCTCCCGAGAAGTTCATGAAGCTGCCTTCAAGCGCGTTGAGAGGGATCTGTCTTTGTGCTTGGAATAACTGCGAGAGTTGACGGCCGTCTCCGGATAGGCTTTTCGGCTCCAGAAACTGCGCAATTCCCTCATGAAGCCACATCGGACAGCGGCCGCCAGAGAGCTGAGTTACGAATGAATGGGCCAGTTCGTGCTTCAACACATGCGCCAACTCGGAATTCATCGAACTCACGCCGCTGATCGGTATCCGCAGCTTGCCGTCATTGATGGCTCCAGTCCAGGCGGGTGCGTGCGTCACATCAAAAAACTCCTGCTCGGTATATAGCGTCACCTGGATGTTATCTCGTGGCGGATTTCCCAGATCTCGCACCAGGTCGTCGTAGTCGGACTCAAGTGCGGTCAAAATCTGTCCTCGCAGTGCCTCACTGGTTTGCCTGCCCTCGTAGTGCAGGACGAAATGGCTGCTTTCCCCTTGCGAGAAATCTGACTCCGTATTCTGTTCTCGTTGGGCTTTAGCCAATAGTTGCTGCACCTTGTCGTCCGGGCGCAACGCGATCGAGTGCTTCCAGGAATCGACTGCATCTTTCGTGTGATCAGAAGAGAACTGTGCGTATCCCAGAATCGTGTACGCGTCCGGCGAATTCGGAGCGGAGCGCACGGCCCGTTCCGCATAAGGCAGGGCCCGGCTGGCGTTGCCGGTGCGGGTTAAAAGCGCAGCATAGTAAACAAGGATTGTGGAGTTGTCTGGCTGAAATCGCAGGGCATTCTCAAAATAGTCTCTGGCCCGCGCGATATTTCCGTGCTCGAACTCAAACTTGCCGGCGATGAAGTCGGCAGTCGCCGCCAGTTCCGCGTTCCCCTTGTTCTCCAACCCGGCGAGGGCATCCTCGTCAACCTTGCCGTCCTTCACGATCTTGGAGGCTAGGTCGCCTTCATGGGCTAGCGTGCTCCCCGTCGAGAAAGCCGGGAGGTCCACGCTATTCGCGGCTCCCGCACTCCGAATGGGCGTCCCTCCAGCGTCAATATGATCGACAGACGATTTCGGGATAGCGTATGAATCTTCCCCGATTTCATATTCGTAGCGATTTCCGTTTTCACGAACGTGGTCGACGACAATGTTACGGCCGTTCTTTAAGTGGATGGTGTCGGCACGTGCCTGAGTCAGAGACGAAGCAAGACAAGCGCATAAAATAATGACAGAAAGCCGCATTCAGGCGCATTCTAGCAACATAGGGCGCGCCCTCCACGTGACGAAGGTACTCAGACTTCATGCCGCAATCGCCGCATCCATCTGGCTTCTCAGCCTGGCCGGAGCGTTCTCCTTTGCCGACGATTCACCGAAGAAGCCTGCGGAAGCCCTCTACTTGCAACTCAGTCAGGTTGGCCTCGATCCGGCGCGCGTCTACCAGGTTCGTGGCGCGTCCATCAACCGCCCGGCAATTCAAATCACACTCGAAGACGGCACAATTGCCTTTACTCAGGACGTGATGGGACGAACCACGGGAGCTTTCTTCGAAGGGTACGGCGAAATCCTTCTAACCCCTCCCAACGAGGTCGAGCGCCGCTCGATGTCTTTGTTCACGGGGATGGCCATCTTGGAAGAGCGATTTGAAACTGCCTACTTCCGATTCGATGATGACGTCGAAGCTGAAATGCGGCCAGATCTTCGAGCGATGCAAGGATCAAAACAGGATTTCATCGACCGCTGGAACGGTGCCGCTCGAGAGTTGGCTGCCACGGACGCGATCCACTTGTTGATGACCTTCAGCCCGATGCTTCCCGTAACCGGCGCAACCAGCGCTGATCAGACAGGCGCCGCGCCGACCGACCACTTTCTTCGCGCTCGTCTGCACGGTTCCAAGCTTGGTGTCTTCGACGTGTACTTCGATTCAACGGCCCCTGAGGCTGTCCAGGTCGGCCAAGCCAGAATGGGCGAAGACGGAGTGACCTATTACGACGTGTGGGCCTCGTTTGCGCCCAACGATCAGAAGGCCGCCTCGCGGCACTCTGCTGCGGATTTTCAAAGCCAGGAAGACACTGGAACTCAGATCATAGTTCGCGACTACAAGATCGCGGCCGACGTGCAGCCTCCGCGACGGCTTCATGCGACCGCAACTCTACAGGTTGATGTACAAGAGGCTGGGTCGCGTGCGTTGCTTTTTGAATTGTCCCGCTTCCTCGTCATTGAAAGCGTCAAGGTAAACGGGAAGCCCGTAGAGTTCATCCACAATCCAGCGCTCGAAGGAACTCAGCTCTCTCGGCAGGGAAACGACATCGTGGCCGTAATTCTTCCGGCGCCCTCTCCCAGGACTAAGGGCATGGAGATTGAATTCGTATATGGCGGCGAAGTGCTGGCTGAGGCCGGGCCCGGACTACTCTACGTTGGAGCGCGTGGCATGTGGTACCCCAACCGCGGGATGCAGTTGGCTGACTTCGATCTAGATTTCAGTTATCCCCAAGGCTGGACCTTGGTCGCTACCGGCAAACAAGTTCAGAACTCACCCTCGACTCCTCCGGTATCAGGGCAGGTGCGCTCGCGATGGGTATCTGAACGGCCTATACCGCTCGCCGGATTCAACCTGGGCAAGTACCGCGAAGCGATTGCCCATGCCGGCGCTGTAAGTGTCGAAACCTATGCGACACAAGACGTGGAAAAAGACTTCCCAACCGCACACATTCAGGTCATCAATCCTCAGCCCCTCGATCCGGTAATCGTCAGGCCTCCCGAAGTCGTCGCACCGACCAGGCCTTCCCCCGCGAGGAATGAAGAGATCGTCGCCCAATCCGCGGCTCGAGCCATTGATTTCTTCTCCGAGCGCTTCGGCCCTTTTCCTTACTCTCACCTTGCCCTGACCCAGTTGCCCGGGCGTGACAGTCAGGGCTGGCCCGGCTTGGTGTTTCTCTCCTCGTACGCATTTCTCACAGACGCAGAGCGTGAACAGCTGCATTTCAAGCCGTATCGTGTGTTGATCCAGCAATCGATTCCAGCCCATGAAACTGCTCATCAGTGGTGGGGAGATCTGGTCGGTTGGGTCGGTTACAGGGACCAGTGGCTCTCCGAAGCACTGGCCAACTACTGCGCACTCATGATGCTGGAGGAAAAGAATCCCGCGGGTTTTCAAGTCCTGATGGACCGCTATCGCGAGGATTTAACGGAAAAAAATGCCGACGGAGTCGCGCCAATGGAAGCCGGACCCGTCACCCTGGGAACCCGTCTCATCTCATCGCACTTCCCCGAAGGCTACGAAGCCATCAGCTACGGAAGAGGCACGTGGCTGTTCCACATGCTGAGAATGATGTTGAAGGATGCGGCCTCCGACAACCCCGCTTCGCAAGTACCGACTCTCAACGACGACCCGTTTATCCGCGCTTTGAAAACAGTCAGGGATCACTATCAGGGAAAATCGATCACCACTCAGGAGCTTCTGGCTGTGTTTGCAGAAAACCTTCCTCCGTCTCTGCGCTACCAGGGGAAGAATTCCCTGCAGTGGTTTCTCGATGGTTGGGTGAACGGCGTGGCCATCCCGAAGCTTGAACTCAAGAGTGTAAGGTTCACGCCGAAAGGAAATTCCATAACCGCAACTGGAACGATCTTGCAGAAAAATGCGCCGGTGGATCTCGTCACCTCGGTTCCGGTCTATGCGGTGATGCCTGGCAAGGCTCAGGTGCTTCTGGGTAGAGTGTTCGCGGATGGAGAGGAATCCACCTTTCGTCTCTCGGCTCCGGCGGGCACGCGCAAACTCCTTCTGGATCCCCACGACACAATCCTGTCCAACTCGAAATAAGCCTACCGATATATGGCGCGAACCAGCGCGTGGACCTCGTCCATGTAGGAATCGAGTTCGAACGTCAGCCGCGCCCAGTCGAATGTCGCCAGTGACTTGCATTCCCTCGCGAGTACTGCGAACCCTCTCTGCTCGAGAAGGCTCACCTCGCGAGCTTCGATGAACCCATAATTCAGTCGGGTCATGCGGCATAGCAGATCGCTCAGTTCGACGACTGCCACCAGTCCAGCGTGTTCCTTTGGCTCTTCCGACGAGTGGTGCGAAGACACGACCTCCCGCAGTTCCGGAGATAGCTCCCATCGATCTGCAAGCAATCGGCCGCTATCGCAGTGATTGAATCCTAGCGTTTCCTGCTCTGCTTCGTGTAGAGGAATCCGCTCTCGGCGCGCCAACTCAAATGCAGCCCCGAATTCCTGCGGTAGGGCCCACAGGTTCGCGATGATTCCCAGATCATGAAGCAGTCCCGCAAGGTAGGCCTTGCCGGGATCCACACACGATATTTTTCGCGCGAACTGCCGGCATACCAGAGCACATCCGAGCGAATGTTCCCAAAACACAACCGGATCGATTCCGCTGCATTCCGTCGGCGTCAGCCGGAGCACGCCGCACGACATCGCGATATCGGCGACCCGCTGAAATCCTAGTGCGACCACCGCTCCCCGCAACGATTCAATCTTCTGCCAGTTTCCGAAAAGCGCACTGTTCGACATTTGCAGGCATTGCGCCGCCAGGGACTTATCTTGGGCAATCATGTCCGTCACCTTCTGCACGTCGAGGTCTTCGACCGGCTGTTCCAGGTAGCGCAGAAGTGGCCCCAGCACCGCAGGAATCGTTGGAATCTGTTTCAGACTCTCGATACGTCCCAGCAGACTGGCTTTTTTCTCAGCGGAAATCATGGAACCTGCTTTCCCGATTGCGGCCGCTCTCCCTTTACATATGCCGTTGCTCCCGGCAGGTGGACCAGGCGAAATTCGTCACTGACTCCATAAAGCGACTCAGAATGCCCAAGCAAGAGATACCCATGCGGCAAGAGATTGTTGTAGAAGTGCTGAATCACGCGGCGCTTCGAAGAAAGATCGAAATAGATCAACACGTTGCAGCAAAGGACGACGTCAATGCTCTTCATGAAAATCATTTTTGCGTCGTCAGAAAGATTAAGCCGGCTGAAGTTCACATTGGCACGCACGTGGGGCTGCACCTGAAGTTGATCTCCAGCGAGTGAGAAGTATTTCTGGCGATAGTAAGGTGTCAGGTTACGCGTGCTGTACGAGCCATAAACGGCGTTTTTCGCATGCGCCAGCGAACGCTCGTTGAGATCCGTCGCAAGCACTTCTACCGTCCAATCTTTCAGCAGCCGGGTTGCTTCCTCCAGCGCCAGAATGCTCAACGTGTAGGGCTCCTCCCCTGTCGAACAGCCGGCACTCCAGATTCGCAACCTGCGTAATGGAAGTTTGGCTCTTGCCTCGAGCACCTTGGGGATCACGATCTGCCGCAACGCATCCAGCTGCGGCATGTTGCGAAAAAAACACGTTTCTCCGATCGTGATTTCGTTGAGCAGAGCGATCAGCTCAGCCTGTCGTTGCGGCCGCACAGTCAGAAACTCGAAGTATTCCTGCAAGCTCTGCGTCGCCAGTTCTTTCATGCGCCGCCCGCAACGATCCTGCAGTAGACGGAGCTTGGTATCTGGATGAAAGATCCCAGCCACCTGGTAGATGAGATCGCGAATCCGAATCAGTGCCGGATCGGGTGGGCCGACTCCGGATAGAGCGGAGCTCGTTGCCGCGGCAGAATTCATGCTCCTGCTTTCCGGTACGCAGAATGGAAGCGATTGGGTGGTCTCACCTCGGTTTCATCGGCAATTCGCCGAGTACCTTTACGCGTTGCGGGTGAAGGGCTAACCCCGTGAATCACTTGACTGCGGGAGAGGGCTTTTCGTGCCACCGCCGCTCGGTCCGGCTGCTCAGAACCACGACATCCACGCGTCGGTTTTTTGCGCGTCCCTCGGCGGTATCGTTGCTTGCAATGGGATGATATTGCGCGTAGCCTGCCGCCGATAACCGCTCCGGCGGTATGCCATATCGAACGACCAGCAATCGCACCAGCTCCGAAGCTCGTGCTGTCGAGAGTTCCCAATTGGAGGGCATATTCGCGGTATGAATCGGCACATTGTCTGTGTGGCCTTCAATTCTCAGCCCGCAGGAGCGAGACCCGAGAATTGTCGCGATGCGGTCCAGTGCGGGCAGCGCTCCGGGTCTAAGCACGGCAGAACCACTGTCGAAAAATCCAAACTCGCGCAAACTGATCACCAGCCCTTCGCGTTCGCGGTGTAAGGCAACGGTTTGCATAAGGATCTCAGAGGCAAGGGCCTGTTTCAGTTCGGATTCCAGGTCGACCAGGTTATTCTCATTGGCCGCCTCATCGTCAGGCTCGTCTCGCGGCTCGTAGGCCGGCTCATGAGGACTATTCTTCTTGAACTGTTCGATCGCCTGCAGCGCCTCCGCCGTTGGCTGGGCGCTGTGGACGTCAGCTTCCGGAACTCCGAATTGCTGGAACGCCTCCTGAATTGCAACCGCAAGTTTGCCGATCTTCGCTCGGTCGACCTGTGCTGCGGCGTACAAGACCACAAAAAACGCGAATAAGAGGGTGATGAAATCGGCGTAGGAAACCAGCCAGCGTTCATGGTTCGCGTGCGGACGCGTTCGCTTTCGCCGCATCATGACCGAGGACCTTCGGCTTCCCCGCGTTTGTTGGATCGGTGCGCTTCAATCAGGAAACCCAATAGCTTCGTTTCCAGCATCCGGGGATTCATCCCTTCCAGGATCGAGGCCACTCCCTCCAACGTTATTTCACGCGTAATTTGTTCTTCTCGAATACGAAGCCGCATCTTCCCGGCAATCGGCAAATACAGCAGGTTGGCGGAGCCCACGCCGTAAATCGTGGCCACGAACGCCACAGCGATCCCGCGGCCGACTTCATCAATCTTGTCCAGGTGCTGCATCACCTGAATCAGGCCAAGCACCGCCCCAATGATTCCAATCGTGGGTGCAAACCCGCCGGCCGATTCAAATACCTGCGGTACCCGCTCTTCGTATTCCGCCTGGTTCTCCAGTTCCAGCTCCATCATCTTGCGAAGTTCATCCGGCTCCGTTCCATCCACGGCAAGCATCAACGACTTCCGCAGAAAGGGGTCTTGAATCGTGTTTAGATCTGCGTCCAGCGAGACGATGCCTTCTTTCCTCGCTTTCTGCGCATATTGCACCAGTCGCGTGATCGTCGGTTCCGCCATGGTCTTCGGTGCAACGAAAACTGATCCCAGTCTTCGAACCGCCGCGAATATGACCCCTATCGGGAATTGCAGCATGACCGCTCCAGCAGTCCCGCCAAATACAATCATCGCGGCAGTGGGCTGCACCACCTGGCGCAGGTTGCCGCCCTCCAGCAGCAAGCCGGCGATGATCCCTCCCATGGCGAGGAGAACGCCGAACCAGCTGGACTTATCCATGTTTACTTCTCCGACCCATGACTCCCGTGGCTCGTGACCCTTGGTTCAGCGGTTTGCGGCGAAGATGGATCCCAACAAAGATGCAGACCCTCCAGAACCGACTTTCGGAACTGGATCATGCGAGCCAGAACATCCGCCGACTTTTCCCGCACTACGATTTTTTCTCCTGTCGTGAGCGTGACAAACGTATCCGGCGACTCCTCTACAAACTTGATCAGATCCGAGTTCACCAGAAACTGGGTGTTGTTCAGGCGCGTCAGCTGAATCATGCTTTCTTTCCAAGCCGCACGGAACGTATTGAACGCAATGCAACTTGAGTGGGAAATCGGCAAAGCACCCGGCGAGCTTCACGGCCGGCCCGGCGGGCGAGGTTACGGCGGATTACTTCTGTCTGCAGTAGTTGGAGCCGCCATTGCTAAAGAAGGCCGAGTCAGGGCCGATAAACACAACAGAAATTCGGGGTTCCGCGAGCGGCATCGCAGCCGGGCTTCGCTGAACACCTAAGAGAAGTCTTAGGAAACCGAAAAATCTCAATCGAGAAGGAGCGGCTACAATGCCCATTGGAATCCTGAACAACATCGCTTCACTCTCCGCAGAAAATCAGTTGTCCATCACTAACAGCAACCTGCAGAGCACGCTGTATCAGTTGTCTTCGGGCTCTCGCATCAACAGTGGCGCCGATGATGCCGCCGGCTTGGCCATTGCGAACGGCCTCCAGGCGAACATTACAGCTCTCACACAATCCGCCCGCAACGCTAACGACGGTGTCGGCATGTTGCAAGTCGCCGACGGCGCGTTGGCACAGGTAACGACTCTTCTCAACCGTGCCGTTACGCTGGCTACTGAATCATCGACCGGGACAGTCTCGGACGCCCAGCGGCAGGCCCTGCAGTCAGAGTTTGCCCAGATCAAGGCCGAAATTGACCGCATCGGCAACAACACCACCTACAACGGATCGCCCGTATTTGCTGGCGGATCCACGAACTTCAACCAGCTCTCGACCGCCGTCACCAATGCGGCCGGCATGGCCACTGCGGTGACCGGTAACCTCACAGTGAAATCGTGGGACAGCACCGCCGGTGCCTATGGAGCCGTACAAACCTTCAACGCCACCACCTCTGACTCCAGTAGCGGAACGGTGGGCGGCTTGATCGAGAACATCAACAATTCCAAGACCGGCTTGTTTGCCACCCTCGACAACACCGGGAACCTGGTGGTGACCGACTCCCAGAATCGCGGCACTACCGCTGCAACCCAGTTGACCGATGGTGGCGCGACTACCCTGCAAGTTGGGGCCGACGGCGCGGCTGAGACTCTTACCAACACCAGTACCGCCAGCAGCATGAGCGTTTATCTCACCGATTCCACAGTGTCCGGCAGCAGCCAGATTGCGGTCTCGCTATCCGCATTCAGCAGCTCGAACATGAACGGAATCAGTCTTGCGAACGACAACCTGAGCACGCAAGGTACCGCACAGACCGCATTGACCGACATCAACAACGCGATCGCCCAAGTCGCGGCTCTGCGCGGCCAGCTCGGCGCCAGCGTCAACCGGTTGCAGAGCGCCAGCAACGTCATCAGCAACCAGGTCCAGAACCTGACTTCGGCAGAAAACGGCATCGTCGCCGCCGATATTCCGTCCGCAGTCGCAAACTTGACCAAGTACTCCATCCTGGAACAGACGGGTGTCTCTTCTCTGGCCCAGGCGAACCAGCAACAGCAGCTCGTCTTGAAGCTGTTGCAATAAGTGATTCTGCCGGAGAAGGCGGCGTCCCCGCCTTCTCCGCTTCATTCCGGAGCTCGCCATGAGCATGAATCCGGCAAGCGTTCGACCTGAATTGATCTCGCCCGCTAGCGACCTTCATCCACAAGCTCCTGTGCCGAAAACTGCTTCTCCGACTCAACCATCCATCGGACCTGATTCGGAAATGGTTCCAGAACGGAAACTTGAGCCAGCGAAGGACGAAAAAGACTCGGCTCCGCGGGCGCAAGATGCAGTCCAGGTGCAACGAGAAACCGGAAACCAGATCGTGATCAGGTATCTGGACCGCTGCGGACAGGTCATCGTCCAAGTGCCGAGTTCTCAAGCGCTCGAACTCGAAAAAGCGATTGAACAGGCGCTCGAGGCCCAGCAAGTAAGCCAGGCCGAATCGCACAAGCAAGCAAACTGCCCGGGAGGATCAAACAATGGGTATTAGCCTGAACCCCTACACCCTTCTCAGCGGACAAGGGCTGGATGTGACGTCTTTGGTGAACCAGATCCTGAACCAAAAAAGCGGACAGCTCTCGGAATGGTCCAGCGAACAGACCCTTTTGCACACGCAAGCCGGTTTGCTCACGACGATCAACAGCGACCTGACCAGCCTGGCAACCGCCGTCACGGCACTCTCGGATCCGTTGGGTGTGTTCGCGGCTCAGTCGGCTGCTTCCTCGGATTCCTCCATCGTCACCGCGACCGCGGATGCCGCCACAACTGCGGGAACACACAACATCGTCGTAACCAATCTCGCGACGGCCGGACTGGTCTATACCGACAGTGTCTCTGGCGGGGCTGACGCTTCCATCCTTCCAGCAAACGCGGCGCAAGCCGACCTGAAGTTACAGATCGGAGGCGACAAGGGTACGACTGCCGATGTTGCAATCACCGCCGGAAAGAACGACACGCTTTCCACGCTCGCGGCCTCCATCAATCAGCAGAGTAGCGCGGAGAACTGGGGCATTCAGGCGGCGGTCATCACTGACGCTACCGGATCGAGATTGAGCATTACCAGCCAAGCCACGGGCACTCCTGCTGCTCTTTCGGTCGTGAGTAACACAACCAACTTGAGTTTCAATCCACCGTTGGGCGGCGTGAACGCTTCGTTGACCATCGATGGCATTCCCTATTCAAGCGCAACGAATAAGATCACCGGCGCCATCCCGGGAGTGACGCTGCAATTGTCGGACGCAGCGCCTGACACTAGCGTGCAAATCACCGTTGGAAGCGATACTTCCAAGATCAGCGACGCCGTCAATACATTTGTCACAGCTTACAATCGCGTGGTCAGCGACATCAACGAGCAATACCTCGTCGACCCAACAACGAACACCGAAGGGCCTCTGGGATCTGACAGCTCGCTTCGAACCCTGCAAAGCATCCTGCTGAAAGACATTACCAATTCAACTTCTGGTAACAGCGGGCTCGTCAACCTCGCGGCTCTCGGAATCAATATGAACGATGACGGGACATTGACCGTGGGCACGACTCCCTCCGGTCAGACGATGAACCGGGTATTGCAGAAAAATCCAGAAGCCTTTCAGGCCTTCTTCCAGAACGACAGTTCCACCGGCTTTGCCAACCTGTTCCATCTCGACCTGGTCAATCTGACCGACCCGACTGACGGATTGCTCAACGTCGATCTGGCGCAAAACAAAGCCCAGCAGGAGAACCTTAGTGACAGCATTACGAAGTTCCAGGACCAGTTGGCCGAGCAGCAAAAACAGTTAACTGCGCAATTCAGCCAGGTCAACGCCTCTTTGCAGGAATACCCGATGCTGTTGCAGCAGGTCACGCAGACTCTCGACACGCTTGGCGGAAGTTCGAGCAGCAACAAGAATTCGTAACCCCCAGGCATGGAGGCGTCATGAATGCTGGACTGTCCTATCGCGAAGCCGCCGTCGCCGGCGCAAGCCCTGTACATCTCGTTGTCCTTTTGTATCAGCAGGTAATCGGAGATTTGCGCGCAGCTCTTCAGGCCCTCGGTCGAGGTGACATCGAGGGCCGCACGAAAGAAATCAATCACGCTCTCCAGGTCATTGGACACTTGCAAGCAACGCTGGACCGCGAGCGTGGCGGAAAGGTGGCTGAGAATCTGGCCCGCTTTTACGCCCAGGTAACGCAGGGACTGATGGAAGCCCAATACAAACAGTCTGCCAGCGCTCTGGAAGAACAAATCGCCAATCTGATGCTCGTCTACGAGGCTTGGTGTGGCGTCGAGAGTTCTCTTACGGACCATCCTCAGCCGCAAGATGGTACGCCCGTCCAGCGCGAACCGGGCGACTGGAGCGCATGATGTCTCAAATCAGTTCCGAACTACTCCTCCAAGCGTTCCGCGAATTCAACCGACAAATCCAAACCAGTCTTGAAGAGCTGTCTCCGGAGGGCGAATCTGCGCTCGCTGCAACCCACACCGTTATGTCAGCCATGCTCGCGCTTCTGTCCCGGATCCAACCTCTCCTTCCGCTGGCCGCGCAAATGCAAGTACATCCCCTCAACCAGGAAGTCTCGGAATTCCAACGTCTGGTTTCACGGCTGCGCGATTTGCTGCCTGGTCTCCAGGCGAGATTGCTCCACGAACGGGAACGGATCGACCAGGAAACAGTCCGGCTCCGCACTGCCTTGCAGTGGACCCAGGGCTCACGCCAGACTTTATAATCCCGCGCGCTTTCTGGCCCAACACCGGCGAATGTCTCACTTCAGATAGTCGAAAAGATTGTTCTGTTGCGTCTTGCTGATGGCCTCCAATGTCGCTTCGCGGGAGGTTTGCGCATTTACGAGGTCGCTCAGGACCTTCGACAGATCGGCTCCTCCGATGGTGTTCGCCTGTTGCGCCAGCTGGGTCTTGTCGCTGTTCAGATATTGCTCCTGCGCATTGAGCTGGTTGATCGCGTTCCCATAAAACACGCGTTGCGTATTGATGTGCTGGTAGGCATCGCTGACTGCATTTACTGCACTATCAATGTTGGCGCCGGTTTGTAAGCCCGCGACGAGATCCTGTAGCGCCTGAAAGACATCGTGTCCAGTCCCGGAAAATAACGCTGCGCCGGGAAGATTCGTGGCGACGCTGAGATGGTTTCCGACGGTCACGCTGTTCTGGCCGGAATTTCCGGCATAACGCACGCCCGAAGACGCAGTGGGATCCGCAACGTAAGGCGGATCTTGGGTTGCGGTTCCGGCAAAAACGAATCTGCCCTGGTACGAAAGGTTCGCCAGGCTCAGGATTTGCGACTGGATTCCCTGCACTTCCGTGGCGATCGCCGCACGATCGGAACTACTCAGGGTCCCATTCGCCCCTTGTGTGCCCAGGCTGATCGCCCGCTGCAAGCTGGTGATCACCGCGCTCAGTGTGGAATCTGCATTCTGCATCTCTCCTGAGATAGCGCTAATGCTGCGCAGAAACTGGTCCGCTTCAGCCGATTGCCCCGAATTGCGCACCAGCATCGCCGCTCCAGCAGGATCATCGGAGGGGACGGCGATGCTCTCTCCCGACGCAGTCTCGGCGAGATCGCGATTCAACTGGCGCTGGGTTCCTTCGAGAGCCGCCAGCAAGTCCGGCAGGGGATTCGGATTCACTCGCACGGTTAGCCCGCCTTCATTTGAATCACGTCCTGCATCATCTGGTTGATCGTGCTGATCACTTGCGCCGATGCCGAGTACGCCTGCTGATACCGCATCATGTTAGCGGCTTCTTCATCGAGGGAAACGCCCGATACGGACGCCCGCTGATCCTTGAGCTGCTGCAGGACGAGTTCCGACGCGCTTTGCTCCGCCTTCGCGCTGGAGGAAGCGTCTCCCACCCGGAAAACAATCCCCGCATAGTAGTCGGTTGGGCTTTGTCCCGCGACCATCGAGGCATCGCGAAGAGCATAGAGAGCTTCTGCATTCCCGTTGTTGCCGCCCGTTCCGTCGGAGCTCGCCGCGATCAGCGCAGGATCGGTCATCGCTACCGACAAACTGGCCGCCGCTCCGGTAGCCGCGGGCGGATTAAAAAGGTATTGGCCGGCACTCGAGTTGCCGTTCAGGTCGTAGCCAGCCACCTGCACCCCATTCGCCGCATTCGCCAGTCCCGCTGCCAGCGTATCCAGATCGGCCTGAATCGACGGAATCTGCTGATCCCTGGCTTTCAGAATCCCTCCCAGTTGCCCGGACACGATCGTCGATGTGATGTCAGCTCCCTGGGAAAAAATGTGCTGCGTGCCTGAAGAATCCAGGCTGGTGGAGAGTGGATACTTGTTCTGGCCGATGACCAAGGCCGTCCCGCTTGCAGTCGTCAGGGTCAGCGAGTTGTCAGATGGGATCACAGAAACATCGACCAGGGACGAAAGCTGATCGATTAGCGCGGAGCGCTGATCCACGAGCGTTCCCGCGCTTTTTCCGGCATTCTCCAGGCTGCTGATTCTCCCATTCAGGTCCGAAATCTGGCCGGTGAGTTCGTTGATCTGGCTCACCGTCTGCTCCACGCTTTGGTCCAGACTGCTGCGCTGTCCAATGAGATTGTTGGCCGCCTGATTGAAGGAACGAGCGAGATTGCCCGCCGCTGTCAGAACGGATTGGCGCAGCGAAAGGTCGGCGGGACTGGCCGAGAGCTGGTTCACGCTGTTGAAGAAATTGGAAATCGCAGTACCAACATCGGCCGTAGTTGTGGTGAAGCTCGCCTCTGTCTGGGACAAGGCCGAGACCAGTGCGCTCAATTCCCCTTGCGACTGGCTCTCGTGCTGGATCTGCGACTCTAGAATTTCGTCCCGGACACTTTCGATCTTCAAGAGGGTTACTCCCGTCCCCAAAGTGAGCGGATCGATGACGACCGGATTGCTGGTCGCAAGCACAGGAACCTGCCGCGAATAGCCGGGGGTATTCACATTGGCAACGTTATTGCTCGTTGTCTCCAGCGCGCCCTGCTCGGCGGCCAGCCCGCTCAATGCGATGGCTAGACTTGCGTTGAGGCTTCCCATAGATTCCTCGCTTGCGGCAAAGAACGGTCCCGGAGACGATCGGAACCGCTCACCGCAATTGCGGCGTAGCCTGATGTCGATACCTGCGCCGCCCTGTAGATGAGAAACGATTGTTCCCAGAGTCGGCGGCTGATGGAATACTGCAGCTTCGCGTCCTCAACCACTCTCCGGACTTGTTGCCTCATGGACACGATCGTTCGCTGCAGAGCCCCGGTCTTCGTCTGAGCCAGAACTCGAATCTCGCGCCATTCCTGAACAACCACCTCGATCATAAGAGCCTGTTTTCTTAGAACCGCCTCAAATCCCGCAATGTCTTTGGCCAACAATCGGCTCCGGCCTTCGATGAGAAGCCCCTGTAGCTCTTTCAGCCGCGAGCTGAACGCATCGTTCGGGTCGAGCGTGTTGCCAGGAAAATTCAGAGAATTGGGCATGTCTCGGTAGCCTCCCGCTCGCGCACGTTCGGGTCGCTCAGCCCAGGAACGACAGGCCCTCGTTATGCAGCATTGCACCGGCGATTTGCTTGGCATCGGACTGATACTTACCGCTGCGCACGGCCTCTCTCAACGCTTGAACCCGTTCACTCCTGACTTCCGGCAATTGCATCGCCTGCGCTGCCAGCGACTGCACCTGGACGTGGGAGCGCGATAAGACAGCCTCATCCTCGGGTTGCGACGCCCCGCCCGCGGAATTCGCTGGGGAAGCGGCTGTCCGCGTCGTCGACAGATCCGTGTCTTTAATCTGCGGCCCATAGTGGAAATCGATTCGCATAGCCTTCACCTTTCTACCCTTCAACCCCTTGCAATTGAATGATCGGCGCCCCGTTAAAAATCTTTAATCGCGTTTCGGGTTTCTCCCATGCGAACCTGTCTGTGGTTCTCATCTCTTTCTATCGGCGGATGTTGCCAATACTTGACCCTGGTTGGCCCTGGGCCGTTGAATCTTTCATCACCACGGGGAGCTTACTTTCGTGCGGCAAGTGCCTCGCAATCATGGCTGCAATCCCCAAACCGCCTTTCTCAGCCAAAGCACTTCCCACTGCCTGCGTGCCCAGATAACGGTAGTCACCGCTCCCGGCCGTCGTGTCCTGATCGCCGAGGCCGACAAAGGACCTCTCCAGGGAATCCAGAAGCGATGCGATGAGATCCGCCTCAAAGTCCCGTGCCGCCGCTGCGCCGCGGCCAGGAGAAAGGGAAGGTCCTCCAGGATGAACACCCCGTGCGCCTATCGAAGACACCGCAGGAATCGAATCCACTAGATCACCTCCAGCTCGGCATCCATAGCGCCGGCTGCCTTGATTGCCTGCAAGATCGAAATGACGTCGCGTGCCGTAGCGCCGATCGCCTGCAATCGCGACACCAACTGTTCCACGCTCGCGCCTTCACTCAGCTCGATATTGCGTGCGGGAGCCTCTACGGCCTTTACGCTCGTCTGGGGCACCACTTCCGTCTGCCCGCCGGCGAACGGATTCGGCTGCGATACCGCTAATGCGGTCGAAACTTCGATCGAGAAATTTCCGTGCAGAATCGATACCGCGCCCAAATGCACATCCGCACCCATGACAACCGTTCCGGTGCGTTCGTTCACCACCACCTTCGCCCGCCTCTTTACCTGTACTTCCAGGTTCTCGATTCGCGCGATCAGCGCCGGAACGCCTATTGACGAATTCTCGGATAGCTTGATGTCAATCCGGCGGGCATCCACCGCCGTCGCAATCGGCTTCGGTCCCTGCAGATTAATCACCGATGCCATCGCCTCTGCCGTTGAGAAGTTCGCTTCGTTCAGCAAAAGGGACAGATGATCCAACCCGGCAAAACTCAGCGAGCTGTCGCGTTCCACGAGTGCTCCGCCAGGAACGCGCCCGACTGTAGGATGGTTGACCTGGCGCGAGTTTGATCCTGATCCGGCGCTATAACCGCCCAGAACAAGCGGCCCCTGCGCCGCGGCAAAGACCTGCCCGTCCGCCGCATACAGCGGAGTCAGCAACAGCAATCCTCCCTCCAGGCTCTTGGCATCTCCAATTGAGGACACCATGACATCCAGATGGATTCCGGCACGGGCAAACGGAGGCAGACTCGCTGTGACAAACACCGCTGCCACATTTTTCACCTGCACCGTCGACTGCAGCACAGCCGCCGGGATCTGCACTCCCATCCGCGCCAGGATGCTGGCCAGCGTTTGCACCGTGAAGTAGGTTTGCTGCTTGTCGCCCGTTCCCTTGAGGCCCACCACCAGCCCGTAGCCCACCAGGGAGTTTTCCCGCACGCCTTGCACTGTGGCGATATCGCGAATCAGCACCTTGTGCGTCTCGCTCTCTCCACCGGCATATGCCGCGGTCAAGATGGCACACAGAACTGCCAACAGACGCTGTTTCGCTATCCTCATCGCCCTTCCTAAAACCCCACGAGGCGCAGAATCCATTTCACGACCGGATTCGCCGGGCGCGTCCCCTCGCTGATCACGCCCTTACCCTTCACTTCCACCTCCAGGTTCCCGACGCTGTTGGAGGTGACGGTATTGCTAGCATCGAGGTCGCCGGGACGCACCAGCCCGCGAAGAATTACCGTCTCGTGCTGGTTGTTCATGGTGATCTGTCGCTCCGCCTCGACAACCAGCGTTCCCGACGGAAGCACCGCTGCGACCCGGCCGGTCAGAATCGTGCTCAGGGAAGTCTGCGAACTGGCCTGTGCCTTTCCCGAGAGCACCTGGTTGGAAGTGGGAGAGAACAGATTCGCAACCCCCGCCGTCTTCAACTTTCCCGGTAAAGCTGTGATTCCCGAGTTCGCCGAGAAGGCGCGGTTCGTCGACACATCCCCGCTGCTCGAAGCCGACAGATTCTGTGCCACGCTGATGGTTATCAGGTCGCCGATGCGGGCGGCTTTATAGTCCGCCACCATATCGGCAAGCCGGCCAGAATCCCTCCATAGGCTCCCCGGCGTTCCCGCCGTCGCCGGATCTCCATCGCTGGAGGAAATCCGCGCGACATAGTTCGCTAAGGATTCGCTTGAATTCGACACTTGTCGTTTCTGTTTTGCCTGGCTGGGACATACGGCGCAACCGAGCACACCGATCAGCAACAGGATTTCCATCAGAGGCCGGCACAACTGCGGCGCGCTTCGCCTCATCATGAAGTGCTCCTCAGCAGAGACGAATTCACCACCCATGCAGACAGGATTGCGCCGCGCCCGTCGCCAACTCGTACTTTCACTCTTTCCCCGGTGCTTCCGGCACTCAGGCAAACCGCGGATACCGTCATCCTGATCCCCCCCTTGTCCCAGATCAGCATTACCCTCTGGCCCGGTCGCACGCAGGCATGCGCCGGAGATGCTGCCGGATTGGAACCAGCGGACTTGCTTGCCGACGCGCGCCGTACATCGACCCTCGTCGACGGGCGATCGGACATCCGCACGAGGAAAGGCACGCACTCACCGGGCTGAACGCAACGGACGAACAAAATCCGCCGGCGCAGCGCCCAATCCCAAACGTCGCGCGTAACCTTCAGCTCCCGGTTCAGAGCCGTGCTTTCTACGCCACCGCAATCGGCCGACGCCAATGCCCCTGCAGGCTCCGGTGAATTAACCAGGCGCTGGACCAAAGCACCACAGGTTTCGCGCGATTCGTCCAACACGGCAGACTGTCCAAAGCAACGGGCCCCGGTCATGCTCAAGGCAGCCACCACGAGATTACGTGCCAGCTTCATGATGTGCGTCTCATGTGTTCCTAGGCTCACCGCCCCATGGTGTTAATGCTCTGCAGCATTTGATCGGCTGCATTCACCACGCGGGAGTTCGCTTCGTACGATCTCTGGGCGACGATCATCTGCACGAATTCATCCACCACGCTCACATTCGACTGCTCGAGCATGCCCTGCTCAATCGATCCCAGTCCTTCGCTGCCTCCGGGGGTTCCGATCACGGGATCTCCGGATCCGGCCGTCGCGAGAAAAAGATTCTTGCCCGTGCTGTTCAGACCGCCGGGATTGTTAAACAAGGCGAGTTGGAGCGAACCGATCTGCTGCGCTGCCGTCTGGCCTGGTAGCGTTGCGCTCACCGTTCCATCCGAAGCGAACGTGATCGAAGTCGCGCCTGGCGGAATCGAGATCGAAGGCTGCACAGGGTTCCCGTCCTGAGTCACCAGGTTTCCTTGCGCATCGAGATGGAAGCTCCCGGCTCTGGTGTACGCCGTCTGTCCGTCGGGAAGCAACACCTGAAAGAATCCCTGTCCCTGAATTGTCAGGTCCAGCGGGTTACCAGTCTGGCTGAAGTCTCCCTGCAACTGGATCACCTCGGTCGCAGCCGTGCGCGTGCCCAGGCCCACCTGCAGACCGGCAGCCATGGTGGTCTGCTGCGACGCTGCCGCTCCCGGCATCACCAGGTTCTGGTACATCAAGTCTTCAAATTGCACTCGCCGCCGCCGGAACCCGGCTGTACTCGAGTTGGCGAGGTTGTTGGCGACGTTGTCGAGATTTGTTTCTTGCGCCATCATCCCGCTCGCGGCTGTGTACAGAGCCCGAATCATCCTGTCCTCCTCTAGACCCGCGGCAAGTCCTGCGCGGCGATCTGGTTGAGTTGACTGTCGAACAACGTCAGCGCTCGTTGCATCATCTCGGCATTGCGTTGCACCGAAATCAGCTGCACGACGCTCTCGACGGCGCTGACATTGGAGCTCTCGAGCATGCCTTGCCGGATCGATGACGCGGCGGCCGGCAATGCTTTCTCGGCTGGCGCCAGATACGTCGCATCGCCGTGCGCCATCAGTTCCACGTCCGGCGCAAATTCCACCAGGCGAAGCTTCGCCGCTACAGCGCCATCGACCGAGATTGTTCCATCTGCGCTCACGCTCACCACTCCGTTCGGCAATGTGATCGGGCCCTGCTCCCCCATCACCGCGTCGCCATGCGACGTCACCAAATCTCCCGCTTCGGTGCGATGAAAACCGCCGTTCCGGCTGTAGAGCGTTGTTTTTCCGGATTGCAACACGAAGAAACCGCCGCCTGCGATGGCCAGATCGAGTGGATTGCCGGTTTGCGCGAGATTGCCGGAGCTGGAGTCAAGGCGGCTGCCGCCCAGTACTCCGAAATCATTCACCGCGCGGTTGAGAGCATTTCCGTTGTGGCTGAATGCGGCGAGCAAGGAACGGAAGATCGCCTTCTGCCCCTTGTATCCGGCACTGTTCAGATTCGCCAGATTATTCGCGACCAGTTCGAGCCCTTGCGTTTGCGCTGCAAGTCCGGCACACGCTGCGTAGTACCCGCTGTCCATAGTTGACCCTGATCGAGATCAAGCACGAACCTTGCCAGAAAAGATGAGAGAAATGAAATGCGAGAAAGGCCACCGGCTGTTCTTAACCTGAACCTCGCACACGTGGATTTCGATTTGTCTTTAACTAAAACGAGAAGGGAATTGCAGACAGAACCAACCGTGGGCACGGACCGGCCCTTACGCCGTCCCGGCGTTGGTGAACGCCTCGATCGCATCTCCTAGAGTGGGAAACATCAGAAACACTCGTTCGACTTTCGTAATCTCGAATACCTTGAGCACTCGCTTGTTCACCCCGGTGAGCGCAATCCTGCGTCCCGATTTCGTGCACGAAGTACACGCGCTCACCAGCGACCCTAATCCGGACGAGTCCAGATATGGCACTCCACTCAGATCCAGGATCATCGTCGGAGCGTTCTCCCTCCGCACCGCGTTCAAGAATGGAGTAACGTTCTCCATTGTCAGCGGCCCGTGCAGGCTTAACACTCCCCGGTCCAGTCGCTCGATTTCTAACGGCTCAGATGCCATGGCGTGCGATTCTAGGACAGATCGGAATCTCTGTTCAAGTTAACAAGTACTCCTGGGCTTCGTTTTTTGTAACAATAATTTGTAATCTTTTTGTGTTATTTTGTTCACCCTGTTCCGCCGCACTCTCTTCCGGACTACGATGAAATCAACGGCATGTGGGGAGAAACGGAAGATAGAAAGCAGTGGAACGTGCCGACTCTCGCACTCATAACGCAACTCCAGCTCTTCATCCCAAAGGATCGAACGCCCGCATTCTGCTGAGCTCGGTCTTCGGACCCTACGCTCAGGACGACGAATTCGGCAGCCGCTCCATCAACCCGATGGAGCTCTATCACAACCAGGTCACGCGCGCGCAGGGCAGTTTCTCGCTTCGCATGTTCCATCGCTCCTGGGGAATCATGCTCATTCAGGAAAATATCTCCGCGCCTTGCACAGTCCTCGATTTCCCCACGCGCAAGGATTTTGCCCGCGAAATCACAACCCACCACTACGACGTCATCGGAATCTCTTCCATCATCGTGAACGTCACGAAGGTGCGCGAAATGTGCCGCATGGTCCGCAAGCTCTCGCCCCAATCGACTATCGTTGTTGGCGGACACGTAGCGGCGATCCCCGGAATCGAAAAGATCATCGATGCCGACCACATCGTCCGCGGCGAGGGTGTTTCCTGGATGCGGCGCTACCTCGGCGAAGACGACAGTGCTCCGATCCGCCACCCCGCGATCGTCTCCGGGATGCGAACTCGCATTATGGGCATCGCGCTACCCGAGCGCAAAGGCGCTACAGCGGCAACCATCATCCCTTCCGTTGGCTGCCCCATGGGCTGCAACTTCTGCACTACCTCGGCCTTTTTCGGCGGCAAAGGGAAATTCGTCAACTTCTTCGAAACCGGCGACGAGCTTTTCGAAATCATGTGCCAGATGGAGGAGGAACTCAAAGTCCGTTCCTTCTTCGTCATGGATGAAAACTTCCTCCTGCACCGCGAACGAGCCATGCGACTGCTCGACCGCATGAAAGAGGCGAGAAAGAGCTGGTCGATGTCCGTCTTCGCCTCGGCCAACGCGATTCGCAAATACACGATGCAGGAGCTCGTCGATCTCGGCGTCTCCTGGCTCTGGATGGGCCTCGAATCCCCTCGCTCCACCTACAGCAAGCTCAACGGCACCGATACGCGCGACCTTACCCGCCAACTCCGCGAACACGGCATTCGCGTTCAGGGATCGACCATCATCGGTCTCGAACATCACACGCCCGACAACATCGTTGCTGAAATCGAACACGCCGTCTCCCACGACACCGACTTCCACCAGTTCATGCTGTACACGCCGGTGCCGGGCACACCGCTCTATCAGCAGATGTCCGAAGAAGGACGGCTTCTGCGCGACGTCGAATACGCCGACGTTCACGGACAATTCAAATTTAATTTCAAGCACGCCGCGATTTCCCGCGATGATTCCAAGCGCTTCCTCGACTGGGCATTCTGGCGCGACTTCGAAATCAACGGGCCCAGCCTGTACCGCATCTCCCGCACACTACTCGCCGGATGGCAGCGCTACAAAGACTGGCCCGACACCCGCGTGCGCGACCGCTTCGCACAGGAAATGCATCGCCTCAGCGGCGTCTACAGCTCCGCGCTGTGGGCCATGGAGAAACAGTTCAGAAGCGTCGATCAGAGAGTGAGTGAGCAAATCCGCACTCTTCGCAAAGAATTCAAGCGCGAGTCAGGCGTGATCTCCCGCATGATGCCTGCCGTCCTGGGACCAGTCTTGCTCTGGACCACCCGTCGCGAAGAAAAGCGCCTGGCCCGCGGCAAGACCTACGAACCACCCACAATCCTCGAGCGCAGAAACTGGGCCGAGGCATAGTGAGAGAGTGAGAACGAGTGCCCCATTTCTCGGGCGCATTGTGCGCGAGAAGTGGGGCCTTTGACTTTTCGTTGCCCGCAGCGGTGCAAACCTTAGCTGGACCTTGTCATTCCGAAGCGGCGATAGCCGCTGAGGAATCCGCTGTGCTAAGAAGAAAAGGAGAGGGGCGAATTCAGTCTTGCCGATTTCAAGGTTCGCATCAAGACACGGCTTCAGCCATGCGGATTTCTGGTTGTATCAGGGCCACAGCTTCGCCGATTCCAAGGTTTGTATCAAGGCGCGGCTCAGCCGATTTCAAGGTTCGTATCGGGCACGGCTCAGCCGATTCCAAGGTTCGTATCAGGGCACGGCTTCAGCCGTGCCGCAAGAATCCTTCAAGAAGAGCGGCTTAAGCCGCTGAGGTTTGCTTATTAGAACTGAAGAAGAGAAACTATCCCGTCTTGCGCGCCGACAACAAATCTAAAATCTCCCGCAGCCCACGCCGGATACGCTGCAATTCCGCACTCCCTTGCGACGGGAATGGAATCGCGCTCTGCGTCTTATCCGATTTCGTCTCCGACCGCAGCTGCTGCCGCGCTCCCGAAATCGTGAAGCCCTGCTCATAGAGCAGCTGCTTGATGCGCAGCACATTCTCCACATCGCGCTTGCGGTACATGCGCTGTCCCGTGCTGCTCTTCACCGGCTTGAGTTGCGGAAACTCCGATTCCCAGAATCGCAGCACGTAGGCTGGAAGATGACACAGGGACGCGACTTCGCCGATGCGGAAGTACAGCTTGTCAGGGATGACAATTTCTTCCGTCTTTTGTTTCGCCGCGCTTTTCTTCCTGGCTGCCATTCACTCAGACCGGCGTCGTACCGTTATTGTGACACAGGTTCCTCAGCCATTCGCAATATTTCCTTGGTTCCGGGCCATATCAGTTGGAGAGTCCCCAGAGATTTTCGGATGAGCCTCTGCGTTCCCGAAAACCGTGAATCGGCATCGGGATTCCAGCCCAAAAACGGAAAAGCCTCTCAAGAGGTGCTTCTCCTAAGAGGCCAGTAAAAACTCGTGGTGTATGCGAGATTCGCTCTCGCCGACGGTTAGTGTTTCTTCTTTTTTGCCTTCTTCTTCGTTGCCATTGAAGGTGCCTCCGTGAACGATTTTCCCTTGCAAGGGTTAACGGCTTTGGGCCCTTAGCTTGAAGAACCGACCCTACTCGTGGTATGGGAAGGCTCTATAACCCAAGATATTGCGGCACTGTGAATAAACTGTCAATAAAATTCTGCAATTTCTTTCATGATTTTCTGACCTCTCCTCGCTTCTCACCTCTCCGGGTACACGAAAATCCGAGGAACCGATAACAAGCGACCCTCGACATCCCTGCCTGATACCATCCCGTCATGCGCCGCGACCCAATCGAACTTGAGATCTTCAAGAATCTCTACCACTCGATCGCCGAAGAGATGGGAGCCGCGCTTCGCCGCACCGCGTTCTCTCCCAATATCAAGGAGCGCCGCGACTATTCCTGCGCGGTCTTTGACCGCGATGGCGAAGTGATCGCAATGGGCGATCACATGCCCGTCCATCTGGGCTCGATGCCGATGTCCGTTCGAGCCGCAATTGATGCAGGCTCGATGCAACCCGGCGACCTCATCATCCTCAACGATCCTTTTCGCGGCGGCACTCATCTCCCTGACATCACGCTCGTCGCCCCTGTATTCCTTGCGAAGGCTAAACGTATTCGCAAGCCGGATTTCTACGTCGCTTCCCGCGCCCATCATGCCGACGTCGGCGGAACGTTTCCCGGATCGATGGGACTGTGCCGCGAGATCTATCAGGAGGGCGTCCGCATCCCTCCCGTCAAACTGATGCAAGGCGGCAAAATCAATCGTGACGTGCTGGCCATGCTTGTGAACAACGTCCGGACGCCCGAAGAGCGCGAAGGCGACCTCGGCGCTCAGGTCGCCGCCTGCCACACCGGCACTGAACGCCTTCGCGACATCTGCTCGCGCTACGGACTCGATCGTTGCACTCGTGCCGCAGCCCATCTCCTCGACTATTCCGCAGAGTTAATGCTGGCATTCCTTAAGCAGGTCCCCAACGGCGTGTATCGCGCTGAAGACTTTCTTGACGGAGACGGCATTGTCGACCGCCCAATCAAAATCAGAACGGCCATAACCTTTCGCGGAGACAAAAAGACCCTGCCGTTGGTCACGGTCGATTTCACCGGCAGCGACCCTCAAGTCGAAGGCAGCATCAACGCCGTCGCCGCCATCACCTATTCCGCCTGCTTCTATGTCTTTCGCTGTCTGCTCACCGAAGAGGTTCCGGCCACGGCCGGCTTGATGCGTTCCATCGAAGTCATTGCTCCCGAGGGGGCCATCGTTAACGCGCGCCCTCCCGCCGCGGTAGCTGGAGGAAACGTCGAGACTTCGCAGCGCATCGTCGACGTTCTTTTGCGTGCTTTGTCGCAAGCGATCCCTGACCGTATCCCAGCCGCCGCTTCCGGCACCATGAACAACCTCACCATCGGCGGTACCGATCCTCGCACCGGCGCTCCTTTCACCTACTACGAGACCATCGCCGGCGGAATGGGCGCCCGACCCACCAAGCCGGGAGTTTCCGGCGTTCACACGCACATGACGAATTCCCTCAACACTCCCGCCGAGGCCCTCGAATACGCCTATCCCTTGCGCGTTCGCACCTATTCATTACGTTCCGAGAGCGGAGGCCAAGGCAAATATCCCGGCGGCAAGGGCATAATCCGCGAAATCGAAGTCCTCACCGATTGCGATGTCACGCTGCTCGCTGACCGCCGCGATCGCGGTCCCTGGGGACTAGCCGGTGGTACAGACGGTGCAGTCGGCAAAGCCACCATCGTGCGCAGCAGTGGTGCCGTTGAAGCCATGCCGGGGAAATTCAGCACCCGCCTGCAATCGGGCGAACGTATCCGCATCGAAACGCCCGGCGGAGGTGCGTGGGGGCGTTAGACTTGCAGGTTCAGAAAGGACTCCCCGATGCACACTCTCAAATCTGTTGGTGTTATGTCGGTCGCAAAAGTCATGGGCATTCTCTACGGCTGCATGGGCCTCATCTTTGTTCCATTCTTTCTGCTCTTTGCCTTTGTGGGAACCTTCGCAGGACAGAAAGACGCGCCGTTTGCGCCGTTCGCCGGGCTTTTTGGCATCGTCATGGCCGTACTCATGCCACTGATGTACGGCGTCATGGGATTCATCATGGGAGCAATTGGCGCTGCACTCTACAACGTCATCGCGAGGAGGGTTGGTGGCTTTGAACTGGAGCTCGAAGGCATGCCGTCCGGCGTAATTGCTCCATATCCTTTGGTTCCTCCACCGACTCCCGCCATCTAATGAGCCAGGAGCACCTGCATGACTACCGATCCTGCCGCCCACTACCTTGACGAAGCGCGCCGCCAACTTCGCGGACACAAACGCATGGGCGAAGGCGCCATGTCCCAACTGCGCGACGAGGACTTCTTCGTTACGCTCGATTTCGAAGCGAACTCCATCGCCGTTTTGGTCAAACATCTGGCCGGCAATATGCGCTCGCGCTTTACCGATTTCCTGACCAGCGACGGAGAGAAGCCCGACCGCTTCCGTGATCGCGAATTCGAGATGACTCCTGCAACCACTCGCGCCGAAGTCATGACTTGGTGGGAAACCGGCTGGGCTTGCGTCTTCCAGGCAATCGACCCTCTCCAGCCCGAAGACGTCATGCGCACCGTGACCATTCGCGGCGAGCCTCACACTGTCCTGCAAGCCATCAATCGCCAGATCGCGCATTACGCGCAGCACATCGGACAGATCGTCCTGCTCGCCAAGCACCAACGCGTCGCCGAATGGAAAACGCTAACCATCCCCCGCGGCAAATCCGAAGAGTTCAAGCAAGTGGTGCCGAAACCCCCTAGAACGTAAGAAGGTTGTCATTTCGAACCGGCGAAGCCGGTGAGAAATCTGCTGTCTTTAGCCGCTAGACCAAAGGGTGCCCCATCTCCCACCGCCGTTGGCAAGTGGTGGGTTTTGATTTTCTCTGTGTAACTCTGTGTCCTCTGTGGTGAAAGGTGTTGTTTTTCTTCGGGTAAAAGGGAAGGGCATGACTCAGTCGTGCCTCAAGAATCCCTCAAGAGGTGCGGCTTTAGCCGCTGAGGTTCTCTTAAACTCACGGCCTCGGCCCGTAATACCGATAATGCCCCGTGATCTTCCACCGAAACAGCACATTCTCCATCTTCGGCCCTTCCCCGATGTTGTGTACGATCATGTGCCCCTGATCCACAACGATCCCGATGTGCGGCACGCCGCGACCCAGATCCCACGTCACCAGATCTCCCGGCGCATAATCCTCAGCTCGCGCACTGATCGGCAGCGATTCGCCCTTTCGCTCAAAAAACACCATGAGATTCGGCACGCGCCGGTGATCGATATTCGAATCCGGATGATTCAATAACCACTTCCGCTTGTTCGGATAAAGATCGAAGTGCGCCGCCATATCCTCATGCACTTCCTTTTGCAGATCGATGTCCACCGCTCGGTATGCGCGGATGATCTCGTCCGTGCACACGCCAGTATCCGCGGGCACATCTCCCTCAGGATAAGGAATGCGCACATACGCCGACTCATAACGCACAGAATGATGCGTTCGCTCGATCGCCGCAGCAACGATCCGCTTGGTAAATTCCTGATGAGAAGGTGGTGGTGCGATCTGCAGCCCAGACACGCCAGGCACGGCAATCAGGAAGAAAATTGACGGAATCACTGTTCGAATGAAGTCGCGCACGCCACAGTGTAGTGCAATCCCCGATCGCCCTACTTCTTCTCCTCTTTCGCCCCACTATCCGAACTTTTCGGCCACGTTGGAGCGAGCAATTCCGTCCTCCACATCGGGCCACCCATATACGAGAGCGTCTCTGACTTCACGAATGTCGGCGCCTCCCCGCCTAGGATCCATACGTGCGAGTCCGGAGGCTCCTTCCCCAGCAATGGCGCGATCACACCGGCAACACCGCCGATCTTCACTTTGATTACATAGTGAACCGCCTCGCGGTTCGCGCCCGCGAGTGAAAACGGACCCTTACCTGCAGAGCTGATCTCCAGCTTCACAATCCTGGGTTTCGGAGTTGCGACTAGCATAGTCAGCTCCGGCACCTGCGCTCCCGGTTCGACATTCTTCAGCAATGTCAAAATCATCCCGTTCGCCAGATCCGCTGGCAGTTTCATCTTCTGTTCCTCGGCGTATCCTTACCCTTCTCGTCGGTCGTTCGAACCGTAACTTTCCCGGACGACATTTCAATCATCACATCGCTCTGCTGCGGGAAGATCGGCCCCTTCTGCACCAGATGGTCCGAGATCAGCCGGAAGTTTCTTCGCTGCGAAAACACTGTCTGCTCGTCTTGCACGGATCCATCCTTGAAATGATAGGTGAGTCGGATCGTCACAACATCCCCACGAACAACTTCCAGCAGGTCGCCGACCGCGATCCGCTCACCCTCGAGCGCGTTTAGTGTCAGAAATCCATGTGTTAATCCTTCCTTGTAACGCACGGCAACATTCCCGGCGGGCAGGTCACCGCCGAGCAGCATGCAAACGAGCGCGACAAACAAGACAGCACGAGTACGCACGAGTTCTCCTCTGCGACGAAGCGCTCAGTTTCGATGCCCCGGCGGAAATTCGGGTTGGGACTTCTCGCCTTTGAAGTCTCCTCCTCGCCACTTTTTGCACCTTTTTGACAATTTCACGCGAGCCCCACCGACCGAGCGGTCGGCTCCAGCGGTGCTAGAATCATACGTTTTGTGTTTACCGCGTTTTTGTCGTTGAATTGATAGGTGGCTCTTATGGCTGGAACCATGCTCGCCGTCGTGAAACCGGAAGCCGCGCCCGGCGCAGATATTCGTGAAGTCAAGATCCCTGCTTTCGGCCGCACCGACGTCCTCGTTAAAGTCAAAGTCGCATCCATCTGCGGCACCGACCTTCATATCTATAATTGGGATCGCTGGGCACAGAATCGCATCCACCCGCCGCTCATCCCCGGACACGAATTCTGCGGTGAAGTTGTCGCCTTCGGTGATGAAGTCACCAGCGTCAAGGAAGGCGACTTCGTTTCCGCGGAAATGCATGTCGCCTGCGGCAAGTGCCTGCAATGCCGCACTGGCGAAGCTCACATCTGCCAGAACGTAAAGATCATCGGCGTCGATGCCAACGGAGCCTTCGCCGAATATGTCGTGATCCCTGAATCGAACATCTGGAAGCTCGACCCCGCCATCCCTCTCGAATACGCCTCGATCCTCGATCCGCTGGGCAACGCGGTTCACACCGTCCTTGCCGGCGAAATCGCCGCCAAGACCGTCGCCGTCACCGGATGCGGTCCCATCGGCCTCTTCTCCATCGCTGTCGCAAAAGCCGTCGGCGCGACCTCAGTCTTCGCCATCGAAGTTAACGAGCACCGCGCCCGCATCGCCCGCGAGATGAAGGCCGACTACGTCCTCAATCCCGCGAAAGAAGATGTTGACGCCATCGTAATGGAAAAAACCGGAGGTCTCGGAGTCGACGTTGTCCTCGAAATGGCAGGACATCCCGACTCCATCCGCACAGCCTTCGACATCGTACGGCGCGGCGGACGCATCTCCCTCCTCGGCCTCACCTCCAAGCCCATCTCTCTCAACTTCTCCGAGGACATCATTTTCAAAGGCATCACCATCCAGGGCATCAACGGCCGCCGCATGTATCAAACGTGGTATCAGATGACCGCCCTGTTGAAAGCTGGCAAACTCGACCTGCACCCCGTCATCACCGACCGCATTTCCATGAAAGACTTCGGTAAAGCCATGGAGCGCCTCAAAACCGGCGAAGCCAGCAAAATCCTGGTATATCCAAACGGAGTAAGGTGAGGATGGTTTTCTCTGTGTCGCTCCGTGATCTCTGTGTTGAGTGGTTTTCCAGATGGCTCTAGACGCCTACGTCCGCTGCACCTGCATCCGCGACGGCAAAACGAAAGAACCCCATCCGCTACCCGGACGCTTAACCTGGGAGGACAACGGCGCACCTTCGCTTAATGGCGAGCCCGACGATGATGAATGGGAAACACACGACAGATGGGTTCAGGAAGCCTGTGAGCATGAAGGATACCTGGCCTCCGAGTTTTTAGGAAACATCACGCGCATCCGCAACGTCCGCGAATTTGTCCGCGGCCTGCAGGGCACTCCGGGACCGAAGTTTCCCATCCTGCTCAAGAAAGTGATTTACGACGGCACTCACACCGGAGACTTCCTCCCGGCAAAAGACACGCCAAGACTTAAGAAAGAAGTAGACCTGGTTCTCCAATCCAGCGACATCCTCACGCAAGGAGAAAAAGAATTCTTCGAAGCCATGAAGCGTCTCTGCGAAGCCAGCTTGTCCACAGGCAATCCGATTGGCTTCTGAACTTCATCTCCGCGGATGCACGCAGATCAACGCGGAGGTTTTGGTTTCCTTCGTGATCCTTAGTGTCCTTCGTGGTTCAAGGTTTTGATTTGAACTAAACTGTCAAGAATTAGTTCGCGTGAATCCGTGTAAATCCGTGCCCGAGGCTTTCATGACGACAGCAACCCGCACCAACCCCCTCTCCTACCTCACCGACCAGCTCAACGAACTCAAAGCCAAGGGCACACACTTCAAGCTGCGCGTCCTTGACGACGAGCAGGCTCCCGTCTGCACTTTCGACGGCAAGAAGGTCATCAATCTCGCCTCGAACAATTACCTCGGCCTGACCACTCACCCAAAGCTGCGCGAAGCCGCTCTCGAGGCCACGCGTAAGTATGGCGTCGGTTCAGGCGCTGTCCGCACAATCGCCGGCACCATGAAAATCCACATGGAGCTGGAAGAGAAAATCGCGCGCTTCAAAAACGTCGAAGCCTGTGTGGTCTTCCAATCGGGATTCGCTGCCAATGCCGGAACCGTTTCCGCCATACTCGGCAAAGACGACTTCATCATCTCCGACGCGCTCAACCACGCCTCGATCATCGACGGCGCGCGCCTCTCGAAAGCCAAGATTCTCGTCTTCCGCCACAAAGACATCTCCCACGCCGAAGAGCAACTCGCGAGCGTAAAGAACGAGCCCGGCAAGAAGCTCCTCATCACCGACGGCGTCTTCTCCATGGACGGCGACATCGGCCCGCTTCCCGCTCTTTGCGACCTCGCGGAAAAATACGGCGCCATCATGATGGTCGACGACGCGCATTCCTCCGGCGTCCTCGGACGCAACGGCCGCGGCACCATCGACCACTTTGGCATGCATGGCCGCGTCGACATCCAGGTCGGCACGCTCTCCAAAGCCATCGGTGCGCTCGGCGGATACGTCTGCGGCACCCGCGATCTCATCGATTTCCTCTACCACCGTGCACGCCCGTTCTTGTTCTCCACGTCGCATCCGCCGTCCGTAGCAGCAACGTGTATCGCCGCTTTCGATGTTTTGGAACAAGAGCCCGAGCGCATGGAGAAACTCTGGGAGAACACGCGCTACTGGAAGAAAGAACTCGGCCTGCTGGGATTCGACATTGGTGGCAAGACTACACCGGCCAGCGAAACTCCCATCACCCCAATCATCATCGGCGATGGCAAGCTCACCATGGATTTCTCCCGCGAACTCTTCAAAGAAGGAGTCTTCGGCACCGGTATCACCTTCCCAACGGTCCCCGAAGGCAAAGCCAGAATCCGGACCATCATGACCGCCACGCACACAAGGGAAGAACTGGAACAAGCGTTAGCAGTTCTCAAAGCAGTAGGAAAGAGAATGGCAATCTTGTCTTAGGAAAATGTGGGGACAGCCGCCTCGGCTGTCCAGGAGCGAAGCTCCGCAAAGTCGTTAGGAACTCGAGATGCACCAGCCGCGAAGCGGTGCAAGAAATGCAGCCCAAGGCGCCAGCCGTGGGCCCCCATGGCTAAGAAAAAGAGGTTGAGTCCCGCAGGGACTCCTGAAGGTAGCCCGGCGTTTCAACGCCGGGGATCTCCCGGAAGAGAGAACACGTGCCGTAGGCACGGCTGAACCCGCACATCAGACCCTAAAGCTACCGTATCTATCTCCGAGCAAATATCGGAACGCTTTGCCCTCTGTGGTGAACGCCGTTACTCCCCCACCACCTCAATCGCCGTCACGGTCGCATACTGCGCAACGGGCACGAACTCCAACACTAACTTTCCCTGTGCATTGGGCTCAAGCCCTCTCACCCGGCGCACCAACGGCCGGTTCTCCCCCACCTCATCCGCAATATTCAGCTTCGACACGATCGTCTTCCCATTGCAAAACACATCGAACACGCGATCGTGCGACGGCGCTGCCCCACCGTGATGCTCAACAAAATGCAATGTCACGGTGTATCGTCCGGGCGCTACTGGGATGTCATACGAAAAATGCCCCCACCGCTCCGCCTCATAGAACTCCGGATCATCCGTCCCCAGCACCGCCTCTTGGCTGCTGCTCAATTGCCCGCCCTTGAAATACGCGTCCGGACTCCACCACCGGCTGTCGTTCGAATAATAAGGAACGTCCCGCGCAGCAACCCGCACCGGACGCAGCCGTCCTCGTACTCCGGGCAGAATCTCGATCGCCGAGACCATCGCGCTTCCGCTCTTCGCCGACGCAAAACTCAGATGCAGTTGCCCGTCGCTCGCCGGAGAAATATCCGGAAACACTTTCACATCTGCCGTGCGCTCCTCCCCAGCGTCCGCAAGCACATCAAAATCCCGCAGCAGCGGCTGACCGTTCGCCGAAACGCTCATTGTCCGGCTACCCTCACCACCGCCGGCCTCGTTCTCGGGCCCGTATAAATTCTCCGCAAAGTGCAGCCGCAACTCGTATGTCCCCGGCTTCAGCGGAATGTCATATGAGAAATCACCCTGTCGGCTATTGCGATAGATGATCGGATCCAGCGTTCTCCAGATATGCTGCACCGTGCCGCCCACCGCTGTGCCTCCGCTGAAGAACTCATCCGGACTCCACACCTTTCCGGCATGATCCACATACTTCCGCGAGGATCCCGCCAGAATGTGAACCTCATCCCCTACCGGTAGGCCAACCACGGTTTCCTGCACCGGCCGGGAAGCCTCGGGAACAACCGGCGTCTCCGGTTTTGGCCGCGATCGCGCAAGGAATAACGCAAAGCTCAGCGCAAACAAAACTGAGATCACCGTCCCGGCAAACCACAATCCATTCGGAGACTGATACCAGGACCCGCGATTCGAAGCGCCCGTCTCTTCGCGCACTTTCACATCACGATCGGGTATCTGCTGGAACGCCGGCACGTACTGCCCCACCGGAATGCTGATCTGAATCGCGTCCCCAGCACCCTCTCCCGCGTAGTACTCGCTCAACCGCTTGCGCAGCCGGTTCGCCTGCACGCGCACGATCGAATCCGTATCTTGATCGAACGAATCCTGCCGGTCAAACACATCCAGCGCCACCGAATACTCTTTGATCTGGTCGGTCTGCCCGGCAAATGTCTTTTCGCAGAGATACGAAAGAAGATGGGTCAGCGCCGGCGATCGGGCAAACAAAGGAGAGCGCAATACTGCCTGCAACTCAGCCCGCTCCGCCTCCCAGGTGGAGATTTCTGCAGTGGACGAAGGCACAAGACCTCCTGCGGCTTGCCATCCGCGCCTTCTGTTTCCTTATATACCTGAATCCAGAAATTCGTTCCGTGAAGCCGGTTACGTAACCTCGTGTAACCCCCGTTTCACGAAAATGATGTGACCAGAATCACCGACTGTAACCACGATCCACACATCACTTGCCCACACCCCGCCTGTAACCGGCCCCACTAACCTCCCTGTAGCAGCTATAGCGTTGTGCCGCACGAAATTCCGCGCCATAACTGGCTCAGTCGCGGAGAGCAAATCGCCGGCCCAAGGACACACCCCAGCCGGAACCGAGGCAACTCCAAAACGGGAGGCTCATATGAAATACGCAACATCAAAGTTGACGCTGCTGGCGATGCTGCTGTCCCTCGGCGGGTATAGCGCCGCTGCGCAGCAGGTGCGCCCCAATCTGAGCATGATGACCGTCGCCGAACTCGAAAAGACCGGAGATCAGGCCCGCGCCCAGAAGGACTACTATCTCGCGATCGACTGCTTCAAAGCCGCCATTAGCAAAGATCACAAGAATGCTGTCCTGAACAACAAGCTCGGACTTTCCTACCTCAAGAATAGCGACCTAGGAAACGCCCGTATGTATTTCGAACGAGCCAGTAAGCTCAATTCGAAATTCGCCGACGCCGTCAACAACGTCGGCGCGGTCGATTACATGAAGAAAGACTATGGGCGGGCCGCCAAGAACTTCAAGAAGGCCGTTGCGCTGGAAGAAACTCGCGCGACCTTCCACGTGAATCTCGGCGCAGCCTGGTTCAGCCAGAAAAAGTTCGAACGCGCCATGGCCGAATACTCTCGCGCCATGGAGCTCGATCCTGACGCGTTCCGCACGGAATCCAAGGCCGGCATCGCCGCCCAGATCGCGAGCCCTGAAGAACGCGCGCAGTATGCCTACATCCTCGCCAAAGCCTATGCCAAGCGCGGTGACGTAGAAGGCTGCCTGCAGTGCTTGAAGAAGGCCAAGGAAGACGGATACCGCAACCTGGCCAACGTCTACAAAGACGAAGAATTCAGCCAGATCCGCGGCAACCCGAAACTGCAGGAGGTCGTCCCTCCCCCAGTGTCGAAGTAAATCTGTATCTCGTTCCTGGGGCAAATAAAGGGGGGCCCCACTTCTGGCCGATGTTGCCAGAAGTGGGGATTTTGATTTTCTCTGTGAAACTCTGTGCCCTCTGTGGTGAAAGATGTTGGTGATGGTGCTGTCCCGGATACAAAGGGAAGGGCACGACTTCAGTCGTGCCATTAGAGGTCAAAGGAGCGCACTTTCAGGCGCTGAGGATTGCTCTTACTCCGCCCGATACACGAGTTTTCCACCCACGATCGTTGCCACCACTTTCCCTGTCATCTGCCACCCATCAAACGGAGTATTGTGCGACAACGACCGCGACTTCGCCGCGTCAAACGTCCACTTCTTTTTCGGATCGAATATCGTCACATCGCCAAAACTCCCGCGCGCCAACGTTCCGCGGTGCGGCAAGTCAAACACCCGTGCCGGGCCCGCCGTAAACAACTCCACAATCCTCGTCAGCGGAATCTTATTGCCGCGATGCAGTTGCGTGATCGCCAAACCGAGCGCCGTTTCCAATCCTGTAATCCCAAACGAAGCCCGCTCGAACTCCACTTGCTTCTCATGCGCCGCATGAGGAGCATGATCTGTCGCGATTGCATCGACAGTCCCATCCGCCAGAGCCACGAGAATCGCTTCTCGGTCCGGCGCCGATCGTAGCGGCGGATTCATCTTGCAGTTCGTGTTGTACTCGCCCACGTTCTCGTCAATCAGACTGAAGTGATGCGGCGTCACTTCGCACGTCACTCGCGCCTTCGCCCGCTTCCCGCGCCGCACTGCCTTCAACGCCTCTGATGTCGACAGATGCGCCACATGCAGCCGCGATTCCCGAATCTGCTGTGCCAACGTGACGTCGCGATCCACGACATTCGCCTCGGCCGCACCCGAGGCCGCCCGCAGTCCCAGACGGAAGCTCGTAGGCCCCGCATGCATCGAGCAGTTCTCAGTCATGCGCGTATCTTCCGCATGTTGCACCACGGGGAAATTGAGTTCCGCTCCCAGGCGCAACGCCATCCGCATGATGTCGTCTTCGAGAATCGGTTTTCCATCATCGGTCACCGCAACTGCTCCCGCCCTCTGGAGCGCAGCGAAATCCGTTACTGTGCTTCCCTTGCTGCCTTTCGTCGCGGCCGCAATCGGGAACACATTCACCACCGCCCCGCGCTCCGGATGCCTTAACCAGCTCACCCACTCCGCCGTATCCACCACCGGCGCGGTGTTCGGCATTGTGCAAACCGACGTGAACCCTCCCGCCGCAGCCGAAGCGGTGCCAGAAGCAATCGTCTCTTTGTAGCCCTGCCCCGGTTCCCGCAGATGGACATGTAGATCGATAAATCCCGGCGCGACAATTAACCCGCGCGCATCGAACTTCTCATCCGCCCCGGAAATCTTGCCCGGCGTCGCAACTTCCGCAACGCGCCCATCGCGCAAAAGAATATCCATCGGCGCATTGATCTTGGCCGCCGGATCAATCAAATGCCCGCCCTTAATTAACAAGCTCCTGTGTTCTGCCATCACCATCAACTCGACCTCAATTGATTGTCATCCTGTCTCTAACGACAGGCTAGTCAGTCAAGCAAATTGTGGCGACACTGCGGCGTCGACGCCGGAAGCAGCGCCATTTCGCTCTGGTGGAAAGGTTTTGATGTCCAGACCAAGCTCGTCACAGTATTGAATCCTGCAGTGGAACCACAGGTCCCACCATCCATCTCTTCGGTACTTGCGCCCACGATTACTCACTTCGATCTCCCCGGCCTTTCAGGGAGGCAGGCTGCCCACTCAAGCGCTCGGCTCTTGCTCGCCGGCCACAGAATGACTCGGGCTCACCTGCATGACGGCCTGACAGAGTTGCGCGTACGTCCAGTTCTTGCGCAACCTCAAGTACAACCGGGTGGCTAACTTTCGCGCTACGGCCACCTTGGCAAGGCTGCGATTCTTGCGCGCTGCCAGACGACGATAAAAACGTTTCAGTTGCGGATCATAGCGTGCCGCCGTCTGTCCTGCTTCCACCAGCAAAAAGCGCAGAAACGAATTGCCCTGCTTGCTGATCCTCCCCAGCCGCCGTTTCCCGCCGCTGGAATGTTCCCATGGAATCAGGCCAAAATAGCTCGCCACCTGCTTGCCCGATTCGAATCGTTCCGCCGGTCCCAAGGTCAGCACCATCGCCAACGCCGTTACCGGACCGACGCCTGGATGCGTCATCAACCGCAACGCTTCCGCTCGCTGTCCCGCTTCTTGCGCCACTCGCCGATCCAGTTCGCCGATCTCGGCTTCCAATCCGTCCAGCGCTTCCAGCAACCGCTGGCGTCGCTCCGCCCCATACGGCAGCAGGGGTAGCTGCTGCAACTCCTCACGCCCCGCCTGGGTCCACAGCTTGTACTTCTTTTGCACGCCGTGGCTCAGTGCCATGGCCTGCAGCTGGTTCTTGGTCCGCGTCCGCGCCTGCACTTGCTTGTGCCGATGGATCAGCAACTGCCGCACATCCCGCACTTCCAGACTCGGTACCCAGATCCGCGGAAACCGATTCTGCCGCAACAAATCCAGCAGATGCTCCGCATCCCGCCGGTCTGTCTTCTGCTTCCGTACCACGCTAGCCCGGATCTTGGCGGCATCGCCCATCCACAACTGGTGTCCACTTTCGCGGAGCAGGCGCTCGAACCACGGATACTGCCCGCAAGCCTCCATCCCCACCAGCACGTCCTGCCCGGCCAGCGAACCGTAGTACTGCTCCGCCTCGCCACGGTGCTGCAACCGCTTCTGTTCTATCTCTCCCGTTCGATTGTCAAAGATCGCGACCTGCTGAAACCCGGGGTGAAAATCACAGCCTATAATCAGCATGACGTTGGCTCCTCTCACGAGCCTTGGTCTTGTTTCATCGCAACCCAATTTACTCGCGATGGGCCATCGTCGTTATCCAATCAAGCGCGTTTTGTGCGCTCAGGATCTATG
>Ga0335079_10000230_pt1 | contig 65747 bp, 59 predicted proteins | sample Lox_Sample_33_FD_206719 | JGI IMG/M metagenome (GOLD analysis project Ga0335079, IMG submission 206719) | Soil microbial communities from Loxahatchee National Wildlife Refuge, Florida, United States - Lox_Sample_3.3 | ecosystem: Environmental > Terrestrial > Soil > Wetlands | place: USA...
ATCTGCCCGATCAAGCAGCTGCCGTAACCCTCGCCGCTGGCAATATCGAGCACCTCCTTGTCGGCGCAAAAGCGCAGAGCAAAGAGATAGCGATGGTAATGCTCATGCTGAATGTCTCCCAGCAGACCCGGCACATAGCGCTCGCCCGTAAAGGGCGTTTTCTCTTCAGGTGCCGGAAACTGGAATGTCTGGGAAACATTATCCGTGGCGGACTCCGTTAATGGAGATACACCCAGAACGGCACGGATATCCTCGGCGACACTCATTGTTGGGGCGCCTAACGCCTTTACTATTGTGTTTTACGGTCGGCACTGTATACATGAGTGTGAACCCGGTGCCAATATCCATGTGTGTGGATTTACGGAGGCTTGTCCGTGCGCGTTGGGGGCGGGAGCGTGCAGGGAACTTTGCGCTGGCTGCGACAAATCGTTTCCGACGTGGGCCGCGGCCCTGAAGCAGCGGGTGAGGCGCGCTCGGCCCGGCGGCGGCCGCAAGCGTTCAAGAACCTGCTCGGGCGCATCACGACGATTCGGCTTTCAAATTCCTTCTGGCCTATTTTCCTGCCGATCGTTCTCGCCGCGCTGATGCTGCGCGGTGCCCTGCTGTACGCACCAATGTTCGGCAATGATGATCTAATATATTACTTGGACGGCAGATATTTTCCGCACCAAGCAGCGCTGGGCCAATACGATATATTGCTCGGGTACAAGCCGAACGTGCTCTATTTTGCGCTGGTGAAGGTATGGCATGAGCTGGCCGGCGCCAATGCCTACATGGTGGGAAGACTTTTTCAGGACGTAACGTTTCTCGCCGGCGCATTGATCATATTCGTCCCGTCGCGGCATGCCTTCGGAGGGCCGGCCGCCCGCAAGACGACGCTGTTCTACCTGTTATTGCCGCTGTCAATCTACACGGTGTCGTTGGTGCCCGACACCCCCGTCGAAACGATGTTTTACCTGTTGGCACTGGTGTTCAGCATCGGTTGGCCGTCGCGCCCGCTCGCGACCGCGATTTCCCTGGGCATCCTGGTGGCCGTCGCGTATCTGATAAAGCCCCCCGCACTCGCATGCATACCCGCGATTCTCGCGGCAATGTCGGTATCCCCGCTGCTCCCGTTCGCGCCGCCGATCGGTTGGCGTCCGGCCGGGCTCAGCATGATCATGTTCGTACTTAATTGCGGCGCAGCGTTCGCTCTGCTCCACGTTCTCGCGCCGCAGCCATGGTCTATTCTGCTGCCCTTCTTGCTGGCGCTGGCAGTGCTGGTCTGGTCGCTGCTGAACCTCCCCCTTCCCCGATGGCGCCCTCGCATCTCATCGCTCCGCTCCCGGCAATTGCGACTTGCGGGGGCGGGGTTAGTTGTCCTGATACCTCTTTCGATTTTGACCGCTTACGCGTGGCTGCGTCCCGCGGGCGAATTCATCGGCATCAGCTATGCGAACGACGCGGCAGCGTTGCTCTCACTGTCCTTCTGGCTGCACCACTTGCTGGGACAACTCGATATTTCGGCGCCAACCTCGTCGCGCTCGCTGCGATCTTCCCTTATGTCTTTGTGCTGGCGGGTAATTATCTCTGGCGAGCATGCCGCGCGCGACACGAAGTCGCCGCCTATTCAGGGCCGGCTCTCTCGTTGCTCGCCTTTCTCGCTGGCGCCGTCTTTTTCCTGGTGTTGATGACTTCGATTGCGACCGAAGTGCACTCCGCGGATGATCCTTTCGAGGGCAATCGGTTTCAGGGTCGTTACCAGTGGGATTTTGCGAAGCCTTGGCCGGCACTGCTGAATTACGGCGGTTACATTTCTCTGATCGGTGGGGGCCTGACGGCGCTTGTCGTTCTAGCGCGCCCGGGACTGCTGGTGTCGGCTTACGGCGCCTTCATGACTTTGATTGTCCTCGTGGGGCAGGCCGAAGTGAATGCGTACATGTTCACGGGGTCAGATTTTGTCCGCTGGCGCGCCGACGACGCGCGCGCAATTGCCCAGTTGCTGGCGCCTGTGCAGGCTGGTGACGGCGTCGTGGTGGCTGACCAGCACTACGGATCTGTTTCCGAGTTCGTCTTTTCGTTGCGCGCGCCGCAGCGGCTGTTGGTCCGGCCGAGCGGCGCGCACTTGACGCAGGCAGATCTCCCGCCGGATGTGACTTGGGTGGCCGCCATCAACGACTATGTGGCCGATTTTCACTACCAGTACTCGCTCAAGTTCGAGCACACCAGCCTCTATGTGCTCAGCCAGACCACGCCATTGCTGCATAAGCCCGAGAAGTTGGTTTGGCAGGGAACCGAACCGATGCGCCTGAACTTCGCCGGCGGCAAGGATGCCAAGGCGCTGACGGGGTTCAATTCGCCGGAGGATTGGGGCATTTGGAGCGCGACCGACGTTGCAACGATTGCGTTGCCACAGCTTGTGGTGGGTGACATCACCCTGAGAATCAATGTCGCTGCCTTGCCGGAAAACGTGCAAGAGCCCTTGCGAATCCAAATCGGCGATGCGCATGCCGAGTTGTCATTGAAAACCGAGTGGCTCACCTATGAGCTGCGCCTCGCGCCCACATGGCCGACGGATACCATCCGTTTGGAGATGCCGGTTGTGCGCCCCGTTCCCAGGGATTCTCGATCGCTCGGTGTCGGGCTGAGCGGGATCGAAATCAGCCGACCGTGACGGCCTGCGTGCGATGCGTCAGCGTCCGGTCCACTCCTCGCGCAGCAATCCAAACAACACGTGATCCTGCCACTTGCCGTCGATGCAGAGGTATTTTCGCGCATAACCCTCCTGGCGAAAGCCCGACCGCAGCAACAGATGTCGGCTCGCGTCGTTATGCGGCAGGCAAGCGGCCTCGATGCGGTGCAGATGCAGGCGCTCGAAGGCGAAGGCGAGAGTTTGCCGCAGCGCGTCTTTCATGTATCCGCGGCCGGCGTAGCGCTCTCCCATCCAATAGCCGAGGCTCGCCGTTTCCGAAACGCCGCGACGGAGGTTAGTAAGGCCGATGCCGCCCATCAGCTTGCTATCCTCGCGGCGAAAGATGAAGAGGCTGTAACCCTGGTCGCTCCGCCAGTCGGCCGCATAGCGCGCGAGCCGGCGGCGAAAGGCGGAGCGGCTCAGCGCGTCGCCGCTCCAGCTCGGTTCCCAAGGTGTGAGAAATCGCCTTGATTCGGCGCGCAGCTCCGCCCACGCGTCGAAGTCCGTTCGCTCGGGCGGCCGCAGCATCACGGTTTCCCCCAGCAGCCGGAGCGCCGGCGGCGAGCCCGCCAAAAACCGCGGTAACCGGAGAATGTCCGTCGCCATCCCTTCCCCGTCTCCTTGCTCAGGCGGCGAGTCTGCTCTGCAGCCGCCCGTAGTCCTCCAGGCCGCCGATTGGCCCCAATGCGGTCAGGCTCGGCGGCCCAACGCTGATCCGCCGCGCCGCGCGTATGATCTGGGCCTCATCCACCGCCTCGATTTTGCGCACGATCTCCCGCGCGTCGAAGGGTCGGCCGTACAGCAGCACGTGATGCGCTTGCTGCTCGGCGCGGGTCGAAGTGCTCTCAAGCCCCATGAGCAAACCCGATTTCATCTGGGCTCGCGCTCGCTGCAGCTCGTCGCGATCGAAGCCGTGAGATAAGCGGCGCATTTCCGAGCATAATACCGGCAACAACTCCGTCACTTCCCTTTCGCCGGTACCGGCATAGACCCCAAAAAGACCGGTATCCGTGTAAGCGTGAACGAAGGAATAGATCGAATAGACCAGTCCGCGCCGCTCGCGAATCTCCTGAAACAGCCGCGACGACATGCCGCCGCCGAATGCGACGCTCAACACCGACAGGGGATAAAAATCCGGATCGGCGTAGGCGACGCCCGGAAAGCCCAGCACCACGTGCACCTGTTCGAGATCGCGCTTTCGCCTGAGGTCGCCGCCCCTGTAGCGCGGCGCCTCAACGGTCGTGATGCCGCGCCGCGGCAGTTCGGCAAAGGCGCGCTCGGCAAGCGCCACCAGCGGGTCGTGCTCGACCTTGCCGGCCGCCACCAGCACCATGCCCTCGGCGCCATAATGGCTCGCGAGATATCCCGCGACCGTGTCGCGGTCGAGCCGATTGACGATCTCGGCTCGCCCCAGCACCGGCCGTCCCATCCCCTGTTCCGGATAGGCGCATTCCTGAAAGTAATCGAAAACGATGTCGTCGGGCGTATCTTCGGCCTGGCCGATCTCCTGCAGGATGACCTGGCGCTCGCGCTCGAGCTCGGCGGGATCGAAAGTCGAATGTTGCAGGATGTCCGCGAGAATATCGACGGCGAGGCCAACGTCGTCCGCGAGCACTTTCGCGTAGTAGGCAGTCTGCTCGCGCGATGTATAGGCGTTGACGTGCCCGCCCACGTCCTCGATCTCGCGCGCGATCTGTAACGCCGAGCGCCGCGCCGTGCCCTTGAAGGCCATATGCTCCAGCACGTGCGCCACGCCGTTGATCTCGGCCGGCTCATGCCGAGTGCCGACATTCACCCAAACACCGACCGAGACGGTCTCCACCGTCTCCATCCGGTCGGTGACAACCCGCATGCCGTTGGTCAGCCGCGATACGCGAATGCTCATCCGATACCTCCTGAGAGCGCTGCCGAACTCGTGACTGGCCGGGCGCGCTCGTCGATAATCCGTTTCACCGCGGCGATATCGTTGGGGAGCACGATGACGCGCTCCGGCCGTTCGAAAAGATCGGCAAGCCGCGGCGGTAGTTTCGGTCGAATGCCGGTCGCGCGCTCGACCGCTGCGGGAAATTTGGCCGGATGGGCGCAGGCAAGCGCCACCACCGGGGCCGTATCGATGCGTTTGCGGCTGCGTGCCGTCGCCACCGCGATCGCGCTGTGCGGATCGAGCAACTCGCCGGTCGTCTCGTAACAACGCGCAATCTCCGCGAGCGTCGCGGCGTCGTCGATCCGCGTCGCCGCGAACAGCGCGCGCGCCGCGCGCCACTCGGCCTCGCTTGCCGGCAGCGTGCCGGTAGCGCGGAACGAGTTGAAGGCGGCGGCGACGGCGGCACCGTCACGATCCCTAAGCTCGAAATAGAGCCGCTCGAAGTTGCTGGAAACCTGGATATCCATGCTGGGGCTAAGGCTCGGTTCGACCGGGGCGACGGTCATCGCACCCTCGTTCAAGAAGCGAGCCAGAATGTCGTTGCGGTTGGTGCCGATAGCCAGCTCCGCGATAGGCAATCCCATGCGACGCGCCACATGGGCCGCATAGACATTGCCGAAATTTCCCGTCGGCACCGCAAACGCGACCTGACGGTCTGGGGCGCCGAGCGCGACGGCGGCTGCGACGTAATACACCGCTTGCGCCATGATGCGGGCCCAGTTGATGGAATTGACGGCGGAAAGGCGGTGGCGATGCCGCATCGCCTCGTCGGCAAACATCGCCTTCACCAGGTCTTGGCAATCGTCGAACGTGCCCTGGATGGCGATCGCGTGGACATTGCCGGACGGCACTGTCGTCATCTGCCGCCGCTGCACCTCGGAGATCCGCCCTTCCGGAAACAGGATGAAGATGTCGATCGCCTCCCGATCGCGGCATGCCTCGATCGCCGCCGAGCCGGTATCGCCGGAGGTGGCGCCGATGATGGTGACGCGCTCGCGTCGCTCGGCCAGCACGTGATCGAACAGCATTCCGACCAGCTGCAGCGGATAGTCTTTGAAAGCGAGCGTCGGCCCGTGGAACAATTCCAGCAGCCAGAGATTGCTTTCGAGCTGCTTTAATGGCGCGACCGCCGCATGGCCGAAGCCGCGATAGGCGCGTTCGACCAGGTCCCGGAATATCGAGGGCTCGATCGCTCCGCCGAGGAACGGCAGCATCACCGTGGTTGCTATCTCGGCGTAGGACTTGCCGGCGAGCGCGCGCAACTCCAGGCACGGCCAGGTCTCGGGCACATAGAGGCCACCGTCCGGCGCGAGCCCGGCCAGCAGCACGCGGTCGAAGCTGAGCCGCTCCGGGGGGGTCTTCGGGTCACGGGTGCTGAGGTATTCCAAGGCGCAGGCCTCCGGGGAAACGGCCGATCGTCGGTGGCTTTCGCGAGGGAGAGAGCCTATCGCCGGGGTGTTTCCGCTGCAACAAGCCACCGGACGCTCTCCCACACGGAATCGTGACGGCGAAAGGATTTCGATCCTCCACGTAACATTTTGATATACAACATCTTTTCATTGAACTTTGAAGATCCGGGTCGACTGCATTCGGCGATACGTGCAGATAGCCATGCACGCACAGTCGGTTTACCAAAAGCGGCCGTATTCTCTAGGGTGTATGGACCGGTGAAAAGGCAACACCCATGCTCCTACGGTTGAATGGCGGTGGCGCCCCAGGTCGAGTGGACGCGGAGCTGCTCCGGCTGGAGAAGAGCCGACATAAATACCCCCGTCACGCTCATGAAGGGTACGCGATCGGTGCCGTCGAGCGGGGCGCGCACGCCTTCAACGCTCGAGGTCGGCGCTGGGAAGCGGTGCCGGGCCGGATAATCATGGTCAACCCCGAGGACATCCATGACGGCGGGCCCGCGACTGCCAATGGCAGTTACAGTTATCGAATGATCTACCTGAACCCTGAAATGCTCCGCGAGATCGTCTCCGAGGCGATCGGCCGGCACGCCGAGCTGCCGTTCTTTCCGCGCGCCGTGGTCGCCGATCGCGATCTGTCAAACAGCGTTCTGATCCTGCATCGGGCGCTCGAAGCGTCACATTCTCGCCTGGAGCGCGACGGACGATTCGTGGAAGTTCTCCTCGGCCTCGTTTTGCGCCATTCGCGTGCGCGCCTTGCAAGCGAGACCGACCGCCTGATCGCTCAGCCGCTCGATCGCGTTGTCGAATTTCTCGCGAACCGGTTCGCCGATGACATTTCGCTCGCAATGCTTGCCGACTTGGCCGGCCTCGATCGATTCCGTCTTTTACGGCAATTCAGGCGCCGTTTCGGCTTGCCGCCGCACGCCTATCAGACGCTGCTCCGCCTCCGTCACGCGAGAATGCTGCTGCGTTCGGGAGAATCAGCGGCGAGCGCGGCACTAGCGGCAGGATTCGCCGATCAGAGTCACATGATTCGAAAATTCAAGGCGGTCTACGGCATGACCCCCGGCCAGTATCAAGGCCGCCTGCAATAACATTCAATCCGAGGCAAAGCCGCTCGGGCTAACTTCGACCTGCAAGGTTTGGCCAGCGAGGATCACATGCCCGCTTCAAAACCACCTGCGGCCGTTGCCGGGTCCGCGCGCTCGGCTTTCATCGCCGGCACCGTTCGCTGTGCGCCGGTGGCGCTGGGCGTGCTGGTCTACGGTCTCATCTTTGGCGCGCTTGCGCAGCAAGCGGGCATCAGCCTCGGCGAGACGGCGTTCATGAACGCCGTCGTGTACTCCGGCTCCGCTCAGTTCATAGCGCTTGGGCTCTGGTCGCTGCCGCCGCCCCTGCTGGCACTCTGCCTCACGGTGTTCTCGGTCAATTTCCGTTTTTTTCTGATGGCGGCGACGATGCATCCGGTGCTCCGCGCTTGGACGAGTTGGCGGGCGCTTCCGGCGTTGTTCTGGCTCACGGACGAGAATTGGGCCATCACCATGGCGTCGGGAGAGCAGCCGCATTGGGGGGCTTTCTTCCTTGGTACGGGCTGGTTGGTCTGGCTCGCCTGGCTCGCGGCGGGCATTCTCGGGCACTCTCTGGGCGCGGTCGTCTCGGATCCGCGGCGATGGGGCCTCGATTTCGCATTCACTGCGGTATTCCTGACGCTCGCGGTCGCGCTCGCGCGGCGCCGCAAGGCGCCGCTGGTCTGGATCGCGAGTGTGGGAGCATCGCTTCTCGCCGACCGCTTCATCGGCGGCGGCAGCGCACCGGTCCTGGTCGGCGGATTCGCGGGCGCGATCGTCGCGGCCCTGAAACCCCGGGCCGAGGAATCCGATGCGCCCTGAGGTTCTCTGGGCATTCGTGGCGATGGCGGCCGTGAGCTATGCGATCCGGCTCGGCGGATTTCTCGTCGGTGGCACTCTGCAACGCTATCAACGGCTGCGTGCCGCGATCGACCAGTTGCCAGCCGCCATTCTTCTCGCCTTGGTGGCGCCGCAGCTTGCCCATGGCGGCATGGCCGAACGGCTCGCCGCGCTCATCGTGATGGCGATCGCGTGGTATGTGGACTTGTTGCTGGTGCCGCTTGTCGTCGGCGTCGTCGCGGTGGTGCTGCTGCGCGCGACGCTATGATTTGGCTTCATTCGGAGCCCGGCCGAGTGGCCGCGTGCCGAGGCTGCTGAAGAAACGCAGCAGGTAGCCATCGGGATCGGCGACCACGAATTGCCGATTTCCGCGTTCAATATCATCGTGCCGATACCAACGCTCTTCCAGCGGGATCACGACAACCAAAGCGGATGCCCGCACGGCCGCATAGAGCGCATCGACGTTCGACACCTGGATTTGGAGATTGATCCCGCGGCCGAAGGGATGTTCGAGTGCTGCCGTGGAAAAACTGCGGCCGGGACCGCCGGCCTCCTCCAGCATTAGATGCGCGCTCTCGCGGATCAGGTAGGCGAATTTCTCCTCGGGCCGCCGGACATGACAGCGGAAGCCCAGCACGGTCACGTACACATGGAGCGATCGCTCAAGGTCGCTTACGTCCATTTCGGGGACGACGGCAGGGGGATCGAAAGCGCTATCGGTCGCCAAGATACCGCTCGCGCAGATGCGTTTCGAAGACCGCGGCGTCGAGCGGCGCGCCGGTCGCCTCGCGGATAAGCGCGTCGGTCGAGAGCAGCGAGCCCCTGCCGTGTACATGCTCGCGCAGCCACTTCAGCAGCGGCGCGAAATCGCCTTTGGCAACCGAGGGGAGGATCGAGGGATCGGCTCGCTTTGCGGCCGCGAAGAGCTGCGCCGCGGTCATGGCGCCCAGGGTGTAGGTGGGGAAATAGCCCCAAGCACCGTCGTACCAGTGAATGTCTTGAAGGCAACCTTCGCGGTCGGTCGGCGGAGTGATGCCAATCAGCTCCCGCATGCCGGTATTCCAGGCCTCCGGCAAATCGGCAAGCGCGAGATCGCCCGCGATCATCGCCCGCTCCAATCGATAGCGGAGGATCACATGCGCGGGATATGTGACCTCATCGGCATCCACGCGAATGAAGCTGCGCTCGACCCTGGTGTAGATGCGATGGAGATTGAAGGCGTCCCATGCGGGGCCGCTCCCACCAAATGCCTCACGCAGGATCGGCGCCAAAAACTCCACGAATTCGCGGCTGCGGCAGGCCTGCATTTCGACCAGCAATGACTGGCTCTCGTGCAGGCTCATCCCGCGCGCGACACCCACGGGCTGATGTCGCCACTGGGCGGGCAGACCCCGTTCATAGAGCGCATGGCCGGTCTCGTGCAGCACGCCCATCAGCGCGCGGGTGAAATTCGCCTCGTCGTAGCGCGTGGTGATGCGCACGTCGTCGGGAGTGCCGCCGCAGAAAGGATGCAAGCTGATGTCGAGCCGTCCGTGATCGAAATCAAAACCGAGGCGGCGCATCAGCTCGACGCCGAGCAGGCGCTGCTGCTCGACCGGAAAATGCTCGCCCAGCGGCAGCGGCTCCGGCTGTCCCCGTTGGCGTGCCAAAACCCCGTCGATCAAGCCCGGCAACACCGCCGCCAAATCGGCGAACAGTCGGTCGATCGCGGCGGTGCTGCCGTCGGGCTCGTATTCGTCGAGCAGCGCCTCGTAAGGACTTTTGCCCAACAGCGCCGCCTTGGCATCGCCAACCTCGCGAACCAGGCGCAACACTTCCTTGAGCGAGGGCAGCACCAGCGCGAAATCGGCGGCCGGGCGCGCCTTGCGCCACACCATTTCACAGGCCGAGCAGGCCCTGGTGAATGCCTCGACGAGATCAGGGGGCACCGCCGTCGTGTGCAGCCATTCTCGCCGCATCTCGCGGAGATTGGCGCGCTGCCAGGGATCGAGACCGCGATCCGCATCGGCCGCCTGCAGGAGATCCGCGGTGTCCGGCGCAGCCAGGACCTCATGCGCCAGTACCTTCAACAGCGCGATTTGCTCCGCGCGAGAGGACGCCGCGCCCTCCGGCATCAGGGTCGAACTGTCCCAGTTCAGCATCGCCTGCGCTTCGCCGAGCAGCGATTCCCGGCGAAAGCGCGCTTCCAGGGTCTGGTAGGCGGTCATGAACTCCTCGGCCGATCGGCACGCTCGCGGCGCAGCACCAAGAGGTAGAACACCACGAGGATGCCCGCCAGCGAAAACCAAGTGATCGCGTATTGCAGGTGATTGTTGACGAGCTCGGTCTCGGCCTGTCCACCCAACGGAAGGCCTCCGGGGTTCGGGGCGGGTCCGGCCTCGATGTAGAAAGGCAGCAGGCCCGAAAGGCTGTCCGCGCGCGCCATGGCGGGCAGATCGACATAGAACCACTGATTGTGCGTGGGATCGTTGGCTGGCACGAACCAGCCTCTGTCGCCCGAGGGCATGCGCAGCAGCCCTTCGACGCTAACGATACCGGAAGCGTTGCCGGCGCCGCGCGTTGCGGGATCGCGCTGCTCGGGCGGGACCCAGCCCCGCTCCACCAGCACGATCGCGCCGTCTTCGAGTCGCAGCGGCGTCAACACAAGAAATCCGCCGCGCCCCGACCGTCGCTCCGTCGCGTTCAGATAAAACTCATGTTCGTGCAGGAATTGGCCTTCGGCCTCTACCCGATGAAAGTCGAGCTCGGCTGCGGCCGCGGCGTTGCGCGGGAGCGGAACCGGTGGTGCCGAAAGGGCCGCGTCGCGCTGGGCGATCAACCCTTCCTTCCAGTGTAGGCGTTGAATCTGCCAGGTCCCGAGCCCGATCAGCACGCAGAATCCCAGGAAGGCCCAGATCGTGAGGGCGAGCAGCCTGCGCCCGCTCATTGCTCTCTGCGACTTGGAGCGGGGAGGGGTCCCCGCTCATCTCATCCCGCCGCCGCGCCGCTTCCACCCCACCAGTAAATGCAGACGAAGAGGAACAGCCACACCACGTCGACGAAGTGCCAATACCAGGCCGCCGCCTCGAAGCCGAAGTGATGATCGGGCGTGAAGTGGCCCTTGATGGCACGCCCCAGATTTACCGCGAGGAAGGTGGTGCCGATGATCACGTGAAAGCCGTGGAAGCCCGTCGCCATGAAGAAGGTCGAGGGGTAGATGCCGTCTTTGAAGTGGAACGCCGCGTGGCTGTATTCGTAGGCCTGCAGCGAGGTGAAGCAGATCCCGAGGAAAACCGTTGCCGCCAGTCCCTTGATGAGGCCGGGGCGATCGTTCTCCAGAAGACAATGATGCGCCCAGGTGACGGTCGTGCCCGACATCAGGAGGATCAAGGTATTGAGAAACGGTACTTCGAAGGGGTCGAAGGGCACGACGCCCTTGGGCGGCCAAACGCCCCCGACAGGGAACAGCGACGCATTGAAGAACGCCCAGAAGAAGGCCGCGAAGAACATCACCTCCGAGGCGATGAACAGCGCCATGCCGTAGCGCAGGCCGATCTGCACCACCGGCGTATGGTAACCGCCGTAGACCGCTTCGCGGATCACGTCGCGCCACCACACCGCCATCAGCGCGATCAGCAACCCGAGCGCGAGCACCACCATCCAGACCGTGAGGCCGGCATGGAGATAGAGCACCGCCATTGCCGCAAGGAAACCCGCGCAGCCCGCGCCCACCACGGGCCAGGGGCTCGGATCGACGAGATGATAGGGGTGCTTATGTCCGGCGGGGCTCGGTGTGGCCATGGCTCTTCTCTCAGGCAATCTCGTAATTAAAGCGGGTCATTTCGGGGCGACCGCGACCTGACGTACCGCGGAGGGAGCGGCCGAGGCCGCTGGCTCCTGGGTTTCGGCGCGGAACATGGTGTAGGAAAGCGTGATCGTGTCGACGTCGCGCGTTTCGGGATCGCGCGTGATGTCGGGATCGACAAAGAAGGTGACGGGAAGTTGGGCGTGTTGGCCCGGCGCCAGATGCTGCTTGGTGAAGCAGAAGCACTGGATCTTGTCGAAGTAGGCACCGACTTTGTCGGGCGTAACGTTGTAGGTCGCGGTCCCCGTCACGCCCTCATCGCCGCGATTGAACGCCTCGTAGGCAATCGTCTGCGGCTCGCCCGGGTGGACTTTTATCGAGATTTGCCTTGGTTGAAATTCCCAAGGAAGGTCGGGGCCGACCGCGGCGTTGAAGCGGACGGTGATGACCTTGTCTTTGATCTGCTCAGAGGGCGCGCCCTCCGCGCGCCGCGTGGTGCCGTTGTAGCCGGTTGCCGCGCAGAACAACCGGTAGAGCGGCACCGCGGCGATGTCGAGCGCCACCATGCAACCGATGATGCCTAGCAGCGCCAGCACCGTCCGCTGATTGCGGCGACGGCGTTCGACCGGCATCAGAGCGCCCCCAGCTTCACGAGGGTGATCAGATAAACGAGGGCGGCGAATCCCGCGAGCACCGCCAGAATCGCCCAGTTCCTGGCCCGCTGCCGCCTGGCGCGCTCCTCCATCGCGATGGCCTCGATCATCAGGCGAACCCCGGCAGCGCCGCCGGGCCACGATCCAGCACCATGAGTGCAAACAGCAGGAAAAGGTAGAGGATCGAGAAGCCGAACATCGCCTTGGCGCTGTGATCGCCGCGGTCGAACCACACCCTGATCGCAAAGCCCGTGAACAGGCCGCATAGCAACAACGCCGCCCCGCCATAGAAGGCGCCCGAGAGTCCAAGCCAATAGGGCGCCAACGCACAAGGCCAAAGCACCAGCGTGTAAAGCAGAATTTGTCGCTTGGTCGCCCGCGGACCCGCAACCACCGGCAGCATCGGCACGCCCGCCTTGGCGTAATCGCCGGCGCGGTAGAGCGCCAGCGCCCAGAAGTGCGGCGGGGTCCAAAAGAAGATCAGCGCGAACAGCGCCAGGGGCGCGAGGCTCACATCCCCGGTGACTGCAGCCCACCCGACCACCGGCGGCAGAGCGCCGGCGGCGCCGCCGATCACGATGTTCTGCGCCGTGCAACGTTTCAGCCACACCGTATAGACCAGGACATAGAATGCGATCGTGCCTGCGAGCAGCAACGCCGCGAGCCAGTTGATCGCGAGCCCCATCAGAACCACCGAGGTCGCCGCGAGGAAGCAGCCGAACCCGAGCGCGTCGCCGGGGGCCATGCGCCCGGCGGGGATCGGGCGATTTCGAGTGCGCCGCATCACCGCGTCGATGTCGCGGTCGTACCACATGTTGATGGCCCCCGCGGCGCCCGCGCCGAGCGCGATGCAGAGCACCGCAACCGCGGCGAGCACTGGATGCAGATGGCCGGGAGCAAGGTCGAGCCCCACAAAGCCGGTAAACACCACCAACGACATGACCCGCGGCTTCAGCAGTTCCACGTAATCGCGGACCCGCGCGCCGTCGGCGTTCGCGAGAGTGGAGACTGAGAGATCGGTCATGGCGTTCAAACGCTACCGGATGCCGTCTCAGTGATGCGCGTCGGCCGCGATCACCGGCAGCTCTTCATAGCTGTGGAATGGGGGCGGCGAGGATACCGTCCATTCAAGGGTTGTAGCGCCGGGGCCCCAGGGATTGGCGCCGACTCGCTTCCCGGTCAGCAGGGTCTGGAAGACGATGAACACGAACAGCACCACCGCGCCCGCCGAAATATAGCTGCCGATCGAGGAGACCATGTTCCAGCCCGCGAACGCGTCGGGGTAGTCGCTGATCCGGCGCGGCATGCCCGCGAGGCCGAGGAAGTGCATCGGGAAGAAGGTCAGGTTGACCCCGATGAAGGTAAGCCAGAAGTGGATCTTGCCGAGCGTCTCGTTGTACATGCGCCCGCACATCTTGCTGATCCAATAGTAGAAGCCGGCGAACAGCGAGAACACCGCACCCATCGACAGCACGTAATGGAAGTGCGCCACCACGTAGTAGGTATTGTGGAGCGCATAGTCGACGCCGGCATTGGCGAGCACCACGCCGGTGACGCCGCCCACCGTGAACAGGAACAGGAAGCCCATCGCCCAGAGCATCGGCGTCTTGAACTCGATCGAGCCGCCCCACATGGTGGCGATCCACGAGAAGATCTTGATGCCGGTCGGCACCGCGATGACCATGGTCGCGATCGTGAAGTAGGCGCGGGTGTCGACCGAGATTCCGGTCGTGAACATGTGGTGCGCCCAAACCACGAAGCCGATCACGCCGATCGCCACCATCGCATAGGCCATGCCGAGGTAGCCGAAGATCGGCTTCTTCGAGAAGGTCGATATCACCTGGCTTACCATGCCGAAGCCCGGCAGGATCATGATGTAGACCTCGGGATGCCCGAAGAACCAGAACAGGTGCAGGAACAGCAGCGGGTCGCCGCCGCCGGCGGGATCGAAGAACGTGGTGCCGAAGTTGCGGTCGGTGAGCAGCATGGTGATGGCGCCGCCCAACACCGGCAGCGACAGCAGCAGGAGGAAAGCGGTCACCAGGATCGACCACACGAAAAGCGGCATTTTGTGCATGGTCATGCCGGGCGCGCGCATGTTGAAGATGGTGGTGATGAAATTGATCGCGCCCAGGATCGAGGATGCGCCCGCCAAGTGCAGCGAGAAGATCGCCATGTCGACGGAGGGGCCGGGATGAAATGTCGCGTTCGAAAGCGGCACGTAGACGGTCCAGCCGACGCCGGCTCCTTGGCCCACCAACGCCGATCCCATCAACAGGCAGAATGACGGCACCAGCAGCCAGAAGCTGATGTTGTTGAGGCGCGGGAATGCCATGTCGGGCGAACCGATCATCAGCGGCACGAACCAATTGCCGAAGCCGCCGATCATCGCCGGCATCACCATGAAAAACACCATGACGAGGCCGTGCGCGGTGATGACGACGTTGTAGAACTGATGGTCGGCCGGAGTGTTGCCGAAGAGACGATCGCCCGGGACCATCAGATTGATGCGGATGGCCTCGGAGAAGAGCACGCCGATGATGCCCGCGAAGATCGCGAACACGATATAGAGCGTGCCGATATCCTTGTGGTTCGTCGAGAAGAACCAGCGCGTGAAGAACCCGGGATAGTGCGATTCGTGGCCGTGCTCGTCGGTGTGGGCGTGTGCTTGATCCATGGTCGGTCCTCGCGCGCTCGAAAAGTAGCGTCCTTTAGCTGCGGTTCAATCTATCGCGTCGAGTTGGCGGCGACGCTCACAGGGGCGCCGTCGTCCCGGACCGCGAATTTCTTCTTGGCGTCCTCGACCCATTTCGCGAAAGCCTCCTTCGAAACCGCCTGTATCTCGATCGGCATGAACGGGTGATTGACGCCGCAGATCTGGTTGCAGGCGCCGTAAAAGGTGCCCTCGCGCTGGATACGCACCCAGGACTCGTTGGTGCGGCCGGGCATTGCGTATTCCTGCACGCCGAAGGCCGGAACGAACCAACTGTGGATCACATCGGTCCCGGTGACGAGGATGCGGATCGTCGTGTCGACCGGCAGCACCACGGGGTTGTCCGTGTCGAGAAGGCGCTTCTTGCCTTCCTTCTTCGCGTCCTCCTCAGGGACCATGTTGGCGTCGAAGGCAACGCTATTGCCCGCCTTATCGTTGTCGGAAAGCTGGTACGCGTAGCTCCAGTACCACTGATGCCCGGTGACGGTGAGCGTCATGTCGGCGTGCTGCGCCTTGTCCATGTAGTATTCGAGCTTCAGCGACGGGAAAGCGATAACCGCCAGCACCAGGATTGGCACCACGGTCCAGATGATTTCGAGGGTGGTATGGTGCGAGACCTTCGACGGCACCGGGTTGCGCTTGGCGTTGAAGCGGAACACCACGTAGACCAGCATCGACAGCACGAACAGCGAGGCGATCGTGATGATCGGCAGCAGAATCACGTCGTGCAGGAAGTCGATGCGATCGCGTACCGGCGAGGCCGAGGCCTGCAGGCCGATCTGCCAGGGTTCCGGTTCTTCCGCGCCCGCCCGGGGCGCCAAGCCCAGAAGCATCGGCATCAGTGCGAGTGCGCCGTTGCGAAGCGCCTTCAAATGTTTTGCGAATGCTGTCGATCCCATGCCTCTCAGAGCCCCTCGTCTCAGAAGCGGCGGCCGACCAGAGCCGAACCATCCGCGAATTCCCATCGCCGGATAGACGCTGCTCCCCTTTTGCTATGGCAAGCCGCTAATCGGCGAATGCGGGCGGACCCTACACCAAACCCGCCGTCGATCACAACAGCGGGTGGCCGCTTCGAAGCGCGTGCGCGCCTAAGGCCGGCGCCCGCCAGCGGCCAACTTTAAAATTGCGACCATATGACGCATAACTCGTTGCCCGCGGCCCGGAATCGAGCGTCGGCCCGCAGCCGCCAGTTCAGGGCAGCGAGATGGCCTCGGTGCCTTCACCAATGTGGTTGTCTTCGGGACGGCGCTATTCGCCCGAGTACTTGCGGCGCATCTCGTCGGCGAAGGCGGAGGGCGGGATGTTCCAGCGCCTTTCCAGGTCCTGAATTCGCCCGCTGCTGTGCCATTCGCGCACCAGCTGGGAAAGCGTCGCTTCAAACCGCTTCTCGCCTTGCGCCACGCCCATGCCCCACGGTTCGACAAGGATCGAGGACAGCGGCATCTCATAGTCGCGCCAGCCCGGGCTCTGCAGTTGGCCGATGATTGCCGTGTCGTCGTAGACAACCGCGACGCATTTTTCGTCCTTGAGCGCCGGATACATCGCATCGGTATTGGTGAAGGTCTCGGTCACCGGTTCGTAGCGCTCCCGGATCTCGGCGACATAGAAGGCGCCTTCGACCGTGCACACTGGCTTGCCGCGCAATTCCTGCCAGATGTGCAGGTGCAGAGATTTGGGTGCCAGCACGTTGACGCCCGACGCGTAATAGCCGGGCTCGATGAAGTCGATGAGCTTGCGACGCTCGTCGGTTGCGTTCATGGTCGCGATCACCAGATCGAGCTTATGCTCGGTCAGGAGCTTGATGCGGTCGGCGGCGACGACTGGCACGAGCTGCAGCTTGACCCCGAGTTTCTGCGCGACGTCGCTCGCGAGATCGGGCTCGAATCCCACGATGGCGCCGCTCTCGTCGCGAAAGCCGAACGGTCGATAGTCCGCCTTCGTGCCGACGATAAGGGTGCCGCGGGCTTGAATCGTGTCCAGCGCGTCGGCGCGAGCCGCGGCAGAATGCAATAATACCGCCGCGGCGAGAAGGATGGCCAAGTTGCGCCCGTTTTCCATCATGGATGCCATTTAGCCGCTCCGTCCTGCCCGCTCGTGAAAGCAATTGTTAACCAGGGATGTGCCGTATGTTATTGGCGCAAAAATATTTACAATTCTTAAAGTTCGGGAAACTACGCTGCGAATTAGGAGCAAGGCATTGGTTTATGTCTGGCAGGGGACGCGTTGGTGACGCTGCTGCGACTTCGACACTACTGGCCGGCGCTCTTGGCCGCGGTGCTGGGAACGGCCGCATCGATCGGCGCCTTTCAATTGGCCCGGCATGCCGCGCAGGATCGCATGGCCGTGGAGTTGAGTGCCCGCGCGGAGAGCCGCGCGCGCGGCCTGCAGGAGGTGCTTAGCCGATACGAGGGAACCATCGACGGGTTCGCGGCGTCCTTTCAAGGTTCGACGATCGATTGGCAGCAATTCACGACTTACGGCCGCAGCATGTCGTTGGCGAGCCGTTTCCTCCGGTCGGGATTCGGCAGCCTAACCTGGGCGCCGCGAGTGACGGGAGCGCAGCGGGCCGAATTCGAAACTCACGCACGCGAGGACATCCCCGGGTACGCGATCCGCGACCCCGGTCCTGACGGCGTCTTTGTGCCGGCCGCGGATCGGCCGGAATATTTTCCGATCCGCTTCGTCGATCCGATGCGCAGGGCCTCGCCGATCGGCCTCGATCTGCTTGCGGAACCTACGCGCGCGGCGGCGGTCCGCCGCGCGATTTTGCAGCGTCGCGTTGTCGCAACGCCCCCCTTCCCGTTCGTGACCGGTGGCTCGGGCTGCCTGCTTTTCGCAGCGGTCTTCCCGACCGGCGAGGGCAATCCAAGTGGCGGGACCGAGCAACCGATCGGTATCCTTGCGTTCCGCCTGCTGATCGGCCCCGCGATCGGCGCCATCCTCGAAGCGCTTGATCCGCTGCCGCAAGGGTATGACTTGTTCGTTTTTGACGACGGCGCGCCCGCTGGCGATCGGCTGCTTTACGAACGGCGCGCCGGACCCGGCGATGCCGGCGGCACGCCACCGAGCGAGGATGAGGTCTTCACTCGGCCGTTCTTCGGCTCGGCCTTCAACTTCGCCGGACGCGATTGGACACTGATACTGAGGCCGACGCCTGAATACATCGCCCGTTCCCTCGATTATGCCGGTTGGGGCGAGTGCGCAACCGGCCTTATCCTGACGGCGTTGCTTGCAACCTATCTCATGTCGAGCCGGCATCGCGCCGACCGGTTGCAGGTGATGGCGCAAGGTTTGCAGCAGGAGGTGTCCGAGCGCCGGGGCGCCGAGCAGCGCCTTCGACTGGCGCAGATCTCGATGGATCGCGCGTCCGAGGCAATCAGCCTGATCGATGCCGAGGGCCGGTTCTTGAACGTCAACGACGCCGCATGCCGCCTGCTCGGCTATTCCCGGGCGGAATTGCTGCAGCTCAAGGTGTTCGACATCGATCCGGCGATGACGCGCGCGGATTGGGCGCGACGCTGGGAAGAAGCGCGAGACGGTGGCGCGCACAGTCTCGACACCTTCTATCGAGTGAAGGATGGCCGGCTGATCCCGGTCGATATCACCGCCAACAATCTCGAATTCAACGGCAAGGAATACCACTTCACCGTGGTGCGCGATGCGACGGCTCGCCGGCAGACCGAACGCGCGATCCGCGTCGCCAAGGAGCAGGCGGAGGCTGCGAGCCGCGCTAAGAGCGAATTCCTCGCCAATATGAGCCACGAGCTAAGGACGCCGCTCAACGCGATCATCGGTTTCTCGGACGTGATGTGCAACGAGCTGTTCGGTCCGATGAGCAATCCGCAGTACCGTGAGTATGCGAGCGATATTCGCGAGAGCGGGAGCCACTTGCTGGCGGTGATCAACGATATTCTCGATTTCTCGCGCGCCGAGGCGGGCGAGCTCACGCTCAACGAAAGCGAAGTGGAGTTGCCGCAGGTGATTCGGGCGGCGCGGCGCCTGGTCGAGCAGCGCGCCGCGGCGGCGAGGCTCACGCTCGAAACCGTGTTGCCACCCGACCCGCCGCTGCTGCTTTGCGACGAGCGGCTGGTGAAGCAGATGCTGATCAACCTGCTCTCCAATGCCGTCAAATTCACGCCCGAGGGCGGCAGCGTCCGGATCGCCGTCGAGCGCGAGCCGGAGGGCGAGCTGTTGGTCAGGGTGAGCGACACCGGGATCGGACTTTCCGCCGAGGAGATTGCGATCGCGCTGACGCCGTTCCGGCAGGTCGAGAGCGGGCTCAATCGCAAGCACCCCGGCACCGGTCTCGGCCTGCCCCTCGTCAAGTCCCTGATCGAACTGCACGGCGGGAATCTGAAGCTCGAGAGCGTGCCGCAGCACGGGACTACGGCGATCCTGACGTTTCCGGCGGCGCGCGTCATCGATACCACGATCCCTCCGACCGCCGCCGCGATGTCTCCGGCCGCCGCGCAATAGTCTAGAGCCTCGCGACTTCCTTAATATCCGCGTATATGGCGGGGTATCCGAGCCGCGATTGGAACTCGGACGCCCCCATGCTTATATCTTGCGCCACGGGAGCGGCCGGAGTCGCCGCGCCGACCTTCGCGATGGAGCATTGAATGACCGACGTTGCGCGCCTCGATAAGCTCTTCTTCGATCGGACCGGCATGGACCCCGCGCGGGTCGAACGCATTGTCGGCGAAGCGCTCCAGGGCATGGATGACGGCGAGCTTTATCTGGAATGGGCTCAGTCGGAGTCGGTGGCTCTCGATGATCAGCGCATCAAAAGCGCGTCCTTCGACACGAGCCAGGGCTTTGGGCTGCGCGCGATCTCCGGCGAAACCGCCGGCTTCGCCCACGCCTCGGAGCTATCGGAAGAGGCGATTAAACGCGCGGCCGAGACGGTGCGCGCGGTCAAGAGCGGCTCGGGCGGTACCTATGCCGCACCGCCCCCAGGAACCAACCGAACCCTCTACACCGACGTCAATCCGCTGGCGCAGGTCGATTTCACCCGCAAGACGGCGCTGCTCCAGGAAATCGACGCCTATGCCCGCGCCAAGGACCCGCGCGTCAAGCAGGTCTCGGCTTCGCTTTCGGGAAGCTGGGCCGCGATCCTGATCGCGCGGGGCGACGGGCATAGGGTTGGCGACATTCGGCCGCTGGTGCGGATCAACGTCTCGGTGGTGGTCGGCGAAGGCGACCGAATGGAGCAGGGCTCGCACGGCCTCGGCGGCCGACTCGAATACGAGCGCTTCATCGATACCGCCAATTGGCGGGTGCAAGTCGACGAGGCGCTGCGCAAGGCGCTGGTCAATCTGGGCGCCATCGATGCACCCGCGGGCGAGATGCCGGTGGTGCTGGGTCCGGGCTGGCCCGGGGTCATGCTGCATGAAGCGGTTGGGCATGGGCTCGAGGGCGATTTCAACCGCAAGAAAACCTCGGCATTTTCGGGCCTGATCGGCCAGCGCGTGGCGGCGCCGGGCGTCACGGTGATCGATGACGGCACACTGCCGGATCGGCGCGGCTCGCTCACGATCGATGACGAGGGAACGCCCACCGGCCGCACGGTCTTGATCGAGGACGGCATCCTGGTCGGATACATGCAGGACCGCCTCAATGCGCGGCTCATGGGCATGAAGCCTACCGGCAACGGCCGGCGCGAGAGCTTCGGCTATGCTCCGATGCCGCGCATGACCAACACCTACATGCTCGGCAGCGACAAGGACCCGCAGGAAATCCTCCGCTCGGTCAAGCGCGGCCTCTACGCCGTCGATTTCGGCGGCGGCCAAGTGGACATCACCTCGGGTAAGTTCGTGTTCTCGGCGTCGGAGGCCTACCTGATCGAGGACGGCAAGGTGGGGCCGGCGGTCAAGGGCGCGACCCTGATCGGCAATGGCCCCGATGCCCTCACCAAGATCACCATGATCGGCAACGACATGACGCTCGACGGCGGTATCGGCACTTGCGGCAAGGATGGCCAAGGCGTGCCTGTCGGCGTCGGAATTCCGACAGTACGCATCGACGGCCTAACGGTCGGTGGAACGGCGGCGTGACATTGCAGGGCTCGCCGTTCCTCCTTCCCGAGCGGGGAGAGGGGTGGGGTGAGGGGCGTTCGCCAACTCCGTACTGATCCGCCAGCACGATAGTGCCGGGATCGCCTCGGCTCAGCTTGTTGCCGAGCGGCTCCGCGGCTACCCTGCCATTGGATTCTGGGGTCGATGTCAAATCTCGGATATGTCGAAACTGTGGAGGGACTTCGCATGCGCACACCGTTTGTCGTCATGCCCGATCAAACGGCTCGCCCACTCAAAATCGTGGGGGAGAATGTCACGGTCCTCGCATCGGGGGCGCGGACCGGCGGCTACGAGATCTTCCTGCAGACCGGACGCGAGGGCAGCGGCCCTCCGCCGCACAACCACCCTTGGGATGAATCATTCTACGTCACCAAGGGTGAGATCGCATTCGGCATCGAAGAAAAACAGATGATCGCGCGGCCGGGGACGCTCGTACACCTGCCTGCCGGCACCACGCACTGGTTCCGGTTCGGGAAAGGCGGCGGCGAGATGATCTCAATGACCTCGCGCGAAGCGGCCTCGCACATGTTCACAGACTTCGACCGCGAGATTTCGCCGGACCAGCCGGATCTCGACAAGCTCGCGGAAATCGGCGCGCGGTACGGCTGCAAGGTTCCCCCGCCGGCTCGTTGAGGAGGGGCCGGCCAGAGTTACGGTCTCAGTCTTTGGACCTCTCGGAGACGAGAGTTTCCGCTCATGGCAGATAGTGTTGCAAAAGTCGGCAAGGTCGGTCGGTCGCGCAATGTTTATTCTGGTACAGAACGATCCTTGAATCTTTCAGTCCAGATGATCCCCGCAAACGACTCAATCTTGCGCATTTCAGCAGTCAAAAGACTTTTGCAACACTATTGGCACGAAACGCACATGCCGACTATGTTGCGCCATGTCCGCTCTCAGGGGCAAAGCGCAAAACATATGCTCGCGGTGAGTATTTCCAGAGGACATCCGAACACGCTTAGCATTCATGCGGGATGCCCCCGGCGGCAGCGGCTCCTCGCGCCCCAGGATCGCGGTCCTCAGATCACCTCGCCTTGCCGCATGTCCCTGACCTCGTCGGGAGAGCAGCCGAGCCACTCGCCATAGATCGCCTCGGAATCCGCGCCGAGAATCGGGGCGCATTTCAGCGGGACCTTGCTGTCCGACATCCGCAGCGGCCACCCCGGCACGATGACCGGCCCGCGCACCGGATGCTCGATCTTCTGCATCATCCCGCGCTTATGCAGATCCGGGTCGTGCAGGAGCTCGAGCGTGGTGAGGACGGCGCCGCAGGGAACACCGGCGCCGGCGATGATCCGGGTTACCTCATGCTTGGTGCGCTTCGACGTCCATTCAGTGATGGCCGCGTCCACGGCCTCCCGGTTCTGGGCGCGGGTGGCGCCGTCGACCATACGCGGATCGTTGAGCAAGTCCTCGCGGCCGATCGCCTTCACCAGGCGGCGCCAATGCTCTTCGTTGCCCCGCGAGGCAAAGATGTAGCACCAGTCGTCGAGCCCCCCCGGCGAGCATTTGTAGAGGCCGCCCGGCGCGGTCCCGACCACCGTGTTGCCGCCACGCGGCAGCTGGTCGTCGCGGGCGGCCTGGCGGCTCATCGGCGTGCGGCAATAGTTCAGCATCGCGTCGCGCATGGCGATCTGGATGTGCTGGCCGCGGCCGGTTGTCATGCGCTGGTAGAGCGCGGCGATGATGCCCATGGCGCAAAGCATGCCGGTGCCGGTATCACCGATGGTCGGGCCCGGCCGGACCGGTGGCTCATCGGGATGGCCGTTCACCCCCATTGTGCCGCCCATCGCCTGGGCGATCATATCGAAGGACAGATAGTTCGCGTGCTCGCTCTCCGGCGCGAAGCCCTTTACCTGGGCGAAGATCAATCGCGGATTGAGCGCGCTCAGCCGCGGATAGTCGAAGCCCAGGCGTGCGAAGGTGCCCGGCGCCATGTTCTCGATCAAGACATCGGCCTTGCCGATCATCCGCCTCAGCAGCGCCTTGCCCCCGTCGCTCTTGAGATTGCAGGTAATGCTGCGCTTGTTGAGGTTGTAGTAGATGAAATAGTGAGAATCGGCGTCGGTGCGATCGGTGAATCCCCAGCGCCCCGGCTCGCCGCGATGGGGCTCCTCCACTTTGACTACGTCAGCCCCAAGCCAGGCCAGCGCCTCGGTACAGGACGGTCCCGCCTCGAACTGGGTGAGGTCGAGCACCTTGACCCCTCTGAGCGCCGGCTGGATCCCGGTCGCGATCTCTGGCTGCACTACCCGTTCCCGCATGGCGACCCCTCCCGATAAGGAGCCGCGCCGGGAATGGCGCGGCCCTTTGATGTGTCACTCAGCTATGCCAGCCGAACTCCTGCGCCTTGCGGGCGGAGCCCTGCGAGATCACGACGTTGACCAGGGCGGGACCGCGGAAGTTCATCGCCTCGTCGAGGGCACCGCGCAGGTCCTTCGGGTCCTCGACCAGGAATCCCTTGCCGCCGAAGGCCTCCATCACCCGGTCATAGCGCGCGCCCCAAATCAGCGCGTTCGGCTTCAGGTTGAACATCGGGTTTTCCGGGATATGCGGCATGCCGGGGCCGATGCCGCCATTGTTCAAGACGACTATCTTGGCCGGCAGGTTGTAGCGGACCAGCGTCTCCATCTCCATGCCGGAAAAGCCGATCGCGGAGTCGCCCGAGAGGTGGATGACCGGCCGGTCGGGATGCGCCACGCAGGCGGCGATGGCCTGGCCGAGGCCGACCCCCATCGTGCCGTAGGTGCCGGCGTTGAGGCAGGAACGGGCGTTGAAGCTCGGCAATTGCGTGAGGCCGATATCCATGGTGCTGGCACCCTCGGCGCTAAGGATCGCGTCCCGCGGCATCCAGGCGGCGACGTCGCGCAACGCCCGGTAGTAGCCGGCCGGCGCCTGATCGTCATCGATCTGCGGCCGAATTTGCGCCGCATTATCGGCCGTCTTCTTGGCAATCGCCTGCCGCCACGGCGTGTCCTTCGGATGGAACCACTGGCGGTTGTCGAGCGCCTTGTTGAGCTGCCCGACGATGGCCTTACCATCACCGACCAGCGCCACTTCCGTCGCCTTGTTGTGGCCGATCTCCTCGGGCGCGATGTCGAGCTGGATGATCTTGACGTCCTTTGCATAGCGCGGCGCTTGGCCGAAATGAAAGATCCAGTTCATCCGCGCGCCCATCAGGAAAATGACGTCGGCCTGCTGCAGCGCCAGCGAGCGCGCCGCCGCGGCCGACAGCGGATGGTCGTCCGGCATCACCCCCTTGCCCATCGGCGAGCGCAGGAACGGCAATTGCGTGCGCTCAATGAAGGCGCGGACTTCGTCCTCGGCGCGCGACCACGCCATGCCCTTGCCGAGGAGAACGAGCGGCCTCTCGGCCCGTTCGAGAAGGTTCAGCGCCGCCGCGACGTTCTCCGTCGGTGCCACCATGCGCGGCGGTTCGGGCACGCGCTCGACCTCAACGACTTTGTCGAGGTCGCATTTGCCCCTGATGATGTCGTCGGGCACGTCGAGATAGGTGGCGCCGGGGCGACCATAGATCGCGTGCCGGGTTGCCATCTCGACATAGTAGGGGATGCGCTGCACGCTCTCGATGCCGTGCGCGAACTTGCAGAACGGCGAGGCGATCAGCACCTGCCGCTCTTCCTGGAACGCGCCCATGCCGCCGCGATAGGTCTCTGAGGCACCGCCGATCAAGATCATGGGCCAGCAATTCTGCTGGGCATTGGCGAGACCCGCGAGACCGTGCACCACGCCTGGGCCGGTCACGACGATGCAGGCGCCGGGGCGGCCGGTGAGATAGCCGTAGGCCTGCGCCGCGTAGGAGGCGCTCTGCTCGTTGCGCATGCCGAGATAGGCGACGCCTTCCCTCTGCGCGGCCGCGGCGATCGGGGTGATTGGAAACCCGACGACTCCGAACAGGTGATCGATGCCCTGCTGTTTGAGGCTCCTCGCGATCAGGGTAGCGCCATCGAGTTCGCTCATGGTTTCCCCCTCGTGACCGATTGAACTTAAGCCGCAAGATTATGCATAGATGGCAGGGTCGCGAAAGGGCCCTACTTTCCGATGTGCGATACAGCCGGGCCATGCGGCTCCGTGCGTTCGGGCGCAATTGGCACATCGCGGAAGCTCTCGTGGTGGCCAGCGGATGTCTGTTCACGAGGGAAGAGCAGACTCTGTGCGGACATCGCCCCGAAGGCCGTTCGTGACCCAACGCGGACATTCCGAAGCTAGAGGCCGGTATCTCGCTTATGAGCGAACATCCGGGGCCTCACCCCCAAACCGGACTCTTCCAGAACGGCGCTGCGCGTTGATACGATGTCCTGTCCGAAGGCCGGGGCGAAGACATTCAGATGCTAGATTCCAGCACTCTCCGCGACCAGATGACGCTTCGACGGCTCCGCCTCGGAGCTGGTCTCATTATGCTTTGCTATCTCACGCTGCATCTTTGCATGCACGCGTTGGGCAATGTTTCGTTTGAGGCAATGCAATGGGGTACTCGGATTCATGATTTCGTCTGGCACAGCGTGCCGGGGACCATCGCTCTCTACGGCGCTTTCGCAGTCCATTTTACTTTGGCACTTTACGCCCTTTACGCCCGCCGCAGCTTCCGTATAGGTGCCGGCGAATTGGTACGGCTTCTGCTCGGCTTCTCGATCATACCGCTTCTGTTGCACCACTTTGCTGCCGAGCGATACGTATATTCAGCTTTCGATGTCACGCGCCGCTACGACGTAACCCTCGCCTCCTTTTTTTATTTCGTTCCGTTTTGGGGGTGGCGGCAAGTCACCGTGCTCCTGGTCGCTTGGACGCATGGGTGCCTCGGCGTGCATTATTGGCTACGCGCACGATCCAATTATCGTAAATTCGCCCCCGTATTGCTCACCGTCGCGACACTCTTGCCAGTGCTCGCTCTGCTGGGAATTTGGCAAGGTACACGGCACCTTTTCGAGCAGTGGCAATTGCACCCTGAGTTGCTGCAAATGACCGTGCGGGATGGTCATATGCGCGATCCAAATGTAGGTGGGCCGAGCTGGGATCTCGAGGTCCAGCTTTACTGGATTTATGTTGTGCTGCTGGCGATCGTTTTCGTCGCATGGGCTGCGCGCTGGCTGGTTGAACGCCGCCGTGGCGTAATCAACATCGCTTATCCTGGCGGCCGTGTCGTTCGCGTGCCGATCGGCTGTGCCGTCCTCGACGCCAGCCGTCGCGCCAGCATTCCGCACGCTGCGATTTGCGGCGGACGAGGTCGCTGTACGACCTGCCGCGTCCGTGTGTTGCGTGGGGTCGAAACGTTACCGCCGCCAAGTGCCTCCGAGCAAGCGTTGCTAAGTCGGTTGCGCGCCGGTCCAAGTGTGCGTTTGGCGTGTCAACTGCGTCCCCGGAGCGATACCGCAGTCCTTCCATTACTGCCGCCAAATATCGGCGCGAGCGAGTCGCGTCGACGTGACTATTCCGAGGCGTCGGAACTCGAACGTTTCGTGGCGATCATGTTTGTGGACATTCGTAAGTCAACGGCATTGGTCGAGAAGCGCCACCCGTACGACGTGGTGTTCCTGCTAAACCATTTCTTTGATGCCGTGGCAGGCGCGGTTGTCGACACCGGTGGCGCGCCCAACCAATTCGTTGGCGACGGAATGATGGCGATCTTCGGCATACACGCGGGTCCACGTGAAGCCTGCTCCCAGGCATTGGCCGCGGCGCAACTTATTGATAGCCGTCTTGCCAATATGAATCGAACATTGGCTGACGAATTACCGGAGCCACTTGCAATCGGCGTTGGACTCCATGCCGGCAACGTGATTCTGGGCGAGCTTGGCTACCGCGATCGCTTCCTCCTGACAGCAATCGGCGATTCCGTGCATGTAGCCGCCCGTCTCCAGGAGTTGACCAAAGATTATGGCTGTCAACTCGTTGTATCCGACATCGTCGCCGCCACTGCCGAAGTTAAAATGAGTGCCTTTCCTGTGCGCGAGATAAGCGTGCGCGGACGCACCGAACCGCTGGCCGTGCGGATCGTCAGCGCTATGAATGAACTGGTCGCATGAAATTGTCCTGCGCTGACGTCCGCATGTCACGAGCTATAGCGAGGTCGTTGTAGCGCGATGGTCCGCATGAGTAGCCGTTGGCACATTCGGGCACTTTTCGGCCCTCCTCGTGCTGGCCAACAGAGGTCTGCTGACGAGCGAAGATCGGATTCCATGCGGAGATCATTCCGACGACCGTTCGTGACCCGAAGCCGCTATTGACGTGCCGCCTGACAAGCCCGTTTGGATTTTTACACCGCCGACCTGGTCTGGTGGCTTACGTCTTGGGTAGATATAACCGAGCATCAAGCTACGTGCTCAGTCTGTTCGGAAGCGTTGCGGCAAACGCAGGTAAGCTGGAAAATGGAGCTGAGCAAGCATTCGAGCTTGTAATAACGGATGGTGTGTTGCCAAAAGTGTCAACTCCTGGTGCCAAAGCTTTACCCCCTCCCCGGAGGGGAGAGGGATTCAAGCAGATGCCGCTATGGCGCGGTTTAGCGGCGATGTTGTTCATTGTGGCATGGGCGGTGCCGGCGCTTGCCTGTCCCAATCTTGCGGATGCTCCCTCGTCGCGCTGGCAGCTTGATCGGACGGAAGGCCACGCCTGGCTGGTGAGCCCCTGCGGCCAGCGGGTCTTCACGCTGGGCGTCAACGTCATGGACCCCGGTTTCATCGATCCGAGCCTGGAGCGGGACGCCTATTCGCGCGCCCCGGTCGAGCCGCGCCTTGCGCAATGGATCGATGCCGCGCGGAAAAATGTCACCGAATGGGGCTTCAACACCGCCGGTGGATTCTCGATTGCGCCTGATCTGTTGCGCATGCCGACAGTGATCAATCTCGAGCTTGGCCGCAACTCGCGCTTCCACTGGTTCGATCCGTTCGATCCGAAGATGCCCGCGATCATGCGCGATAAGGCGCGCGAGCTGGTCGCGCCCTATCGCGGCAGCCCCTATCGCATCGGGTATTTCTCCGACAACGAGGTCGGCTGGTGGGGCGGTGCGCTCTTCCGCTGGTATTCCGCCGCGGCGCCTAATTTCCACACCAAGGCCCGGCTCGTCAGCCTGCTGCGCAGCTATTATCGCGACAACTGGAAGCGCTTCACCGCCGATTTCGCGCCCCCCGCGGGCGTCAATTCCTGGCGGCAGTTGCTGTCGGCCCGCGAGGTGACGCATCTCCGGCCCGGCGGCAACGGCATCGCGGTGGTACGCCGCTGGACCTTCATGGTCGCCGAGCACTACTACAAGCTCTCGCGCGACGCGATCCACGCCGCGGATCCGCAGGCGTTGTATTTGGGCGACCGGCTGCCGATCTACTATGACCCGATGGCGGTGCGCGCCGGGACGCCCTACGTGGACCTGATCAGCACCAACTACAACGTCGACAGCCCCGAGGGGTGGATCGCGCCCTATTACTTCGCGGGCTTGCATGCGCTCTCGGGCGGCAAGCCGGTGCTGGTCTCGGAGTGGTTCTATGCCGCGCGCGAGAACCGCACCGGCAATCGCAACAACGGGCATTTGATGACCGTCGCGACGCAGGAGGCGCGAGCCGACGGCGCGGCGGTGGCGACCCGTGCCTTCGCGAGGCTCCGCGACGTCGTGGGTTTGCACTGGTTTCAGTACTACGACGATCCCCGAGGCGGGCGGAAAGACGGCGAGGATTATGATTTTGGCCTCGTCGACGCGCAGGGCGAGCCCTATCGGCGATTGACGGAGGCGCTCACCGCGGCCAATGCGGCAGTGCCCGCGATCCATGCGACGACGGCTGCCACGACAGCGCTTGGGTCGGCAGGCCCCTTCGTCATCCCGAAGGCTGCGATCGATCCTGACGAGCCCAGTTTCATCGATTGGCCGAAACCCGCCTCGCTGCTGCCGCCACTGATCGCGGAACCGGGCGAGGTCGCGTTCGGCGAGGCGTATCTGAGCTGGAGCGCGGTGGGCCTCGCGCTCGGCACGATCGGCCAGGACTATTACGACATTGGCCTCCTCGGCTACGACGGGGACTTTCCCCTGAGCGAGGCCTATCGCGTCGAGCTGCACGTGGATGCAGGCGCGGGTCCGCGCCATTTCACCTACTACTTCATCCCGCCGCGCACCAAGGTGAAGGACCATCCGCCGATGGCGCCGAAGCTCTGCCTCGGGACACCCGCCGAGCACGGCCCAACCGAATGCACGCCTGTGCCGGGTGCCAAGGCGCTCTATTTCGGCGCCGACCAGCCGCGCATCGCCGCCGAGGCGATCATTCCTTGGGAGGCGCTTGGCCTTTCGGGGCCGCCGGCGGACGGCTCGCTCAAGGTCGAGGTTTCCTCAACTGCATGGTACCGCTCGCGCTGGATGTCGCTCTCGGGCCTCTCGCCCGCCGAAGCGGCGAAGCACCCGGAGCGCTGGCGGCGGATGGAGCTGGGCGGGCTCAGGACGGCGGGTTGAGGCGAAAAACTCGCTGCGTGGCCAGGTCTCGGACTTCGGCCGGCCCGGCCATGACGACGCCCGGCACTGCCAGGGATCCGCCGGCCGATCACCCGCACCGATCAGTACGCCTGCTCGACGTAGACCGGATCAACGCTGCGGTTCCAGCGGGTCTCGTAAGCTTCGAGCAGATCCTCGGCAGGGGTACGGCCGCGCTCAGCGATCTCGTGCAGCGGCGCCAGGTAATGCGTCTCGTCCTCGCCGCAATTGTCCTTGCGCTCGCGCCGGCGCAGACCTTCGCGCGATAGTGCCAGCATCTCTCGCGCAAGGGGCACTAACGTGCGGCCGCGGAACTCCGCCGCAAGGCCGAGCCGCGGCACGTCATTGCGGAGCCGCTCGCGCTCCTCGCCGGTCCAGTCCTTGACCATCTCCATCGCCTGGTCGAGCACGCCCTCGTCGTAGAGGAGACCGGTCCAGAGCGCGGGCAGCGCGCACAGCCGCGCCCAAGGCCCGCCATCGGCGCCGCGCATCTCCAGAATGCGCTTGAGACGCACCTCGCCGAAGGCGGTGGTGAGATGGTCGCTCCAGTCGTTCATCCGCGGACGTTGGCCCACGTAGTTGTGCAATCTGCCCACCATGAAATCACGGAAAGATTGTCCCGCCACGTCGATGTATCGGCCGTCGCGGTAAACGAAATACATGGGGACATCGAGCATGTAGTCGACGTAGCGTTCGAAGCCGAAACCCTTCTCGAACACGAAGGGCAGAAGGCCCGTGCGGTCGGGATCGGTATCAGTCCAGACATGGCTGCGCGCGCTGAGGAAACCGCTGGGCTTGCCCTCGATGAAGGGCGAATTGGCGAAGAGCGCGATGGCGAGCGGCTGCAGCGCGAGGCCGACACGGAACTTCTTCACCATGTCGGCTTCCGAGCGGAAGTCGAGATTGACCTGCACGGTGCAGGTCCGAAGCATCATGTCGAGGCCGAGCTTACCGCGCAGCGGCATGTAGCGCCGCATGATCGCATAGCGCCCCTTCGGCATCCAAGGAACGTCTTCGCGCCGCGACTTGGGATCGAACCCGAGACCGATGAGGCCGATCTTCAGCTCGCCCGAGACTTCGCGCACCTCGCGCAGATGCTGGTTCACCTCGGCACAGGTCTGGTGCAGCGTCTCGAGCGGCGCCCCTGACAGTTCGAATTGGCCGCCGGGTTCGAGCGTCACCGAACAATTCTGCTTGGAAAGCGCGATGACGTTGTCGCCTTCCAGCACGGGCTCCCAGCCGAAGCGTTGCAGGCCTTGGAGCAGCGCCCGAATTCCGTCGGGCCCCTCGTAGGGGACGCGACGCAAGTCGGCGAGGCGGAACACGAATTTCTCGTGCTCGGTTCCGATGCGCCAGCGCTCCGGGGGCTTGCAGCCCGCCTCCAGATACTCCACGAGCTGGCGTCGCTCCGTGATCTCCGCGCCTAGGGTCTGAGTGGGCCCGGACATGAATAAAATGGCCTCTCCGCAGCGGCTCTATGGTTGACGCGAGGAATGTTCTCCGGCGCGAGCCGCCGCTAGGCTCTCGCTGACCCAGTCCCCCAGCAGTGCCTGGAACACCGCCAGCGCCGAGAGCGCGGCGGTATCGGCACGGAGCACGCGCGGCCCGAGCCCGACGGCGGAAACAAAGGGGAGTTTCTTGAGCGCGTCAAGCTCCGTTTCCGCAAATCCGCCCTCTGGTCCCGTGAGCACGCCCCATGCCCCCGATTGCGCGCGCGCCAGCGACTCCGCAATCGAGGGCGATGTTCCGGATTCATCGCAGAACAGCAGCCGTCGGTCGCGGGGCCAGGTCGCAATCAAGTGATCGAGCGTGATCGGTGCGCGCAGTTCCGGGAGCGACAGCCGTTCGGTCTGCTCCGCCGCTTCCAGCACGTGGGCGCGCAATCGCTCCAGATTGAGCCGGTCGATGACGGTACGCTGGGTCAGGACCGGCTGCAGCACCGAGACTCCAAGCTCGGTCGCCTTTTCCACCAGGAAATCGATGCGCGCGCGCTTGATCGGCGCGAAGGCGAGCCAGAGGTCGCACCCCGCGCCCTGCGCGCGCATGCGCCGCTCGACCAAGGCCACGCCGCTCCCCCTGGCGAAACTTTCGATCGTGGCACGCCACTCGCCGTCGCGTCCGTTGAACAGCGCGACCGGAGCGCCGGGCTTAAGGCGCAGCACGGTCGCGACATAATGCGCTTGCGAGGATGCGAGCTCGATCCGCACGCCTTCCGCGAGGTCGGCGGTCACATAGAGGCGGGTGCGCGGCTCGTAGGCCATGAACTCTCTTGCCGGATCGGAGTAGACGGGCAACCTTAAAGTCCTCCACGGGGTAAACACATCAGAAAAATTTCCTCCATTATTCACTCCATTGTTCGAGTCTCGAGCCATTCAGCTCTTTAAGGGAGATGGGGAGATGATTTGGTGACGAAGGGGATGGCTCTAACCCCTCATCTCCCGCATTATCCCCTCATCTCCACATCATCTCCTCATCCCCTTAAAATGCGTTCGCCCGATGGTGGCGTGGGCTTATGTTTGAGGAACTGGACACGCCGATGAGTGACATTCGAGCGGGGGATTGGGCGGAGCGGCACGCGCCGGCGGCGCTCTTGCCCTATATCCGCTTGGCGCGGCTCGACCGGCCGATCGGCACCTGGCTGCTGCTCTTTCCGGGATGGTGGTCGGTGGCGATGGCAACGGAAGGGCGGGCGCCCGATTGGATCATGCTGGTGCTGTTCGCGATCGGCGCCATCGCCATGCGGGGCGCCGGCTGCACGCTCAACGACCTCATGGATCGGGATCTCGACGCACAAGTCGCGCGCACCCGGACCCGACCACTGCCCAGCGGCCAGGTGACACCGTTCCAGGCGCTGGTTTTCATGGCGCTGCAGCTTCTGGTGGGTGCCGCCATCCTCTTCATGTTCAACCGCACTGCCATTCTCGTCGGTCTCGCGGTGTTGGCGCTCATCGCCACGTATCCTCTGATGAAGCGCGTCACCTACTGGCCGCAATTCTTCCTCGGCCTCAATTTCAATTGGGGCGCGCTGTTGGGCTGGGCGGCCATGCGCGGCGAGCTTTCAGCGCCGGCGTTGTGGCTTTATGCGGGCGGCATCGCCTGGACACTCGGCTATGACACGATCTATGCGCACCAGGACAAGGAGGATGACGCGCGCATCGGGATCAAATCCTCGGCACTCCGATTAGGCGCGGGGACGCGCCCGTATCTTTTCGTGTTCTACGGCGTTGCGGCTGCGCTCTGGCTGATCGCGGGAATGGCCGCCAACCTGGGCTGGCTCTATTTGGTTGGCCTCGCCTTCGCGACGGCGCAGATGGCATGGCAGGCGGCGCGGGTCGATCTCGACGATCCCGATGATTGCCTCGTCAAGTTCCGTTCGAACCGATGGGTGGGCTGGCTCTTGCTGCTCGGCATCGTTGCAGCCCACGCGCTTGATGGCGGCTGAGCCAAGGGACGCGCGCGTCTTCGTTTGCGCCAATACGGCGCTGATTTCGCCGCCGCTGGTACCGGAGATTCGCCTCCATCTCGCGAGCGAGATAACGCCGCTCTGGCATGCGACCGAAGCCACACTTGAAGTGCAACAATTGCCGCCGCCCTATTGGGCCTTCGCATGGGCCGGCGGCCAGGCGCTCGCGCGGTACGTTCTCGACAATCCCGCACTGTTCGGCGGCAAGCGCGTGCTGGATTTCGGCGCGGGTTCCGGGCTCGTGGCGGTTGCCGCCGCGCGGACGGGTGCCATCGCAACCGCGGCCGAAATCGATCCGTTCGCCGTTGCCTCCATTGCGCTCAATGCGGAAGCAAACGGCGTTGCGGTCGCAATCGAGCGACGCGACGTCATCGATCAGGACGCCGCACGCTGGGATGCGATCCTCGCCGGTGACATGTGCTACGAGCGCCCCCTCGCCGAACGCTTGACGCGCTGGCTGCGAGCCTGCGCAGAGCAGGGAATCACGGTGCTGTTGGGCGATCCCGGCCGCGCCTATCTGCCGGCGTCAGGCCTCGAAGCGCTCGCGCGTTACACGGTGCCGACCAGCCTCGACCTCGAAGACCGCACGAGCCGCGAAGCCACGGTATGGCGGCTGCGAGAGGTTTTTCGCTAGATTAAATAAAGCGGAACGGCCTCTTTCCCCTTGATAAGTGTATATGTCACGCATGCGCCGCTCCCTTGTGAAGCTCGGGGTCCTTCTTGGAGTCACCACGCTTTCGGCGTGTGGCGGCGCGCCCTCGCCACCGCCACTTCTCAGTCTCGACGGCCGGAGCTGTGCCGCGGAGCCCGATCTCGCACGCGCGCTGCTGCTGACGCTCGAGCCGGTGAAGCCTGTAGCCGTGGTGCTCGGTGCGAACACAGCCTGCTGGGAGCCCGTCGGTGGACCTAAAGCTATCTATGCGGCGTTTCAGTTGCCGGAGGCGTCGCACGAATACCTCATCACCGGCGAAAGCGCACCGGCAGGGCTCGGCTTGTTCTCGCCTCGGCTCGTCGTTCTGGATGCGGCTGGACAGCCGCTACGCGAAATTCCGCGCGACAGCTTCCAGTTCCATAGCGCTTTGCTCTCGGCCGGAGTCCGCGCGCATCAAGGCGAGCGCTACCTAATTGTGGCTTCCGACCCGAGCGCGATCGGAAAATCGGAATCACGCATTGCCAGCTCATCCAGCGTATCGACCACCTGCGTCCGCACCGGATGCATCAACATTTATGCTGGCCACGAAGCCACAACTACACTCGTCTACGCCTATAACGGCAGCATCACTGTTACCGCCCGTCCACTGCCAAGCAACTGACGTCCGCCACCGGCGTTGTTCTGAAAGACCGGGCGTCATTCCGGGCCCAGTGGCAATTCACTCTGGCCATTGGACCCTTCCTCCTCCTCTGCATCGAGGATCGCCCGCACATAGCGCTCCGGCGCATCCAAGAAGCTCTTCATGCGGCGATAATGGTTGGTTTCGCGGAAGGCGACTGGCTCAACGGTGCCACCGTCCAGCGAGAGAATTGTCGCTTCGGGATAGGCCATCAGCATCGGCGCATGCGTCGCGATGATCGCCTGCACGCGCCTCGAACGGTGCCAGCGATGCAGCAGCGTCAGGAAAGCAAGCTGGCGCTCCGGCGACAGCGCTGCCTCGGGCTCGTCCATGAGATAGACGCAGTTCCTGTTATCGCCGAACCGATCGAGAAACAGCGAGAGGAAGGACTCGCCGTGGCTCTGCGCATGCAATTCACGCCCGCCGTAGGAGCCGGGGGAAAGCGCATCGAGGCGGGTTGCCACTTGAAAAAAGCTCTCGGCCCGAAAGAAGAAGCCGTGAGTGACCTTCGGCTTCCAGCCGAAGCGAAGTGCGCGCGCCAGAACCCGGGCGGGCGGTTCTCCATCTTCCGTCTCGGCGCGATGCTCCACATGGTCGCGACTGCCGCCGGACGAATGAAAGCCGCAATGGGCCGCGAGCGCTTCGAGCAAAGTCGACTTCCCGCTGCCGTTCTCACCGACCAGGAGGGTGATCGGCCGCTCGAATTCGATCCGAAATTCGCCTTGGGTGAGGATCGGTAGCGTGAAGGGAAATTCGGCCGCCGTGACGCGATCGCGTGGCAGCTCGATACTGCGGAGAAAGGGCGAGGAGAGGGCGAAGCGCGGACGCATTTGGGGTGGCGACCATACGAAATTCTATCGAACATATCAAGAACGAATAGCCTCGGCCCAAGCTCGCCCCTATAGTCGCTGCGCTCTCGAAACGAAGGAGCCCCATGCCTTACGCCTCGCTCCGCGACTTCATGGCCCGCTTGGAGGCGTCGGGTCGGCTCGTGCGCGTGAAGGCGGCGGTCTCGCCGGTGCTGGAGATCACGGAGATTCAAACCCGGCTCCTCGCGGAAGGCGGACCGGCGGCGCTGTTCGAAGCTGTCGTCGCCGGCGAACGCCGTTACGACATGCCGGTGCTGGTGAACCTGTTCGGCACGGTCGGGCGCGTGGCATTGGGCATGGACCGCGAACCGCACCAGCTCCGCGAGATCGGTGAAACCTTGGCCTTCCTGAAGCAGCCGGAGCCGCCGGGCGGTTGGCGCGAGGCGCTGGAGATGCTGCCGCTGCTGCGCACGGTGCTGGCAATGAAGCCGCGCACGGTGACGGCGGCGCCGGCGCAGGAGGTGGTGCTGCGCGGCCGAGAGATCGATTTGGCGCAATTCCCGATTCAGACTTGCTGGCCCGGCGAGCCGGCGCCGCTCATCACCTGGCCGCTGGTGGTGACGAAAGGACCGGGGCGGGCGCGCGAGGACGACTTCAATCTCGGCATCTATCGCATGCAGGTGACGGGACGCGACACCACGCTGATGCGCTGGCTCAAGCACCGCGGCGGGGCGCAGCATCATCGCCGCTGGGCCGCCGAGAAACGCGAGCCGCTGCCGGCGGCGGCAGTGATCGGCGCCGACCCCGGAACCATCCTCGCGGCGGTGACGCCCGTGCCCGATACGCTCTCCGAATATCAATTTGCGGGGCTGCTGCGCGGCAAGAAGGTCGAGCTGGTGGACTGCAAGACCGTGCCGCTCAAGGTTCCGGCCGAGGCCGAGATCGTGCTCGAAGGCCACGTGATGCTGGATGAGATGGGCGATGAAGGCCCCTATGGCGATCACACCGGCTATTACAACGCGGTCGAGCGCTTTCCGGTGTTCCGCATTAGCGCTATCACGATGCGCCAGGCGCCGATCTATCTCTCCACATTCACGGGGCGCCCGCCGGACGAACCCTCGGTGCTGGGCCAGGCGCTCAACGAGGTGTTCATTCCGCTGCTGACCCAGCAATTCCCGGAGATCGTCGATTTTTGGCTGCCGCCAGAAGGCTGCTCCTATCGGATCGCGGTAGTCTCGATCAAGAAGGCTTATGCGGGCCACGCCAAGCGCGTGATGATGGGTGTGTGGTCGTACCTGCGGCAGTTCGTCTACACCAAATTCGTGATCGTGGTGGACGACGACATCGACGCACGTGACTGGAAGGACGTGATGTGGGCGATTGCCACCCGCATGGACCCCGCGCGCGACATCACCGTGATCGAGAACACGCCCATCGACTATCTCGACTTCGCTTCGCCCGAGTCCGGCCTCGGCGGCAAGATCGGCCTCGATGCCACCAACAAGATTCCGCCCGAGACCAAGCGCGATTGGGGCCGCAAAATCCGCATGAGCGACGAGATCATCGATACGGTCACGCGGAAATGGCCGAGCCTCGGCCTACCCGGCTCTGGCAAGCCGATCTGGAAGTAGCCGCCGTCAAATATTCGACTCGCCGCGAATTGAACGATCTTCGACTGATTTGGAATCTGTGGGAGATCGTGGGGATGTTTTGGGGATCGGGGAGACGGGCTTGCGAAAAGCTTCCGCAAAGCAATGAACATCCTATTCGTCATTGAGTGATCGAGACGAGTTCCCCCTATCTCCATCATCCCCTTATCTCCTGAAAATTTTTGGGCGCACGCAGAAAGCACACGCCCTAGCCCCGCCGCTCTTTTTTGAGCTCGAGGCGGGCGCTGACGCGCGAGAGGCCGAAGCAGACGGCCCAATAGACGAAGGCCGCGAAGAGGTAACCGCTGTCGCGCACCTGATCGCCCAAGAGCCAATTGGGCGCCTGGAGCCCCGCCTGAATCTGAGTCAGGAAATCGAACAAGCCGATGATGTAGACAACGGTGGTCTCCTTGACGATCGCCACCGCAACATTGACGAGACCAGGCGTCACGATCGCCACCGCCTGCGGCAGGATCACCAGCGCCATGGTCGCGGCGGGTCCAAGACCCAGGCTTTTCGCGGCCTCGAACTGGCCCTTCGGAATCGCCTGCAAGCCGCCTCGGAACACCTCCGCCATGGCGGCGCCGTTGAATAGGATGAAGGCGACCACGATTTTCGCGAGCGGCGACGGGTTGGTCCCCGGCGGCAGCAGCAGCGGGAACACGTTCATGGCGATGAACAGCAACGGAATCAGCGGCACGCCGCGGAGAAACTCGATCCAAAGGATCGCGAGAGTGCGGATGACCGGCAGCTCCGAGCGCCGCGCAAGCGCGAGCAACAGTCCCGCCGGGAGCGCGCCTGCAAGCGCCGCGCCGCCCAAGGCAACGGTGAGCAGCAGCCCGCCCCAGTTGCTCACCTCGACCGGTGCCAGTCCGAACGCGCCGCCCATCAGCAGCAGCGCCGAGGCCGGCGGCGCCGCCATGATCAGCAGCAGTCCGATGATGCCCTTGTGCGTGATCCGCCGGCTCAAGAGTGCCGCACCGCCCGCGACCACGATCGCGAACACGATGTCGGCGCGCCACCATTCGCTCCGGGGATAGGAGCCGTAGATAAGCTGATCCCAGCGTACCCGGACAAAAACCCAACAGGCGCCGTAGGTGTGGGCGCAGGTCTGCGGATCGGTTCCCCAATGCGCACGCAGCAGAACCCAGTCGACCAGACCTGGAAGCGCGTAACCCAACAGCAACAGGAGTGCCAACGAGAGCGCGATGTTGCCGGGAGACGAGATGCAGGTCCAAAGGAACCGCACCGCGCGGGTTCCAAAGCTCGGTACCAGCGGCGCTTCGAGAGCGGTCATCGCTGCACCCAGGCGACACGCCGGTTGTACCAGTTGAGCAACGCCGAGACTGCTGCGTTGATCACGAGATAAGTTCCCGCGACCATCGCCATCACCTCGAGCGCCTGCGCGGTCTGATTCAGCACCGTGCCGCCGAACACCTGCGTCAAATCCGAATAGGCGATAGCGGCTGCGAGCGTGGTGTTGCGCAGCAGGCGAAGATATTCGTTGCCGAGCGGCGGCACGATCACGCGCAGCGCCTGAGGGATGGTGATTTTGGCGCTGATCGTTCCGGATTTGAGGCCGAGCGCGCGCGCGGCCTCGATCTGCCCGCGCGGCACGGCGTCCAATCCCGCGCGCACGATCTCGGCGACGTAGGAAGCCGAATAAAGCGAGAGTGCCAAGGCCATGGCGACGAATTCCGGCAGTACCGTCATGCCGCCTTGGAAGTTGAAGCCTTGGAGATGCGGGATCTCCCAATGCAACGGGAACGCAGTCGCGATCGCCGTCAGCAGCGGCAGGCCCAGGACCAACGCCAATGCCAAAGGCCAGGCCTTGGGTGCGGAGCCCGTGCGGGCGCGCCTTTGTGCGAGCGACCGCGTGACAATCAGCGCGAGCAAGACGCCGATCCCGAGCGCCAGCAGCACGCTGCCAAAACCGGGTTCGGCGACCGGCGCCGGCAATACCAGTCCGCGATTGCTGAGAAACGCAATGCCGAAGAGAGAGATGCTTTGACGCGGCGCCGGCAGCGGCCGCAACATCGCGAAGTACCAGAAGAACAATTGCAACAGCAGCGGAATGTTGCGCAGGGTTTCAACGTAGGCGGTGGCGACGCCGTGCACTAGGCCATTGCTCGAACGCCGCCCCAGCCCCACGCAAAAGCCGATCACGGTCGCGATTACCAGCGCCACCACCGCCAGCACCAGGGTATTGAGCACCGCGACGACGAAGGCTCTGAAATAAGTCGAGTCCTCGCTGTAGGGGATCAGGTGTTGTTCGATCGCAAAGCCGGCACGGTGCCAGAGGAAACCGAAGCCGCTCGCGGCGCCGAGGCGCTCCAGATTGCCGCTGACATTGACAGCCGCGAGCGATAGCAGCGCTGCCACGGCCGCCAGTACGACGCCCTGGATCGCGACGGCGACGACGCGCCGCCGCGTCCAGTATGATGGAGATGAAAGCCCTGTTGCCGCCAAAGTCAGCGGAAGGGCGGCGCGTAAAGCAGGCCGCCATCCTTCCAGAGGCGATTGGGGCCGCGGTCGAGACCCAGCCCCTCCTTGCCGATATAGCGGTCGTAGATCTCGCCGTAGTTGCCCACGGCCTTGATCGCGTTATAGGCCCAGTCGTTGGAGAGGCCGAGCTTGCCGCCCATCTCGTCGGTGACGCCCAGGATGCGCTTCACTTCGGGATTGGGTGAATTTTTCTTGAGGTCGTCGACGTTGGCCTGGGTAATCCCGTCCTCCTCGGCGTCGATCAGCGCGAAGAAGGTCCAGCGTGCGATATCTTCCCAGGCTGGATCGTTCTTGCGCACCATCGGTGCGATCGGTTCCTTGGAGATGGTTTCCGGGAGAATGACGTGGTCGTTGCGATTCTGCAGTACCGAGCCGCGCGCCGCGAGGCTGCCGCGGTCGTTCGACCACGCATCGCACCGTCCGCTCTCGTAGGCGCGCCGGGCCTCATCAAGGTCGGCGAAGCTCACGAGCTGATAGGTCATGTTGTGGCTGTGGAAGTAGTCGGCGATGTTGAGCTCGGTGGTGGTGCCCTGGCCGATGCAGATCGAGGCGCCGTTCAGCTCCAACACGCTTTTGACGCCCGAGGACTTGCGCACCATGAAGCCCTGACCATCATAGATGTAGACCACCACGAAGCTCATGCCGCTGCCGGCCTCGCGAGCGAAGGTCCAGGTGAAGCGGTGCGTCAGAATGTCGACGCCTCCATTCTGCAGCGCCGCGAACGCGTCGCGCGGCAGCAGCGGCTTCGTTTCGATTTTGCTCGGATCGCCCAATACCGCGGCGGCAAGCGCGTGGCAGAACTCGATGTCGAAACCGCGCGTCACGCCCTTGTCGTCCACATAGGCGTAGCCCGGAATGTTGGGCGCGGTGCCGCAAACGAGCTTGCCGCGCTGCTTCACGTCGTCGAGTGTCGCGGCGTGGGCCGCTGTCGCGACCAGTGTCAGCAAAGCTCCGATTGCGAACGCCCGCCATGAAGTCTTCATCGGCTCTCCTCCCCATTTATTATGCGATGCTGACGCCATACTCGGCGCGAGCGGCAGTGGAGCGCAAGCGGAAATCAGATTCCAATATTCTGCCAGCGGCGGACTTCCTCGGCGTCGGCATCGCATTTGCTTTGCTTGTCGTACGCAAAGTCCACGTGATAGCGTGCGCGGCCCAAAACAAGCTCGGTCTCAATAGGAGGAACCGCTGATGCCGGTGATCGATGTTCATACCCATATGCTCAACAAGGACTGGCTGGAGCTGCTGCGCCGGCACGGCAGCCCGCGCTATGAGGTGCGCAAGAGCATGGACGCACCCGAGGGCATCTTCCTCGACGGCGCACCCTTCATGACGCCGCAGCCCGGGCATTTCGACTACGACGAGCGCATCAAGAGGATGGATGAAGCCCGGGTCGACATGGCGATCCTTTCGCTCACCTGCCCCAACGTTTATTGGGGGAGCGCCGAGACCAGCCTCGAGGCCGCGCGCATCGTCAACGACGACATGGCGCGCGCGCAGACGCAATATCCCTCGCGCATCCGCTTCATTGCGTCGCTGCCGTGGGAGCATCCGGGACTTGCAGTGACCGAGCTGAAGCGGGCGCTCGACAAGGGCGCGCTCGGCGTCATGGTGCTCGCGAGCATCAATGGCAAGTCGCTGACCGATCCCCAGTTCGCGCCGGTCTGGGCCGAGATCGATCGCCGCGCGCTTCCCGTGCTGGTGCACCCGACGGCGCCGCCGGGAACGCCGGTCCTCGACATGCGTGTCTACAACCTGATCGCTTCGGTCGGCTTCATGTTCGACACCACGCTTTCGATCGCGCGCATGATCTTCGACGGCTTCTTCGAGCGCTATCCCAAGCTCAAGATCATCGCCTCGCATGGCGGCGCGACGCTCCCCTACCTCGCGGGTCGCCTGGAGATTTGCTACGACAACATGAATGCGGCGCGGGTCAAGATTTCGCGTCCGCCCAGCGAATACCTGCGCCACATCTATTACGATGCGGTGGTCTATCGCCAGGAGGCGCTGCAGCTCTGCCTCAATGTCGGCGGCAGCGACCACGTGATGTACGGCTCGGACTATCCGCACAACATCGGCGACATGAAGGGATGTTTGGCGCGCGTCGACGCACTGCCCGCGGCCGAGCGCGAAAAGGTGCGCGGCGGCAATGCCCAGCGGGTATTCGGAATCTGACCGCGGAGGAGTGGGAGCGCTGGCGATCGGCATCGACCGCGCCTATATCAAGCACTCCCGCCCCTGACCGGACGCCTCCATGCCCGCCCAGAACCCAACCGACCTGCTCTCCTCGCTGATCGAGAAAGTACGCCGCCTCGGCGCCGATGCCGCGGACGCCGTCCTGGTGGAGGGAGTCTCGCTTTCCCATGCCCGCCGTCTCGGCAAGACCGAGAAGCTGGAACGCTCCGAGGGCCATGACCTCGGCTTGCGCGTGCTGATGGGAAAGCGTCAGGCGATCGTCTCCTCGAACGACTGGAGCCCCGCGGCGCTGGAGGAGCTGGCGGAGCGCGCCCTCGCCATGGCGAAGACGGTACCGGAGGATCCCTATTGCGGGCTCGCGGCCCCCGAGGAGCTCGCGCGGGATTTTCCGGAACTCGACATGCTCGATCCCAACGAGCCCAGCGCCGAGACCTTGATCGAGCGTGCGGCCAAGGCCGAGGAAGCGGCGCTCGCGGTTCCGGGCGTCACCAATTCCGAGGGCGCCGAAGCCGGCTGGGGGCGCTCGCAGGTGGTAATGGTGGCTTCGAACGGCTTCGTGGGGGGCTACGCGAGCTCCGGCTGCGGCGTCAGCGTCGCGGTGCTGGCGGGTGAAGGCACCGCCATGGAGCGCGACTTCGACTATTCGAGCGCGGTCTATTCCGAGGATCTCGAGGACGCGGCCCTGATCGGCAAGCGGGCGGGCGAGCGCGCGGTGAAGCGCCTCAATCCGCGCAAGGTCGCGTCGCAGAAAGTGCCGGTGATGTTCGATCCGCGCATCGCCCGGGGCGTGATCGGACACTTGATCGGCGCCATCAACGGCCCCGCCATCGCGCGAGGCACCAGCTTCCTCAAGGAGAAGCTCGGTCAGCAGGTCTTTTCCAAGGGGATCACGATCATCGACGATCCGCATCGCCGCCGCGGCCAGCGCTCGCGTCCCTTCGATGGGGAGGGTGTCGCCAATCATCGCTGGGAATTGGTGCGCGACGGTGTGCTCACGACCTGGCTCCTGGATCTCCGCTCGGCGCGGCAGCTCGGGATGAAAACCACCGGACATGCCGCGCGCGGCACTTCCTCGCCGCCCAATCCGGCTCCGACCAATGTCTGGCTCGAACCCGGCCCGCTCTCGCCCAAGGAGCTGATGGCCGATATCAAGTCGGGCTTCTACGTGGGCGAGCTCATGGGCATGGGGGTCAATCTCATCACCGGCGACTACAGCCGCGGCGCCTCCGGATTTTGGATCGAGAATGGGGAGATGGCGTATCCAGTCAGCGAAGTAACGGTCGCGGGCAACCTCAAGGACATGTTCATGTCGCTGACCGCGGCCTCCGACCTCGAATTCAAGAGCAGCTTCGACGCGCCGACGATCCGCATCGAGGGAATGACGATCGCAGGCACCTGAGCAGGTTCCGTCCAGCGACCCCGTCGGCTGAAAATGTCGTAACCGTCCCGGCAATCCGTCAGTTTGAACTTCAAGCTTCCGTAGGAAGCTCATTCCCGTGTTCGTACCAATCGGCGCGAGATTCCCAATGGAGATGCCGATCGGGCTTCAAGCCTATACGGCCATCCAGCGAGCCAGCGGGAATAATGACTTCGCGCCCGCTCCGCGTCATGTGCGGCAAAGGTGACCCGCACCGCCGACAGAACGAGGTCGCGAAGCTCCGGGCCGTTGGGAGATCGTACCGAGCCGCCAGCTCCTGTCCTCGCAGCCAGCGAAAGGCGCTGGGCTTAACCGCCGCATTCGTCGCGTGAGCGGTTCCGCTTGCCTTTTGACATCGCGAGCAATGGCAATGCACGAACCGATCAAACGGCGGATCAACGGCGAAAGCGACTCCGCCACAGAGGCAGCTTCCACGTAACATCACCAAGCGCTCCTGCCCATTGCCCGGTTCTTGTACGGCCAACGCCTCGCGGGAGCCTGTTTATTCTATAGAGCCGCCATTACTTCGACGCTCCAGCACTCGTCAGCATGCCCGCAATATGGCACTCGCGCCCGCTCGTAACCAGGCATGTCGCCTTGGGGGGATTCGACCCACCGTCGCCGTCTCGCTCACTCCCGGCGCGGATCGAACTGATAGGGTGCCGCGCTCGAAACCATGGGATCGAGCGCAAGGCGGTGATGGAGCGGCGGAAAGGCTCGGCTGCGACAGTCGGCGCGGTCACAGAGACGGCACGATAAACCGATGCCCACTTTCGCCTGTTCCAGGTCGAGGCCGTCGGCGTAGACGAGGTCCTGGGCATGGGCGACGCTGCAGCCCATCGCGACCACATGCACGGGCCGCGGCTCGCCCCAGCGCGACGATGGCCGCGTCACGGTCCTTGCGAAACAGAGATAGGCGGTGCCGTCCGGCAGCTCCGCCACCTGCACCTGGATCGCGTTCGGCTGCGAAAAGGCGGTGTGCACCACCCACCGCGGGCAAGAACCGCCATAGCGGGCGAAGGGAAAGCCGGCGGCGGAAAAGCGCTTGGACACATTCCCGGCCGGATCGACGCGCACGAAGAAGAAGGGCACGCCGCACGCCTCCGGCCGCTGCAAGGTGGAGAGGCGATGACAGGCCTGTTCGAAGGAGACTCCGAATCGGGTCGCGAGCGCTTCCATGTCGTGGCGCAGCGACCGCGCCGCCGCGAGGAAGGCGGCATAAGGCATGAGGATCGCACCGGCGACGTAGTTGAGAAGACCGATGCGAATCAGCATCACCGCCTCGGGTGAAGAGGGGGTGGATTGGCTCAGCACCCCTTCCACCGCCTCGTTTGCTTCGAGCAGCGCCAGTTGGAACGCCATTTGGAAGGCGCGGCTCTCGCGCGGCAGCGTCTCGGCGAGGGTGAGCCTGGGCTGGTCCGGTTCGAAGTGGCGCAGCTTGTCGCCGAGCGGCTGCACCGTGACGGCGAGACCGTGGACCTGGCGGAGGCGTTCGGCAATGGCCTGGCTTGGCTCGCCGTGCGAAGGTCCGCAAGCCGCGACGATCGTTTCGGCGGCTTCCTCGAGCGCCGGGAAATGATTGGCCCGGTCGTCGAAGAAATCGCGCGTTTCCTCGTTGGGCAGCAGAACACGCCGGCCCGAGGGGAGCGCGATCCCGACGGCGTCTTCGCGCGCGACGCGCCAGGCACGGTAGAGGCCAAGCACCGCCCGCGCGGCATTGGGTGCCGATCCCGCGATCGCCGCGATCTCTTCTTCGGGAACCGCGTCGGTGCCCAGCAGGGGATCGGTGAAGGCTTCGCGGAGCGCCACTTCGAACCGGCGCTCCTTCGTTCCCGACAGCTCGGCGAGATCGAGATGAAATATCTCGGCGAGCTTCAGCAACAACGTCCCGCTGACCGTGCGCTGGTCGTGCTCGATCAGATTAAGGTAACTGGCGGAGATGCCGAGGCGATTGGCCAGCGCCTGCTGCGAGAGGCGCCGCTCGGTGCGCAATCGCCGTACCGTGCGTCCGATCTGGGTTCGGGCCATTTTTACAGCCTTTACAAATTCCACCTGCTGTCTGTGAAGACATCGACAGGATTGCATTGAAATTAACAGATCGACGCTCGACCTCCCATCGGCAATCTCGTTATTGAATTGTCGAATTGATCCGTTGGAGGAAGCAATATGCCGCGCGATGGTTTGGCGAATATTCGCCGGGACTACGCCACTTCAGAGGTCGAGCGCTTGGCGGGCTCGTTCCGCATCCGTCATACCTTGGCGGAAATGGGCGCGATGCGGCTCAGGCACCTGCTCGAGACCGAACCCTTCGTCCCGACCCTGGGCGCGCTCACCGGTAATCAGGCCGTGCAACAGGTCAAGGCGGGATTGAAGGCAATCTATCTCTCGGGCTGGCAGGTCGCCGCCGACGCCAACAGCGCCGGGCAAATGTATCCGGATCAGTCGCTTTACCCCGTCGATTCCGTGCCCAAGATCGTCCGTGGCATCAACAACGCCCTGCGGCGCGCCGACCAGATCGCACGTCTGGAGGATAAGGGCGACGACACCTATTGGATGACGCCGATAATCGCGGACGCCGAGGCCGGCTTTGGTGGGCCGCTCAACGCCTACGAATTGATGCGGGCGATGATCGAGGCGGGCGCCGCCGGCGTCCATTTCGAGGATCAGCTCGCTTCCGAGAAGAAGTGCGGCCATCTCGGCGGCAAGGTGCTCGTGCCGATCGCGCAGCATATCCGCACGCTCAACGCGGCACGGCTTGCCGCCGACGTCGAGGGCGTGCCGACCGTGCTGCTCTGCCGCACCGACGCGCAATCAGCGCAGCTCCTCACCAGCGACATCGACGAGCGCGACCGGCCATTTATCGATGGGAATCGCACCGCCGAGGGCTTCTTCCGCATCCGCCCCGGTTTAGGCGTCGAGTATGCGATCGCGCGCAGCCTCGCCTTTGCCCCCTACGCCGACCTGCTCTGGTGGGAGACGAGCGAGCCCGATCTCGGCGAAGCCGAGCGTTTTGCCGATGCGATCCATCGCGAATTTCCGGGCAAGATGCTGGCTTACAACTGCTCGCCCAGCTTCAACTGGCGCAAGAAGCTGTCGGAGCGAGAGATGGCGACGTTCCAGCGCGACATCGCGGCCATGGGCTATCGCTTCCAGTTCGTGACCCTGGCCGGATTTCACAGCCTCAACCTCGCCATGTTTAACCTCGCCCGCGATTACCGCGAGCGCGGCATGGCCGCCTACAGCGAACTGCAGCAGGCGGAGTTTGCCGTGGAGAGCGAAGGCTACACCGCGACCCGACATCAGCGCGAGGTCGGCGTCGGCTACTTCGACGCGGTTGCAATGGCGATTTCGGGGCGAAACGCCTCGACCACGGCGCTTTCGGGCAGCACGGAGGCGGCGCAATTTCGCGACGCCGAACCCGCGCCCCGCCCCGCGCACGATTGCGACGAGGGTCTGGTGCACAACCACAATTGGGCGATGCGCGATTGGGCGGAGCACGAGCGGGCTGCCGGCGTGAAATAGCGGCGAGTGCGAGATCGTCCCCGCTCAACTTCATCCTCGGAGAGTTCAATGGACGGAACGCGGCGTGTCAGCGAAGGCGTGATTGTTCGGGCCGCGACGGAGTCCGGCGACGACGAGATACTGACCCCGGAAGCGCTTGCCTTCGCCGCCGAACTGGAGCGGGAATTCGGCGCCGAGCGTCGGCGCCTCCTCGTTCGTCGCGGTGAGCTGCAGCGGCGGCTCGACGCCGGCTGGAAGCCCGATTTCCTCCCGGAGACCAAGGAAATTCGCGACGCCGATTGGCGCGTCGCGCCGATCCCGCTCGACCTCCGCGACCGTCGCGTCGAAATCACCGGGCCGACCGATCGCAAGATGGTGATCAACGCGCTCAACTGCGGCGCCAACGTGTTCATGGCGGATTTCGAGGATGCCTGTACCCCTACCTGGCGCAACTTGATCGATGGCCAGCGCAATCTCGCGGCGGCGGTCCGCCGCTCGATCGCGTTCGAAGATCCGAAGACAGGACGGCATTACGCGCTCAACGGCAATCCCGCGGTCTTGTTCGTGCGTCCGCGCGGCTGGCACCTGCCGGAAAACCACGTGCTCGTCGACGACGAACCGATGTCGGGCGCGCTTTTCGACTTCGCATTGTTCTTTTTCCACAATGCCCGCGAGCTGGTTGCGCGCGACACCGGCCCCTATTTCTACCTCCCCAAGATCGAGAGTCACTTGGAAGCGCGGCTCTGGAACAACGTCTTCCTGCACGCGCAGGCACGACTCGGTCTCCCCAAGGGCACGATCCGCGCCACCGTCTTGATCGAGACCATCCTTGCCGCGTTCGAGATGGACGAAATCCTCTACGAGCTGAAAGACCACTCGGCCGGGCTCAATTGCGGGCGCTGGGATTACATCTTCAGCTTCATCAAGAAATTCGCTGAAGATAAGAGCTGCGTGCTGCCCGACCGCTCGCAGATGGTGATGACCTGCCACTTCCTGCGCAGCTACAGCCGGCTGTTGATAGAGACCTGCCACCGCCGCGGCATCCATGCGATGGGGGGGATGGCCGCGCAGATTCCGATCCGCGACGACGCGGCCGCGAACGCCGCGGCCATGGCGAAGGTTCGCGCCGACAAGGAGCGCGAGGTCAATGACGGCCACGACGGCACCTGGGTCGCGCATCCCGGGCTCGTTCCGATCGCCAAGGAAATCTTCGACCGCGCGATGCCCGAACCCAACCAGATCGGCCGCAGGCGCGAGGCGGTGCGTGTCGATGCCGCCGATCTGCTGGCGGTGCCGTCGGGTACGATCACCGAGGCGGGCCTCCGGCAGAACATCAGGGTCGGAATCGGTTATATCGAGGCATGGTTACGCGGTCTCGGCTGCGTGCCGCTCTATCACTTGATGGAGGATGCGGCGACCGCGGAGATCAGCCGCGCGCAGGTCTGGCAATGGATCCGCCATGGTGCTCGGCTCGATGGCGGCCGACTTGTCGATGCGGCGCTCTGCGACACGGTCCTCACCCAAGAACTGACGGCGCTGCGCGCGACCGCGAAAGCCGGCGATCGCCATGACGATGCGGCACAGATCTTTCGCCAATTGACCGCGGCATCCAAATTTCCGGAATTTCTGACCGCGGCCGCCTACGCCATGATTTGGGCGGCGGGAACTTAGACCTAGCGGTTCGTCCCGCCGGAGCGGCGGACCCCTTTCAGGCGTGGCCCGCCTCGCCCGAAAGTGCGGTCAAATCGACGCCGATCTTGGCGAGCGCGCGCCGCCACTTGCCCTTGGGGTTGGGGTCGAAGATGAGCCCGTCATCGGCGGCCGAGTGCAGCCAGCCATTGGCCTGTATTTCGGCCTCGAGCTGTCCCGGTCCCCAGCCGGCAAATCCGAGCGCCAGGATGCATTTCTCGGGGCCGGCGCCACGGCCAATCGCGCGTAGAATGTCGAGGGTCGAGGTTAGCGCCACGCGACCGTCCACCACGAGGGTGCCTTCTTCGGTATAGTCGGCCGAGTGTAGTACAAAGCCCCTACCCGGCTCGACCGGCCCGCCGAAACGCACTTGGGAATCGAACTTGAGCCCGTCGGTGGAGATGTTGAGCTTTTTCATCAACTCCGACAGAAGCACAACCGGATTGTCTGCGAGCTTGTTCACCACGAGCCCCATCGCACCCTCGTCGCTGTGCGTGCACAGATAGATGACGGTGCGCGCGAAGCGGTGGTCCTGCATTTGTGGCATCGCCACCAGCAAATGCCCCGCAAGTGTGGTCAAGACACTCGATCTCCTTGTTCTTATTCACCTTTGAGATAGGTCTCCCGGGCCGTGGAGACAAGCGGCCCCCAGCAGTGGCATCGCTCGTTGACACGCTTGTGACGAATTCGCCAGCCTCTTCTGAACCCACAAGGTCTATATAGGCGCCAGATCAGCCATAAGGCCTTAAGTCCGCCCCGATGCTGCAAGTTCCGGATCAACTGTCGCGCTGGCCGAACCTCGGCGCCGTTTTGATGGCGCTTTTTCTTGCGGGGATGCCCGGCAACAGCCATGCCGAAGCCGGCGCCTCCGGCTGGTTTGAGACGCAGCAGGGGCGGGTCCGGTTGGTGGCCGCGGAGCCCAGCCTATCGACGGGGGATACGGTACAGCTTGGCCTTCAGTTTGAGTTGGCGCCGCACTGGAAAATCTATTGGCGCTCGCCTGGGGATGCCGGGTTCCCGCCCGAACTGGACTTCGCCGGGTCGGACAACTTGGCCGGCGCCACTGTCGCCTGGCCGGCGCCGCGCCGCTTCAGCGTGCTCGGCCTCGAAACCATGGGCTACGAGGGTACGGTGGTGCTGCCGATCACCGCGCGGCTTGAGCGACCGGGACAGGAGCTGCATCTCTCGGCGGCGCTGCGCTATCTCACCTGCGAGACCGTCTGCATCCCCTATGAGACGGTCTTGCACCTGGACCTGCCGGCAGCGTCCGGAGCCTCGGTCCGGCCGGCGTTCCGCGACTTGATCGAGCACTATCAGGCGTTGGTCCCCGGCGATGGCGCAGCCACGGGCCTGCATCTCGATGGCGCCACCTTCGAGGCCGGGGCGAAGCCGACATTGGTGCTCCGCCTCGCGGCCGATCCGCCGCTCGCTCAGCCTGATGCCTTCGTCGAAGGACCGGATGGTCTTTCTTTCGGCAAGCCGATTCTCGAAGCCGCGGCCGATCCTCGCCACCCCTTGCTTCGTCTTCCGGTGTTCCTCGCCGACAAGAGTGAACAACTGCCGACCGGCGCACCGATCCGAGTGACCGTGGTCGACGGCCAACGCAGTCTCGATGCAACGACGGTTCCCGCGCTCGAGGAGGCGACAGGCGGGTTCGGGTCGCGATTGGCGATCCTTCTGGTGGCGCTGTTGGGCGGCCTCATCCTCAATGTGATGCCGTGCGTGCTGCCGGTGCTGTCGCTCAAGGTTTTGAGCGTGGTGCGCGCGGGTGCCGAGGATGCAAGCCTGCTTCGGCGCCAATTCCTTGCGAGTGCGGCGGGGATCCTGGCGTCGTTCCTGGTGTTGGCGGGCGCGCTGATCGCCGCGCGCGCCGCGGGGACCGCGGTCGGTTGGGGGCTGCAATTCCAGCAGCCGGTCTTTCTCGCCGTCATGTTGGCGATCACCGCGCTGTTTGCCGCCAACCTTTTCGGCGTATTCGAGGTTCGCTTGCCTCAATTCGTCACCGACCGTATGGGCGTGATGTCGGGCAAATCCGGTCTCGTCGGCAGCTTTGCAACCGGTGCATTCGCGACTTTGCTGGCGACGCCGTGTTCCGCGCCCTTCGTGGGCACGGCCGTGGGTTTCGCGCTCGCCGGCAGCAGCGGCGACATTCTCGCGATTTTCGCGGCACTGGGTGTCGGTCTCGCGCTTCCTTATCTGGCGGTGGCGGCTTTCCCCGCTATCGCCCGGCTGCTGCCGCGGCCGGGGCGCTGGATGGTGGGGCTGCGTAGGCTCATGGGCCTGGCGCTGCTCGGCACCGCGGTCTGGCTCGGCTTCGTTTTGAGCGCGGAGATCGGTGCCGGACCAAGCGCACGACCGGATGTTTTCTGGAAACCCTTCGAGCGGCAGCAAATCGCGCCGCTCGTCGCCCAAGGCCGGGTGGTGTTCGTCGATGTTACCGCCGATTGGTGTCTCACCTGCCAGGTCAACCGGCGTCTGGTGCTCGATCAGGCGACGGTCCGCTCGCACCTGGCCGCGGGCGACGTCGTGGCAATGCAGGCTGACTGGACGCGGCCCGATGCGTCGATCGCCGACTATCTGCGCAGCTACGGCCGCTTCGGCATTCCCTTCAACGCGGTCTACGGTCCAGGCGCGCCGGAGGGCATTGCGCTCTCGGAGCTCCTCACCGCCGACGAGGTGTTGGCCGCACTGGCGCGCGCCAAGGGTTCAGGGGCCGTGGCGGGCTCGCCCCGCGGGGGATGATTTTCCGCCCGGGACGCCCTATGTTAGCGGCCATTCTGTTCGCATCATCGCCAATCCGGAACGCTGCGAGCAGCGCAGCAAGAAAGGGAGCACCAATGATCAAGGTAGGCGACAGGGTTCCTTCGGTGAAGCTCAAGCACATGACGGCCGAAGGCATTAAAGACATCACGACCGACGAACTCTTCAAGGGCAAGAAGGTCGTTCTGTTCGCGCTGCCCGGCGCCTTCACGCCAACCTGCTCGGCCAAGCATCTCCCGGGCTTCGTGCAGCGCGCCGCGGAGATCAAAGCCAAGAGTGTCGACACCATTGCGTGCCTCTCCGTCAACGATGCCTTCGTGATGAACGCCTGGGGCAAGGAGCAGAAGGTCGAAGACAAGGTGCTGATGCTGGCGGACGGCAATGGCGATTTCACCAGGGCGGTCGGCCTCGAAATGGACGGCACCGGGTATGGCTTGGGCCAGCGCTCGCGCCGCTATGCGATGGTGGTGCAGGACGGCGTCGTCAAGGCGCTCAATATCGAAAACCCCGGGGCCTTCGAAGTCTCGAGCGCGGAAGCTGTGCTGAAGGCGCTGTAAGCGCGGTCAGCTCCCCGACGCCTCGGCACGTGCCGCCGCAATGGCGGCGCGGGCAAGCCCGTCGGCGCGTTCGTTCTCGGGGTGGCCCGCATGGCCGCGAACCCAGGCCCATTGCACCTCGTGCCGTTCGAGCGCGGCTTCAAGCCGCTGCCAGAGATCGACGTTCTTGACGGGCTTCTTGTCGGCGGTGCGCCACTGTCGGCGCTTCCAGTCCGGGAGCCAGCGCGTGACCCCGTCCATGACGTAGCGGCTGTCGGTGTGCAGCCGCACGCGGCAAGGCCGCTTCAAGGCTTCGAGCGTCGAAATCGCCGCCATCAGCTCCATGCGATTGTTGGTCGTCTCCGCCGCATACCCCGAAAGCTCGCGCTCGACACCGCGAAACCGCAGTACCGCGCCCCAGCCGCCCGGTCCCGGGTTGCCGCTGCAGGCGCCGTCGGTGAAGATGTCCACTGTCTCTTCTCGGTGGCCGGTTTTGACACCGCCGCTCGACGCCGTCATCTCGCCGATCCTCGCCCCTTGACTAGCTGTCCCTTATGAGAGACAATTCGAGGCTTGAGGTCCGGCAGACCGATGTTTTCGCAGCGTGGTTTGCGGCGTTGCGTGATCGACAGGCCCGCGCTCGCATTACCACCCGCATTCGCCGCCTTTCCCTCGGTAATCCCGGGGATGCGAAGGCGGTGGGCAGCGGCGTTTCGGAAATGCGGATCGCCTATGGTCCTGGCTACCGCGTCTACTTTATCCGGCGCGGCGCGGCCGTTGTGATTCTGCTCTGCGGCGGCGACAAGCGTACTCAGGCGCGCGACATTGCTCGCGCTCACGAATTGGCGCGCGAACTTTGACAAATGAGGGACGCCATGGAGCGCAAGACTCGGCGCTGGGATGCGGCCGATACGTTGGAGACCAAGGAAGATATTGCGGCCTACCTCGATGCCGTGCTCGAGGATGGTGATCCTGATTTGCTGAAAGCCGCGTTGGGCGATATTGCGCGCTCCAAGGGGATGACGAAAATTGCGCGGGTTGCCGGGCTCGGCCGTGCCAATCTGTACAGGGCGTTGTCGCCCGGCGGTAATCCCGAGTTTACCACTGTGGTCAAAGTTCTGCGGGCGCTGGGTCTTCGTCTGACCGTTGCCGCCTGAACCTAACGGCGCCCGTGACGCGGGGTTCAATCCGATCATCCGTCGAGGCCGTAGCCGCTCGCGCGCGTGATGCCGCGATGGAAGCGCAGCTTGTTGAGGTATTCGAGCGGATCCTTGGGCCGCACCAGCGCGCCCGCGGGGTGGTTCAGGAGATCGTAGAGCCGGGTCAGCAGGAAGCGCAGCGCGCTGCCGCGCGCGAGCAGGGGCAGTGCGTCGAATTCCGCCTCCGAGAGCGCGCGCACCGCGCGATAGTGCGAGAGCAACAGCCGCGCCTTGGTGACATTGAAGTCGCCGTCGCTCTCAAAGCACCATGCGTTGAGGCAGATCGCCACGTCGTATGCCAGGAAATCGGTGCAGGCGAAGTAGAAATCGATCAGTCCCGAAACCTGATCGCCGCGGAAGAAGACGTTGTCGGGGAACAGATCGGCATGGATCGTGCCGCTCGGCAGATCGGAGGGCCAGAGCTGCTCCAGGGTCTCCAGTTCTTGGCCCAATTCCTCGGATAGGCCCGGTTTCACTTCATGTGCGCGCTCTCGACACGCTTCGAAAAGCGGACGCCAGCCCGCGACCGAGAGATTGTTCAACCGGCGCATCGGAAAATCGATGCCCGCGAGATGCAGCCGCGCCAGCGCTTCGCCGACGCCGGCGCAATGGATGGGACGTATGCGGCGCGGCCACAGGCCCTCGAGGAAGGTGACGATCGCCGCCGGCCGTCCGCAAAGCTCGCGCAACGCCCGGCCGTCCCGCGCCTTCAGCGGCGTCGGGCATGCGATGCCGTGCCGCGCCAGATGCTCCATGAGCGCGATGAAGAACGGCAGATCGCCGGGGGCGACCCGCTTTTCGTAGAGGGTCAGGATGAAACTCGCGCGCTCGGTTCGCAGCAAGTAATTGGAGTTTTCGACGCCCTCCGCGATCCCCTTGCAGGAGATCACCTCGCCGATATCGTACTGCGCGACGAATTGTGCGAGCTCCTCGTCGCCGACATCGGTATAGACTGCCACGCGCGCGTCCTTTCGCTCGGCCTCGCCCGCACCGCCCCCCGGCCCTTGTGCGGGCCCGGAGCGTCGCATAGAGTCCCGCCGCGCCTCGACTAGCGAGGGCAGTGTGCGGTCGAGGCGGGCAAGCTAATATGGCGATCCATCATAAGGGAAGAGGGGTCATGGCGGAGCCGATTCCAGCGCAAAAAGCACCTTACGGCGTGACAGTCGAGGCGGGGCGTGAGTACTGGTGGTGCGCTTGCGGCCGCAGCAAGACCCAGCCTTTCTGCGACGGCTCGCACAAGGGAACCGGGCTCGCGCCGCATCAGTACAAAGCCGAAAAGACGCAGCAGGTTTGGTTTTGCGGCTGCAAGCAGAGCGGCGGTAAGCCGTTCTGCGACGGCACTCACAACCGCATTTGATGTCGCTTCGGGCTTTCTGCCGCGCCCCGAGGGGAAGGGTGCGCCCGTGGCGGTGCGCACTCTTGGGCGCGACCGGGTTGGGTCTCGCGGCCGCGCTCGGCGCGTGCTCCAGCGAAAGCGAAACGGTGACTTGCCCCCGCTCGGCGATCATGCCGGACTTGCAAGCGGTGGTGCGCTTCAAACCGGGTGCCGGCCGCGCAGACACGGACGCCGCCTATGGCGTGCGCTTGCTGACGGTTCCCATGGCCTGCCATTTTGAAAAGAAGGACAAATCGCTCGATATCGCGGGCAAGCTGGGCATCAGCGCGATACGGACCGACACCCTGACCAAAGATGCTCAGGTCGACTATTTCGTCGCCATCGTCAACCGAAGCGACACGATCATCGGCAAGCGCGAGTTCACGCTCGATCTCAAATGGTCCGGCGACCAGCGGCGCATCGAGATCACGGACGAGTTGCACTTGGTCATCCCCTTGGCGGCGGGCACCAGTGGTGCCGACTACGCGATCCTCCTGGGCTTTCAGCTGACGCCAGAGGAACTCGAGTACAATCGCGCGCATCTCAAGCTCCCAGGCTCGGGCTGACGCGCTGGTTTTGCCGAGCCCGTCGACGCCGAGCGGGCAGCCGTCATAGGGGCTCGACCGCTCGGGTCTCGGTTGCACCTCACTGTTCGAATCTGGAGTTGTCCACCGCGCGACGACGCCCCCAACCTGTGAGTTTCGAGGAAAAGCAAAAAATGCAATCCGGCGCAATCGACTGCTGAAATCATGGGGACGGAAGGTCCTGTGGATCGCCATTGAATCGTAATCGTTTGAATTGTGAGGGCCGCACCTGCACAGTATGACCATGCTCGACCCCAACGGTGCCCATGAATAGCCGGGATTCCGAGGCGACGCTGTTGCCGCTGACGGAGGAATCCGCCGGGCCGGCGCCGCGCGCCGGGACCGGCGTGCTGCCCTCCCAGGCCATCATGGCGATGATTCGCAACCGCGAGCTGAGCGCGGTACCGGAGATCGATCTTGCACAAGTCCAGCCGGCCAGCATGGATTTGCGCCTGGGGCACTATGCCTATCGCGTGCGCGCGAGCTTCCTGCCGGGTTCCGATTCGACCGTGATGGAAAAGGTCGAGCAGATGAACGGCCAGCAGGTCGACCTCTCGAAGAGCGCCGTACTGGAGCAGGGGCACGTCTATGTGATCCCTCTGATGGAGACCGTCGATTTGTCGGCTCAGGTGGCCGGGCTCGCCAATCCCAAGAGCTCGACCGGGCGGCTCGACATCCTGACCCGTTTGATCGCGGATCGCGGCACGGTCTTCGATCAAGTGGAGCGCGGCTACAAGGGCCAGCTTTACGTGGAGGTTGCGCCGCAAACCTTCAGTGTGGTCGTGCGCCAAGGCTCGCGCCTCAATCAAGTGCGGTTCCAGCGCGGGAACCCGGTCATTGCCGCGAGCGAGCTGCAGGATTTGTACGACAAAGGCCAGCTCGTGAGTGCGAATCAGCGGCAGCCGATCCGCGCGGGCCTTATTCCCGTGACGATCGACCTGATGGGAAGCACGCGAAACAGCGTGATCGGCTACCGCGCCAAGAAGCACGCCGATATCATCGACATCGATTTGGCCGGCAAATACGAGCCGGACGAGTTCTGGGAGCCGATCCCGCGTCCGCGATCCGGAGGGATCATCCTCGACCCCGGCGAGTTCTATATTCTCGCAACGCGCGAGGAGGTGGGCGTGCCGCCCAATTTGGCGGCCGAGATGGTTCCTTACTACACGCGTTCCGGCGAATACCGCGTGCACTACGCCGGCTTCTTCGATCCGGGTTTCGGCTGGAACGAACGCGCGACCGGCAGCCGAGCGGTGCTCGAAGTGCGATCGCACGAAGTGCCATTCATGCTGGAGCACGGCCAGATCGTGGCGTGGCTGCGCTATGAGCGGATGGCGGCGCTTCCCGATCGCGTCTACGGCGCGACGCTCCGCTCGAACTATCAGAACCAAGGGCTGGCGCTCGCCAAGCACTTCCGCCCGTTCGGGAGTTGAGAGCAGCAGGGTGCGGCTGGTCTTCGCTCGCCCGCGGTGCTAAGGTCGCGGCCGTGCCGTAAGCACCTCGATGGGAGAGATCGGGCTCGTATGTCGCAGATGCGAAGCCCGGCGCCGAAGGAGCAACCGCCCCGGAAACTCTCAGGCACAAAGGACCGTCGAGGCGTGGGCACTCTGGAAAGCAGGTCGGAGGGAGCGATCCCGCCGGCCTCACCGAAGAGGTAAACCGGACGGAAGCGAAACCGCCGGCGAATCTTTCAGGTCCTGGGACAGAGGGGCTTGCGCCGCGCGCATCAGCGCGCGTTTGCGAGACCGCCAGTTGCCCAGGGACCCATGACCGATCAACCTCTCGAAAAAACCCCGCTCCACGCGCTGCACCTGGAAATGGGCGCGCGCATGGTGCCGTTCGCGGGCTACGACATGCCCGTGCAGTACAAGACCGGTATCGTCGCGGAGCATCTGCACACAAGAAGCGAAGCCGGGCTCTTCGACGTCTCGCATATGGGGCAGCTTCGGCTCGACGGGCCCGATGCCGCGCGTGCGCTCGAAACGTTGGTGCCCGGCGAGATCCAGGCGCTGAAGCCCGGACGCATGCGCTACACGCTGCTGACCGAAGCGGGGGGCGGCATCCTCGACGACCTTATGGTCACCAACCGCGGCGACCATCTGTTCCTCGTGGTGAATGCGGCCTGCAAGGCCGATGACACCGCTCATCTCAAACGCGGATTGGAGCCGCGGGTCAAGGTGACGCCGCTTCCGGAGCGCGCACTGCTGGCGCTGCAGGGTCCGAAAGCCGCAGCGGTGCTGGCTCGGTTGGCGCCTGCGGTGGCGACGATGCCGTTCATGAGCGCCGAAGCGCAAAGCCTCGACGGCATTCCTTGCCTGGTCTCGCGCTCCGGCTATACCGGCGAGGACGGGTTCGAGGTTTCGGTGCCGGCGGACGCGGCCGATCGATTGGCGCGGCGGCTTCTGTGCGAGGCCGAGGTCAAGCCGATCGGACTTGGCGCCCGCGATACGCTGCGCCTCGAAGCCGGGCTCTGCCTTTACGGCCATGACATCGACCGCGGCACCAGCCCGATCGAGGCTGATCTTGGCTTCGCGATGGGCAAGCGCCGCCGCGAAGAAGGCGGCTTCCTCGGCGCCGACACGATCCTGCGTCAGCTTCGCCAGGGAGCGACGCGCAAGCGTGTGGGAATCCGCCCGGAAGGGCGCGCGCCCGCGCGCGAGGGCACCGAGATCATCGACGCCGCGGGTCGCGCCATCGGCCGCGTCACCAGCGGCGGTTTTGGCCCCAGCATCGATGCGCCCCTTGCGATGGGCTATGTGGAGATCGCGCAAGCCGCCATCGGAACGGCGGTCGCGCTCATGGTGCGCGGCACGCCGCGGCCTGCCCGAATTGCCGCGATGCCCTTCGTGTCGCATCGCTACTACCGCGGCCCTGCCGCCAATTCCTGAAAATGAAACGGGGAAACGCATGACGGTCAAATTCACCAAGGACCATGAATGGGTGCGCGTCGAGGGCTCGACCGCCGTCGTCGGCATCAGCGATTACGCGCAGCAGCAACTGGGCGACGTCGTCTATGTCGAACTGCCGGAAGTCGGGCGCAAGCTCGAACGGGGCAAGGAAGCAGCGGTCGTCGAATCGGTGAAAGCGGCAAGCGAGGTCTACGCGCCGCTCACCGGTGAGGTGACCGCCGCCAACAGCGATCTCACCGCCGAGCCCGCGCGGGTCAACAGCGAACCGCTGAAGGGCGGCTGGTTCTTCAAGATGACGATCACCGATCCGAAGCAGCTCGACGGGCTGATGAGCGAAGCGCAATACGCTGACTACGTGACGGGGCTCGGCTGATGCGCTACCTGCCGCTGACCGATGCCGATCGCCGCGCGATGCTGGCGACGATCGGCGTTCCCTCGATCGAGACGCTGTTCGCCGACGTCCCGGAAACGGCACGGCTCAAGGGGCTTCTCGACCTGCCGCGCGCGCAAGGCGAGATCGAAGTGGAGCGGGCGCTGGGCGCGCTCGCCGCGAAAAACCTGCCGGCGGGTTCGGTTCCGAGCTTCCTCGGCGCCGGCGTCTATCGCCATCACGTGCCGGCCTCGGTCGACCACCTGATCCAGCGCGGCGAGTTCCTGACCTCCTACACGCCCTACCAGCCGGAAGTCTCGCAGGGCACCTTGCAGATGCTGTTCGAGTTCCAGACCCAGGTAGCGCTTATCACGGGAATGGAGGTCGCGAACGCGTCGCTTTACGACGGCGCCACCGCCTGCGCCGAGGCGGTCATGATGGCAAACCGAGTGACGCGTCGCCGCAAGGCTATTCTCGCGGGCGACCTGCATCCGCACTACCGCGAGACGACGGCGACCTACGGGCGCTTTGTCGGCTTCGAGTCGATGCTGGCGAAGCCCGATCCGCTGGCCAAGCAGGATCTCGCGGCGCTGATCGACGCGCAGACCTCGTGCGTGGTGGTGCAGAATCCGGGATTCTTCGGTCATGTGCGTGACCATTCGGCGCTGGCCGAGGCCTGTCACAAGAACGGTGCGTTGCTGGTTGCGATCGTCAACGAACCGGTGTCGTTGGGCGCGGTCAAGTCGCCGGGCGCGATGGGCGCCGATATCGTCGCGGGCGAGGGCCAAGCGATAGGCAACGCGCTTAATTTCGGCGGGCCGCATTTGGGGCTGTTCGCGACGCGCGAGCGTTTCGTTCGGCAGATGCCGGGCCGCGTCGCCGGCGAGACCGTCGATGCCGAGGGACGGCGCGGCTGGGTGCTGACGCTCTCGACGCGCGAGCAACACATTCGCCGCGAGAAGGCCACCAGCAATATCTGCACCAACGCCGAACTCTGCGCGCTCGCCTTCTCGATTCACCTGGCGCTCCTGGGAGAAGCGGGATTCACGCGATTGGCCGCGCTCAATCACGCCGCCGCGGTGCGATTGGCCGAGCGGCTTGAGCGCATTGGCGGCGTCCGCATCCTTAACGACACCTTCTTCAACGAATTCACGCTCGTACTCCCGGTGCCGACGGCGCCGCTGGTCGAGCGCCTGGCGGAACGGCGGATTCTCGCGGGCGTGCCGGTAAGTCGGCTTTACCCCGGCGTCGCCGATCTCCAAAACCTGCTGCTGCTCGCGGCGAGCGAAACCACCACCGACGATGACATGGGGGCGCTCGCGGCTGCCCTAGAGGAGACCTTGCCATGAGCGGATGGAGCCAAGCCCTGAGCGGCTTCGAGACGCACGGCAAAGCGAGTCCCACGATCAGCGGCAATCGCGGCCTGCAGATCGAGGAGCCCTTGCTGTTCGAGCAGGATGCGGCGGGGCGTTGCGGCGTCGATCTACCCGAGCCCATGCCGGTCAAGAGCCGGTTGGGAGCGGCTAGGCGCGAGGGCGCAATCGGCCTTCCCGGCCTTTCGGAGCCGCAGGTGGTGCGACACTACACCCGGCTCTCGCAGAAGAATTACGCGATCGACACCGGGATTTACCCGCTGGGCTCCTGCACCATGAAGCACAATCCGCGCCTCAACGAGAAGCTGGCGCGGCTTCCGGGTTTTGGCGACATCCATCCGCTGCAGCCGGTCTCGACAGTCGCCGGCGCGCTGGAGGTGATGGACCGCCTGGCCCATTGGCTCATCACCTTGACCGGCATGCCGGCGGTGGCGCTCTCGCCCGGTGCCGGCGCCCATGGCGAGCTCTGCGGGATCATGTGCGTTCGCGCGGCGCTGGAGGCACGCGGCGAGAAGCGCGCCCGAATTTTGGTGCCGGAGTCGGCGCATGGCACCAATCCCGCGACGGCGGCCGCCTGCGGCTATGCCGTCGATCCGATCCCCGCCGACGAGCGCGGTCGGGTCGATCTCGCGGCGTTGAAGGCCAAGCTCGGCCCCGACGTGGCGGCGCTGATGATCACCAACCCCAACACCTGCGGTCTGTTCGAGACCGAAATCCGCGAGATTGCCGATGCACTCCATGGCGCGGGCGCCTACTTCTACTGTGACGGCGCGAATTTCAACGCCATCGTCGGACGCGTGCGGCCGGGGGATCTCGGTATCGACGTGATGCACATCAATCTGCACAAGACCTTCTCAACGCCGCATGGCGGCGGCGGTCCCGGCAGCGGGCCGGTGGTGTTGGCAGCGAGTCTGGCACCCTTCGCGCCGCTTCCCTGGGTGGTGCGCGATGCCTCGGGAATGCGCCTCATCGAACAGGCGACCGGGGCCGCCGCGAAGAGCCTTGGCCGCCTCAAGGGAAATCATGGACAGATGGGCATGTTCGTGCGCGCGCTCGCCTACATGATGAGCCACGGTGCCGACGGCTTGCGTCAAGTGGCGGAGGACGCGGTCCTCAATGCCAATTATCTCCTGGCATCGCTCAAGGACGAGCTGACGCCGGCCTTCCCGGGCACCTCCATGCATGAGGCGCTGTTCGATGACCGCTTTCTGAACGGCACCGGCGTCACCACCCTCGACTTCGCCAAGGCCGTGATCGACGAGGGTTTTCACCCCATGACCATGTACTTCCCGTTGGTGGTGCATGGCGCGTTGCTGATGGAGCCCACCGAAACCGAGAGCAAGGCCGAGCTCGATCGCTTCATCGCGGTGCTCAGGGGCTTGGCGAAGCGCGCCAAATCGGGTGATGCCGAATACTTCCACGGTGCGCCGCACTTGGCGCCGCGGCGCCGGCTTGACGAGACCCAGGCGGCGCGCAAACCGGTGCTGCGCTGGCAAAAGCCGGTCGCCGATCGCGCCGCGGCGGATTAAGGATGGCGCCACGCCGCCGCCGACGGCGGCACGACCGGAGCGGTCAGGGCGACCCGGTGCGGCTCGGCGCGCACAGGCGCACGGTACGCGATCTCTATCATGTGATGCTGACGGTGAGCTGGCCGACGCTCTGCGCCGGGCTCGCGCTGATCTATGTCCTCTGCAATCTCGTGTTCGCGGCGCTCTACTTGATCCAGCCCGGCAGCATCGCCAATGCGGCGCCGGGTTCGCTCGCCGACACCTTCTTCTTCAGCGTCGAGACCATGTCGACGATCGGCTACGGCAACATGGTCCCGCAGACCCTCTACGCCAACGTCTTGATGACGCTGGAGGCGATGTCGGGCATCGCCGTGTTCGCATTGGCGGCCGGCATCGTTTTCGCACGCTTCTCGCGTCCAACCGCGCGGGTGCTGTTCAGCAATGTCGCGGTGGTGACGCGCTTCGACGGCGTCTCCACCCTGATGTTCCGTTGCGCCAACGAGCGCCGAAATCGCATCATCGAGGCCGAGGTCCGTGTCTACTTCGCTCGCGAGGAAACCAGCCCCGAGGGGATGACCTTGCGGCGCACCTATGATCTGACGCTCTCGCGCTCGCGCAACCCGCTCTTCACCTTTAGCTGGACGGTGATGCATCCGATCGACCAGCGGAGTCCGCTGCACGGGATCGATCCCGATTTTCTTGCGTCCCAGGACGCTGCCATCGTGGTCACGCTCACGGGGACCGACGAGACGCTGTCGCAGCCCGTGATCGCCCGGCACAGCTACCGCGCCGACGAAATCCTATGGGGCCGCAAGTTCGTCGATATTCTCGACCGTTTGGATGACGGGCAGCGCGTCGTGGACTACCGGCGCTTCCACGACACCGTGGAAAGCGAGACCTGAAGGCGGACTGCGTCCCGCCTGAATTGGCAAAAAAAAGAGCCGCCCGGGGGGCGGCTCTCCGCAATCGATGTTCCGGCCGATCAGGGTATGATCTGGCCGCGGATTTCCCCGCCCTTGTTCGCGGCGGTGTGGATGTTGGTGTACCACTTGCCGGCTTGAAGGTCGGCGATCTGCGCATCGGTGAGCGTGGCGCTGCCCTTGATTTCGCCGGCGGCTGCGGCGGGAACGTTCGTAAAGGGAACGACGACGCCGGCATTGGAGCCCGGCGCGGCGGGACCGTGGATGTGCCCCGCGGCCGCCGCACCCGAGAGTCCAGTGAAGGTCACGTCCCAGGTGAGCATCTTGGTCGCCGGGTCGAGCGTAAACGTACCATCGCCGGTGGCGGTGCTGGTGGTCGGCGGCACCTCGGCTTGCGCCGTCAGATGCGCCTTGTAGGTGATTGAACTGGATGCAGCCTGCTGCATGCAGCCCATCAGACCCACGGCAAAAGCCGCGACGATCAGCGTGGAAGCAATACGCATGGAACCCCTCCCTGTTATTGCAGAGGCGATATGGGCTCGCCTCCTCATCGGCGAGGCTCATAGCACGAATGGTTGAGATCGTCCTGCGTGCGCCGCCGCAAAAATGTTCACGACTGCGTGTTACCGGGGGTGCGGGGCTCCCGCTCAGCTCGCCATTTGCACGGGAAATTCGGAGCAATTTCAATTTTTAAGCGGCCTTTCCGGCGCCGCTCCAAGCCACTAGCATGACTTCGCGCGGGCCATTGCCTGTCCGGAGAGGATGCACATGGGATTTCGCTCGATCGTCACCGACGCCATCGAGACCTATCTGACGGAAACCCTCGCCAAGGAGACGCCGTTGCAGCGGCGGCTGCGCGAGGAAACCCGCAAACTGCCGCTCGGCGTGATGCAGATCGGCCCGGATCAGGGCGCGTTCCTGGCGCTGCTGGTGCGTTTGCTGGGCGCGCGGCGCACGCTCGAGATCGGCACCTTCACGGGCTATAGCGCGCTTGCCGTCGCGTCGGTGCTGCCGGCGGATGGCAAGCTGATCGCCTGCGACGTGAGCGAAGAATGGACACGGATCGCGCAGCGCTATTGGCGCGAGGCCGGGGTCGCCGACCGGATCGAGCTGCACTTGCGCCCCGCGATGGAGACGCTCGACGCGCTGGTGCGGGAGGGACAGGCCGGGCGATTCGACTTCGCCTTCATCGACGCCGACAAGCCCAGCTACGACGCCTATTACGAGCGCACGCTGGTGCTGCTGCGCCAGGGCGGCCTCGTCGCTATCGACAATGTCTTGTGGAGCGGAGCGGTCGCCGATCCCAAGAGCAACGACGCCGAGACCGCCGCCTTGAAGACGCTCAATCTCAAGATTCGCGATGACGCCCGCGTCGATGCGGTGCTGGTCAGCATGGGCGATGGGGTGATGCTGGCGCGCAAACGGTGAACACGCATCCCCGAGATTGACAAGGGATCGGCGCGCGCCGCATGAATTCCTCGGGGCCGGTCGTCGTGCCTCGGGCAGGGGAGATGCGGATGCGCAAGAAGATGCTGATGGCCGGCGCGCTGTTGCTGGCGATGGCGGGGACGGGGCGGGCCGAGGAGCCGGTGCTCAACGTCTACAATTGGTCCGACTACATCGGCAAAGATACGGTGCAAAAGTTCGAGAAGGAGACCGGCATCACCGTCCACTACGACGTCTACGACCAGAATGAAACCCTTGAGGCGAAGCTGAGCGCCGGGCATTCCGGCTATGACGTGGTGGTGCCGTCTTCGATCCCGTATCTCGCGCGCATGGCGCAAGCGCACATATTCTTGAAACTCGACAAGTCGAAGCTCGCCAACTACGGCAATCTTGATCCCAAGATTCTCGCGAGTGCCGCGGTCGCCGATCCCGGCAACACCTATGGCGTCCCCTATATGTGGGGCACGACGGGGATCGGCTACAACGCCGACAAGGTGAAGGCGGCGCTCGGAGCGAATGCGCCGGTCGACAGCCTGAAGCTGCTGTTCGATCCCGAGAATGCGAAAAAGCTCGCGGCGTGCGGTATTTCGCTGCTCGACACTCCCGACGAGGTATTCCCGGCCGCGCTCGCCTATCTCGGCCGTCCGCCCCTCAGCCGCGACGAGAAAGACCTCGAGCGCGCCTATGAGGTGGTGAAGAAGATTCGACCCTACATCAAGAAATTCCACTCTTCGCAGTACATCAACGATCTCGCCAATAGCGATCTCTGCGTGGCGTTCGGATATTCGGGCGACGTGTTCCAGGCACAGCAGCGCGCCGAGGACGCCAAGAACGGCGTCAATATCGCCTACACGATCCCGAAGGAAGGCGCGATGCTGTGGATCGACCAGATGGCGATCCCCGCCGATGCGCCGCATCCCGAGAACGCGCTTAAATGGATCAACTTCATCCTCAGGCCCGAGATCGCCGCCGATATCTCGAACGCCGTCGCTTACGCCAATCCCAACGTCAAGGCGACGCCGCTGGTGGACCCCGCTATTCGCGACAATCCGAACATCTACCCTTCTGAGGCCGTGAAGCAGCGCCTGTTCTTTGACACGCCGGTCACGCCGCAATACGCGCGCGAGCGCACGCGGCTCTGGACCCGGGTCAAGACCGGCACTTGAGGACGCGCTGACGGCTGCGATGGGGGAAGCGAAAGGGGACGGTGCCCAGCCGTTCCTTAGCCTCAAATCCCTGGTGAAGCGTTTCGGCGCGACCCTCGCCGTCGATGACGTGTCGCTGGAGATCGAGCGTGGCCAATTCTTTGCGCTGCTCGGGCCGTCCGGCTGCGGCAAGACCACGTTGCTGCGCATGCTCGCGGGTTTCGAGCGTCCGGATCACGGCCGAATCCTGATCGAGGGCGTGGATGTGGCGGCGGTGCCGCCCTATCGGCGTCCCACCAACATGATGTTTCAGTCCTATGCGCTGTTTCCGCACATGAGCGTCGCGGAAAACGTGGCATTCGGATTGCGGCAGGCGGGGCTAGCCCGCGCCGAGATCGCAACGCGCGTGGCTGAAATGCTGGAACTGGTGCAACTCCGAGGGTTTGGCGGGCGGCGGCCGCATCAGTTATCAGGTGGCGAGCGGCAGCGCGTGGCGCTCGCCCGAGCGCTTGCCAATCAGCCGAAGCTCTTGCTCCTGGACGAGCCGCTGGCGGCGCTTGACCGCAAGCTGCGCGAGGAGACGCGGCTCGAGCTGGTGCAAATCCAGCACCGTGTCGGGATTACTTTCCTCATGGTGACGCATGACCAGGAGGAGGCGATGACCATGGCGTCGCGCATGGCCGTGATGTCGCGGGGACGGGTGGTGCAAGTGGGCTCTCCCGGCGACGTCTACGAAAGCCCCAATGGCCGGTTCGTCGCGGACTTCATCGGCGCGGTCAATCTATTCGAGGGCCGCGTGGCCGCATGCGAAGGCGGCATGATCGGCGTCTCATGCGCGAGCTTCGGCACCGCTATCGTTGTCAGGGGCGCTGCGCTCGCGCCGGGCACCGAGGTTGCGATCGCGGTGCGGCCGGAGAAGATCGAGCTTGCCGCGCCGGGCGACACGAACGGACAGAATCGGTTCGTGGGGATCGTGCGCGAGATCGCCTATCGCGGCGAGGCCTCGACCTTTCATGTGGCGCTTGACGGCGGAAAGTTGGTGCGGGTGACGCTCCCCAATCGCGCGCGCGGCGGCTCGGCGATCCAGGTCGGATCGACGGTGTCGCTGCGGTGGCCGGCCGATGCCGGCATGCTGCTGACCTCATGAGCGCGGCACCGGGATCGAGCCGGTGGGGTGCGCGGCTCGTGATCGCGCTGCCCTATCTTTGGCTGCTGCTTTTCGTGCTGCTGCCGCTGGCGATCCTGCTCAAGATCAGCCTCGCCGAGAGCGCCATCGGCGTGCCGCCTTACACGGCGCTGCTGCGCTGGACCGAGGGGCTGCCGCGGCTCGCGGCCGCGCTTGAGAATTACGCGCTGCTGCTCTCGGACGAGCTTTATTGGCGCGCCTACCTCTCTTCGATCGTCTACGCGCTCGGCACCACGGTCTTCTGCCTGCTGCTGGGCTATCCCATGGCCTATGCGGT